>Ga0302313_10000572_pt1 | contig 32090 bp, 30 predicted proteins | sample III_Palsa_N2_2_FD_200454 | JGI IMG/M metagenome (GOLD analysis project Ga0302313, IMG submission 200454) | Peat permafrost microbial communities from Stordalen Mire near Abisko, Sweden - III_Palsa_N2_2 | ecosystem: Environmental > Terrestrial > Soil > Palsa > Peat permafrost | place: Sweden...
GCCGCGTCGGGGAGGCCGACGGTGGCGAAGGTTTCTTCCTGGGTTTTGATGCCGGAGAAGTCGACTTCTACGTCGATGATGTGTGCGTCGATGCCGTAGACGGCGGCGCTGCGAGCCTTGAAGAGCATGCCTGGTGAATCCTTGAGGCAGGAATGCGGTAAGTGTAGCACCGGTCCTAGAATGATTGCGGTGATGGAGGCCGGGATGAAGAAACGAGCGGGCGCGGAGAGCGAGGCGGTCTTGCATGACATGCGTGCGTATCGGCGACTGGCGCTTGCGATGCCTGGTGCGGTGGAGGCGTCGCATATGGGCACGCCGGATTTTCGGATCAACGGCAGGATCTTTGCGACGCTGGCTTATGGGGACAAGGGGTTGGGTACGCTGATGCTGACGCCGGAGCAGCAGGCGATGTTTGTTGCGGAGGCGCCGGAGCATTTCTCTGAAGTGGCGGGCGGTTGGGGAAGAGCGGGTGCGACGCTGGTGCGCGTAGATGCGCCGGAGAGTGTGCTGGCGGGTGCGCTGTCGACGGCATTTCATCACGTGCTGGCAAAGCAGGCTGTGAAGAAGAGCGTGGCGACGAAGAAGAAGGCGCGATGACTACAATCAAGAGGATGTCGAATTGGGTGGACGATGCATACGAGTTTGTTTGAGCTGTTCAAGATTGGGATTGGGCCCTCGAGCTCGCATACGGTGGGGCCGATGCGGGCGAGCCTTCGATTTGTGCGGGAGTTGGCGGCGAGGGGAGAGTTTGGCGCGGCGGTTGCGGTCGACCTGTATGGATCGCTGGCGTTGACGGGGATTGGGCATGGAACGGACCGGGCGGTGATGATGGGGCTGCTCGAGGAGTCGCCTGATACGGTGGATCTGGATTCGATTGGCGGACGCATCGAGAAGCTGCGCGCGACGGGTGAGTTGAAGCTGTTGGGAGAACACGCGGTGCGGTTCGATCCGGCGGTCGATTTGAGATTTCATCGAGAGCAGATGTATCCGGATCCGGGCGTGGTGACGCATCCAAATGGGATGCGATTTACATCGCTGGATGCGAGTGGGAAGGTTTTGCTGGAGCAGGTGTATTACTCGGTGGGTGGCGGATTTATCTTGTCGGCGGAGGAGTTGGCGTCGGCCGATGGTGGCGCGAAGAAGCGCGAGGTGCCGTACCCATTTTCTAGCGCCGATGAGTTGCTGCGGTTGAGTGAAAAGCATGGCCTGACCATCGCCGAGATGATTTTGGCGAACGAAGTTGCGCTGCTTTCTGATCCGACGATTGTGCGGCGCATCGACAGGATTGTGAGCCCGGAGCGGCCGGGGAACGTAAGGACGGTTCCGATTGATTCGATGACACCGGAGCAGCGCGTGAAGGCGGCGATTCTGACGCTATGGCAGGCGATGGCGGACTGCATTGAGCGCGGCAAGATGACGGAGGGAACGCTACCGGGGGGGTTGAATGTGCGGCGGCGGGCACCGGGGTTGGCGCGACGACTAGCGTCGATGGATGAGGCGGGGAAGGTGCGCGATCCCCTGGCTCCCCTGGATAGCGTGACGCTGGTGGCGATGGCGGTGAATGAAGAGAATGCTGCAGGTGGGCGTGTGGTGACGGCTCCTACAAACGGTGCGGCGGGCGTGGTGCCGGCGATTGCTTATTACTATTTGCATCATGCGTCGGATGGATTGAGCGAAGGCGACAAAGAGGCTGGGCTGCTGCGATATTTTCTGACGGCGGCGGCGATTGGGATCTTGTACAAGGAGAATGCGAGCATCTCGGGCGCGGAGGTTGGTTGCCAGGGTGAGGTGGGTGTGGCGTGCTCGATGGCTGCGGGTGGATTGGTGGCGGCGCTGAATGGCGATGCGATGGCGATTGAGTCGGCGGCGGAGATCGCGATGGAACATAACCTGGGGATGACGTGTGATCCGATTGGGGGGCTGGTGCAGATTCCTTGCATCGAGAGGAATGGGATGGGCGCGGTGAAGGCGGTAAATGCGGCGCGGCTGGCGATGAATGACCAGGGCGTGCACAAGGTGTCGCTGGACCAGGTGATTGAGACGATGTATCGGACGGGGATGGATATGCAGTCGCGGTATAAGGAGACGAGTTTGGCGGGGTTGGCGCTGAATATTATTGAGTGCTGAGGCGGCCGGCGTCGATCCAGCACTTGGTGGGTGCGGTGAGGATGCCGTTGATGGAGTAGGTATTGAAGTAGTCGCGCAGGAGATGGTGGAAGTTTTCGGCACGTGGATGGCCGGGTTGGGGAACTACGGAGAGGGACATCGTCTGGCCTAGAAAAGTTTCCCAGTCGAGCTGCTGTTCTCCGTCGATCTCGGAGTGGTGGTGATCGGCGGCGAAGAACTTGTGAAGATTTTCGTGGACGCGAAAGCCGGCGCGGGCGTAGTTGTCGTCGATGCCGTGGTGGGTGAGGAGATTTTCGAAGTCGCGGGACTGTGGATCATCCCCTCGGTCGCGGCCTAGGGAGACGAGCACTAACCAGCCATCGGGCTTGAGGATGCGGTGGAATTCCTTGAGGGCGCGGGGGATGTCGAACCAGTGGAAGGCGCGACCGGCGGCGACCATGTTGATAGATGCGTTGGCGAGGTCGGTGGCCTCGGCGGTGCCGTCGCGGACTTCGAGGTGTGGCCAGGCGCGTAGGAGTTGTTCGCAGGAGGAACGCATCTCTTGGTTGGGTTCGATGGCGATCACGGGATTGCCGTTGGCGAGGAAGACTTCGGAGAACATGCCGGTGCCGGCGCCAATGTCTGCGATGAGCCAGTCGGACTGCAGGTCGCACCAGGCTCGAAGAAGTTTAAGAATTGTGTCGGGTGGATAACGCAGGCGGAAACGATCGTAGGTTGCGGCGCGCCCTGTGAAGCGTTCGGTGTTCTCCATAGACAGGATGATAGACAAAGCGCACGAGTGAGGGCACTTGATAGACTGGAGCGCATGGCTTCGTTGGAATCGCAGGGCTCTGGTGCACGTTCGCATGACCGGCGGCTGCTGATCTTTGTATTGGTAAGTTTGTTCACGGCAAATTTTTTGCAATGGGCAGTCTGCCGGGCGCTGCATTTGGGAAATCCCGGCAGCATCGTTCCCGACTTGCGACAGTTTTGTCATTTGCGGCAGTGGACGGATTCGTGGCTGCCGATGATGAAGTCGCTGGATTATTTCAAGGCGCATCCGACGCTGCCTATCTATGACGCGAAGCTGTATGACACCCTGATCTACTCGCTGGCGAGTGAATTGCCGCTGGTAGCGATGCGGAAGATTGGGATGAGCGATCATACGATTCTGCGTGCGCTGGCGGTGCTGTCGTTCCTGGCGGTGTGGGGCGTGGCGGCGGTGTCGCTGGTGATGGGGCGGTGGTTGTTGCGGAGGCGCGGCGCGAAGCTGACGTGGATGTCCGTGGTCGCGGTTGTGCTGGCGACGCTGGGATGCTATCCACTGATCAAAGGATATTCGCTGGGCAATGCGCAGACGTTCCTGTCGTTTGGATTTACGGTGATGCTGCTGCTGTGGACGACGGGGCAGGAACGCTGGGCGGGTGTGGTTGCGGCGATGTTGACGGCCGTGAAGCCGCAGTTCATTTTGCTGCTGGTATGGATGCTGGTGCGCAAGCGGTGGGGCGCGGCGTGGGCGTTCCTGGCTTGCGGCGCGGTGTTGATGGCGACGTCAGTGGCCGTGTTTGGGTGGCACAACAATCTTGATTACATCGGCGTGCTGGCGGGGCTTAGCCATAAGGCGCAGTCGCATTATGCGAACCAGTCAATGTTTGGGACGTTGAACCGCATGATTTTTAATGGCGAGAATATTGCGTACACGCCGTATGTGTACACGCCAGTGATTGCATGGGTGTATCGGGTGACGGTGGTAACTTCGCTGGTGCTGGTGGGGTTGGTGCTGCTGTATCCGTGGAGGAAGTTGCGCGGGTCGACGGCAGACATCGCAGCGATGGGGATCGCGTCTGTCGCGGCGAGTCCAATGGCGTGGGAGCATCACTATGGAATTGTGGTGGGGATCGCGGCGTGGGCGTGGTTTGCACACGCGTGCTGGATGGAGAAACGGCCGTGGGTGTTGGGAGCGGCGGTATTTCTGTGTCTGAATTTCTTGCCGGTGTTCAACCATCTTTCGGATCTGCGCGGGTGGAATGTTTTGCAGTCGTATCTCTATATCGGTGCGCTGATGCTGATGGGGTGGCTGATGTCGCTGGCTCGGTCGAAGGACGAGACGACGTTGGGAAGTACGCCACAGAACTAGCGTTCGAGAGCCAGGGCGACAGAGTTGCCTCCGCCCAGGCAGAGGGCGGCGACGCCTTTGTGAGCGTCGCGGCGCTGCATTTCGTAGAGCAGTGTCACGAGGATGCGGGCGCCGCTGGCTCCGATAGGATGGCCGATGGCGACCGCACCGCCGTTGACATTGACGCGGTCGAGTGAAAGGCCGAGTTCCTTTGTAACGCCGAGGGCCTGGACGCTGAAGGCTTCGTTGAGTTCGAAGAGGTCGACGTCTTCGAGGGGCCAGCCGGCGCGGGCGAGGACTTTCTGGACGCCCGTCACGGGAGCGAGCATGACCCAGCGAGGAGCGACGCCGCTGGTGGCCTGGGCGCGGATGGTTGCTAGCGGCTTGAGGTGGAGATCGCGGGCTCGTTCTGCGGACATGAGGAGGACAGCGGCTGCTGCATCATTGACGCCGGGTGCGTTGCCGGCGGTGACGGTGCCGTCCTTCTTGAATGCAGGCTTGAGGGCGGCGAGCGCTTCGAGTGAAGCGTCGGTGCGGACGCTTTCGTCGTGAGTGAAGATGGTGGGGGGTGCGCCTTTTTTGTTGGCGAAGGTGAGGGGAATGATCTCGGCGTCGAAGCGGCCGGCCTGCTGTGCGGCGGCGGCTTTGCGGTGGGAGTTGAGCGCGTATTCATCCTGCTGTTCGCGGGTGATGGAATGCTTTTCGGCGACGAGCTCGCCGGTCATGCCCATGTGCTGATCGTCGCAGGCGCACCAGAGGCCGTCGTTGACCATTGAGTCGATGGCCTGCGCGTTGCCCATGCGAAAACCCTTGCGCGCGGTGGGAAGAAGGTAGGGCGCGTTGGACATGGACTCCATGCCGCCGGCGACGGCGATCTCGGAGTCGCCGAGAGCGATGGCCTGGGCTGCGAGGCCAACGGCCTTGAGACCTGAGCCGCAGACCATGTTGATGGTGAGAGCGGAGACGGTGTCGGCGAGACCACCGCGGAGTGCAGCCTGGCGCGCGGGATTCTGGCCGAGGCCGGCGGGGAGAACGCAGCCCATGATGCACTCGGTGACGTCGGCGGGATTGATGGTGGAGCGTTCAACGGCGGCTCGCACAGCGATAGATCCGAGTTCGACCGCGGAGAGATGGGAGAGCGCGCCGAGGAACTTGCCGACGGGGGTTCGGGCTGCACTGACGATGACTACTTCACGCATGAGATCTCCGTTACTTGCACTTCTGGATATGCTTTGCGGCGATAGAAAGAGTCGCCGCGGGAACATCGAAGTATACGATGCGCCGCCTGTCGCATGCGATGCCGGTTGCATGCTCACGTTCGTGGTGTATGGACACGTGGGCAACGGATTTTTTTGGCAGCGAGACGATGGAGTGTGGTGTTGCGATCGGCCACGTTGGTGATGCGTAGCAGTGAAAGACTGATTGCGTTTGCGTCGATAGGGAGAGAAGGTCGTCGTAAAACGCAATGCGAGGTTCGCCAAGGGGGGAAAAGCAGACCAAAAATTTCGATGCACAAATGTCGTTTTTTTCTTGACTCTTTGACGCGAGAAAACTATACCTTCGTTAGCTGCTTCATATGGATGAAACAGCGTCGATGTTCAACATCGATTGGGAGCGCAGGCAAACGCAACCAAGGCAAAGCATCAAAGCAATGGCAACACACTCAGGGAACGCGATCTTCGCGTTCCCTGAGGTGTTTAATCGCCAATGTTCAAGCGTGTTTCGCGCGCATGGCAGAAACAGTATGCTGTTTGCATGACGAGACGAAGATGGATTGCCGATACATGGACAGACACAACTGCATCGCTGAAGGGGGAACAGGCGGCGCATCTTGCGCGGGTGTTACGGGCGCAGGCGGGGCAGGTATTCGATGTCGTGGCGAATGGATTTTTGCACCGCGCGGAGATTGTGTCGGCTGACGAACATGAGGTGATGTTCGCTCTGCATGAAGAGTTGGAGACGGAGAGTGCGCTGCCGGTGCATCTGCTGATGGCGGTGTTTAAGTTCGATCACATGGAGTGGGGGATTGAGAAAGCGACGGAGCTGGGTGCGGCTCGGATTACTCCGGTGATTGCGCGGCGCACGGAAAAACATTTGGCGCAGGCTGCAGCGAAACGAGTGGAGCGGTGGCGAAGGATTGTGCGCGAGGCGGCGCAGCAGTCGCGACGAAGCGATGTGCCGGAGGTGGATGATCCGGTTGCGTTGAAGTTGGCGTTGGAGATGGTGAGTGCGGAGAAGAAGTTGCTGCTCGCGGAGACGGAGCAGGAGCACTCCTTGAAAGCGGCGCTGGGGAGCGATGTTGAGAGTGTGGCTCTTGCGATCGGGCCGGAGGGTGGATGGACTGCGGAGGAGATGGTGCTGTTCAGCGAGAGCGGGTGGAGGCATGTGACGCTGGGACCGAGAATTCTGCGGGCGGAGACGGCGGCGATTGCGGGGCTGGCGGTTTGTGCGGCGATGCTGTAGCGCGGTGGGAACCCACATCTCAAAATCGAGATATGGGGCACCCGGTGTCGTGGCTCGATTAAAAAGAACAGCGACCGAGGGGCTCGGTCGCTGCCGTGGGTGGTGAGACCTGGTTAGCTGAACATCTCTTTGACCTTGCTGAAGATGCCGCGCGAGGCTGGGGTGTTTTCGATGGAGATGGTTTCGGAGAGCTGCTTGAGGAGTTCCTTCTGTTGCTTGGTTAGCTTGGAGGGAGTCTGCACGCGGACTTCGACGATGAGGTCGCCCTTGCCGTGGGAGTTGAGGTGTGGAACGCCCTTGCCGCGGAGCTTGATCTCGCGACCGCTCTGGGTGCCTTCGGGAACCTTGATGGTTTCGACGCCGTCGAGGGTTTCGAGCTCGAGGTCGGTGCCGAGTGCGGCCTGCGGGAAGCTGATGGGGATGACGCAGTGGAGGTCGTCGCCGTCGCGCTCGAAGAACTTGTGCGGCTTGACGTCGAGGACGACGTAGAAGTCGCCGGCAGGACCACCGAAGCGGCCGGCTTCGCCTTCGCCGGAGTAGCGAATGCGGGTGTCGGTCTCCACGCCGGCCGGAACCTTGACGAGGATCTTGTGCTCGCGCGTCACGCGGGAGTCGCCCTTGCAGGTGGCGCAGGGGGTGCGGATGACGGAGCCGGTGCCGCTGCAGATGGGGCAGGTGCGGGCGACGGAGAAGAAGCCCTGTTGCGAGCGGATCTGGCCGTGGCCGCCGCACTGCTGGCAGGTCTCGGGCTGTTTGCCATTGGCGGAGCCGGTGCCGCGGCAGTCTTCGCAGGCTTCAGCGCGGCGGATCGTGATTTCGCGCTCGACGCCGAAGACGGCCTCTTCGAACTCGAGCTTCATATCGAACTTGAGGTCGCGGCCGCGCTGTTGACGGGTGGCGCGGCGATTGCCGCCGCCCATATTGAACATCTCCCCGAAGAGATCGCCGAAGATGTCGTTGAGGTCGCCGCCCTGGAAGGGGCTGCCGCCGCCGGGGAAACCGCCGGCGCCGTTGACGCCCGCATGACCGTAGCGGTCGTAGGCGGCGCGCTTGTCGGGGTCGGAGAGAACCTGGTAGGCCTCGCTGCACTCCTTGAACTTGTCCTCGGCCTCGGGATTGTTCGGATTGCGGTCGGGGTGGAACTGCATGGCGAGTTTGCGATACGCGGTCTTGATTTCGCCGTCGGAGGCGGTGCGCTCGATACTCAGGATCTCGTAGTAGTCGGTCTTCATCGTGGCTGTGGGCATTCCTGATTCCTAAAGTTTGCGAGCAGTGTTTGCCCGCGGCAGTCGAGGGCAGAAGCCCCTTGTATCGTTATGTCGGAAATTAATTCGCTTTTCGTTACTCGCTTTTTTGGGCGGAGTTGCTGGCGATGCGGACGAGAGAAGGGCGAAGCAGTTTGTCGCGGAGTTTATAACCGCGGCGAATCTCTTCGAGGACCTGGTGGTCTGGATGCTCCAGCGTTTCGATGCTGCCGAGAGCTTCGTGGATTCGCGGGTCAAACTGAGAGCCAATGGATTCTACGGGTTGCACATTGAGGCCGCGAAGGGCGTCGTCCATCTGTTTGACGATGAGTTGCACACCGGTGCGGAGCTGGTCTACGTCGCCATCTGCTTTCAAGGCGAGGGAAAAGTTGTCGAGGACGCCGAGGAAGGGCTCGACTGCGGACTGGATGGCGTAGTCGCGGACGTCCTGGCGCTCTTTGGCTTCGCGCTTGCGAGCGTTGTCGAACTCGGCCTGTAGGCGGGCTAGGCGGTCCTGGGCTTGGGTCAGCTGAAGGGCTAGCTGATCGCGCTCGTTGCGGAGCTGCTCAACGTCGGAACTGAATTCCTGGCTCTCGGTGCCGGCTTCGATGTCGGCGTGTGCGTTCTCGGTTTGGTTGTCGTTCTGTTCGATCTGTTCGGTGCTCATGGAGTCTTCCTTTTTGCTAGGGGAGTTTCGCGGCCAACGCGGGAAGCGATCTTTTGTCGGGGGCATGGGTTGATCCTGTCCGTTAATTGGAGGTGGGGGCAACTTCGCCGGCATCTATTCGATGCAGAAGCTGGGCAATGTAGCTCACGGCATTGATGGCGCTCTCGTAGTTCATGCGCTTGGGGCCGAGGATGGCTACGGCAGAATCACCGGAGACCTGGGCGGGGGCGGCGATGAGGACGAGGCCAGCCATGCCGGGGTCCTGCTGCTCGAGGTCGAAGATGACGCGGACCGATTGCTCCGAGGTGTCGATGTAGGCGTTGAGAAGTTCGATGAGGCGTTGCTTTTCTTCGAGCGCGGAGAGCATTGCGCGGAGACGATCGCGGTCGGCTGGGAGGCCGATGAGGTTGACGACGCCGTCGATGTAGACCGATTGCTGCTGAACGGTATCGGCGGGGACGGTGCGAGTCCAGAGGTCGATCGCGTCGGAGAGTTGCTGATAGACGGTGCGTTCGTGGTCGACGCGCCGGGCGAGCTCGTTGCGGACGCGGTCGATGTTCCAGCCGCGGAAGTGTTGATTGAGGAAGTTGGCGGCGGTTTCGAGTTGAACGGACGAGAGGTCATGGTCGAGGGCGAGGACGCGGTCTCGGACCATGCCGCTGCGGGTGACGACGACGGCGAGGACGCGGCGTTGACTGAGGCGGCTGAAGTGGATGTGCTCGAGGAGGTCAGTGGACGCTGCGGCGCCGATGGCGAGGCCGACGCCGCTGGAGAGCGCGGCGAGGACGTGCGAGGTGCGCTCGAGCAGGGCGGAGGCTCCGGCCACTCCCGCGAAGCTGGTGTCGATTTTGGTCTGGAGCGCGGTGCGGGACGGATTGACGGCGTTCGCATTGAGCTGTCCGACATAGAGGCGGAAGGCTTCGGCGGAGGGTATGCGGCCGGCGGAGGTATGGGGCTGTTCGAGCAGGCCGGCGTCGGCGAGTTCAGCCATCTCGTTGCGGATAGTGGCGGAGCTCATGGCGTTGGCGAAGGCCGATTGCGCGAGGGTGCCCGAGCTGATGGGCTCACCGGTCGAGATGTAGCTCTCGATGATGGCGGTGAGGATCTCGCGCTGACGGTTTGTGATGGGGCGGGCCACTAGATTGATTTTACGCGGGTCGTCAAGCGAGCGCTGGTCACGGGCAGCTGGTAGATGCTTCGTCAGCTGATCTCGAGGACATCCTCTGCTTGGGAGGCGAGTTCTTGGGCGCGGGCTACTACCTTTTCGGCAATGGCGAGGAATTCGCGACCGCGGGGGGTGGCGCCGCCGGCGAGAGCGGCGGGAAGGCCGCTGTCGCCGCCGGTGCGCACCTGGGGATCCAGGTCGACGGAGCCCAGGAAGGGCAGGTTGTATTGCTTGGCGGTCTGCTGGGTGGCGCCGGCTCCGAAGACGTCGATCACGGTGCCGTCGGGGAGGGTCATTTGGGACATGTTTTCGACGAGGCCGAGGACCTCGACATTGACCTGGTGGAACATCTCGAGGGCCTTGCGGGCGTCTTGTAATGCGACGGAGGAACCGGTGGAGACGACCAATGCGCCGGTGAGGGGGACGGTCTGGACGAGTGAAATGACGACGTCGCCGGTGCCGGGAGGCAGGTCAATGAGGAGGTAGTCGAGCTCGCCCCAGGCTACCTGCTGGAGGAACTGTTTGATGATTTGGTGGAGCATGGGGCCGCGCATGACCATCGGCTTATCGCCGGGCGAGATGAGGCCGATGGAGATGAACTTCACGCCGTGAGCCGTGATGGGCTCCATAAGATTTTCGGCGACGATGCTGGGCTGGCGCGTGGAGCCGAGCATGGTGGGGACGTTGGGGCCGTAGATGTCGGCGTCGATGAGGCCGACGCGGTGGCCGAGCTTGGCGAGGGAGACGGCGAGGTTGACGGCGACGGTGGTCTTGCCGACGCCGCCCTTGCCGGAACCAATGGCGATGATGTGCTGGATTCCGGAAAGACGTTGCGGGCCCTGAGGGGCGGGTGCGTGCTGGTGCGACATGGAGACCTCTTCTGGATGGAGCTGATGGTTAAAGGTGCCACTCGGGGGCGAGGGTGGCGCGGAGTTCTTTTCTTCGCAGGACTTCGGGGGAGCGCATCTCGCGGCGGCGGCCGGCGTCTTCGTAGCGGCGGGCCTGGTGCGCGGTTTCAGTGATGACTTGGGGGACTTCAATGCGATGACCTGCCGCGTCGACGGCGACGAAGGTGAGGTAGGCGGAGGAGACGTGGCGAAGTCTTTGCTCGCGAACGTCTTCGACCATGGCCTTGACGCCGATTTCCATGGAGGTGCGGAATGCGCGGTTGACGCTTGATTTCAGGATGAGCAGGTCGCCGACCTTTACGGGTGCGACGAAGTCCAGATGATCCATGGAGGCGGTGACGACGAAGGAGCGCGCGTGGCGGCTGGCGGCCATGGCGCCGACGAGATCCATGAACTGCATCAGGCGGCCGCCGAAAAGGGCGCCGAGGGCGTTGGTGTCGGCGGGGAAGATGATCTCGCTGCGTTCGGATTGGGAGGCGCAGACGGTACTGGAACTGGAGCAATCGGACATTCTTCTATTGTAATTGCTGGGGATTGCATCTGGAGAGGGTGTGCAGCATCCTAGAGGCATGGACAAGATTGGGATGTTGAGCGAGATTTTGCAGCAGAATCCGAACGATGCGTTTGCGCGGTATGGATTGGCTTTGGCCTATGCGGCCGAGGGAAAGACGGACGAGGCGCTGCGGGAATTTGCGACGACTACGGAGTACAACCCGGATTATGTGCCGGCGTACCAGATGGCGGCACAGACGCTGGTGAAGGCGGGAAAGTTTGACGAGGCGCGAGCGCGGTTGAAGGCGGGTCTCGCGGCCTGTGAGAGGACGGGAAATGTCCATGCTGCGAGTGAGATGGGCGTGATGCAGGATGAGATCGCGGAGCTGTGAGGTTTCGCTGCGGGGCTTCTGCATCCTAGGGATAAGGAGGTGAACGATGACATCGGATCAGAACAAGCAGACGGCGGCGGGGCATACGTGGAAGCGTGAGGGGTTGGCGGGGCTGCTAAGCGGTAAGGTTGCGGTGGTGACGGGCGCGGCGCGGGGAATTGGGCGGGCGATTGCGGTCGACATGGCGCGGAATGGCGCCGCGGTGGTGGCCGTGGATATCGCGGAGAGGGTGTCGAAGATTACGGAGTTTGAGCCGGCAACCAAGGCGGACCTTGAGGAGACGGGAAGGCTGTTGGAGGCGATTGGGGGGAAGTGGTCTGCGAAGGTGGCGGACATTCGGAGGATTGGGGAGTTGAAGGCGCTGGTGGAAGAAGTTGAGTGTAATTTTGGTGGGGTGGACATCGTGGTGGCGAATGGGGGAATTCAGGCGTTCAAGTCATTGCTGGAGATGGAGGATGTCGATTGGAACGATGTGATCGACAACAACTTGAACGGGACTGCGAATACGGCGAGGGCGTTTGCGCCGGCGTTGGTAAGGAGGGGCGGGGGGAGGATGATCTTGGTGTCGTCGATGCAGGGGCGGTATGGGATGAAGAATGGGTCGGCTTATTCGGCGTCGAAGTGGGGGATTATCGGGCTAATGAAGTCGGCTGCGCTGGAGCTGGGCAAGTACAAGATCACGGTGAATACGATTGAGCCGGGACTGATTGATACTCCGCTAACGAGGAACGATCGGCGTTGGAGTATGGCCGTTGGAGAGACGATGACGACGCCTCCGCCGGAACATCCGAGTGAGGAAGAGACTATCAAGGCACGGTTGCCGCGGGTTCCGCTAGGTGTGCCTTGGTTGACGCCGGAGCAGGTTGCGCCGGTTGCAGTTTTTCTTGCGAGCGACGCTGCGGCGATGGTGACGGGGGCTTGCTATGACGTGACGGGTGGGGATTCCGCGCACGTGAACGCTTAGTAGCCGTTGGCGAGGAGGTAGGCGGGGGTTAGCCAGTTTTCTTCGGAGTGGGTGCGCTGGGCGGCGGCGTATTTCGCGAGGACATCGGTCTCGATATTTACGGATGAGCCGGGCTTGAGGGTGTGCAGGTTTGTGGATTTGTAGGTGTGGGGAATGATGGCGATCTCTATACGCGGGAGGTCGACGCGAGCGACCGTGAGGCTGATGCCGTCTACGGTGATGGAGCCTTGCGAGATGACTTGCGAGGTGAGTTGATCGGGGAGTTCGAGGGTGAGACGCCAGTCGGTGGTGGCGAGGTCGGGGTGAAGCGGGACGATGGAGACGAATTTTCCGGTGGCGTCGACGTGGCCCTGGACGATGTGGCCGCCGAGAGGGGAGCCTGCGGGGGTGGGGAGTTCGAGGTTAACGGTGGCGCCGGGGGAGAGCGAGCCGAGGGTGGTGCGGGCGAGAGTTTCGCCGGCTAAGTCGGCGGCGAAGTGCGTGGGCTCAGCGAGAGGGATCGCGGTGAGGCAGACACCGTTGACGGCGATGCTGTCTCCAGTGCGCCAGCGGCCGGCGAGTGTCGGAGCGTCGAGGATGAGGCGCGTGGCTCCGTCGGTTGGTGTGAGGGAGATGACGGTACCGGTGGTTTCGATGAGGCCGGTGAACATAAAGACTAGGGTACAGGGTTTAGGGCCCAGGGTTTAGGGAGTGGTGGTCCAAGGGTCGTGGAGATAGCCGGTGATGCGGACGTCTTCGGCGTTGGGGGCGAGGTCGGAGGGGAAGGTTGCGCGTGTGACTTGAGTGAGGCGTTGCTGCAGGGCGTAGGGCGAATCGAAGTTGGTGGCGAAGGGAAGGGCGTTGAGGCCGAGTTCGCTTTCGGCGTAGTAGAGGACGAGCTTGTCGACGAGACTGGCGCGGAGGAAGCTGCCGTTGAGGGCGGGGCCGGCTTCGATGAGGACGCTGAGGATGTTGCGCTCGGCAAGGGCTGCGAAGGCGACGTGAAGATCGATACGACCGGCGTGGGTTGGGATGCGTAGGACTTCTACGTTGTGTGAGCGGAGGGCGGACTCGCGGTCGGCGGGAGCTTGTGTGGTGTCATCGGAGCAGAAGATGAGGAGATCACTTGAGGTTGTGCGAACGAGGTTGCAGTCGACAGGAGTGCGCAAGGCGCTGTCGAGGATGACGCGGAGGAGCGGGCGGCGGCGGGGAAGGCTTGTGCGATCGGTGAGGGAGGGGTTGTCGGCGAGGACGGTGCCGATGCCGGTGAGGATGGCGTCGGAGTAGTGGCGAAGGAGTTGTGCGTCGGCGCGGGCGGCGGTGCCGGTGACCCAGTGAGGCTTGGTGGAGGCGCGTTTGGAGGGTGGTGGAGCGAGTTTGCCGTCGACCGAGAGTGCGGCTTTGAGGGTGATGAAGAGGCGATGGTGTTGGATGAAGTGGGCGAAGGCGTCGTTGAGATGGCGCGCTTGCTGGGCAATGGGATGAGCGGGGTCGAGGAGGACAACTTCGATGTTCGCGGCGCGGAGTTTCGCAAGGCCCTGGCCGCTGACGAGAGGGTTGGGGTCGACGGTGGCGACCACGCAGCGTGCGATGCCCGCTGCGATGAGCGCGTCGGCGCAAGGGCCGGTGCGGCCGTGGTGGGCGCAGGGTTCCAGGGTAACGTAGGCGGTTGCGCCGCGGACGTCATCCCTGAGAGCAGCGGCTTGCTTGAGGGCGGCGATCTCGGCGTGATCGCGTGCTTCGTAGATGTGGGCGCCTTCTCCGAGGGTGAGGTCGTTGCGGGTGAGGACGCAGCCTACGGTTGGGTTGGGGCTGGCGAAGGCGGCGGCTTCACGTGCGAGTGTGAGCGCGCGGGTGAGGTAGAGCTCGTCCTGGGATGTAAGGGACATGCAGCCTCAGGATAGCCGGAGTCACTTCCAGCATTGGCTCCCACATCTCAAAATCGAGATATGGGGCACCCCATTTCTTGCGGAGATTTAGTCCAGCAGGGAGTCAACGAAGGCGGTAGGGTCGAAGGGGATGATGTCTTCCAGCTTTTCGCCGACGCCGGCGTAGCGGACTGGGAGGCCGAGTTCGTGGGCGATCGCGACTACGATGCCGCCCTTGGCGCTGCCGTCGAGCTTGGTGAGAACGATGCCGGTTACGTGGGCGGCTTCGGTGAATAGGCGGGCTTGCTGGAGGCCGTTCTGGCCGGTGGTCGCGTCGATGACGAGGAGGGTTTGGTGGGGGGCGCCGGGAAGGAGGCGTTCGGCGGTGCGGTGCATTTTGTCGAGTTCCTTCATAAGGTCGGTCTTGGTGTGGAGGCGGCCGGCGGTGTCGACGAGGAGGACGCCGGTTTTGCGGGCCTTGGCGGCGGTGAGGGCGTCGAAGAGCGCGGCAGAGGGGTCGCCGCCCTGGTGGGTCTTGATGAGGTCGACGTTGGAGCGCTGGGCCCAGACTTCCAGCTGCTCGATGGCGGCGGCGCGAAAGGTGTCGGCGGCGCAGAGGAGGACGGTCTTGCCTTCGCGACTGTAGAGGGCGGCGAGCTTGCCGCTGGTGGTGGTCTTGCCGGTGCCGTTAACGCCGACCATCATGATGACTTCGGGCGGGGATGCGGGATGGTGGACGGATTTGTCCACGGAGTTGAGGACGCGGAGGATTTCGGATTTGAGTTGTTGCTTGAGCTCGGCGCCGTCGGAGATGCCGTGGCGGAGGGCGCGATCGCGGAGGCGGGTGATGATCTCGTTGGTGGTGGTGGAACCAATGTCGCAGGCGAGGAGGGCTAGCTCGAGGTCGTCGAGCGAGGCTTCGTCGACTTCGCGGGTGAGGGCGACGACGGAGGAGATGGAATTGGAAAGTGACTCGCGGGTGCGGGTGACCGCCTGCTTCATGCGGTCGAAGAGGCCGCGAGGTGCGGAAGGCTCCGGCAGTTCCGGGTCAGGGGTTGGGGTGTCGCGCTTGCCGAAGAGTGAAAAAGCCATCGCCTTCTAGTTTAGCGGAGTGGGAAGGCTACTCGGTGCGGCCCGGGCGGGACATTAGCTCGCCGATGGCATCGAGCGGGGGTTTTTCTTCGTGGAGGATGGCGGCCATCTGTTCGGTGATGGGCATTTCAACACCGTAGCGGCGGGCGAGGCCTAGAGCTGCGGTGGTGGTGAGGACGCCTTCCGCCACCTTGCCGTTGAGGCCCGCGATGATTTCGGGCAGCTTGCGGCCTTTGCCTAGTTCGACGCCGACGGTGCGGTTGCGGGAGAGGCCGCCGGTGCAGGTGAGGACCAGGTCGCCGATGCCGGAGAGGCCCGACATGGTCTCGCGGCGGCCGCCGCAGGCCATGGCGAGGCGGGTGATCTCGGCGATGCCGCGCGTGATGAGCGCGGAGGTTGCGTTGTTGCCGAGTTCAAGGCCGGTGACGACGCCGGCGGCGAGGGCGATGACGTTCTTGAGCGCGCCGCCGAGCTCAGTGCCGATGACGTCCTCATTGCGATAGGCGCGGAGCGAGGCGGAGCTGAAGTCGTCCTGGAGGCTCTTGCCGAGGACGGGATCGTTGATGGCGAGGGTGATGGCGGTGGGCATGGCGGCGGCGACTTCGTAGGCGAAGGACGGTCCGCCGAGGGTGCCGATGGGGTTGTCGGGGGCGTATTCCAATATGATCTGCGACATGCGCAGGAAGGTCTTCTCCTCTATGCCCTTGCTGGCGGAGAGGAGGACCTGGCGCACGGTGAGGATGGGCGCGATTTGCGCCATGATCGAGCGCAGGGCTTGCGAGGGCGTAACGCAGAGGATGGTGTCGGCGCCTGCGATGGCGAGTTTCAGGTCGTGGGTGATGTCGACGTCGGCGGGAAGGATGAAGCCGGGGAGGTAGCGCGTGTTCTCGCCGGTGTCGGCGAGGTGCGCGGCGTGGTCTGGCGAGTGGGCCCAAAGCGTGAGTCGATGGCCGCTGCGACGGGCGAGTGAGACGGTGAGCGCGGTTCCCCAGGCACCGGCGCCGATGACAGCAATGCGGCTCATGCGTTGACCTTCTTGTCGGGCGAATCGGTGTCTGGAGTGTCGTTGTTCTTGCTGCGGCCGAAGCGGCTTTCGGTGCCTTTGAGGAGGCGAACGATGTTGGCGTGGTGCTTGACAATGCTGAGCAGGGAGATGAAGCTGAGGCCCTCCAGCAGCGCAGTGGAGCGGTGGGGTACGAGGAGGATTGCAAGGAATGGGATGGAGACTGCCGCGAGGATGGAGCCGAGCGAGACCAGGCGGGTGGTCGCGACGATGAGCGCGAAGACAGCGACGGAGGCGAGGGCGACCATAGGGACAAGCGCGATGAAGACGCCGAGCGCAGTGGCGATGCCTTTCCCGCCTTTGAAGCGGAGCCAGACGGGGAAGACGTGGCCGACTACAGCGGCTACCGCGGCCGCGATGGCGAGGGTCGAAGGGCCGTTCGCAGTGTTGGGCGCGAGCTGCATTGTGATGAAGACGGCGATGAAGCCCTTCATGGCATCAAGGATGAGCGTGAAAACGCCCAGGGTGGCTCCGCCGGCTCGGACCACGTTGGTGGCGCCGATGTTGCCACTGCCGGTTTCGCGGACATCTTCCTGGCGGACGAAGCGGACGAGTAGATAGCCAAAGGGGATTGAGCCGAGCAGGTACGCCGTCGTCAGGGTAATGATCCAGAGAGTCATAATCGTTCGCTAGTGAGTGTAGCAGCGGGAGTTTACGGCAGGTTTCTAGGCGAGATATCGGCGGAGCATTTCGAGGGCGTGCTGGGTGGACCAGAGGCGGATGCGCTCGCGATCTCCGGGGATGCGGAACTCCTTGACCTGGGTATCTTCGCCATCGGTGAGGGCGATGTAGACGAGGCCGATGGGCTTGTTGGCGTCGAGGCCGCGGGGAGTGCCGGGGCCGGCGATGCCGGTGATGCCGAGGGCGAGGGAGCTGCCGGTGCGGCGGCGGATGCCTTCGGCGAGGGCGCGGGCTACGGTTTCGGAGACAGCGCCGTGCTCGTCGATGAGGTAGGAGGGGACATCAGCGAGGGCGGTCTTGCTGCGGTCGGAGTAGGCGATGGCGCCGCCGAGGAAGACGCGCGAGCTGTTGGGGATGGAGGTGAGGCGCTGACTGAGCAAGCCGCCGGTGCAGCTTTCAGCGACGGCGAGGCTCTGGCGACGAACGCCGAGCATGAGCAGGACAACTTCCTCGAGGGACTCGCCGTTGAGGGAGAAGATGTCGTCGCCCATCTCGCGGGCGACGGCGTCGGCTACGGCTTCGACGCGGGCTTCGGCCTCGGCGAGGGTGTGCTTGACGCAGACGAAGTGGAGTTGAATCTCGGCGGAGCCAGCGAGGATGGTGGTCTGGACGTCGGGGTATTGCTGGTAGATGGGCGCGGTGCGAGCGTCGACCTGACTCTCGGGGATGAGCGCCATGCGAAGCTGGCGGCGGGCGAGGTGGTAGGGGGGAAGCGCGGCGGCGAGGCGCGGCTTGCACTCGCTGTCGAAGAGGGGCTGTAGTTCCTTGGGCGGGCCGGGAAGCAGGGCGACGAGCTTGCGGACTCCGTTGTGGGCGAAGTCCAGCCATTGGCCGGGAGCGCTGCCGTTGGTGTTGGGCAGGATCTCGGCACCTTCGATCTGGTCGGCCTGCTTGGCGTTGTTTGGGGGCATCTCCATTTTGCGGGCAGCGAAGCGCTGCTGCAGGAACTCGTAGACCGCCTCGTTGCGGCGAAGAGAGAGGTTGAGGGTTTCGGCGAGGCACTCGCGGGTGAGGTCGTCTTCGGTGGGGCCGAGACCACCGGAGAGAAGGACGATGTCGGCGCGGTTGATGGCGATGTTGATGGCGGAGCGGAGATGATCTCGGTTGTCACCGACGATGGTCTTGAACGCGACGGTGACGCCGAGGTCGTTGAGGCCGGCGGTGAGGTAAAGGGAGTTGGTGTCCTGGCGATGCTGAGTTAGCATCTCGGAGCCAACGGCGATGATCTCAGCTAGCATGTGGTTCGATGGTAGCGCGAGCGGGTGTTAATTCTTGTGACGAGAGGTACTTGACACGGCACGTGGGGTGGTAGTCGGCGCGCGTTCGGCGGTGAGGAGAGGTCCGGGGTTGAAGGCGGGCTGTTTGCGGCGAATGCGGCCGAGCTCGAGCTCGTAGCGGCGCATGGCGATGCCGATGCTGCCTTTGACGCGAGCGGCGAGCTCGGCGAGGAGGTCTCGGCCCTGCTGCGCCGCGATTTTGGTGCGGTCGCGGAGGTCGGCCATTTCAGAGGCGGCGAGGGTCTCGATCTCGGCGTCGAGTGTGAGGATGTCCTCGCGGGTTTGGGCGATTTGTTCGGTGAGACGGGCGAGCTGGGCTGCGGTGGGCTGGTCGTCGCCTGAATCGGTGGAGGGGTCGTAGCCGTTGAGCATGCGCTGGAGGAGGTCGGCGTCCGAGCGGAGGAAGGCGGCGTTGGCCTGGGACATGAGGTGATTACGGTGGAGCTCGTCGCGGGCGCTGCGGGCGCGGTCTGGGTGGATGCGCTTGGCGACTTCGCGGAAGAGAGACTTGAGGTCGAGCGCGGCGGGGTCGGGCTCGAGCTCCGGCTGAGGCTCAGGTTCTGATTCGGGTTCGAGGGTCTCGGGTTTCGGTTGGGTTGGGTTATTGAGTTCGGTGATGCGGTCTTCCCATTCGTCGAGCTGGACGTACAGGACGCCGACCTGGCGAATGTAGCGGCCCTCGAAACTGTTGATCTGGGCGCGAAGGTGGTCGAGGTCGGCTTCGCGGGCGGCCAGGGAGGCGCGGAGGACGGCGAGTTCAACGCGGTCGCGGAAGAGCTCGGCGTCTTCCGGTTTGGGCTGGCGGGCGATCGCGGCGCGTCTGGGCATGGGCTGTTGTGATGATATCTGGAGACCGGAGCCGGCCCCCTTGTTCCCCACGATGCCCTGTTTCACATTCAGCGTGTTGGTTTAGTGGTTCTCAGCTTGCCAAAGCCCGTCGAATTCTCGGTGCCGTGGGTTATGGCACAAATTTGAGACGGCGCTGCAGGTGGGCCTTGGTAATGGGCCAATCTTCGCGGGTGATGCTGAACCAGACGCTATGGCGGAGGGTGCCATCGGGCATGAGGTAGTGGTTGCGAAAGGTGCCTTCGTAGAAAGCGCCCAGGGCTTTCATGGCGTTCTGGGATTGCAGGTTTTCGTGGTGAGTCTTGAGGGCTACGCGGTTGAGGTTGACGGTTTCGAAGGCGTAGGTGAGCTGGAGGAGCTTGGCTTCCGCGTTGATGAGGGTGCCGCGTGCGGGGGCGGCTAGCCAGGTGTGGCCTAGCTCCGTGGTGCGGTGGGTGAGGTCGAGATCGATGAAGCGCGTTGAGCCGACTGGCAGGTCAGGGGTGTGGTCGCCGGATTTTTTGATTGTGACCCAGGTGAGGGTGTTGGGAGTGGCGAGGGCGGACTCGGCCCAGGCGCGGAGGTCTGCCGGGGTCTGGATGCTGGCTAGCATGTAGCGCCAGATGGAGGGGTCGAAGGCGATGGCTTCGAGAGCAGGGAGGTGCGCGAGGGTGAGGGGTTCGAGGCGGACGTGGGCGCCTTCGAGGGTGGGGGCTTGCATGACTTAGCGTAGCGCAGGTTACTTTGAGGGTGGCTTGGCGGGGACGCGTTCTGCGAAGGTGAAGGAGGCGCCGTTCCAACCGCCGCGCTCGCCGCAGGAGGTCATCTTACAGCCGCCGGTGTAGTCCTCGAAGGTGACGCCGGTGGCGGTGGGCTTGATGCCCAGGTGACAGACGGGGTCGGTGGAGGTGGTGTCGGTAGGCTTGTCGTCGTATACGAAGCTGCCGTTTTTGCGATAGAGGGCGCCGCCGGATAGTGAGCATTCGTGGCCGTTGTAGAAGTTGAGGTGAGCGTCGAAGTGGATGGAGGCGGCACCTACGGGCGAGAGGGTGAGGGTGTCGGTGGAGCGGTAGTGGTCACCCTGGACGTCACCGTTGGCGAACGAGTGGCGATAGCGGCCCGCGATCTTTTGGGCGAGGACGGCGGCGTTGGCGGGATCGCCGCGCTCGGTGTAGCCCGCGGTGTGGTCGGTTTGCTTCGCGTTCATGAGGGCGAGGTCGGCGGTGAAGCGGTCGTGGAGGCATTGCGTGGGACTGGGTGCGGTGTCGCATCGCTTCAGGATGGCGGCGTCGACGGCGACGGCGTGGCTGTAGCCGTTTTCGTTCTTGTTGGGGTTGGGGGTTAGGGGGAAGTCGGCGTAGAGGTCTTGCCACTGCTGTTCGAGCTTGGCTAGAGCGGGGTCGGTGCAGGTGGCTGCGGTGGCCGGCGGGGCGTTGCTGAGGCAGGCGTCCGCGTGCGGGCCGGTGTAGAGCGTGGTCGAGTGCTGCGCATAGGTGCGGGAGAGGGTGATCGTGGGGCTGGTGCAGTAGTAGGAGGTGCAGGTTTTGCCGGTGGCGATGATGGTGATGCTTTTGGGATCGCGGTGAAGTTGAAGCTTGCAGGTCTGGGAGGCGGATTCGCCGGGGAGGTTGGTGGTGGCTTCCGTGGGAGAGGCGATGGTTAAGGTGGCCTTGGTGGCGGTGCCGCAGTTGCCGCCGGGGATGCGGACGGAGACGGCGAAGGTGCAGGTGGTGGCGGTGCAGTCGGAGATGGTGAGGCGCTGGCCGGTGGTGGCAGAGGGGTCGGTGAAGGCGCCCCATTCGCCTTGCCAGGGGGACTGCTGGGCGTGGGCGAGGGTGGATAAGGCAAGGAAGAGCGCGAGGGCGAGGGGTTGGCGCATGAGGTGTCTCCAGTATGAGGACAGCTAGCTGGCTTTCCAGAAACTATGGCGGCTGGACGTTAGGGGCGCCAGGGGCGTTCTTTCCTGGGGGCTGGTTTTGAGGGCTTGCCAATGGCCGTGCCGGTGGAGGATGCGGCGAGGAGGAGCGAGGTTCCGCTGAGGGCGAGGACGACGAAGCCGCTGGACCACTCGTCGCCGTTGTGGAGGGCGTGGAGGATGCGGGGGGCGTGGAGGAGGAGGAGCCATCCGAAGAAGAGGATGAAGAGGCCGTAGGCGGCGTACTTGTCTTCGATCGTGGTGGCGATGGAGAGGCCGGCGGCGATGAGCGCGAGGCCGGTCGCGAGGACCCAGACGTGATGGGCAGGGAGGTAGTGCGGGACGAGCGTGGCAAGGAAGCCGACGTAGAGGAAGTGCTGGATGCCAAAGACGATCATCGCGATGGCGAAGAAGAGGCGTCCGGGCATGAGGGAGTATTTATTTCCGGACGAGATGCCGTGGAGGATAAGTGCGGAGGCGGCGAGGGAGATGCACTCGAGGAAGAGGGTGCGGCCGTTGCCGTCGTAGGCGACGTAGTTGAAGTGGAGTAGGTAGAGGACGGAGGTGGCGAGGAAGACAAGGCCGAGGATCAAGCTGGCGGTCGTGGTTCGCCAAGTGGTGAGGAGAGCGAGACCGGCGGCGATGCAGAGGGCGGCAAGCGCGTAGGCGAGGAGTGTGTTGGGGTGCAGCCAGATGGGGCAGAGGGGAATGCCGCGGCGAAGATGTCCATAGAGGGCGTACTGGATGCCGAAGCCGAGCATGGCGAGGGCGAAGAAGACGCGGCCGGCAGTGGTGAGTGCGGATGAAGAAGACTTGGGCATGATCTCCGATGGGATCGCTCGAAGGCGATTACAGATCGGATGTTATACGGCGGAGGTTTGCAGGGCCAGTTGCAAGACGGTTTCCGCCAGGACGTCGTAGCTGTGGCGGAGGACTTCGCCTTCGTGGACGAAGTTACCGATGATTGGCTGAACGCCTAAGGAGCGGATTCGTTCGAGGTCGGCGAGGATGGGGGCCTGGCCTTCGCTGGCGTAGCGGGCGAGGGTTTGGGTGCCGATGGGGGCGGTGTTGATGAGGGCGTAGTCGAAGATCTGGGTGCCGGCGTGGTCGAGGATTTTTTCGATGTGCTGGGAGGCGGTGAGGCCGAGGCTTTCGTTGGCCTGGGTCATGAGGTTGCAGATGTAAACGCGGGTGGCGCTCGAGCGGCCGATGGCTTCGGGGATTCCGCGGACCAGGAGGTTGGTGATGAGCGAGGTGTAAAGGGAGCCGGGGCCGAGGGTGATGAGGTCAGCGGCGGCGATGGCTTCGAGGGCCTCGGGGAGGGGCGAGGCGTCGGCGGGGGAGAGCATGAGCTCGGTGATGGAGCGTTCGGAGGCGGTGATGCTGGTTTCGCCGTGGACCGTGGAGCCGTCGTCCATGCGCGCCGAGATGGTGGCGTTGGCGGTGGTGCAGGGGTAGATGCGGCCGCGGGTGGCGAGAATCTGGGAGCTGACCTGGACGGCCTGGGCGAAGTCTCCGGTGATGCCGGTGAGGGCGGCGAGGAAGAGGTTGCCGAAGCTGTGGCCTTCGAGATCGCCGTTGTTGAAGCGGTACTGAAAGAGGCGAGAGAGCAGGTGCTCGTCCTGGGAGAGAGCGACAAGGCAGTTGCGAATGTCTCCGGGGGGAAGCATGTGGAGGTCTTCGCGGAGGCGGCCGGAGGAGCCCCCGTCGTCGGTAACGGTGACGATGGCGGAGAGCTCACGGATGAGTGCAGGGAGATTCTGGAGGGCCGGATTGGCGAGCGGGGAGGCGCCGGCGGGTGCGGCAACGAAGGCCTTGAGTCCACGCAGGAGCGTTGAGAGGCCGGTTCCGCCGCCGATGGCGACGACTCGAAGCTGGCGAGGTTTGTTCATGCGTGCATTTACTAGTTTAGTCGGACGGCGAACATCCTGGCGGAGTTGGCTGCTTTTTGCAGGAAGGACTAAGCAAGCAGGGTCGATCAGACTTCGGGGTAGAGGAGTTCGGTGAAGCGAGGGTCTTCGGCGACGCCATCGAAGTCAGAGTCGAGGCGGGCCTGGAGTCGGTTCTGGCTGTTGAGGCGGATGGCCTCGGTGAGGTGCTCGATGCAGGTGTCGTGATCGCCGGTGAGCGAGGCGAGCAGGGCAAGGCCGTAGAAGGCATAGTCGGCAGACTTCTCTTTGAGGAGGATTTCCTTGAGGTGCTGGCGGGCGTCTTCGTAGTTGCCCTGGTTGAGCAGGGAGATGGCGTAGTCGTAGCGCTCTTCGTGGGTCTGAAAGCTGGTCGTGCCCTTGTGGATCTGTGCGACGCAGGCGGAGATGTACATGCGGATGCGGTCGGCGAGGTCTTGCGGCGCGGACTCGAGCATCTTGGTGAAAGCTTCGTGGGCTTTGTCATACTTGCCGGCCTGCATGAGCTTGAGCGCGGCCTCATAGAGAGTGAGGGTGGACTTGCGGGCGGCGTCGTTGGCGTGTTGCGCATTTCCGGCGAGGGTCCGCGGGGCCTTGGACGCTGAAGGCGTCCTGGTTGCTTTGGTATCTGAGGTCGATGTTGCCGGCTTCGTGGCCATGATGTTCTCGGGTTGCACAGATGGGATGATGAGGATGTTACGACGGCGATGGTAACTGGGGTTATACGAGGATGAGCGGGTAAAGGTCAACCACGAGTGTACCGGATAGATCGTCAGACTGGGGAACGGTTGTAGAGAACGGGGTTAAGGGTGGGGTCGTTATACATCTTGAGTTGGCGGTAGAGCTTGAAGCGGCGACGGCCGGCGAGGACGTCGGACCAGAGGGCGTCGAGGCAGGCAGCGAGGTCGGTACGCTGTTCGTTCAACACGCCGAGGCGGGACTGGTTGCGGTCTTGATGTTCGAGAGTTGAGCGGTGAAGCTGCTCTTCGGTGTGGAAGATCTTGAGGGCGAGGATGGAGAGGCGGTCGATGATGAGGCCGGGAGACTCGGAGTGCAGGGGCGCGGTGGGGTTGTCGGACGCGAGGTGGAGGAGGGTGATGTCGATCTGCTCGGCGAGGTCGTTGCGGAGCTGGTTGAGGCGATCGATGTCGTGCTTGACCTGGACGATGGTGTGGTCGGAGGCGTCGAAATCGCGGGCAGCGTCTTCGCGGTGCCAGAGGTCGTAGTTGGCGCGATGCTGGTCGAGGACGAGATGGTCGAAGGTATTGGTGGGCGCTGGGGCCGGAGAAGAGGAGTCGTGGCCGTGCGCGGTGAACTGGTCGTGAAGCGCGAGTATGTGCGTGGAGCTAAACATGGGAATGATACCAAGGATAACGGAGGTGCGGCGGAGATGATAGGGGCGGGGATGTAGGGATGGCCGGTGGTGTGGGTGCGGTTTGAAATGCGACACTGGAGACATGGGGAAGAAGACTATGCGGCGAGTGCTGGTGTATCGACTGGGAAGCCTGGGCGATATGCTGGTGGCGCTGCCGGCGCTGCACTTGGTGGCGAGGGCATTTCCGGAGGCGGAGCGGCGGATGCTGACGAACGTTCCGGTGAGCTCGAAGGGGCCGGCGGCAGCGGCGATTTTGGAGGGGTCGGGGCTGGTGCAGGGGTATATGCGGTATGAGGTGGGGACGCGGAGTGTGCGAGAGCTGTTGGGGGTGTGGTGGCAGATTGTGCGCTGGCGGCCGCAGGTGATCGTGTACCTTGCCGCAGCGCGAGGGGTGAGGGCGGCTCAGAGGGACGAGGCGTTCTTCCGGCTGTGCGGGGTGCGGAGGATTTTGGGGGTTCCGCTTACCGAGGGGATGCAGCGGAATTATTATGGCGCGGCGACGGGCGGGAAAGACCATGCGATGGGCGACGGGCACTTGGAGCCGGAGGCGGCACGGCTGGCAAGATGTATTGGCGGACTGGTAGCTGTGGGCGATATTGCTGACCCAGGGAGGTTGAATGAACCGGCTAGCTGGGATTTGCACTTGAGCGCGGGGGAAGTCATAGCGGCGGATTCCGCCATCCTGGCGGTACTGCCGAACTGGGCTCCCGCAGGTTCAGTATGGGATCGCGATGAGCGATACAAGGAAGCAGCAATCGCGGTAAGTGTGGGAACGAAGGTGCAAGCGAAGGATTGGGGACGGGATAATTGGCGGGATCTGCTGGGAAAAATCGCAGCGGAATTTCCGGAGCGCGTGCTGTTGTTGCTGGGAGCATCGGAGGAGAGCGACGCGAGTGAGTTTGCGGCGGAGGGCTGGCGGGCGAATGGCGGAGGCCCGGTAGTGAACCTGTGCGGGAGATTGACGCCGCGGGAAAGTGCGGCGGCGATTGCCCGGGCGCGGCTGTTTGTGGGGCATGACAGTGGGCCGATGCACCTGGCGGCGGCAGTGGGCACGCCTGTGGTGGCGATCTTTGCGGCACGGAATATTCCGCGGCAGTGGTTTCCGTTTGGGAAGCAACATCGGGTCGTGTATCACCGGGTGGAGTGTTGGGGGTGCGGGCTGGAGACTTGCATCGAGCAGCAGAAGAAGTGCTTGATGTCGATCACGGTGGATGATGTGGTGCAAGTTGTCCGCTCTCAGTTGTCCGCTCTCAGTGAGGGCGGCTAGCAGTTTAACTAAGAGATCCTGGGATGCGATGATGGTTGGGGAGAATTGAGACGACGATGCTGCCGGAGACACATGCGGTTCTGGGATTGTTGGAGGGTGGATTTGGACACCTGAAGGTGTTGGTGGTTGGCGATTTAATGCTCGACCGGTACATCCTTGGTGAGGTGGATCGGATTTCGCCGGAGGCTCCGGTGCCGGTGCTGCGACATGCGCAGCACTATGAGCGTGCTGGCGGGGCTGCGAACGTGGCGATGAATTTGGCGGGTCTGGGATGCCAGGCGGTGCTGGCGGGATTTTGGGGCGAGGACAAGGACAAGGATGAGCTGGCGGCGCTGGTGGAGGCTGCGGGGATCGATACCATCGGGGTGGTGACGACGAAGCTGCCGACGATCTCGAAGACGAGGATTGTGGGGCGGCAGCAGCAGTTGTTGCGGCTGGACATTGAGAGCAAGGACGCACCGGGTGCGGACGACCAGCAGCTGCTGCGCGAGCGTGCCGTGAAGTTGGTCAGCAAGGTGCATGCGGTGGTGTTGTCGGATTATGCGAAGGGTGCGGTGACAGCGGAGCTGTGCGCGGCGGTGATTGCGGCGGCGAAGGCTGCGGGAATTCCCGTGCTGGCTGACCCGAAGACTCCGGACTTTGGAAAGTATGCAGGGGCGACGATGGTGTGTCCGAACCTGCAGGAGCTTGCGTTAGCGACGGGGGTGAGTTCGCATCTACTCGCACCGTTGCTGGAGGCTGGTGAAGCGCAGCGCGAGAAGCATGGGCTGCAATATTTGACGGTGACGATGAGCGAGAAAGGGATTCGGATGCTATGGGATGGCGGATCGTATCACTCGCCGGCGCGTGCTCGCGAAGTGTTCGATGTGTCGGGCGCGGGCGATACGGTGATTGCGACGCTGGCTGCGGTGATGGCGGGCGGGTTGAAGATTGAGACGGCTGCGGAGTTGGCGAACCTGGCTGCGGGCATCGTGGTGGGGAAGATGGGGACGGTGCCGATTGCGCGGCATGAGTTGGTGGCAGCGATGACGCCGTCGAGCGGGATTCGTGGCGGTGAGAAGGTGCTGGATGGCGAGCGGCTTGCCAAACGGGTGGCGGAGTGGAGAGCTGCGGGCGAGACGATCGTGTTCACGAACGGGTGTTTCGACCTGCTGCACGTCGGACATGTGACGCTGCTGGAGGAGTGCCATCGGTTTGGGACGAAGCTGGTGCTCGGATTGAACTCGGATGCGAGCGTTTGCCGGCTGAAGGGGCCGACGCGGCCGGTGGTAGGAGAGAACGAACGGGCACGAGTGCTGGCGGCGCTGGCGGCGGTGGATGCGGTGGTGGTGTTCGACGAGGATACGCCACTCGAGGTTATCCGCGCGGTGAAGCCGGATGTGCTGGTGAAGGGCGGGGACTATTCAGTCGATACTGTCGTGGGGCACGAAGAGGTGATTGCCGCGGGAGGGCGCGTGGAGATTGTGCCGACGGTGGAGGGATTTTCTACGACGAACCTAGTGAGCAAACTGAAGGCGAGCGATCAAGACGGCAATGCGGGCTCCTGATTGCAAGAGGCCGCTTATCGGGTTGATTTTTGGGAAGATGAAGAGTGGTGAGCGGGCCGGGGCTCGAACCCGGGACCAACGCCTTAAAAGGGCGATGCTCTACCAACTGAGCTACCCGCTCGCTCCTTGATTAAGGTAGCACGAAGGGCGCTATCCGTTTTGGTGGTAAGCGGAATTGGATTGGCACTTGCGTAGCGCACAGAAGCCACGTATAAATCAACCACCAAATCTCTTACGTAGCGGGTCTCCATGAAAGTGCGAGGCGGGACACTCAGAGCTGCCGCCATGCAGTCGAGCGTTGCAGCAGGTCACGGGCGCGTGAATGGGCGTGTGGCAATTCTATTGGTGGGCGCGCTCGCAGTTGGGGGCGGGATTCCAGCGCGGGCCGGCAATATTTTCGGGTCGCAGCCGGTGCCTGACTGGGTAAAGGCGGCGGCACAGCAGAAGCTGCCTGAGTTTCACGGAAATCCAAAGGCAGTGGTGCTGCTCGAGGAGACCACCTATACGGTCGACCAGAAGGGCCAGGCGGTTGAGCATGTGCGCCGCGTGGTGAAGATTCTGCGGCCGCAAGGGCGGGATTACGGTTATCCGTCCGTGTGGTACGACAAAGATTCGAAGGTGCTGTCGCTGCATGTATGGAGCATCGACCCCGCGGGACACGAGTACACGGTGAAGGACAGCGACATTTTGGACGTGGGAGCGCCGGGTGAGGGAGGTGAGCTCTACTCGGATGACCGAGAGAAGGTTGCGGACCCGCCGGGGCGCGACCCGGGTGGAATTATCGCCTACGAATATGAGAAGCGAGAGCGGCCCTACCTGGCGGAGGCGAACTGGCAATTTCAGGATGACTTGCCGCGAATGCAGCAGAGATTCACCATAGCGCTTCCAGTGGGCTATACCTACACGACAACGTGGGCGCGCCATGCGAAGGTCGAGGGAATCGATCTTGAGAACCATTCCTACCGGTGGGAGATGAAGGACGTTCCAGCCATAGATCTGGATCACGTGCCGATGGCACCGAACGAAGGCGCGTTGGCGGCGCGGATGACGGTGCACTACGCGGGGCCGGGGCTGGCTGAGCCGCAGGATGGCACATGGCAGGGGATCGGCGAGTGGTACGACGGCTTATCGCGTGACCGGTTGGTTTCGACGCCCGACATTGCGGCAAAGGCTGCTGAGTTGACTGCGGGGAAAACGGACTTCTACGACAAGGCAGAGGCGATCGGCGATTTTGTGCAGCAGAAGATTCGCTACTTTGTGATTGAGATGGGAGTTGGTGGATACCAGCCGCACGCGGCGGAGGACATTTTTCGTGGGCGGTATGGGGACTGCAAGGACAAAGCGACGCTGCTCTCGGCAATGTTGTCCAGCGTCGGAATCCATAGTGCGCTCTTGATGGTGGACTCGGAACGCGGGGTGATCGATCCGGATGCACCGTCGATCTGGGGCAATCACATGATTGGGGCGATTGAGATTCCGAAAGGATATGACTCGCCGAAGCTGCACAGTGTGGTCACGGCGAAAACGGGCAAACGATATTTGATCTTCGATCCGACGTGGTACCTAACGCCGTTCGGGCAGCTTGAAGATAACTTGCAGGGAAGCTACGGAGTGTTGATGGAAGGCAAAGAGAGCCAGGTGATCGAGCTGCCGGTGCTGGATCCGACGCTGAATACGATTCGACGCACGGGGAAGTTTGAGCTCAGCGCGGATGGATCGCTGAAGGGGTCGGTTACGGATCTGCGATTTGGCGACCTGGCGGAGACGAGGCGGCAGGTATTTTCAAGCGAAGGTGAAAAGAAGCAGACCGAGTATATGAACCGAGTCATCTCCCAGGACTTCACCGGGGCGACCATGACCGGTTTGAAAGTGGAGAACGTGGATGCGCTGAACAAGGATTTGACGACCACGTTCGATTTGCAGGCGAGCCATTTTGCGAGATTTACCGGGCCGTTGCTAATGGTTCGGCCGCGAGTGCTGGGAAGCTATGGGCTGGACGTGGATCGTAAGGCGCGCCAGGTGGAGATTGACCTAGAGCAGACCATGCAAGGCACCGATGAGTATGACATCGAGCTGCCACAGGGTTACGTGGTGGATGAGTTGCCGGATCCAGTCAAGATCGACGTTGGATTCGCTAGCTATGTGAGCTCGACGGAATTGCATGGGCGGGTTTTGCACTACAGCCGTACGTACACGGTGAAGCAGGTGACGGTGCCGGCGACGAAGTATCCGGAGGTACAGCAATTGGCGGCGGCTATCGCTGCGGATGAAGACAGTCAGGCAATTTTGAAGCGCGGAAATTGATTAGAGGCACCATAGACCAAGAGGGAGCGAACGGCTGGAGATGAAGATACGAACGATAGGTGCATGGATATTGGCCGCCGCGGCGGTGAGTGGGACAGCGCACGCGCAACAGGCGAGTTTCACGCCACCAACGCCGGAAGAGTTATCGATGACGTCGTTGCCTGGCTACCCGGGAGCAGCGGCGGTGGTACTGAATCGTGAGGAGACGACCAAGGACGATCTGCATGGAGTGTTTCATTACGAACGCATCAAGATTCTGACGAAGGACGGGGAGAAGTATGCGAACGTGACGCTGCCGTTTGTCACGGTCGCGCAGAGCGAGTCCCAGCAGAGTGGCGATGACAAGACGCTCGAAGGCATTGCGGGACGAACGATCCATCCGGATGGCACGATCATTCCTTTTACCGGAAAGCCCTATCTGAAGGTGTTGGAGAAGGGCCAGGGCGTAAAGGTGCAGGAAAGAGTTTTCACGCTGCCGGATGTCGAGGTAGGTAGCATTATTGAGTACCGCTACGCGACGCGGATCGACGACAATATTTACGAAGCGCCCGAATGGCTCATCCAAGGGGAGCTGTATGTGAAGCAGGCGCATTACATTTGGTATCCAACATCAAAAGAACTAAGCAGTGAACATGGAATGGTAACGTCGATCACCTGGTTTCCGATTCTTCCGGCGGGCGTCAACATTGTGCGTAGTGATATTCCGCATTCTGAATTTACGACACAGCCGATTCAGATCTTCGAACTGACGATCAAGGATGTTCCGCCGGAGGTGAAGGAGGCGTATATGCCTCCGATCGCGAGTTTTAGCTACCGGGTTCTTTTCAATTTTACGGCGGAGCATAGCGCGGCGGACTGGTGGAAGGACGCAGGCAAGGATTGGTCGAAGGGGGTCGATTCTTTCGCCAATCCAAACTCGGACTTGAAGAAGAACACAGCGGAGATCATTTCTGGAGCAACGAACGATGATCAGAAGCTGCGGAAGATTTATGCGGTCGTTATGGGGCTGGAAAATACGCACTACACGCGAGCCCACAACCAGAAGGAAGAAAAAGCGGAGGGTGGCCATCCAGTAAAGAATGCTGCCGACGTGCTGAACCAGAAACGCGGCAACGAGACACAACTCACAGACCTGTTTGTAGGCATGGCGCGAGCCGCGGGGATGAAGGCTTACGTGATGCTGGTGCCGGATAGAAGTGTGGAGCTCTTTCTTCCGGGCTGGCTCAGCTTTCAGCAGTTTGACGACGTTATTGCGATTGTCAACGTGGATGGGAAGGAGATGTACTTCGATCCGGGATGCAGGTACTGTGCCTATGGCCACCTTGCGTGGCAACATACGTTGGTGCAGGGATTGCGGCAGTCCGATAAGGGCACGGAGTTTGGCGGAACTCCCACCGACGACTACAAGTTCAACGAGGTGACGCGGGTGGCGAACTTGAAGATGGATGATGCGGGGCAGATTACAGGCACGATTGACCTCACTTTCATGGGAGCCGACGCTGTGGAGTGGCGACACCAGGCATTGAGTGGAGATGAGGAGAGCCTAAATCGCGCATTGCGGACGCATCTCGAGGACATGATGCCTAGGACGTTGCAGGTGAAGGTTGGCAAGATAGAAAATGTAGCGGAGTATGAGCAGCCGCTGAAGGTGAGCTACGACGTGACGGGAACGTTGGGAACGCACACCGGCAAACGGATCCTTCTGCCGTCGGATATCTTCCTGAGCGGCGCGTCGGCGACGTTCGCAGATGAAAAGCGGCAGCAAGCGGTTTACTTCCACTATCCCCGTTACGTGCAGGACGCCCAGCGGATTAATTTGCCGGCCACCATGAGCCTGGAAGCGCTGCCCGATACGGCGAGGTTTGATCTTCCGAAACAGGAGGCTTACACGCTGTCGATTGTCGGTGATGCGAAAGGCTATACAACGCGACGGAATCACATTCAAGGTGAGTTGCTGGTGATGCCAAAGGACTACGACAGCTTGCGCAAATTTTATTCACAGTTCGAGAGCAAAGACCAGGAGAGCGTGGTGCTGAAGGCAGCACCGGCTGTCGCAGCGTCGGGCGGCAACTAACCGCGTCGGAAGGCTCAGGGCCGCGCGGTTGCGAGGCTGCATACCTTGATGATGCCGTTGTTGTAGGGGCAGGGGTGGGTGGTTGGAGCTGCGGCGTGGAGCACCATCCACGTCACGCCCAGGGGGAGTAGGCGGGGGTCGCGGACGGTGTCGGTTTCGGTGGAGAGGTGGGTTTGGGCTGTGGCGCCTTGCTGCCATTGGGCGGCTAAGGAGGGGGTGATGGCCGCTTCGCCGCCGTCCTTGGAGAAGTCAGGGAGGGCGCTGCGGAGAGAGATGGGACGGAAGGTCTGGGCGTCTTCGCCGTCCTCGTTGACGTACCTGGTGTCGAGGGCGAAGAGGGCATCGGGTGGCGTGTTGTCGCGGGCCCAGAGGAAGGCCTGGACCCAGGGGTTGGGATTG
>Ga0302313_10000577_pt1 | contig 31956 bp, 12 predicted proteins | sample III_Palsa_N2_2_FD_200454 | JGI IMG/M metagenome (GOLD analysis project Ga0302313, IMG submission 200454) | Peat permafrost microbial communities from Stordalen Mire near Abisko, Sweden - III_Palsa_N2_2 | ecosystem: Environmental > Terrestrial > Soil > Palsa > Peat permafrost | place: Sweden...
GAAACGCGGCGTCTCGGGATCAACCTCGATCTTCTCGCGGATGCGCCGCACATACACGTCCACACTTCGCGGCGTCACGAACCGGGCATCCCCCCACACCGCATCCAACAGATGGTCGCGACTGAACACGCGTCCCGGATGTCGGGCAAGATAATCGAGCAGTCGAAACTCCGTCGCGGTCGTGGTCACGAGTTCCTTGTTCACCCGGAGCTGCATGGAATTTCCATCAATCTCCAACGTGTCGATATTCAAAACGGAAGAAACACCCGGAGTCTCCGTCGGCCGCTCGAAGCGCCGCAGAACCGCCTTCACCCGCGCCAGCAGCTCGCGCATCGCGAACGGCTTGGTAATGTAGTCGTCCGCACCTAGCTCCAGGCCGTGTACCCGATCATTCTCGCCCGCGCGCGCCGTCAAGAAGATGATAGGCACGCTGGCCAACGTAGGATTCAGCCGCAGCCGCCGGCAAAGATCCAGCCCATCGCCACCGGGCACCATAATATCGAGCAGAAATAAAGCCGGCCGCTGCCGCTCGGCGTCCTGCACAATCGCTCCCACCGCCGGATACGCCCGTACAACGTACCCCGCACCCTCCAGCTGGTACTGCACCAACCGCCGGATGTCCGCATCGTCTTCCAGAACGAAGACCACCTGACTCACAAGCACTCCTGGCCGCGTCAACTCACCCGCATCCGCGTTCAGGTTAGCGCATCCAGCCAGGCGCATCGAATAAAAGACGATGAATCGTGTCCCCCTTCCCCACCTAGCCTTTGCCTTTCTTTCTGTCATTCCCCCGGGAATCTGCTTCTTCCGTTGCCCTTGCTCGTTTCACACTGCGAACCGGCCACCGAGCGCCCTTTGCGCCAAAGCCCTCGGCGTACTTTGCCCCAACCACCCTCCAAAATTATTACTTGACAGCACACACTATGTGCCATACAGTAGTTGTCATACAGTATGGATATCACTTCCAACCCGTCGTCTGAGTCTCAAATCTTCGATTCCCTCCGCCTGGAGCTGCGTCGTGGCTGCCTGATCGTTGCAGTCCTCGCCCAGTTGCGGGTCGAGCACTACGGCTACACGCTCCGCAAGGCCCTCGCCGATCAAGGCCTGGCAATCGAAGAAAGCACCCTATACCCCCTGCTCCGCCGTCTCGAAACCCAAGGCCTGCTCACCAGCCAATGGCGCGAGGAAGACAAGCGCAACAAGCGGTTCTACAAGCTCTCATCTGAAGGCGAACTCATCCTCGCCCAGCTCCTCGCCGAGTGGAACAGCATCAACGACTCCGTCAACAACATCCTCCAGAACTCAGTCCTCCAGACTCCAAGCCAGAGGTAATCTCATGAACCCGACCAACCCCACCATCGATCTCCTCGAGCGCTACCTCCAGGCCATCGGCCAGTCCCTTCCCGCCGCCACCCGTGAAGACGTGCTCAACGAATTACGCGCGAACCTGACCGCCCAAATCGACGACCGCGCCGAAGAGCTCGGCCGCCCCCTCACCGAACCCGAGCTGGCCGCCATCCTCAAGGCTCACGGCCGTCCCGAAATCGTCGCCACGCGCTATCTGCCGCAACGCTCCCTCATCGGACCAACGATCTTCCCCTTCTACCTGCTCACCATGCGCCGCGTTCTGCCTTTCGTCGTGGCCATCTACTTCATCGCAAACTTCGTCAAAATCGCTGCCACGCAACACGGCCTCAGCTCCGTCGCAGGAGGCCTCGTCGACAGCGCGTTTGGGATCATTCCAGTGCTCTTTGTCTGGTTAGGCGTGATGACAATCCTCTTCGCAATTCTCGAGCGGACCTACGACAAATTCGGCAAGGAGTGGTGCCTGGATGAGTGGAACCCAGCCAAACTTCCGCCCGTCAAGCCTCAGGGCGACAAGAAGCAGCGATCGCTCGCCAACCGCATCGCCGACCTGGCATTCCACTGCCTATGGATGGCGTACATCATCGAGGTACCGCGCCACCCTTACCTGCTATTTGGTCCGGGAGCGTCCTTCATCGCTCGTCTTCAAATCGGCTGGGCACCCGTATGGCACACGTTTTACGTAGCGTTATGGTTCCTGCTGCTAATCCAACTCGGGATCAAGATCGCAAACCTCTTTCCCGCGATCGGCCGCTTTAGCACCCCACTAGACCTGGTTTCCAAATGGTTCGGCATTGTCGTCGCAGGCTGGCTCGCTTCCGTCGGCACCTATATTGTCGCCACGGGTCCGGGAGCCGATCTGCACAAACTCGCCGTCGTCAATCATTGGATGGGCATCAGCTTCAAGCTCGTCGTCGCCTTCATGATTTTGGATCTCGGGATGGAGGCCTGGAAGTATGTACGCCCTCGCCTTCCGACCGCACGCCTCGCTTTCTGATCGTCTGGGCTAAGCTAGAGTCACCCCCTTTTGCTTTCAATCTCACCGGCATGCGCATTCTACGCCGGACGAGCAAACGACTCTGCCCAGCCCGAGGTGAAGATGCACCAGGATCCAGCCGCGACACAGCCCGAGCATCCCGTCTACGACGGACCCAAGCTCGCAGCAGCCGAGTCCTTCGGACTCCGCCACAACGCTCTCTCGCCTATCGAGACCCTCGCCCAATCTGTCTCCACGATCGCTCCCAGCACCTCGCCGCAACTCACCATCCCGCTGGTCTTCGTGCTCGCCGGCCAGGGCACGGCCATCGCCTACCTCATCGCCATGGGCCTTATGATTCTCGTCGGCCTCTGCATAGCCGCCTTCGCCCGCGAGTCCTCCTCGCCCGGCTCCCTCTACGTCTATACCCGCCAGTCGCTTCCCCCGATCTTCTCCTCCATCACGGCGCTCGCGCTCTTCTTCGCGTACATCACCACCGCCTCCGCAGTCATCGGAGGCTTCGTCGCCTTCGCCTACATCTTCCTCAACCCGCTCCACGCCCGCTTCGGCACCCCGCACGTTCCCGCAATCGTTCTCGTCCTTCTCGCCGCCGCCATCGCAGGCTTCGTCGCGTATTACGACGTCAAAGTTTCGGCGCGACTCATGCTCTATATCGAAGGCGCCTCGGTCACGCTGATTGCGATCGTCACGGCCACCCTGCTGCTCAAACACGGATTTCATTTCGACCGGCCACAGATCCACCTAAGCAGCATGTCCCCGCGCAGCATCGGCCTCGGCGTCATGCTCGCGATCTTCAGCTTCGTAGGATTCGAGTCGGCCACGACCCTCGGCTCGGAAGCCCGAAACCCTCTCCGCACGATTCCCCGTGCCGTCATCCAATCCGCCCTCCTCGCCGGAGTCTTCTTCGTCGTCGCCGGCTATGGAGAAGTCCTCGGCTTCCGCAATTCCGCGATCGCCCTCGGCGACAGTTCCAACCCCTTCCGCACCCTCAGCACCCAAGTCGGCATCCCCTTCCTCGGCCCCATCATCGACATCGGCGTCCTCATCAGCATGTTCGCCGCCACGCTCGCCTGCGTCATCGCCGCCTCGCGCGTCCTTCTGCTCATGGCGCATCACGGCCTCGCACCCCAGCGCCTCACCCATACCAACCCCACCCACGAAACTCCCGGCGAAGCCAGCATCCTCGCTGCCATCCTCGCTTTTCTCCCCGCCGCCGGACTCGCCCTCCACGGCACCAGCGGCGCAGACATCTATGGCTGGATGGGCACCCTCGCCGTCTACGGCTTCCTCACCGCTTATGGACTAGTCGCTGTAGCCCTCGCCTTCCACCTCCGCCACTCCCAGCGGCTAAGTTTTGGCTACATCCTATTAACCTGCGCCGCCACGCTTGCAATGTTGCTCGCGATGGCCAGCAACTTCTATCCCATCCCACCCGCGCCCCTGCGCTACTTCCCTTACCTCTACGCGGCGTATCTAGGCGCAGCCCTCCTCTGGCTAACCCGCACCACCTCCCAACCCAGATCCGAACCTTAGTGCCTTTGCTTTTCTTTCTGTCATTCCCTCTGGAAATCTGCTGTTCGCTCCCATCACCACGCGAAGCCTCTCGCCGTACGCGCAGGACATCAGCTAAAGTCTCGCGACCGCCCCCACACCACCGGCCACGGTTCCTTCAGATGATGGCAAACCAAAATCTGCGGATGGTCCGCCGACTCCTCATTCTGCACGTCATCCGGCAGATGAACCATGGCCACCACCTTACAGCTCTCGAAGAAGCGGCTCTCATCCTCCAACCGCCCCCCCACAATAATCAGCGTCTCCGCATCAAACAGCCCCCACCCACGATCATAAAAGTCATTCACCGTAGCAATCGGCACCGGCAGCCCATACTTCGGCCCATACAGCGCGACCGCCCCCGCAGCTCCATAGTTCTCCGCCAGCACAGCATACCGGCCCCGCTCGGCCGCGGGTAATTGATCCCGCACCGCCGCCACCTCTCCCACCAACTCTGGCCAGCCAACCTCATTCGCCAGGTCGTAGCTGTTCTTCATCTGCCAGTTCCACGCCGCCGACCCCGGCCGCCATATCGGCAAAGTCGACCACCCCACAGCCGCAACCTCAAGCAGTACCGCCGCCATCACCGCTGCATACGCCAGCCCGCGCACGGACTTCGCCCGACCCGCCACCCACTGTTCGAACTCCACCGCTCCAGCCGCATACACCACCGGATACGCCGGCAGCAGGTAGTACCCTCTCCCTTTCACCAGCGCAAACAGCAAAAGCGGCCCCAGGTAAAATACACTCAACAGCCGGAACCGCGGACTCCGCAGCAGCGCAATCAACCCACCCATAGCAAACGGCAACCCAAACATCATGAACTTTAGCTGGTCCGTGAAGTATCCCTTCGCCCGCCCAATCCGCACGTCCCGCGCATGAATCGAGTGCTCCATCTGCAAGGTGATGAAGTGATGCCGGGCTAACCAAATTAAATTCGGCGCCGCAATCACCACCGCCAGCAGCGCACCCAGCCAGAACCATCGGCTCTTCAAATGCCTCCGCTGCGACGGCACCAGCACAATCCCCACCAGCAGGCTTACCAGCGGAAACGCAATCGCATACTTCGAGAGCACGCCGAGCCCCAACCCCAACCCCGCTCCCAGCCAAAATCGCTCATCCCCGGTCCGCAGCACCAGCGCGGTGGAAAGAATCAGCACCGACCACGCCAGCATGTCGAAGGTGACGTACTGCATCAGCGAACTCAGCGCCAGCGCCAGCGGTAGGCACAATAACAGCGCCACCACCTGCGCACCCCGCCTTCCACCCAACTCCCTCGCCATCAACCCCGCCAGCACCAGCGACACGGCATTCACCACCGCCGCGGGCAGCCGGAACACCTGCACCGAGATCCCAAACAACGCAATCGCCACTCGCCCAAAGAACGATGTCATCGGCGGATACGGCACAAATCCCCACTGCAGATGCCGCGCGTCATCCAGAAACTGCAGTTCGTCCCGATGAAATCCGTATCCATTGCCCATCAAGAAATGGACGACGATCGCCAGAGCAGCAAGCGCACTCAGGACAAACACATCCCGGCGCAGAGAGGTCGTTGGCTTGGCAGAAAGCATTCCGAGCAGGATACGACGAATCCCCGCCCTCGGTTCCATCCCGCCCAAATCCAACGGCCGCCGCCCGCCAAGACCTTGTCAAGCCCCCAAACCCGTCCAGAATCGCCAAACACCCTATAAACACTAGCGATATATATTTTCAAAACCTGGCATAGTTACCCCTACCCGCTTGATAAACTAGAAGTAGCGATAGAAATCAAGATCAAAGCTGCAGCGGCACTTGCCACTGCAGCTTTCAATTTAATCCCCTAACTCCAATAGAAAGAAATAGATAGACGTAACCCTTTTAGAATGAGCCGCTTGAAAGCAGCCTCCACCGCTCAACAAACACATTCTAAACGACTTGACTGCGGAAAAGTGAAAGTAGGGGGGAGGGGGGTCACTCGTTAGCTGGGCCAGAAAGCTCTACCCCAGCAGCGCCAGCAATCCTGCCTCATCCAACACAGCCACGCCAAGCGACTGGGCCTTATCCAGCTTTGATCCAGCCTCTTCGCCGGCCACAACATAATCGGTCTTCTTACTCACCGATCCCGACACCTTTCCACCCGCAGCCTCGATCCGATCCTTCGCCTCATCCCGAGTCAGCGTCGGTAGCGTTCCGGTCAGCACAAATGTAAGCCCGCTCAACGTGGTTCCCCGCACCTTCCGCTCCGCGATAAACGTCAAACCATAGCCGCGCAGCCGCTCGACCAGGGCAAGGTTGCGCTCGTTCGAAAAAAACTCACGGACGGTTGCGGCCACCTTCGGACCAATGTCGTTGACGCGAGTAAGCTCTTCTTCCGTCGAGGCAATCAGTGCGTCGATCGATCCAAATTCCTCAGCAAGCGCCTGCGCCGTCCGCTCGCCGACGTGCCGAATCCCCAGCCCGAGCAGCACTCGCTGCAACGGCTGCTTCTTCGAACCTTCAATCTGTTCGAGCAACGCATCGGCAGTCTTTTCACCGACTCGTTCCAGGGTCAGCAGCGACGCACGGTTGACCTTCTCCGGATCGTACAGATCTGCGATGGAGTGCACGAGCGCCTTGCGAGTAGGCTCTTCGGCAGCATCTTCCGCGGAAGATTCGACCGTGTGCTCGGCTTGCTCCTCGAGCGTGTGTCCCAGCAGCTGCGCAACCATCGCCTCGCCCAGGCCTTCTATATTCATCACGCTGCGCGACGCGAAGTGCCGCAGCTCCTCTTCGAGTCTTGCAGGACAACTCACATTGACGCAGCGCAGATCGACTTCGCCAGGCTCGCGCACGAGCGCTTCACCGCAGCGCGGGCAATTGTCCGGAAACACAATCTCCTGCTCACCACGAGGATGTGTCGCATCGCTGACGACCTCGGTAATCTTCGGGATCACATCGCCGCCGCGTTCAACCGACACAAAGTCACCGATCTTCACGCCAAGCCGAACCACTTCATCGGGATTGTGTAGCGTCGCGCGGGTCACGGTTGTTCCACCAATGAACACCGGCGCCAATGCCGCAACAGGAGTGACCTTTCCCGTGCGCCCAACCTGGAACAGCACGCCTTCCAGTTTCGTAATGCCCGCGCGCGCCGGAAACTTGTACGCAATCGCCCAACGCGGAGCCTTGCCCGTGAAGCCAAGCCGCTTCTGTTGAGAGATCGCATCCACCTTGATCACGACGCCATCGATTTCATAAGGCAGTCCATCGCGCATCGCGTCAGCCTTGACGATGAACTTCAACACCGCGTCGATGGAGTCCACCGTTCGCGCATGGGGATTGACCAGGAATCCAGCATCGCGCAAGGCCTGAAGGGATGCACTTTGCGAGGCGAGCAGAGGCTCTCCAGCTGCGTCCGCTGCATCCGTTCCGCGCAGGAGGAAGTAGGCAAACAGCTCCAGTCGCCGCTGCGCCACGATGTTCGGTTCGAGCGTACGGATCGTGCCTGCCGCGGCGTTCCGAGGGTTGGCTGCCGGTGCCATACCCTGCGCTACACGCTCCTCGTTCATGCGCTCGAAAGCCTTCTGTGGCAGTACGACCTCACCACGCACCTCGAACTGCGCGGGCAATCCAGCCTCCTCCAGCTTCTTCGCCGACACATGCAGCGGAACACTCCGGATGGTTCGTACATTGGTGGTGACGTCTTCGCCAACGGTGCCATCGCCGCGCGTGACACCAGTCTTCAATGTTGCGACACCGCGCGCGCCAGCCTCATACTGCAGTGCCAGCGAGAGACCATCCAGCTTGAGCTCGCAGACATAGCGCACCGTCTCCGTCAACGCAAGACCACCCACTACGCGATCCGCCCATGCACGCAGCTCCGCCTCGTTGTACGCGTTGTCGAGCGAGAGCATAGGGCGCGAGTGGGCAACCTTGGCGAATCCTTCTTTCGGTTTGCCGCCTACGCGCTGGGTCGGAGAGTCCGGAGTCACGAGCTCCGGATATTCAGCTTCCAAAGCCCGCAGCTGATTCATGCGCGCGTCGTACTGAGCGTCGGTCCACTCGGGTTCATCTTGTACGTAATAAAGATATTCGTGGTGGCGGAGCTCCTCGCGTAACGCGTCGATGCGTTGCTGGAGAGATAGAGCGGCGGCGGAAGATTCATGGGCCATCGCAAGGATTATAGAAAGCCCTGCGTCGGGTAAACTGGAGATCTTGGATACATTTGGGATTTAGCAGCAAAAGGAGCTTAACGATGGCGCATATGGTGTTCTGCACGAAGTACAAGGCTGAGATGGAGGGGCTGGACGAGCCGCCGTTCGACACGGATTTTGGCCAGAAGATTTATAAGAATGTGTCGAAGAAGGCGTGGGATGAGTGGGTGGAGCGCCAGAAGATGCTTTTGAATGAATACCGTCTGCAGCCCTGGACGCGGGAGGCGCAAGAGTTTTTAGTGGAGCAGATGAACGAGTTTTTCTTCGGCGCCGGTGGCGAACTGCCCAAGGAGTACGTCGCGCCCACCACATAAATCGGGCAATATCGGGTGCGTTTGGTTCGTTTTTAGCTCGGTTTCGGTTTACGCGGCGCATCCCTAGCGTGGTTTCCGGGCGCACGCACGACGAACCAGAAGCCCGTCGGGTTCGTGTAGACTAAGGGTACCCCTGCTGCTGGCCCTTTGAGGCGCGAGCGGCAATCGTAACAAGTCGGGACGTGGCTCAGCCTGGTAGAGCGCACCCTTGGGGTGGGTGAGGTCGCTAGTTCGAATCTAGTCGTCCCGACCATTTTTCCACTTCGTTTCTTCATTCCTCCGAGAATTCAAATCAATGCGCGGGAGATGGCTGCTGCCAAGGTTATTCCCTCGGCATTGGATCGCTCTTGCTTGATCCGGAGGGGATCCTGTTTCGGTGGGCTGAGCGCTTTATCGTTTGCCTCGGGGCGTCGGCTACCATCCAACCGCCACCAACAGCGTCTTGGGATTTGCGCAGCTGATGTCGCTGGAGTAGAAGCCAGCGTCGTTGTAGGGGAACGCATATTGCTGCATGTTGATTGCCTGCGCCTCAATCCACTGAGCGTAATGGTCGTAGGGTTCCTGCTGGTAGAAGCTTGCGGGATTTCCCCACATCCCTTGATTGGTTAGCGTCCCAGCGGCGTTGAATTCAGGGGTCCCCGAAATGGGGGCGGTATGCCGGAAGATCGCACCGGACAGATCCGGATTCGCACCCAGGTTTGAACCGTTTGGCCCTGCTAATGGAATAGTGATTCCATTGAACGACCAGATGCTCGAGATGTAGTTCGCGTAGTAGTTCTGGTAAGGGCCACCCGCATTGAAACCGGCTGCGCCGGGCTCAATGATGCGATAGGGGGCATACGTCGTCTCATCCACGCGGAAGTCGTAGGGGGCCGCGCCGGTCGTGCTATATGGGGCCGCATTCAGATAGCGTTGAAATGTAACAGACCGGTCTTCCGTAAATGTCTGCTGATTTTCGCCGACCGCAATGTTGGTCCCGTCACCGCAGGTGAGGTTGATTGCGATCTTGACGCCCAGCGCGTCGACCCTGGTGGTATCAATGTTGATGGAAGTCGGACCCGCTGTGAACTCGATATAGTCCCAATAGTCTGTGTTATCCAAGGTAAGACTGGGGTCGTTGAGGTAGAAGTACATACGTCCGGAAGAGTTAGGCGGCAGCGCGAAGGTTGGTTGCTCCGCAAACGTGTACGAAGTGGATACACCGTTGAGCGTCGCGCTCCAGGTGATTTGAGAGTCGGTGTACACGCCGTTTGTTCTGTTGAGGAACTTCATCATTACGGTGTCGCCAGCAGGCAATGCAGGGATATTGCTCGCATCCCAGAACGGTGCGCCTCCCCAGAGTTCCACATTGAGAGCAGGAGTCGTCGCATTGACAGTGGAGCTGGTCGGGGACGTTCCAATGGAGTTCGTGGCGAGGACCTGGTAGTAATACTGCGTCGACGCCGTGCCGAGTACATCCTGGAACCAATTGCTCTTCGTCTGTCCAATCAGGGTGGCGGTGGATGGAGTAAACGCCTGAACGGTACTTCTGTAGATGTTGTACTCCGTCACGACGGTACCGACGCCGGAGTTCGTCGAATTCCAGATCAGATCGATCTCATTGGCATTTTGAGCCATGGCGGTCAATCCGGTTAATGCAACAGGGGCTGCGGGAGATGGCGAACTTGGCAGCGAAGTCGCTGACGCATCAACAGGCGACGAAATTCCTGACAGGGTGCTTGCGACAACCATGTAGTAATACGTCGTCGAGGGCTGTACGCCTGGACCGGGCGGAATCGAGGATTCCCCTGCAGTCAACGTAGCAGGATAGTTGTTATCGACGTAGTTCGTAATGCCTACGGTCGTGCCCATCAAATTGGAAGACGACGGAGTGAACGGCGAGGTGGTGCTCCTGTAAATGGAATAGTTCACCGGCGCCGTGTTCGGAGCAGGCGTCGCGCTGACGACCCAGCGTAAATCGATCTGTTGAGACGAGGATCCCACCGCGGTAACGCTGGTCGGCGGATCGATCGCTGTGTATGCGGGGGTTGTGTTGCTTGCGAGATTCGACGCGGCGGATGTTCCGAACGCATCAAGCGCTTTCACCACGTAGTAATAGGTTGTAGTTGCAGAGAGGCCTGTATTCGAGTAGGTGGTGCCTCGAATACCGCTGGCGATCAACGTGGTCGGGCTTGGATTTGTTCCGCCATACACGTTGTAAGAACTAATGCTGCAGTTCGCTGGAGGAGCGTCGGCGGACCAGCTAAGAGCCATGACACTTGGATAGAGGGCCGTTGCTGTGAGGCCAGTTGGCGCCGATGGAACGGTTGAGCACGCCGTCGCATCGAGCACCTCTAATCCATTGATCATGGGTTGATTCTGTGCTCCATTGCTGAACGCAACCACTATGTCCCCACTGCTGTTCGCGGCTACGGTGTATTGCTCCACCACGGCTGTGTACGCCGCGCCCGCCGTAGCATAGATGTCAAAATTCGTGAGTAATGTATTGCCGTTGATGGCGACATTGAACTGACGATTTCCCGCAGCCGTGAAATAGAGTTCTGCGAAGTGGAGACGGACGATGTAATTTGTTCCAGGCGTAAGACCGGTAAGCGTGTAGGTCACAGCGCCCTGCCGCGACGACTGATACACCGCCGCAGGTGCAGCCGAAGCAGCAAGCACCGTTGGGATTGTGATGGAGTTGGTAACCGTATATGTAGTTCCGCCCGTGCTGAAGTCCTCATCCGCCACGAATGAATTGTCGCCGCCGCTAACGTTGCTCACTGCCGCGCCGCCAGCATCAATGGATACGTAACCCACGCTTCCGCTGGCCGCCTGGGTCTGGGCGCTCTGCTGGGTGGAGGCAGCAGAGGTTCCATCCGCGTCAGTGGCTTCGACCTTGTAGTAGTAGGTCGTCGATGCCGTGAGACCGGTGTTGGAGTAGGTGGTTGTAGTCAGGCCGCTGGCGAGCAGGTTACCTGTTCCCGGCGTGAAGCCGCTGGTGGTGCTGCCGTAGACCGAGTAGCCGCTGATGGTGCAACTCGCCGGTGGCGTCACTGCCGACCAGCTCACACTGATCGCGCTCGACGACGTTGCGGTTGCCGTCAGACCGCCCGGAGCCGAGGGCACCGCCGAGCAGCTGGCAGCCTGGGTCTCCGCACTCTGCTGCGCGGATGCCGCCGACGAGCCGAAGGCGTCGATGGCTTCCACCTTGTAGTAGTACGTGGTCGAAGCCGTAAGGCCGGTGTTGGTGTAGGTCGTTCCAGTCACACCGCTGGCGACCAGGTTGGTGCTACCGGGCGTGAAGCCGCTGGTGGTGCTGGCGTAGACGTTATAGCCACTCAGCGTGCAGTTGGTGGGAGCCGTCACTGCTCCCCAGCTCAGGCCGATCGCGCTCGACGACGTTGCTGCCGCTGTCAGACCACCCGGCGCCGATGGCACTGCAGAGCAGCTGCCACCAGATCCTCCACGGATCTCGAGGCCCATCAGCAGGGGTTGATCGGCTGCGCCTGCCGTCAACGCGATCACGATCTGTCCGCTGCTGTTGGCCGTCGCCGTAAAGCTCTCGAGCAGCGCAGCGTCCAGGCCTACCGTGGCATAGATATCGAGGTTGGTCAGCACCGTGGTTCCGTTGATCGCTACGTTGAACTCGCGGCTGCCCTTGGTGTTGAAGTAGGTCTCGGCGAAGTGCAGCAGCACCGAGTACTGGCTGCCTGCCGTAAGCCCCGGGATGGTGTACGTGAACACGCCGCTGCGGCCGTGCTGGTAGACCGCCATCGGCGCCGCGTTGGCTCCCGGCTGCGCGAGGTTGATGGTCGCTGTCACGACCGAGTTATCGCCGCCGCCGCTGAAGTACTCGTCGGCTACGAAGCTGTCGTCGCCACCAGCGGAGTTACTCTCGGCTGGACCTCCGGCTGCGATCGCTACGATCTCGGTTCCGGAAGCTGCTGCCTGGGTCTCCGCGCTCTGCTGCGTCGACGCTGCTGAGGTTCCATCCGCGTCGGTGGCTTCCACCTTGTAGTAATACGTCGTCGACGCCGACAGACCCGTGTTCGCATACGTCGTTCCGGTCACGCCACTCGCGATCAGGTTGCCGGTTCCTGGCGTAAACCCGTTGGCCGTGCTGCCGTACACCGAGTACCCGCTGATCGTGCAGTTCGCTGGCGGCGTCACACCCGACCAGCTCACTCCGATCGCGCTCGACGACGTCGCTGTCGCCGTCACACCCGTCGGCGCCGAGGGTACCGCCGTGCACGACGCGCCCCCGCTCTGCGTCTCCATGCTCGCCTGGTTCGATGCTGCAGAACTGCCGAACGAGTCCGTCGCCTCCACCACGTAGTAGTACGTCGTCGATGCGGTGAGACCCGTGCTCGTATACGTGGTTCCCGTCACTCCGCTCGCGATCAGGTTCCCGCTCCCAGGCGTGAACCCGCTCGCCGTGCTCCGGTATACGTTGTACCCCGTGATCGTGCATGGAGGATTTGCCGGAGCTGCAGTCCAGGTCAGGCCAATGGAATTGGAGGTCGCGGCAGAGGCTACCAGATTGGTCGGACCCGTTGGAGGGACGGAGTTGCAGGTTGCAGCAGCCAGCGTCTCCATGTTGATCTGTCCCGATGGTGCGGATGCTCCGTATGAGTTTGCCGACTCCACTGCGTAGTAGTACGTGGTGGAAGGGGTCAATCCGGTATTGGAGTAGGTTGTTCCAGATATGCCGCTCGCAATCAGGGAAGTTGGTGACGGAGTGAAGCCGCTAGTCGTACTGCCAAAGACACTATAGGTTCCGATGGAGCATCCGGTGGGCGTATTGACCGCGTTCCAGTTCAGCCCGATGACACTTGAAGAATCGGCGGTTGCAGACAAGCCGGTCGGCACAGGTGGCAGCGTGGTGCAGAGGAGCGTAGCACCCAGTACCTCGAGACCATTGAACATAGGCTGGTTGACGGCACCGTTAGCAAACGTAACCACTATCTGTCCGCTGCCATTCGCTGTCGCTATGAATTGTTCCACTACAGCTGTATTGCTTGCGCCCGCCGCTGCGTAGATGTCGAAATTTGTCAGCACGGTGGTGCTATTGATCACCACGTTGAATTCGCGGTTACCGGCCGACGTGTAATAGAGCTCGGCGAAGTGCAATCGAACGGTGTAATTGGCGCCCGCCGTGAGGCCGGGAATGGTGTACGTGACAACACCTTGTTGCGCAGACTGGTAGACCGGCGCAGGTGCGGCAATATTGACGATGTTGGTTGGGATGGTGATTGGACTCGTAACCGAATATGTGGTGCCGCCGGCGCTGAAATCTTCATCGGCGACGAACGGGTTGTCGCCGCCAGCGCTATTGCTTACCGCAGGACCACCGGCATTGATAGAGATGTAGTCAGTGGGTGGCGTTTGAATCGTCAACTGCGCAGAGGCGGTCGAGCTTCCGTCGGAGTCGAGAGCTTCGACAACGAAGTAGTAGGTCGTATATGGCGTAAGGCCAGTGTTGGCATAGGCAGAGGAAGTAAGTCCGCTTGCAATAAGTGTGTTCGACGAAGGCGTGAAACCGGTTGTTGTGCTGCGATAGACGTTATAGGAACTGATGGTGCAGTTTGCGGGCGGGACTACGGTTGCCCAGCTTAGGTCGACGCTGGTCGAGGAAGGCGTTGTACCCGTGAGACTGGCGGGGGCAGTAGGAACTGCGCTGCATGGCGGCGTAACGGGGGTAGACGCGCTCGCTTGTTTGGAAGCAGCAGAAGTTCCGTCTACATCAACGGCTTCAACGATGTAGTAGTACGTTGTCAGGTCTGCAAGGCCGTTTGCGGAAAAGCTCGAGGCCTCAATGCCGCTGGCCAGCAGGTTACTGGCAGAGGGAGTAAACCCGCTGGTGGTGCTGCTGTAGATGTTGTAAAAGTCAATGCTGCAGCCAGTCGGAGGTGTTACGGCTGTCCAGGTGAGACCTATCGAACTGGAGGAAGTAGCTGTGGCTGTAAGACCGGTGGGAGCCGAGGCAGCTGCCGTGCAACTTGTGGTTGTGGTGCGCGGATCAGGCACGGCAACGATCGGAAACGATACGGAACCGCTCGTAAGCCCCGGCGCCGTCGCCGTCACGGTCACGGTGCCGGTAGTGAATTGGCTGCGGACGGCAATTCTTGTCAGCCCACCTTCCACCTGAAGTTCCGGATCCCCCGGCGAGTGATAGAAGGCATTTGTAACACCAGGAACATAGGAGGAATTCGCATTCGAGTATGTGTTTGAATTTGTGGACACATACTGTTCGGTTCCACCCTGATAGGTTGCGGGGCCGCTCACCGAGAAGGTAATCAGATCGGAGGCAAGCGGTTCCCAATTGTTATTCGCATCCTCGATGGTCGCAGTAACAAAAGCGGCGTCGGATCCATTGGCGGTCACCTGAAAGGCTGTTCCGCCTGGCTTGGTCAACTCTGGGACCAGCGTCAGCACAATCTTGCTCTCAGATCCTGCTGTCGTCCTGCTGTCCGTCGCTACGACTGATTGCGATTGATTGAGACACTGAGCTGTCACGGTGCCTGAGGCCCATGGAACAATCCAGGATGTTTGAAAAGGTATCTGCGTGGCGGATTGTGTCTGGTTGGCTTCGTCGTTCGAAGTCCACGGATTTGGTGTCTCAATCGCACCCTGTTGGACTTGGTTCACCAGCAGCTTCACAAACGGGCAATTGCTGAAGGCGTTTACCTGAACATTCCCGGCGGAGAGATTCCAGTGGCTGGCTAAGCTAATAACGGGTTTGATGGAGAAAGGCGTCCACGCAGCTTCGTACGCGTAATACAACAACTTTGGAAAGCGGTTCTGGTCCATGGAAGAAGCGCCGAGTGAGCGAACCTGATTCGCGTTTCCAGGCGCGGTGGTGCTGCTTCCTGCTTCGATATATTGGCCAGTCTCACCGGGAGTGTCGGCCATATACCACTGCGCCATACCCATCGCACCAGCTTGTCTTCCTTGCCGCCAGTTATCCAGGAAGGGCGCAACAAACGCGAGTTCGTAGTTCCAGGCGAGACCGCGCGCGGTGCCGGTACCCCAATACTCTGCCCCCCAGGCGGGATTGCTCTCATAGTTGCTTTTGACCGTGACCTCGCAGCCTTCCAAAGTGCAGCCGAGCAGATAGCCATTAACCGGGTCCGGGGTTCGGTCAGCCGCGATTCGAGTACTGATCGGATCCCACATCGTGTTAATGCTCAAAAGAGGGATGCCGACAGATTCCTCCATCGTGCCGTTGTTCGATTCCCAGTCGAGGATCGACGGATGGCTTCGATCGCGAATGATCATGTCGCGATGGAGCTCCTGCTTGAGCGTCACCATATCTCCGGTTGGGGCGGCGAAGGCTTCCTCGTTATCACCGCTCGGCTGGTCAATCATGATGCCGTAGGCATCTGCTGCATTGACGAACTCTTCACTCGTGGTCGAATGCCCAGGACGCCAAATGTTACCGCCCTCCGCTGCCAGCAGGGAGAGGTCTCGCCATTGCTGTTCTTCGGGAACCGATGAGCCCAGGCCTGGATAATCGTAGCGTCCTGAGGCGCCCCACAGATTCATCGGATAACCGTTGAAGATCGGCACATTTGCATTCCACGTAATCGTGCGGATCCCAAGCGGGCTCTGTGCAACATCAACCACCGCGCCATTGACGGTGACGATGTGGTTGACGGTGTACATATACGGAGTGCCGTAGATGGAATTGTTGGGATACCACAGATACGGATTGTTCACGGTGATCTGTTCGCTGAACATGGGCGTTGCCGACGAGGGGAAATTGCCGGCACTCATCGGGTTGACGGTCTGCGTGAGCGGGGCGCCGGTGGCTACGACGTTTCCATTGGCATCCACGATCTCCGTAGTAAGAGTCACTACCTGCGCACTGGTGGTTTCATTTAAAACATTCGTCTCAACCTGGACTACCGCAGACGCCGCCTGCGCCGTGCTTGTTCCAGATGGCACCTCCGACACGGTGGCGACATAGGTGCCCCACGTTTTCTGGTTGGAGTAGATGTTTACAGGGATATGCACCTTGTTGGTGATGTACATCTTCACGGGCCGAAACAATCCCGCCATTGCTTGTCCAAACCGAAACACTTCGGAGAACTGCGGGTCTTCGAACCACGTGTTATCTCTTGAAACACTAACGGCGAGAACGTTGTCCGTAGCACCGTCAGCCGTGATGTACGGTGTCAGATCGACGATGAACGGTACGAATCCGACCACATGCGATGCTTGAGCGTTTGCCGTGACTGCGCTGATGCCCGGCAGAAAGGTTCCGTTGATATAGACCTGGGACCCTGTATGAGCACCCTCGAACTCGACGAGGATTTTGCTGTTGGCGTAGGCCGAAGCCACCTTGAAATGGAGCCGATACCAATTATTTTGGCCGCACAGCGATCCTTCCCCGCCGCCGGATGGTTGATTGATGAACGAACGCCAGATGTTCGCGTCCGTTGGAATGCCAACTTGGGTCCAGTTGGGTGCCGAAATTGTGCTTCCGCACGACGGGCCGGCATCCGCGGCGGGAACGGCGACCTCTTGATAGTTGGTCGCAGCGAAAGACGACGCGGTCGGAGCGGAGTCCTGATTATTCTCATACCACCAATTGCTTTGCGGCAACGCGGCGCTCGGATCGGTTGCGCTTGCGTTTGCGATGAAATTTGGCACGCCTTGTGAGAGATTGATCACGATTCGGCTTGATGCGGGCGGCGACGATTGAGCCTGCATGTGCGATGAAGATGCAAGCAAAAAGATGAAAGCGAAGAGAATCATCCACGATCTACGGAACCTAGGCCAGCTATTGATGAAGCGTCTGCTTTCAACCAGGCTGATGTCGTTTTCGCGATAGATACACACCGTGATCCGGCTATGGAGCCATGTGGGATTCATAACAATCCTCTCTTCAATTCCGGTCTTATCTTGATCGATGTGTCCAACCGGCGGTGTGTGGCCGCCGGCTGGGTTGAATGCCCAAGCAGATGCGTTAGTTGGTACGTACCTCGATACCCATAACGAGGGGCTGATCGGCAGCGCCTGGGGTGAAGGCGATGACGATCTGGCCGCTGCTGTTGGCGGTGGTGTTGAAGGAGTCAACCAGGGCAGCGTTCTGCCCGACGGTGGCGAAGACATCGAGGTTGGTCAGCACCGTGGTTCCGTTGATGGCCGCGTTGAACTCGCGGCTGCCCTTGGTGTTGAAGTAGGTCTCGGCGAAGTGCAGCAGCACGGTGTAGGTCGCGCCCGGCGTAAGGCCCGGGATGGTGTAGGTGAACACACCGCTGCGGCCGTGTTGATAGACCGCCATCGGCGCTGCGTTGGCGCCCGGCTGCGTCAGGTTGATGGTCGCCCCGGTAACCGAGTTATCGCCTCCGCCACTGAAGTACTCGTCGGCCACGAAGGGATCGTCGCCGCCGCCGGAGTTACTCTGGGCTGGTCCGCCAGCAGCGATCGCTACCACTTCCACGCTTCCGCTGGCCGCCTGGGTCTGGGCGCTCTGCTGGGTGGAGGCAGCAGAGGTTCCATCCGCGTCAGTGGCTTCGACCTTGTAGTAGTAGGTCGTCGATGCCGTGAGACCGGTGTTGGAGTAGGTGGTTGTAGTCAGGCCGCTGGCGAGCAGGTTACCTGTTCCCGGCGTGAAGCCGCTGGTGGTGCTGCCGTAGACCGAGTAGCCGCTGATGGTGCAACTCGCCGGTGGCGTCACTGCCGACCAGCTCACACTGATCGCGCTCGACGACGTTGCGGTTGCCGTCAGACCGCCCGGAGCCGAGGGCACCGCCGAGCAGCTGGCAGCCTGGGTCTCCGCACTCTGCTGCGCGGATGCCGCCGACGAGCCGAAGGCGTCGATGGCTTCCACCTTGTAGTAGTACGTGGTCGAAGCCGTAAGGCCGGTGTTGGTGTAGGTCGTTCCAGTCACACCGCTGGCGACCAGGTTGGTGCTACCGGGCGTGAAGCCGCTGGTGGTGCTGGCGTAGACGTTATAGCCACTCAGCGTGCAGTTGGTGGGAGCCGTCACTGCTCCCCAGCTCAGGCCGATCGCGCTCGACGACGTTGCTGCCGCTGTCAGACCACCCGGCGCCGATGGCACTGCAGAGCAGCTGCCACCAGATCCTCCACGGATCTCGAGGCCCATCAGCAGGGGTTGATCGGCTGCGCCTGCCGTCAACGCGATCACGATCTGTCCGCTGCTGTTGGCCGTCGCCGTAAAGCTCTCGAGCAGCGCAGCGTCCAGGCCTACCGTGGCATAGATATCGAGGTTGGTCAGCACCGTGGTTCCGTTGATCGCTACGTTGAACTCGCGGCTGCCCTTGGTGTTGAAGTAGGTCTCGGCGAAGTGCAGCAGCACCGAGTACTGGCTGCCTGCCGTAAGCCCCGGGATGGTGTACGTGAACACGCCGCTGCGGCCGTGCTGGTAGACCGCCATCGGCGCCGCGTTGGCTCCCGGCTGCGCGAGGTTGATGGTCGCTGTCACGACCGAGTTATCGCCGCCGCCGCTGAAGTACTCGTCGGCTACGAAGCTGTCGTCGCCACCAGCGGAGTTACTCTCGGCTGGACCTCCGGCTGCGATCGCTACGATCTCGGTTCCGGAAGCTGCTGCCTGGGTCTCCGCGCTCTGCTGCGTCGACGCTGCTGAGGTTCCATCCGCGTCGGTGGCTTCCACCTTGTAGTAATACGTCGTCGACGCCGACAGACCCGTGTTCGCATACGTCGTTCCGGTCACGCCACTCGCGATCAGGTTGCCGGTTCCTGGCGTAAACCCGTTGGCCGTGCTGCCGTACACCGAGTACCCGCTGATCGTGCAGTTCGCTGGCGGCGTCACACCCGACCAGCTCACTCCGATCGCGCTCGACGACGTCGCTGTCGCCGTCACACCCGTCGGCGCCGAGGGTACCGCCGTGCACGACGCGCCCCCGCTCTGCGTCTCCATGCTCGCCTGGTTCGATGCTGCAGAACTGCCGAACGAGTCCGTCGCCTCCACCACGTAGTAGTACGTCGTCGATGCGGTGAGACCATTATCCAGATAACTATCCGCGGTAACGTTCGACGCAATCAGGTTGCCGCTTCCCGGTGTGAATCCGTTGGTCGTGCTCCGGTAGACGTTGTAGCTCACCGTGCAGGCCGAGCCCGCACTGCTCGCAACCCAGCTCAAGCCAATCGAGGTGGACGATTCGGCTGTCGCTGTCAAAGCTCCCGGGATGCCGGGAGAGGCTGTACAGCTGCCGCCAGTTCCTCCCCATGCGCTCACGTAGCTGATATAGGATCCGGACTGGACAGTGGTCCCAGCGTTGTCGACGGTGGAGCTATCGGACGCGAGATTGTAGCTAATCTGGCCGCTTCCAGCCAGGAACACCGATACGGAGTCCGTAAAGGTGACACCGCTTGCCACGGGCGCCAGTATGCCACTGTTTGCAACGATGGCAATGCCCTGATTGAAGTACGAGTAAACGCCGAGGCCATAGGCCTGGTGGCTCGTGACGGTCGGCGAAACGTTGTAGGACGCGTAGCCATCGATACTGCCATCCATCCACGCCGCCTGACTCGGGACGTCATAAGGCATTTCACTCTGGTAGAAAATGGTTTCGCCACCTTCACCATTCCACTGAACCTGCGCACCTTCATAGTGTTCGACAGCAAGTCCTAACGCTGTAACGTAGTCCCCATTGACAACCAATCCGTTGATGCCGACGTTGGCGGTCCACCCCGTTGCCACCTGTCCGTGATCGGCACGCCATGCCCAGATGTTGTCCAGAATGACGTTGTCGCTGTCGACTTCCATGCTTTCGGTTGCTGTACCTTGTACCGCTCCGCCGATGCGGAAGAAGACATCGCTGATCGACGTCGGGTTGCTGGCATGGCTAACCCGCGACGCTCCAGCGACTCCAACCTGGAAGAGCACCGCAGAGTTCGTCGGGCCAGCATCGATCAGGAGGCCGGCGATTTGCACTCCGCCGACGTCCGCGACGGTTATCGCAGACGTCCCCGATTGAGGTACCAGGTTGGCGTAGCCGAGTCCCAGCACGACCGTGTTTGCGTTCGTAATGTTTATCGAGCCGCTGTATTGATAAATGCCGGGGGTAAGAATCAGATTTTGACCGGCCGCGAGTGCTGCGTTGATTTGCGCGAGCGTACTCGAAGGCGTGGCGATGAAGAATGTGCTGATGGCCAGAGACGTTCCCGGTCCCATGCTCGTGCTCGTCCAGCTTGGACCAACGGATTGTGATCTCAGGGCTGTGGAGAATACCCAGTAATTTCCGCTGGAGTCCATATAGAGAAATGGCTTCTCGCGTACGACCGGCGTATTGGCGAGGACGCAGTAGTTGTTCCCACCGCCTCCCCAGGCCGCCGCGGGCGCACCGTTGTCTCCTGAGAAGGTCATGTTCCAGAGATTGCCCGTCCAGCCTGCGAAGTTGCTGTTGCGGGTGTACCACTGCTGCTGCGAGCACGACTCGATATTGCCGGTAATGACGCTGTCGGCGATGAAGCCTCCGCTGGCCTCACCGCAGTTTGTATTGGTGAGTTCCACCGCATCATTGATGTTCATGCGCCGGAAGGCTGCGCCCTGCGAAACGCCCCACTGTTCCACGTCCCCGGTGGGGAGCGTCATTGACATGTTCTCGATCGAGCGCCAGAAGTTGGTTGTGACGTTGCCATTGGAATCGGTCTGATTCGACGTCAGGTAGCCGTTACTGATCGTGACGGCGGTAGGTTCCTGTCCGAGACCTGCGACGGATTCGTAGTACCCCACCTCGGCCTCAACACCCGTGTACGTGCCCGGTTGAAACAGAACGGCATAGCGATTCGTGCTGAACTGGGTGTTGACGTTCAGCGTGTTTAACGTCGAGTTGATCGACGCCGCCGATTGACTTGGAGAGAAGACATAGACGTTCGGTCCAAAGATCGTGCTGTTTTGGGCGAATGCAAATCCGCAAGTTGAAAAGAAGCCGATTGCAATCAGCTGCACAAACAGACGAAGAACGATACGGGAGGGACGTGTGCTGGTATGCATCTGGATCAGACTCCATGCGAATCGGGCGTAACCAAGTTGGTTAATAAATCGCTGTCGGCATTCGGTCCTGGGCAAGAAAATGTTGCAAGGTGCGTCAGTTGAACGGATCCAATGTCTGCTCGATAGCCGACTGTTCGGCGCGGGTCAGAATGAACTCCCGGAGCATCCGGGAGCGAAGGCGCGACTGGCAAGTGAGTCGCGGTTTGTTCACTGATAAGTCACGTTAGGGCAGTTAGTACGGTGGGAATGGTGTCATCCAACCATGAAGGAGCCGGCACCATCACGAAATAAGCATCCTATTATCTGCAATTTATAAGGAGACATCATTCGGAGAGACTGTCATGCGGATTGGGTCTCGCACTTCGGTAACTGCGACGTTAGCGTGACGTTACCTAAGTTCCTCCGATGTGGCTATAATTGGCCCGCCCGAATACCCTTCGGGGAGGAACAATCAAAATGCTCGTGGGCCACCCAGAGATTTCAAGCAACGTGGCGGAAGAACGCCAGGAACTCCAAACATTGCTGCAGTCGGAGACTTTTAAGAAGGCGCCCAACCTGGTGCGCTTCCTGGAGTACGTGGCAGAGCAGCATTTCTCCGGCAACACCGATCACATCAAGGAGTACAACATTGCCGTCGAGGCGCTTCATCGGCCTGAGCAATTCGATCCGCAATCAGACACGATCGTGCGGACCACGGCCCACGCTCTGCGCAAAAAGCTCGATCTCTATTACGCAACGGAGGGCAACGACCACCAGGTCCAGATCCAGCTTCCAGTAGGCAAGTACGTTCTTCAATTCGTGAGGAAACACCAGGAGGCGGCAGAGGATCAGGAGGAGGTGGTGCTTGCTCGTCCCATGGCGGACTTTCCGAAACACACTCCTCTGCCAACGGCTAACGGTAGATGGTCCGTTCTCTGGATTTTCGGTATCGCCTGTGCTGTTCTTGTGGTGGCGGCAGCGATCTACTTCACGAATCGCAAGCCAAAGGTGCGGATGGCATCCGTGGGAATAGCGGCCGCAAGCCTGAACGGGGCACACGGGCAAATCATGCGGATTCGCTTTGGGAAGAATGACGGTCCCGATCCTTATCTGGATGCCGCAGGTCAACCCTGGATCACCGAAAAATACTGCCAGGGGGGCACGGCGTTCGCACACGCCGGTCATGAGATTCAGGGGACGGACGATCCGGCCATCTTCCAGCAGGGGCGCGAGGGGAAATTCCAGTGCAAAATCCCAGTCCCGCCCGGCAAGTATCAGATCCTGTTTCTGTTCGCGGACACTGCCGGCGACCGGGAGGCAGCGAGGCAAGTGGACTTAACGATTAACACTCGGCGGACCGACGCGCTCGATATCGTGGACGAAGCGGGAGGCGATGACGTTGCCATCGGAAAGCTGTACACCGGAATTGTCCCTATGAACGACGGAACCATCCACCTCGATTTCACCTCTGATGGGTCGTTCGTCAATGCGATCGAAGTGACCCCGACAGATGCAGAGGGAGGCCAGGTGCAGAGAATGGTTGCAGGTCCAGAGGTTTTCCGCGACAACCAGGGAAACACCTGGCTTCCTGAGCGCTTTTTCCAGGGCGGTCGAAGAACATTTCATCCGGATGGCCTGCCCAAAATTCCAAATTCCAAGCTCTTCGAATGGGAACGATACGGACACTTCCATTACCTCATCCCGGCAGTCGCTGGAAAGGAATATAAGATTCGGTTGTATTTTTCCGAGGGTTGGTTCGGAGTAGGCAATGGAGGCCCTGGTGGTATCGGAAGTCGCGTCTTCGACGTATATTGCAACGGGACAACGCTGCTGAAGGATTTCGACATTTTAAGCGTAGAGCGAGACGGAGCCGCCGTCACTACATTCGACCATGTGAAACCGACCGCCCACGGGATGCTCGATATTTCCTTCACTCCAATCAAGAATTATCCACTGATTAACGCGATCGAAGTCGAACCCGAAAACTAGTAACGTAGCAGCCGAAGTCGCTGACCGGCGATCATTGCACGCTCGCCGAGCGCAAGCGCGGTGACGATGCGCGCCGCGGGACCGAGGTTACGGCTTTTCCGGTGTGACCTCAATGGCGTTGATGAGCGGATAGTTCGTGACAGGAACAAAGGAGAGGAGGATCTCTCCCTGGGCTGTTGGGGAGACATCATCAATCGTTTTGGTGACTGACTGCCCATGCCCGTCTGCGAGGATGTCGAACTCGTGGAGAACACTCTGCCCGTTGCAGTAGACATTGAATACGCGGCTGCCCACGCCACCTGGGGCTCCGTTCTCCTGTCCGAACCATGCCTCGCGAAAATACAACGTCACGCGGTACTTATTGCCGACGGGGGCGGGCAGCGAGTATTGGAATGTGCCGATGCGGCCAGAGGCGTAGAGGCCGAGGCTCGGACGATGCTCCTGATCCGTGGGCTGACCGTGACGGCCTCCGCGGAAGTATCGATCCGAGAGCCAGAGGTTTCCAGCGTCATCTTTAAATGGAGCCGACGCGGCAACGATGCGAATCGGAAGCGGCTGAACGGTCGGCGCAGGCAGAATCTCGATTGCAGTGAGGGGCGATACCTCGCTGGTGAAATCCAGGTGGATGGTGCCATCGTTCTCCGGGGTAACGCCGGGAATGGTGAAGGTGGTGGCGGCACGATCGCCGCCGGCGCGGTCGACCACGTCGATCGAGACCGGAGCGCCGGCATTGACAGCCAGGGACACTGCCCGGGCAGCGGGGTCGAGGTTGCTCGGCTCAGCAAAATGGAGGCGCAGTTCATACAGCCCGGGACGCGCATGAAACGTGCAGCGGACGATTCCGCGAATGCCGCCGTCGTAGATATACGAATTTTCGGTTCCAGAGAAGGCGACGCCAGTGGAAGGAAGAGACTCGCCCCCCTGGCACGCGGGCTGAGGTTCCCAGCGGATTCCGGAGTGGTCGGTGTAGGGACGTCTTCCCTTCCCGAAGAGGATGTAGGTTGGTCCGTTGACCGTGAAGGTGCCTGCGGAGGTGGAAGCGGAATTGGAGCGGAGTGGATGCATCTGGCGCCAGAGAGTGGCGGCCACGACGCCAACTGTAACGAGCGCGGCGAACCAGAACCAGGGAGTTCGTGAGGCGCTCGAGCTGGTAGACGGAGATGGAGGCTGAGGCGGAGGGGCAAACGATCCTGCGACAGAAGGAATGACGACAGCTTCCGCTTCCGAGGCGTACGGCGGCGGTGTTGCGTGGCTGATATCCGGCAGGTGAACGAACTGTGCAGCGTACCGTCCAGCCGGAATGACGATACGAACCGGGTGGGACATTCCTTCGCCGGTCTCGTAGATATCCTGCAAGCGCTTGCGGAGGGTGTGAAACGTTACGCGGACGATGGTGTCGGTCTGCGGATCGAAGTCTGGCCTTCGTCCGAGGGCTTCGACGGCGATGGAATATTCCTTGATGTGGTCGCCGCGTCCGGCGGCCGTCTCTTCGCAGACGTAACGCAGTACTTTAATCAGGTTCGCAGAGCGACCGAGAGCTCCGGAATCCAGCAGCCAGTCGAGCTCTGCGCGCTCCGTAAAATCCAATCCGGCAGATGCTGCAGACGTTCCCATTGGGGTGATTCAAGATAACAGATCGTTCTGAGGCTAGTGAAGGGGTTCGGCGAGCGGCGCTTCTCGCGGCGCATCTGGGAGCGCGGCCGCCGGTCACCGATTCCCTTGCCTTGTTCGATCGCTAACAACTGCTAACAAGTGTTAGCGCTGCTCAACAAACCATTGAATCTAATAGTCTTTCCGCCCTCGCCCTTTCGGTGCACGTGGGGGATTCGCAGCTAACCTTCATTCACGGCCAATTCACAAGACAAAGCAATCCCGACGTCAATAGGGTGGCTGCCGTACTCACATCACCTCGATGCCAGAGATAGACAGCGGAAACCCAACGTACTGGCGGGACAAGCGATGGTGAGGATCAACACTTTCGGAGGCAAGATGAAGACCGCAAGCCAGAATCACCCTCATGCACGATATCTTTTGTACGCCCTCAGCCTTTTCCTTTTCTTCGCCAGCTTCGCTGGGATGAATGCGCAGCAGACGACCGGCACGATCGTCGGTACGGTCCAGGACCAAACCGGGGCCGTGGTGAGCACAGCGACGGTGACGGCAACGAACGTGGCAACCGGATTCTCTCGAGCGGTGCAGACAAATTACCAGGGAGAGTACCGCATTGACTTTCTTCCGGTCGGCACGTACACCGTCGAAGTAGTGGCTAAATCTTTCAGACACTTTACTCAACAGAATATCGACCTCACCGTCGATCAAACGTTGACGCTCGAAATCCCATTATCTGCTGGTGCAGCGACCGAGACGGTGACCGTCACGAGTGCGCCGCCGATGATCAACACCTCAACCTCCGAACTGGGAAGGGTTGTGACGTCGCAGGAGATCCAGGGCCTGCCCCTGGTCAATCGCAACGCTTACGCGGAACTCTCGCTGACACCGGGCGTGATGGCGAACAGCAACAGTCCCACGACGAATCCCAGCGGCACGCCCAACTTTACTGTTGGATTGCCTTCCGCGGACGTGCAGATCAACGGCTCTCTCGACTCCGGCAACGGAACGGTCGCGTTTTATCTGGATGGCGGCAACAACATTACCGGTATGCGCAACTACGGGAATCCTGCTCCCAACCCCGCCGCGCTTGAGGAGTTCCGCGTAGAAACCAACTCCTTCAGTGCACAGTATGGCCAATTCTCCGGCGGCGTGGTCACCGTGGTTACTAAATCAGGAACCAACCGGTTCCATGGTGAAGTGTTTGAGTTCAACCGCAACACCGATTTCAACGCGTTTAGCTGGAATCCGGCGCCGAACGCTTTTACGCATACCTTGGTGAAGAACCCGTATCACCGCAACAATTTTGGCGCAGCGTTCGGCGGTCCCATCAAGCGCGATCGATCCTTCTTCTTCTTTAGCTACGCCGGTCTACGCCAGATACAGGGAGCAACGGTTTCAGGCGCTCTTACGCCCACGGCTGCCGAGCGCATGGGCGACTTTACTGCGGACACGTTCAAGGTCTACAACCCGGGTACTAAGGTCCAAGTGGATGGAACCAATAGCAGTCCACACTGCGCGATTCCGACGCTGAACTGCATGCCCTCAACGCTGCTTGACCCGACGGCTGCAAATTTCCTGAACGTCACCAACAAGATTGGCGTCTCCATTCCGTTGCCCACCGGCGCAGCCGCGCCCTCGAGCGGCGGCGGGGCGTACATCGGGGTATACGACACGCCGACAGACTCAGACGAATACCTGGCCAAGTATGACCAGAACATCGCGAACGCGGACCATGTGACCGTCACCTACTTTTACGTCAACACCACGTCGACTCCGAGTGGAGCCGGCAACGTCAATTGGACCGGGGTTCAGTCCCATGCTGGCCAGACGAATGCCGTCGTGGCCGATGCTCACACCTTCAACCCCAGCACGACGAATCAAGTATGGCTTACGTTCACACGGGCGATGGGCGGACGCACACTTATTCCTGTGACCGGCCCGGGCAATCAGACACTCGGCAGCTTTGGCTCGAACTTCGCCATCCAGGGGCCGGCGGGACTTCCCTATCTAAACATCAGCGGTGGCTTCAACACGGGGAACCCGAATGCTGGGCCGGTCACAGGTTCCGACAACTATGAACTGCGCGACGTCGTGAGCCTTACGAAGGGCAAACATAATCTTTCCGTAGGAGCTGAGTTCGCTCTCGACAAGACCATGTTTCTTGCGAACTTGAATAATTATGGCGATGTGACCTTCTCAACCTCTGCACCCACCACTACGGGGAATGCGATTGCGGATTTCGTTGCCGGCCAAACCAGCGCATTTGAACAGGACTCGACGTATGTCACGCATCTGAGCACATGGCACTTCGCTGGGTTTGCGCAGGACAACTACCGCGTTACGCCTCGTTTCACGGCCAATCTCGGAATCCGTTGGGACATCGATACGCCTCCTGTCGATGCGCATAACCGGACGGCGTCCTTTGTTCCCTACCAACAATCCACGGTGACTCCGGCCGCGCCGGAAGGTCAACTGTTCCCTGGAGACAAGGGAATCGGCCGCGGTATCATCGGCACGCAGTTCAACCACATTTCGCCACGTGTTGGTTTTGCTTTTGATCCGTTTGGGGACGGCAAGACCTCGATTCGCGCGGCAGCGGGCATCTTCTTCGGAACTCCGAGCGGCAATGAATGGAATCAGCCCGGCAACGCTGCGCCATTCTCCATCCGAAACGGGTTTGGCCCCACTCCATCCCTGACAAATGTTTACGGAGGCCCCGCTTACAACTTTCCCAGCACAGCTCCCGGCGGAGGAATATTCCCGTATACCTATACGCCGTCGGCTCCGAAGTTCTACCCGAACACCAGCATCGAAGCTATCGATCCGAATGTTAAATATTCTTCGGTGTACCAGTACAACGTGAGCGTGCAGCGGCAATTGCCTTACAAAATAAGCGCGACGGTAGCGTATGTAGGCACGCTGGGCCGTCACCTGCAAACCTTCGTCGATGCCAACTACGCGCCGTACTCAACGGTGTTCGGCAAGCCCAGCACGGCAGCGTCCAGCACCGACATCCGTCGTCAATACGATGCCGGCGCTCCCGGAACGCCCGGCACGCTGACTGGGATTACCGAGCTGATCTCAAACCAAAGCTCAAACTATAACGGGCTGCAAATCTCAGCGACCAAGACGATGTCATACGGCTTTTCACTCAGCGGTTTCTATGTCTGGAGTCGCGCACTGGAAAGCTCAAACCCGGTGGAGAATGGATTGATGAACGCGCAGGACTTCGGCGTGCTTGGCGCACCCTTCAGCTCGTCCAACAACACCCTGGGCGCCGTCGGCGGCGGCCTCGGGGAAGAATATGGGCTGATGGATCAGAACCATAACAGCAATGCGGCTATCTCCGGCATTTGGAAACTGAACTACTACAACGGACCTAGCAAGATCGTTAAGGAGTTGGTCAACGGCTGGCAGATCTCATCGGTCGCCTATTTCGTCAGCGGCGGTCCCTTTACGGTGTCCACGGGATCCAACAAGAACTTTGACAGTTTGGGCCAGAGTCGCCCTGACGCGGTTCCTGGAATCAGTCCAAAGCTCGACCCGCATCGCTGCCGGGTTTGCGCCACCAATAGCGTTGCGAAGGCATGGTTCAACAACGCAGCGTTCATGGCGAATGGACCTGGTGTATTAGGCGGTATCGGCCCTGGCGGCGCGGACGGCAACGTGGGACGCGACTCCCTGGTCGGACCCGGCCTCAAGGATATGGATGCGGGCCTATTCAAGGACGTTACCTTCCCGCGGGGAATCGTGTTCCAGTTCCGTGCTGAAATCACCAACGTCATGAACTGGGTGAGTCTTAGCAACCCATCCTCCGGGAACATTACGTCGGCCTCTCAAGGCACCATCACCTCAGCCGCCGGGACTCAGCGAGTCATCCAACTGGGCGGCAGGCTGACGTTCTAGGCTGACGCGGGGCAGGTGTGGGCAGAAGAGCGTTCGCACCTGCACGCGGTCGGATGGGTGCGCCAGGGCTAATCTTGCGCGAAGTTTAATTGCCGCACTTTCCTCAAGGGCGATCGGTGAAGTTTGCCGATCGCCAAACTTTACAGGAACGGAGTCTTGATGCAACGTCACTTTCGTGCACTTCCGGCCGCAGCTTTTGCCGCGATTCTTGCTGTTGCGGCGCATGGCCAGAATCAGTCCACTACGTTGCTGGTGGATGCCGACCATCGAAGCGCGGTCACACTGAACGGAGACTGGCATTACATCGTCGATCCATACGACGGCGGCCTGTACAACTTTCATCGAGAGATCCGAAAGGATGGATTCTTCCTCAATGGCGCTCCGGAAACGGGCAGCCAGGGGTTGATTGAATACGACTTCAGCAAGTCGCCTACACTAAAGGTTCCCGGAGACTGGAACATGCAGCACGACTCGCTCTTCTATTACGAAGGCCTGCTGTGGTATCAGCGCGACTTTACCTACGCCCAGCCGGCCGGGCACAAAACCTTTCTGCACGTGGGAGCCGCCAACTACAAGTCCATTGCATGGGTTAACGGCCAAAAAGTGTGCAGCCATGAAGGCGGCTTCGCGGATTTCTACTGTGACGTTTCGAGCAGCCTGCGCACGGGCAAGAATTTCATCGTCATCGCGGTCGACAACACGCGTTCAGCGGAAGGGATCCCAACGCTCAACACCGATTGGTGGAACTACGGCGGTCTCACGCGTGACATCGCCCTAGTGGATGTTCCCGCCAACTACATCGACGATTTCGACCTGCATTTGAATCGCGACCGCACCGCGATTGTGGGAAGCGTGCACGTGCAAGGCGCGGCCGCAGGAGACCAGGTCACCGTCTCGCTTCCGGAACTGGGGCGCAGCGTGTCCGTCAAACTTGGCGACGATCAACGGGCTACCGTATCGCTCGTAGCGAAGGATCTCGACTTGTGGACGCCTGAACATCCCAGGCTCTACAAAGTACATCTCCAGGCCGGCGAAGATAGCCTCGACGACGAGATGGGATTTCGAACGATTGAGGTTCGGGGAACCGACATCCTGCTGAACGGCAAGTCTGTGTTTCTTCGCGGCATCTCCATTCACGCCGAAGCGCCGGTGCGTGGGGGCCGCGCGAACAATGATCAGGATGCAGCCACGCTGCTCGGTTGGGCAAAAGAACTTGGCTGCAACTATGTGCGGCTCGCACATTATCCCCACGACCAGCGTATGACTCGTGCGGCTGACCGGCTTGGGCTGATGGTATGGTCTGAAATTCCTGTGTATTGGGCGGTGGACTTCGGCAGCCCAACTGTGCTCGCGAAGGCGCAGGGGCAGCTCGAAGAGGAAATTCGGCGGGATCGAGATAAGGCTTCGGTGGTGCTATGGTCCATTGCGAACGAGACGCCGCTCACACCGGAGCGAACGGCTTTCCTTAAGACACTTGCCGGAGACGTGCGCTCGCTCGACTCCACCCGGTTGGTTACGGCAGCGCTACTGGTCCGCTCCGAGGGGCGTGACAAGTATGTCGACGACCCGCTGGGTGAGGCGCTCGATGTGATTGGCATGAATGAATACATTGGGTGGTACGAGCAAACGCCCGCGGACGCCGACCTCACCCACTGGCACATTGGCTACCAGAAACCGCTGATCGTGAGTGAGTTTGGAGGCGACGCGAAGGCGGGATTGCACGGCACCGCAACGGAGCGGTGGACGGAAGAATACCAGGCCAGCATCTTTGAGCATCAGTTACCCATGCTGGCCAAGATTCCCCAGTTTCGCGGATTAAGTCCGTGGATTTTGGTGGACTTCCGGTCTCCAATGCGACAACTACCCGGCCTTCAAGATGGCTTCAACCGGAAAGGCCTGGTCTCTGACGCGGGCGAAAAGAAGCAGGCCTTCTACGTTCTGCAGAGGACTTACCAGGATTGGGCTCGCCACGGGGGCGGCCCTTCCCTCTTGCTGCAAGCGGTTCCGTCGGGTCCAGATCTGGGCGAAAAAGCTCACGGATCGAAGCCTTGACGATACCGGCAACAAGTCGGCTGAGTTGTCCTTCTCACCTGGAGATAGCTATGCTTGGCGGTGGTGCTCGCCGAACGAAGCGGGAATCCGACCAGAACCTTACGGAGAGCCAATGATCACACGTCGTCAATTCATCGATACCCTCGCAGTTGGAGCAGCAGGCCTCGCGATCAAAAGTACGGCGAAGAGCTATGCACAGATTCTTGGGTCCAACAGCCGCCTGAACTTTGCCGTGATCGGACTGAACAGTCGCGCATATGCACACTTATCTGCGCTGAAAGCGAACAAGGCGAACGCGCGGATCTCGCATGTGTGCGATGTCGAGAGCAATATTTTGAAGAAGTATGTGAGCGCCACAACCCAAATGATGGGGGAGGAACCTGTCGGGGAAAAAGACTTTCGAAACATTCTTGCGGTGAAAGACATTGACGCGATTACGATTGCGACGCCCGACCATTGGCATACCCCGATGGCGATCCTTGCGCTGCAGGCGGGAAAGAATGTGTATGTGGAGAAGCCCTGCTCGCACAACCCTGCAGAGGGCGTGCTGCTGATTGAGGCACAGAAGAAGTACAGCAAGCTGGTGCAGATGGGTTCGCAACAGCGCTCCTCGCCCCACACCATCGAGATCGTGAACAAGATCCATGATGGACTGATTGGACGCGCCTATTTTGGCAAGACCTGGTATTCGAATGTGCGTAAGTCGATCGGCTACGGAAAGGTTGCGCCAGTCCCGGCGACGTTAGATTGGGATCTCTTCCAGGGGCCTGCTCCGCGCCAGGAGTACAAGGATAATGTGCAGCCGTACAACTGGCATTGGTTCAAGACCTGGGGCACAGGCGAGTCGCTGAACAACGGGACGCACGAGGTCGATGTGGCACGGTGGGCGCTTGGGGTGGACTACCCGAACAGCGTGACCTCGACGGCGGGGCGTTATCAGTTCAAGGACGATTGGCAGTTCTACGACACGATGGTGACGAGCTTTGCCTACGATGACGCGATGATTTCGTGGGAAGGCAAGTGCTGCAACGGCATGAAGTACTTCAA
>Ga0302313_10000588_pt1 | contig 31670 bp, 27 predicted proteins | sample III_Palsa_N2_2_FD_200454 | JGI IMG/M metagenome (GOLD analysis project Ga0302313, IMG submission 200454) | Peat permafrost microbial communities from Stordalen Mire near Abisko, Sweden - III_Palsa_N2_2 | ecosystem: Environmental > Terrestrial > Soil > Palsa > Peat permafrost | place: Sweden...
GCAAAGTCGAACAACCCAGCTTCCTTTGCCATCTGCGCATGGAAAACGACCTGCAGTAGCAGATCACCCAACTCGTCACGCAAATCATCCCAGTGACCGCGATCGATCGCATCGACAACTTCGTAGGCTTCTTCAAGCGTGTACGGTGCGACGGAGGCAAAGTCCTGTTTCACATCCCACGGGCAACCGCGTTCGGGATCGCGCAGGCGCGCCATGATCGCCAGCAGGTCGTCGAGGCTGTAACGTGTGGTGTCGGTCATCTATGGCTCTTCAATGGGTGCAGCCGAGTTTGCTGATTACACGTAGCCAGTGGCCCGTAAACGCGCTGCCCAATCCACGCTGGTATCGCCGACGGCGATGAACTCCGGGTTGAGCAGCGACTCGCCGCGGTTGTAGGTGAACGGTTTACCCTGCAGGTCGAGCACTGCGCCGCCCGCTTCCTGCAGCACGCATTGCGCAGCCGCCGTATCCCACTCGCTGGTCAGGCCCAGTCGCAAATAGACGTCCGCCGCACCACGGGCTATCAAACAAAACTTCAACGACGAACCCAGCGGAACGAGTCGATGGTCGTCGCCCAGCAAGGTCTGCAACATGGCGGCCTGCTCGTTGCCGTGCGAACGGCTGCCGGCGAGCACTGGTGGCTGCGCCAGCGCGCGCGCCTGGATGCGCTGCCATTCACCGCCGGCCTGCGTCTGCAACCACGCGCCATCGCCATGTTCGGCGACGTAAAGCTCACCAGTGACCGGCGCCAGCACTACGCCAAGCACCGTCTGCCGATCGTCGATCAGCGCAATGTTGACGGTAAATTCGCCGTTGCGCTTGACGAATTCGCGCGTACCGTCGAGCGGGTCGACCAGCCAGTAGCGCGACCAATGCTGACGCTGCGACCAGGCCAGCGCTTTCGCCTCTTCGGATAAAACCGGCAGGACAGTCTCCAGCGAGGACAGGCCATCCATGATGACCTTCTGCGCCGCGAGATCGGCAGCCGTGAGCGGCGATGCATCGGCCTTGGTCTGCACCGAAAAATCGCTGCGGTAAATCGTCATGATGGCTTCGCCGGCAGCGCGTGCAATCTCACCGATGTGCCGGGCGAACTCGGGTACAGAACTCATGAATGGCTTACTGCCGCTCGAAGCGGCCAGCGAGGTATTCGCGGGCCATGAACAGCGCGGCGATCGAGCGCCCTTCGGTCACATCATCGCGACCAATCAGGGTGTGCAGCTCGGACATCTTCCACGGCACCACGTCGAGTTCTTCCGGCTCGTCGCCAACCAATCGCTCGGGATACAGGTCTTGTGCCAGCACAACATGCGCCATATGCGTCATGTAGGACGGCGAAAGTGAGAGGTTGTGCAGGATCTTGAGCTTGCGCGCGCCATAGCCAACCTCCTCCTTCAATTCGCGCTCGGCGCCTTGTTCGGCGGTTTCGTCCTGGTCAAGCCGGCCTTTTGGCAAGCCCAGCTCGTAGCGGCCCACGCCAGCGCCGTATTCGCGCACCAGCAAGACGGTTTCGTCGTCGAGCATCGGCACGATGATCACCGCACCCAGCCCGCTGCTCTTCAATCGCTCGTAGGTACGACGCTCACCATTGGAGAACTCCAGATCGAGCTGCTCGGCACGCAAAAAATGGCTGTTCTGAATGTCTCGCGTGGCGTGGATGATGGGTGGTTTGCGCATTTCTCCATTCTAGCCTGCCATCGTCAGAATTCGCCGGTGAGTCGCTCGACATAGACAGATCGAGACACTTGATTATCGGGACCGGGCGTGTGCGTATGCACATCGCTCGGGCAACCTGTATTCATTGAATGGCGACTTGGTTATCAGGTCTATTCTTTTGCGACGCACAATATAAATGGCGGATATTTATGAAGTTTTATTTGACCGCCCTACAGGTCGAATGGATACTCCGGCGTACGGACAGTCACGCTGATACATGCCGGGGGGCAGCGGTGCAGTGGCCGTGAGGTCCAACTGACATCCATCTCAAAGGGGAATTGCATGCGTTCGCTACGATTAGCCTTGCAGGCCATGTTGATCACGCTGCTTATTTCGTTCGCCGCGTCCGTCGGTGCCCGAACCACCACCGCCGCCAGCAGTAGCGGCTACACCCAGACCCGCTATCCGATCGTGCTGGTGCATGGCCTGTTCGGCTTTGATCAGCTGTTTGGCACGATCGATTATTTTTACGGCATTACCGATGGCCTGCGCAGTGGCGGCGCCACGGTTTACGCAGTCGAACTCAGCCAGCTGGGCAATGACGTCACCCGCGGCAACCAGCTGATCGCCCAACTGGAAAACCTGCAAGCGGTTTACGGCTACAGCAAGTTCAATCTGATCGGCCACAGCCAGGGTGGCCTGGACGTCCGCTACGCCGCTGCGGTGCGGCCTGATCTGGTTGCCTCGGTCAGCACCTTCGGCACGCCGCATACCGGCAGCGCCGTCGCGGACGGCATTGCCACGCTGGCACCGCCAGGCAGTGCACAGCGCGCACTCGCGGTGGCGTTTGCCACCGCGCTGGGGAATCTGATCGACACGTTCTCAGGCGGCAACAATCCACAAAATGCGCTGGATGCGCTGAGCCAGCTCACGACCAGCGGCACGGCGCAGTTCAACGCGCAGTTCCCTGCAGGCATGCCGACTTCTTCGTGCGGATCAGGTGCCGCGGTAGTCAATGGCATTCGTTATTACTCTTCAGGTGGCACTTCGGTGCTGACCAATGTGCTTGATCCGTCTGACCTGCTATTGGGCGCTGGCAGCCTGTTCTTCAGCGGTAGCGCAAACGACGGCCTGGTCGGACAGTGCTCCAGCCACTGGGGTACGGTTATCCGTGACAACTACGACTGGAATCATCTGGACGAGGTCAACCAGTTGCTGGGACTGCGTGGCGTGTTTTCTTCCGATCCGGTGGCGGTTTACCGTGACCAGGCCAATCGCCTGAAAGGTCTGGGACTGTGAGGTCACGCCGCCAGCTGGGATGGATACTCGGCGTGGCGGCGCTGGTCTGTGCGGGGCTGTTGCTGCGAAATAATGCCGCGGAACTATCCAAGACGGGCACTCCCGTCGCGAAGACCACCGCTGCGACAGCAATCCAGCAAGACAATGACTCACTGCGTGGATCCCGGGCGACAGCCTCTAGCAACGCACTTCGCGATCCGCACTTCGTGCTGAAGAACGGGTCGCTGCGCGGTACGGAGCCCGATGGCGGCGTGAGCGTGGGCTTCGGCGGTCATCTGAAGCCCGACATGGGCTTACGCCGACTGTTCGACTACTACCTCGTGCTCATCGGGGAAACGGATCTGTCGGGAATCCGCACCTTGCTGCACGATGATCTCCTACGCCGTCAACTCGATGCGCCCTTGATCGACGAAGTGATGGCGAGCTTTGATCGATACACGCGCTATCAGCAAGCGGCTGTTGCACTAGCCTCACAGACAGGGTTGTCATTGGATCAGCAACTGGCCCAGATCACTGCGCTGCGCCGTCAGATGCTGGGCGATGATGTCGCCGAGGCGTTCTTCGGCGATGAACAGCGACAACAGCAGCAAACGCTGCAGCGTCTGGCCATTCAATCTGACCCCAGCCTTTCGCCAGCCGAAAAAGCACAACGACTGCAGGCACTGGACGCTGCGCTGCCAGCAGCCGAGCAGGAAGCCCTGGCGCAAACTTCGCTGGGCAACACGGTTCAGAACCAGACCGACGCGTTCGATGCTGCGCAGACAGACGCCGGCACGCGCTACGCTGAGCGTGCGCAAACCTGGGGTGATGCTGCCGCCGACCGGTTGCAGCAGCTGGACCAAAGCCGCGCGCAGTGGCAGGCGCGACTCAACACCTATGCACAACAGAGCCAGGCCATCCAGGCCGATACCTCGCTGGATAGCGGGCAGCAGCAGGCGGCACTGCAGCAGCTGATGACAAGCAGCTTTAACGGCACCGAGCAGTTGCAAGTGCAGGCCATGCAGAGCAACGGTCTACTCGGCAAAGCACGTTGAACAACGCGCACGATTGAATAACCCGTTGCTATCGAAGCTCGGAATGAAACCGCTACAGCGGTCGCGCGGAAGAAGAGCGCCCCGTGGCGACAGCCCAGATCAGCAGTCCATAAACCAGCGCATGCAGTAGGCCGAAACCAAACATGGATATCAGGCCCACGTTCGCAAGAATAGAAACGCCAGTCTCGTGGGTGGCATTCAGTCCGGGCAGGTAGATGCTGTAAAACCAGATCGACGCCACCTGCAACAGCAACTGCAACACGCTGGCAATCATCAGTAGCATGGCGGCACGAGGTGCTCGCGCCCAGATGACACATGCCACCACAATGCCAGCAATGGTGGCCAGCGTCTGAAAGCTTCCACCTGCCATCACACCGAAAATGCGGTTCAAGTCTTCCATCGTCAATACTCCGGCCATGTGGAGGACAAACACAGACGTTCCAGCGCTTGAGCATGAATCGCCGGCGTACCAGCCAGCACGCTGCGCGTATTCAGCGTGATTGGACCACCATCGAGATCAGTGAAAACACCACCGGCCTCGCGCACGATCATCACTAGCGCGGCGATATCGAGGATGTTCACGTCCGATTCGATCACCAGATCGAGGCTGCCACGCGCCAGCAGATGGTAGTGACAGAAATCGCCGTAACCGCGGATGCGGTTGCTGTCGCGAATGAGCTGGCCGAGTGCATCCCATCGCACATCGGCGGTCAGCGTTTTGACGTTGCCCGTGGAGATCGAGGCCTGGCTGATTGCGCTGGTATCCGCAACTTTCACCCGCTCGCCGTCGAGCCATGCGCCGCCACCCACGCTGGCCCACATCGTTTCACCGTAGATCGGCGCGCTGGACACGCCGAGAACCAACTCATCACCATCCATCAAGGCAATCTGGGTCGAGAAGAACGGGGTACGCCGCACAAAACTCTTGGTGCCATCGAGCGGATCGACCAGCCACAGCAGGCCACCTTGCTTGCCCTCGAGTCCAAACTCCTCGCCATAGATCGCCGCCTCCGGCAGCGCGGCCTGCAGGATTTGCCGGATGGCCTGCTCTGCTTCGCGGTCAGCGATGGTCACCGGTGTGGCATCGGATTTCAGCTCGACCTCTACCCCGCGATGCCAGTAGTGCCGAATCACTTCGCCTGCCGCCGCGGCAGCTTCGCGCGCTGCCAGCATGGCCTTGGTTGCGATATCAGATTGCATGATCAGTGGGGTGTCCTGTCGGATGTCGGTGCGGGCAAGCCCATGGCCATACCTCCGCTGCGTTGAATATGTACGGTGCCGCTGGGATCCGGTCGACCGAATTGGGCCAGCCAGTGGAGTAGCACCGGATCAGTCTGTCGAGCCAGCAGCATCGCGTCCAGTCGCCAGCCCAGCGGACTGAGCTGCAACTCACCGTCGGCTTTTAGCGGACCATGACCATCATCATGCAGCTGCGCCGCGATAACCCCACTCTGCGCCTGTGCCTGCAACTGCAGCACGCCCAAGACGATATCGCCACTGTGCGTTTTCAGGGATGCTTTCGACCACTGGCTATTCGCCTGCAGCTGCAAAGGCCAGCCCGCCTGCAGGAGAGCGTGCTCGACGGTCACCTGCAGCTCGCCGCGTGGCCGACCCAATGGCAGCTTTGCATACGCATCCAGCAAAGAGAGATCGACGCGCGCGTGGACGTCGTGCCACTCGACCTGGCCTGCCGCCAGCTTTTGCATCGCGCCGGAGAAATCCAGCTGTGGTCCGCTGAAATCCAGCTGCAGTTGCGTCTTTCCCAGCAAGGCGAGTCGCGACAATTGCCAGCTCAGCTGTCCGAGTGTATGGCCATCGGCTGTCGTCACCTGCGCCGCCCGCCCGTCCCACAGCAGGCCATCGACCTGCTGCAAACGCAGTCCGTGCAATTGCGGTGCTATCCAGAACATGGCCAGACGCGCGGGCAGAAACCACACCAGCAACAGCGTGGCCAGCAACAACCCACCTACGCCGATCAAGCATTTCCGCAAAGTCTTCAACCGCCAATTCCCGAACCTGTTCATGGATGGACTTGAGCGTCCAGCGCTCAGCACCGATGATAGCTGGATGACCAACCCCGCAAGCAGCAACGCCGCGCTCGCCGCGCGTGATCTCGAACACCTCTGGCATCCCTGCACACAGATGCACGACCACGGCATCGCCGGCGTACCCATGGTGCCGATCGTGCGTGGAGAAGGCGCCTGGCTGATCGATGCCGATGGAAACCGTTATCTCGACGGCATCAGCTCGTGGTGGACCAATCTGTTCGGCCACGCGAACCCGCGCATCGCGGCAGCGCTGGCGGATCAGGCGCACACGCTGGAGCATGTGATCTTTGGGGGCTTTACGCACGAACCGGCGATTGCGCTGGCCGAGGAGCTGGTGCGCATCACGCCGCCGGGGCTTGATCGCGTATTCCTTGCCGACAACGGCTCAGCGGCGATCGAAGTGGCGCTGAAGATGAGCTTTCACTACTGGCTCAATCAGGGGCATGGTGAAAAAACCCGCTTTATCGCATTGACCGGCAGCTACCACGGCGAGACGCTGGGTGCGCTCTCGGTGAGCGACGTGGCCCTGTATCGAAAAACCTACGCGCCTTTGTTATTGACGCCCTTTCTGGCGCCGTCACCGGACGCTTATGAAGGCGAGCCCGGCGAAAGTCCCGAGCAGATCGCCACACGCAGGCTGCAGGAACTGCGCGTGCTGCTCGAACGTCACGCGCATGAAACCTGCGCGGTCATCGTCGAACCACTGGTGCAGTGCGCCGGTGGCATGCGCATGTATCACCCCCATTACCTGAGTGGCCTGCGCGCGCTGTGCGATGAGTTCGCGGTACATTTTATCGCTGACGAAATCGCGGTCGGCTTCGGCCGCACCGGCACGCTGTTCGCCTGCGAGCAGGCGGATACGACACCGGATTTTCTATGCCTGTCGAAAGGGCTCACTGGCGGCTTTTTGCCGCTATCCGCCGTACTCACTACGGACGCGATCTACCAGGCGTTTTACGCCGAATACAATGCCGGCAAGGCATTCCTGCATTCGCACAGCTATACCGGCAATCCGCTGGCCTGCCGCGTCGCACTGGAGACACTGGCGATCTTTCGCGACGAACCGATACTGGAACGCAATCGCCAGCTTGCGACTCATCTGGCGAAGCGACTGGCACCACTGCGCGACCACTCCCATGTCGCCGACGTACGGCAGACCGGCATGATCGCGGCGATTGAAATGGTCGCGGACAAGACCAGCCGGCGGCCTTTCCCTGCCGAAGAACGGCGCGGTTTACGCGTATATCTGGATGGGCTGAAGCACAGCGTGCTGCTGAGGCCGCTGGGCAATGTTATTTATTTCATGCCGCCATACATCGTCACTGAGTCGGATATCGATCAACTGGTCGACGCAGCGATTGCCGGCATCGAGCTCGCTGTCGCCGGCTGAGCGTTATTCACGTCGCCACATGCGACGTGAATAACCCGTCGCCTTTCTCAGTGACCAAGGCTGATGCTGGGATCGAGCATCTGCAAGGCATGCGCATTGTCGATAGCGCCGGTATTACGTAACTCGTCACCACCGTAACTGCGTCCCGCCACCGGTAGACAGTCGCCATTCTTTGGCGGAATCAGGCTGCCTGTATGTTGCAGGCAGTTGCGATCTCCCGGTTTGACCAGGCGATGATCGGTCGATGCCGCCTTTGAATTCGCCGGCATTTCATCCGTCTGAGATGACGCTGGAGACGTCTGCGACGAACTCTGAGCGACGGCTACCGCGCTGATCCCCGAGCCGGCCATCAGTGCAAAGGCGAAGATCATCTGCTTGGATCGGGGTGACTTTGAGGAGAATAATGTGGACATGGGCAAGCCCTCTGCAGCTCCCGCAGGGAGCGACAGCTCACATGCTGCGCCGGTAACCGACAACTGGCAATGAAACGCTCCCACCCATCTCGCTGACATTCAGTTTTCCATGAGCATTCGGCCACCGTGCGGCGGCTCGGTTATGCTGCTTTTTTGCCGCGCGAACGCTCCATGCGAAACATCCGACTCCATATTGCCCAACCGCTGAGTGTAGGTACCGAGCTTGCCCTGCCAGCACAGGCCGGTGAGCATGCCGTGCGCGTGCTACGGCTGGTTACCGGTGATCCGATTACACTTTTCAACGGCGATGGCGGCGATTACGCCGCTACAATTCTTGTTGTTGGCAAGCGCGAGGTGACCGTCCGTATCACTGAAAAGCTCGCTCTATCGAACGAGTCACCGCTCCCGCTGACCCTGGCGCAAGGGGTAGCGCGCGGCGACAAGATGGATCTCATCGTGCAGAAGGCGACCGAGCTTGGCGTGGTACGCATCGCGCCGCTGCTGACCGAACGCTCGGAGGTAAAGCTGGACGCAGCACGCTCCGAAAAACGGCTGGCGCATTGGCGCGCGGTGGCCGCCAGCGCGTGCGAACAAAGCGGCCGGGCGCGATTGCCGGAAATCAGTGCGGCCGTGCCACTATCAAAATGGCTGGACGACCTGACTGCCGATGGCGCGCTGCGTCTCGCCCTGCTTCCCGAGGCTGTCAGGTCGTCGCGCGAGCTGCACTTTACGAATGCCGGCGGCCTGCTCGTGGTGGGCCCGGAGGGCGGATTGGGCGAACGTGATATCAGCGCGCTGAAAGTGGCGAACTTCGAGGGACTGCGGCTTGGACCGCGCATTCTTCGCACCGAAACCGCCGGGCTCGCCGCTCTGGCGGCACTGCAGGCAATCCACGGCGACGGCTGATATTTCCGACCCAATTTAGCTTTGCAAGAGGAAAAGCTCTGCTTTTCAGCCGCCTGTACCCGACCACTCCGTCGCGTCATGCGGCACAGGCGCTTCCGTCAGATCGGCATCGTCGAGCAGACCCAGTAGCTCGGCTTCTATCCACTCCAGATCGGGAATCATCGCGACGTCGTCGCGCACCAGTACCTGCGCTCGAACCCCAGGCGGCAGCGGGCTGCCGTCGTGGGTGGGAATGATCAGTTCGGCGTTCAACGTGGTCAGGCGCGGAAAGCCCTGTGTCAGCATCGCGATAAACGGGAGCTTGGGATTGCCACCCAGCGCCTTGAGCACCGCCACGCGGACACTGGATTCGCCATCACCAGCTTCGCTGCCGGTCAACTGTGCGAATGACACCAGCGGCACGCGCCAGCCGCGCCAGGCGATGCGGCCCAGCAACCACTCCGGCGCAGCGGTCACCGGTTCGGGTTTGCTGTAGGTGATCACTTCAGCGACGGTGGCGTTGGGCAACAGCAGACGCAAGTTGCTTACCGGCACCAGGACGCAGCGGATTTCACGCGGTAACGGCTCATCACTCATGGAAACACCTCGATCAGATGCGCCGCCAACTCATGGGGCGTACCGGAAAAACTGACTAACCGTTCGGCAGATATGCCACTGACCATATCGGCGTAATGCTCACCGGCCGACGACTCAACCCAAACCTTGCCGCCACGATCGTGTACCGCTTGCGATCCAGCGACGGCATCGGTACCGCGTCCGGAAAACACGATGGCCAACGCATCGCGACCGAACACATTGGCCGCCATGCTGAAACTGGCATCGATGGATGGCCCATGTGATGCATTGGCACCGCTGGGCATAAGCTCGACGCTGCCGTCGCGAACAAGCAGCAACTGCTGCCCGGCCGGTACGACCAGTACTTCGCCAACGCGCGCACGGCTGCCGTGCTTGGCAACCCGCACTGGCAACACAGAATGCGCTGCAAGCGTTTCCACCAGGGTATCGACCGGCGTTTCACCGAGATGCTGGGTATGCACGAAAGCCAGCTTGGTCATTGCCGGCAACGCTGCCAAAAAGCCGCAGACGGACTCGCTGCTTCCGGCAGCGGCACCGAGCAACACGATCTGGCCCAGGCTATTGGCCCGAACCTCATCAGGGTCTTCATAGGTCTTTGGCGCGATGGCCTCTTCCATCGAAAGAAGCTGAAGATTCATTACCAGCTCGTCGTCCGGCTCGCCCTCGTCAGCCTCTGGCGCCAGAAAATCGGCAGCACTTACCTTATGGATACCGAAGTCTTCCGCAGCAGACTTTTCAGCCGAAACGCTTGCGGGGATGGCTGCTTCGTCTTCGTCCAGCAACGCCCAACTGTCCGATACACGCACAGTGCTGGCCACGAGGGCATCGACCGGAATCTGCTCCGCAGCGGCGGCATGGATCGTTGCCACCAATGTATCAGTGCGAGGTGCCAGCTCCAGATGGTCAAGCTGGAAAACAGGCGGTGTCACGCTGATCGGACCTGCATCATTCTCTGCCCTTGCAACCGCGGCGACAGCGTGTGCAGCTCCCGACAACTCGGACTTGTCAGTTTCGATTTCCTCGCCTGCTGGCAGGCCAAAATGGCCATCATGCAGAGGCGGCAAATCCTCGTCGCCGGTGAAACGCAGACCCGAACCGGTCGGTGCCTCGTCCTCATCCGACAGGTCGCCCGATGCCAGCAACGCTTCCAGTTCAGCCGCGAGATTTTCCGACTCCTCACTCGCCGCCTGCACGTGCTGTTCTTCGGTAGGGGCCTGCACCGACCGCTCGGACTCGAACGATGGCGACTCCAGAATCAGTGACGAAGTCTGGCTTTCCGACGTCTGACTTTCAGCAGCGGGAGTATTGGCTTCTGCTGCAACTTCCGGCTCCGACGATGGTGCGGAAACAGCATCAGCAATAAGCGCCTCGAGTGTCTCGCTGGTCACCACCTCGACACCGCGGGCATGCTCGGGACGCGGCGGATCAATATCGCCCATCTCCAGCACCTTGACCGCGAGATGACGAGCCCAGCGGGCACGATCCCAGCCACTCAGTTCGCGACTGGCCTGAGCATCGTTGAAAACCACGCGAGGGGTGTCGCCATCGATTACTTCGTAAAGATGGTCGAGCGCATCGTCGGCCGAATCGTCCAGGTTCACGACCAGCACTTGGGCGCCTACTTTCTCCAGCAGCTCGCGCGTGAGCGTGGACATACCGCCCTCGTGCACAATGCGCGCACCGCGCTCGTTCAGAGCGTCACGCAGCTGCGCGCCCAGCTCGACGTCATCAAACAGCAGTGCAACCGCCGGCGCGGCATGGCTCATGACTCGGCTCCGACACGCTGCTCAAGCACCTCACTGATCTGCACCAATAGCTCGGCCTCCTGATAGGGCTTGCCCAAATAACGGTCGACGCCGATATCGAAAGCTCGCTGACGATGTTTATCGCCGCTGCGCGAAGTGATCATGATGATTGGCACATCGCGCAGTCGCGGATCGGCCTTCATGTGCATGGCGAGCTCGTAGCCGTCCATACGCGGCATTTCGATATCGAGCAGCATCAGATCCGGCACGCGTTCGTGCAGTTTTTCCACTGCATCGACACCGTCCTTGGCTGTACTGACGTCGTATTCGTGGCGCTCCAGCACACGGCTGGTGACCTTGCGCATGGTGATCGAATCATCGACCACCATCACCAGCGGCCGCACCCGCACTTCCTCGATCACCGGCGCTTGCACGGCACTGAGCCCATCAGCCAGACGATGCTGACGACGTGTGATGCCATGGCGGACCAGCGGAGCAAGATCAAGAATGATCAACACCGAGCCATCGCCCATGATGGTGGCGCCGAGCAGACCGGGGACCGAACTGATCTGCGGGCCGACCGACTTCACCACGATTTCGCGCGAACCGAGCACCGCGTCGATACGGATCGCCGCGCGCAGATCGCCAGCGCGGGTCAGCAGCAGCGGCTGCTGTTCGCCTTCGGCCGGCAGACCGGGCGGCAAGCCCAGCAGTTCGGCCAGATCGTGGATGCCGTATTCCTCGTTACCGTACTGGAACGTCGGTTCGTCCTCGGCAAGCCGCACGGCCAGGTCGTCAGGACTGACCCGTGCCACACCTTGGACGGACGTCATCGGAATCGCGAAGGTCGCCTCACCGATGCGCACGAGAATGGCCTGAGTCACTGCGAGAGTGAATGGCAGACGCAGCACAAACACGCTGCCTTTACCGGTTTCGGATTCGATCGACAGCGACCCACCGAGCTGCTTGATCTCGTTGGCAACCACGTCCATGCCGACGCCGCGGCCAGCCAACTGGGTCACGGTGCTCGCAGTGGAGAAACCTGGCTGGGTGATCAGCGAAAGCAGTTGGTTGTCGGTCGGCTTGGTGTCGGCACGCAACAGCCCGCGTTCAATACCACGCTTGAGAATGGCCTCGCGATCAAGGCCGCGACCGTCATCGCTGACGCGGATCACAACCTCAGTGGCTTCGCGCGCGACCCGGATATGCACGGCGCCTTCGTTCGGCTTGCCCGCCTTGCGGCGTTCATCAGGCGACTCGATGCCGTGCGCAATGGCGTTGCGCAGCATGTGTTCGAACGGCGCCTTGATGCGATCGAGCAGGTTGCGATCCATTTCACCGTGCGCGCCGTCGACATAGAGCTGCGCACTCTTGCCGTCTTCCTGTGCAGCCTGACGCAGGGTACGGCGAAGGTTCGGTACCATCGTGTCGAACGGCAACATGCGCGTGCGCAGCAGACCGTCCTGCAACTCGGTACTGACGCGCGACTGCTGGATCAGCAGAGTTTCGGCCTGACGCGTGAGTTCATCAAGCAAGGTCTGAATGGACACCAGATCGGAGACCGACTCCGCCAGTGCACGCGAGTACTGCTGCAACTGCGAGTAACGATCGAGCTCGAGCGGATCGAACACGGTGAGGCCCGCTTCGCGATGTTCACGCTGGAAGCGCGCGATGATCTGCGCCTCGGTCTCGATTTCCAGCATGCGCAGCTGGCTGCGCAGACGGGAGACGGTCTGTTCCAACTCGACCAAGTTGAAGCGGTAGCCGGCAACCTGCTGCTCCAGACGCGAACGGTAGATCGCCACTTCGCCGGCGTGGTTGACGAGGCTGTCGAGCAGGTCGGCGCGAACGCGGATCTGTTCCTGCGACGAGCGAACCTCTTCTTCCATTTCCGGCAACAGATCGGGAAGCTCGGGCAGATCCTGTGGAATGACGGCTGCGACAGGTGTCGCCGGAAGCACCAACGCGCTGGCTGTTCTTGCATGCGGCGCGGCATCGGCAATCGATATGGCATCGTCGGCAAGATTCGTTTCACCGGCCAGGGCCAGCAACTGATCGATCATGCCCTGCGGATAGTCGATGGCCTGGCCCAGCGAGACCGACTGCACCTGTTTGTGTAACTGATCGAAGCTGGCTTCCAGTGCCGCGATCAGCGGACCCGTCTTGGCCGGATCGCGAATGGGCTTTTCGAGCAGGGTTTCCACCGCATGGGTAAGATCACCCACGCCCATCAGGCCGGCGATTCGCGCGCCACCCTTGAGCGTATGCAGATCGCGCTGCAACTCGGGCACGTACGACAGCTCGGTCGGGGCATCGTGCCACTGCGCCATCACACCGTCGGCGTGATCAAGAATTTCGCGCGCCTCATCGATAAACACTTCCAGTAGATCGGCGTCGATATAGCCGGATCCAGCCAGTGCATAAACGTCGTCCTGGGCTACTGCGGACTCATCGGATGCAGGACTACCCTCAACATGTTCGGCAGCGGCATGCTCGGTAGTGGCATCTGTGGTCTGATTCGTGAGAGCTGCCTGTTCGGCGGCACGTTTCTCGGCATCGAGCTTTTCGGAAGCCAGCAGTTCGGCAGCAATCTCATCAGCCGCCTGCTGCGCTGCCAGTTCGGCGGCGTGCTCGGCCGCGAGTTTATCGATGGCTGCCTGCTCGGCGGCCGCTTGTTCGGCCGCAAGCTGCTCCGCAGCGACCCTTTCTGCGGCGGCCTTTTCGGCAATCAGCTGTTCGGCGGCGGCACGTTCAGCGGCAGCCACTTCCGGTTCGAATGCACCCAGCGCAGCGACCATCTCTGCTGCGAGCGCTGCGTGGTGCGCATCGTCGGGGTGAACTTCTGCCGGAGCTTCTGCCTCAGATGTTGCATCGAACTCAGCATCGTTGATCGATGTATCAGCGTGCGCCGATTCCGATACGACATCGGCCTTGACCCGATCGTCTGTTGCCTGATCGTTTGTTGTATCGACTTCAGAGGCATCCGGTTCCTCATCGGCCTGCCGCTCGTAAACAACGTGCGCGACCTGCGACTCCGGATAGCGGTCACGCAACGCCGTGATCTGCGCGGTGAGCGCATCGGCGTTGGGCAGGCGTGGCTGGATGGCATCGAACTGGTCCATCACGTGATCGACCAGATCGACCGATTGCTCGAGCATGCGCACACCGTCGGACGACAGCGCGATGTTCAAGGCACGCAGACGCTTGAACAGACTTTCCAGCGGGGACAGCAGTTGGGTCAGCAGTGGAATGTCGACCATCGCGATCGCGCCGTGCAGCGTGTGTACGGCACGCAGAAGATCTTCGCCGATCGGCAACTCGATATCGCTGCGCTGAATGGCAGCACGAATCGTATGCAGATACTGCGCGACTTCGCTACGCAGGATTTCGAGCAGCACCGGATCGACCGGCGGCATCACCGGCATGGCCAGCACCGATTCGGACGGCGACTCCGGCTCAAACGCCGCCAGGTTAACCGCCGCGGTATGACTGTCGGTGAGGCTGGCTTCCGGCACGGCATCCGCCGCGATCTGCGATCGGGGAATACGTCGAACCACAACGCGACGAACCATTTCCGTGGCCGTCGACAGATGATCTTCCACTCGGGTGTGCTGACCATTGGCCACTTCTTCGGCGGCCTGCATGATCGCGCCCAACGGCGCTGTCGGCGTGCCTTCACCTTTCAGCGCGGCAAGCAGTTCCGGCAACGCGGCGATCGCATGGTGAACCACGGCCTGCACGCCTTCGTGCGGCTCGATGGTGCTGTCGAGTACACGGTTGAGCATGTCCTCCACTTTCCAGGCGAACTCGCCGAGCACACCGGCACCGACCAGTCGACCCGAACCCTTCAGCGTGTGGAAGGAACGACGCAGCGTGATCAGCGAGGAAAGCTGGGCAGGATCAGCCAGCCAGACTTTCTCGCCGTTGCGCAGACTGTCGATTTCTTCCTGCATTTCCTCCAGGAAGATCTCGCGGATATCGTCGTCGATACCTTCCGCGTTGAGATTGAAGGCGGTGTTGGCTGCCAGCGCGTCGCGCACCGGCACCTCTTCGAATTCCTCTTCCTCGATCTCGATCCAGTCGTTGTCCGGATCATCTGATCCGAGATTCTCGGACACGGGCGGAGCCGTGGTTTCGGTTTCTGCCAGCCGCATGCCGTCGATGTTATGTACCGTGGCCGTTTGCTGTTCGCTCTCACCAATAAACAAGTGCGCCAGATCGTCGCCCGGTAACATGCTGACCGATTCGGTCAGCTCGGGGTGCGTCTCATGCACGAAGCCCTTGTGCTCCAGACCCTCGTTTGCGAGCCCGGCATCGTGCTCGGCGCTATTAGACGCCGGCTCGATAACCGATGGTGCCGGCAACTCCCGCGCGACAGGCAGCGGCCAGTAGCCGAGCAAGCCCAGGCTGTGCTCGGCCACATCGAGAATGTGTTCCAGACCGCCACGGTGTTCTCGCGCGGCCTCGAGGTAGTACTCGAGCGCCGCCAGCGCGTCAGCGAGGTGATCCATCTGCACGCCGGATGGCACGCGCCGATCGATCAGCAGTTCTTCGGCGACGAAACGGCCGACGCCTTCGGCCAGCTCTGCCGGGCGTGGTGCGGAAAGCATCCGCAGTGCACCGGCAACCTCGCCCATCAAGGCCGGAGCAACGACCAGATGGCTGTGCTCCCAACCCGATTCGACGAAGGCGATGATTGCGTTCTTGACGTTGCCGGTATTGGTGATCGCTTCTTGCATCAGCGCGGTAACCACACCGAGCGCCTCGCTGCGCGGCAGACCATGCACCGCTTCGCCAGTTTCCGCTTCCTCTTCGGAACCCAGGCTTTCGATATGGTCGTCCAGCGACGACTCGACGTACAGCAGCGCACCAGCGACGTCCAGCAGGGTTTCTTCGTCCGGCTGACGCATGCGGTTGGCGATTTCGTCGAGCACTCGACGCTGTTCGATGATGACCCTGCGTGGCACGTTCAGCGCCAGCATGCCCAATGTGTCACCGACGCGCTCGAGCATTTCACTCTGCGAGGCCAGCTGCGACGGATCGGCACCCTCCTGGCGCAGGAACAGATCGAGCGCCTCCTTGACGCGTAGCAGGTCGTCCTTGATGGCGCGCGATACCGAATCGAGCAGCGCACGGTTGTGACCCGCCATCGAACCGCGAGCGTGTTCCAGTTCGGCGGCATCCGGCAACAGGCTGTCGAGCGCATAAGTGCTGCGCAACAGCTCCATCTGCGGACTGCGCTCTTTGGCCTGCGCCACGATGTAGAGCATCTTGCAGGCGACATCGTCGGCGTCACCGCCGCGAAGGCTGATTTCACCTTGCTCGATGAGCTGGCGAATGCTGCGATCCACCTTGCCGATCAACTGACGTATTTCGCCGGCAAAGCTTTTCAGCATGCCTTGCTCAAGGCCTTCCAGCACACCGGCGGAAATCCACCACAGGCGGCGACCGTGAACGTGATAGCAGCGCGATGCAATGGCGAGCAACGTGGTGCGCATGCCAACCAGCTGATGCTCGGCATCCTGACCACGAAACCAGCTGAGCAGCTGCTGCTGAAAGCGCAGGCGCAGATCCACCAGCTCGCCACGATGCGCTTCGGCATACGCTTCGCTCATCGCCGCTGGCGCCTGCTCGGGCAGGAACGCATCGAGGTTGGGATGGAACATCGCCGACTCGGTCAGCGGCGGCTGCTCGCGACTGGCGCGCAGATCGTTCAACAGCGGCAGCAACACCACTGGTACATCGCGATGACCGCTGGACAACCGCTCGAGATAATCGGGCAGCTGCATCAGGCCTCGCATCAACGACGCGTATGCTTCCTCACGGTGAGTTATTTGATCCTGAAGTAGCGCGCCAGCCAGCGTCTCCATCTCCGCGGTGATCTGGGCGGCGCCGTACAACTCGACCATCTGCAGGGTGCCGCGCACTTGATGCAGATGCTCGGCGCACGAACGCATGGCATCGCGATTGGTCGGATGCTCAACGTACGTTGCCAAGGCCTCGCGGGCGGTCGACAAGGTTTCGTCGAGCTCCGGCTTGACCCACTGCAGCGTGGTGAAATCGATGTGGTCTTGAAGTCTCATGTGCCTCTCTCGACGATTGCCCAACAGCACGTTACGCAACCAACGAGAATGCCCCCCGTCTTGTGCTTGTATTCATCGGTCTGCCATCAGCCCGACGGATAGTTCAATCAACCCGGCAACTTGAAATGCGCCACCGAGCGGCGCAGGTCACTCGCCAGCTGCGCCAACGTACCGATCGAGTCGGCCGTCTGGCTCGCGCCCTGCGAGGTCTGCGAAGTAATTTCCTGAATCGCGTTCATTGACACCGAGACATCCGTTGCCGCCGCCGACTGCGCGCGTGCCGCGGTGGAGATGCTCTGAATCAGCGCCGACAAATCGTGCGAAACGCGCTCGATATCGCCCAGCGCGCTACCGGCATCCTCCGCCAGGCGCGCACCGGCGACCACCTCGGCGGTGGTCTGCTCCATCGAGTTCACCGCTTCGTTGGTATCGGACTGAATCGTCTGCACCAGCGTTTCGATACGTTTGGTCGCACTGGTCGAGCGTTCGGCCAGTCGCTGCACTTCGTCCGCCACCACCGCAAAACCGCGACCGGCCTCACCGGCCGAGGCTGCCTGGATGGCGGCATTCAGCGCCAGGATGTTGGTCTGCTCGGCAATGTCGTTGATCAGTTCCACGATCGAGCCGATCTCCTGCGAGGATTCGCCCAGCCGCTTGATGCGCTTGGATGTTTCCTGGATCTGGTCGCGAATCGAGTCCATGCCGGAGATCGTTTCGCGCACCACTTCGGCGCCGTGCGAAGCGATCTTCACCGAGCGCTCGGCCACATCGGCCGACTCGGCAGAATCCTTCGACACGATGTCCATCGAGCTCACGATCTGGTTGATCGCCGAGGTCGCCGAGCTGATCTGCTGCGCCTGTTGTTCGGCCGCGTCGGCCAGATGACGCGCCGTGGTCTGTGTTTCCTGTGCCGACGACGACACCTGCTCGGAGGTCTCGTTGATGGTGGTTACCAGGGAGCGCAGCTCGTCGATGGCGTAGTTCACCGAGTCGGCAATGGCGCCGGTGATGTCCTCCGACACCGTGGTCTTTACGGTCAGGTCGCCCTCGGCGAGCGAACCCATTTCGTCCAGCAGGCGCATGATCGCCTCCTGGTTACGTTGGTTGAGCTCGGCACTGCTGGCGAAGCGGCGGCGCTGATCGCCGACCAGGGTGATAACCAGCGCGACGGCGAAAACCACCGCGGCGATCGCGCCGAACAAACCCCACCACACATTCGGGAACAGGCGACGCAGCGGCAGCTTGCCGACCTGCTCGGACAAATCGTTCGCGCGCAACAGCACCGTCTGCGAATCCAGCGAAGCCTGGTTACCGGCGTGCTTCACGTCGGCAAGGTTGCCGGCCGCTGCAACCAGCTTGGCCACGGGATCGGCCAGCTTGTTCCAGCTATCCGTCATATCCGTGAGGATCTTTTTGGCATTGGCGTCGCCAATGGGCTTCACGCCACTTTCCGAATTGCCCTCGAGCAGACCCTTCAATACGTTGCCGTACAACTGCGCATCGCGGGACAGGCCATCGGCCGCCGACTGCGCGTTGTCGCCACCCTGTAACACTTCCTGCACGCGACGGATGATTCGGTCACCGGACAGCATCTGGCGGGACGTGCCGAGCATCTGATCGGAGCTGCCGTTGTGCTGCTGCAGAATGTTGACCACCTGCTCCATGCTCGAGTTGAGCAAGGGCATCTGCTGCGCCAGCGTATTGGCGCGCACGCCGGAGTCGGTCACCACCGCCTTGTTGGAAAGGATCTTGCCGATGTCGTCGTCGAGCTGCTTCCACGAATCATTCAGCGCGATCACGGCGCGACCGGTCAATGTGGTGCTTTTATCGTCGTAGCCCGGCATATCCGTATGCGTATCGCCCTTGATCAGACGCTGCACTGCCGAATCAATGGAATTGCGATTGGCTGCGAGTTCATTGAAGGACTCGGCATTGCCGTTCGCCGCTTCCAACGCGGATTTTGCCGTCTGCTGCGACAGCACCTGAATCTGTGTGGTCAGCGCGATAGCCTGTCGATCCTCGCTGTTCTTCTGGTTCAGCAAACCGAAATCGAGCGCCGCAAAACCAATCGAAACCACAAGCAGGACAATGTAAACGGCATAACCCCGTTCCCTGCTAACGCCCCCGGTAGTGCTCATGTTCACCTCGTCCGTCTGACCTGACCTGATCGGCTCCGCTTTGTTGGGCGGGTACCGGCCTGGGACTTGCTAACCAAAATCCGGCCACGATGGGCGCCGGCCCTTCTTGTCTAAAGCGCGATCGGATGATCAGGCCGCGGCCTGACGAAAATCCGGTGCGCGTACCAATCGATGCATGCTGAAAATCGCCAACTGCTGCTCGCCGACGCGATTTTCGACGAAGCGCGTCAGCCGCGGGTCGTCCTCGCGCCCAGCGTCACGCCGCTGCTCCTCGTCTACCGTGCGCTGGCCGAATACTTCGTCGACCAGCAGCGCCACGCTGCCATTGCCCTGGCGCACGATCAGCAGGCGGGTGCGATCGGAGTGCTGCGTGCGCTCGCCGAATAGGAAGCGCGCAAAATCGACTACCGGCACCAGATTGCCGCGCACGTTGGCCACACCGAGCAACCAGGGCTGGGTACCCGGCACCGGCGTGAGCGTGGGTACGGCCAGCAGCTCGTTGATCTCGTCGATGCCGCTGACCAGCAAACGTGAACCGACGCGAAAACCGATGCCGCGCCACAACCCAGGCGCTTCCAGCTTGTCCTGCGTGTCGGAGGCGTGTGCCAGCGACAGCCGCTCGTAGCGGGCCAGAATCTCAAAAGGCGTGCGGTTGACGGACTGGTTCATGCCACACCCGGTAACAGATCGTTGATGCAGGCCAGCAGCTCTTTCTCATTCACCGGCTTGGTGATGAACGCGCGGGCACCCTGACGCAAACCCCACACCCGATCGGTTTCCATCGACTTGGTCGTGATCATCACGATCGGCACGCCCGCCGTGATCGGATCGCGGCTCAGCGTGCGCGTGGCCTGAAACCCATTCATGCCTGGCATGATCACGTCCATGATGACCAGGCTGGGCAAATCAGCCCGCGCCCGTTCGATGCCTTCTTCAGCACTGTTCACGGCGACAACCTCATGCCCGGCACGCTCGAGCAGCGTGGTGAACACGCGCACGTCGGTCGGTGAGTCATCGATGATGAGAATATTAGCCACAGGCTCCCCTCAGAATCTGCAGTCAGCGGCTCGCAGGCACGGTGCTGACATGGCGGTGGATGGCACCAAGCAGTTCGTCACGCGTGAACGGCTTGGTCAGATATTGTTCGGCACCCACGATACGGCCACGCGCCTTGTCGAACAGGCCGTCTTTCGAACTGAGCATGATCACGGGCGTCGCACGAAACTGCGGATTGTTCTTGATCAGCGCGCAGGTCTGATAACCATCCAGCCGCGGCATCATGATGTCGACGAAAATGATCGCCGGTTTCTGGTCGGAGATCTTGGCAAGCGCCTCGAACCCGTCAACTGCTGTCACCACGTCACAGCCTTCCTTCGTCAGCAAGGTTTCCGCTGTGCGCCGAATGGTTTTTGAGTCGTCGATCACCATGACCTTGAGACCGGTCAAGTCATTAGCACTAACGTTCAAATTCACTACTCCCCCTGGGGCCCGCGCGAGCTCAGGTCAATCACGAAGACAAGCAACTTGTGTGCCGTCGTTCGTACGTGTAAAAAATCACGAAACAAAATCAGGCGAAGCCCGCTCTGCGCCGGCGCTCAATAAGCTTTAGTTGTGTACCGCCTGCCCGCCAAGACTGTCAAGCAATAATCGCGCAGACTCAACAAGCAACACGCACAACGTGACCTATATTGGCACCATCGGGCTCATGGCGACAGCTCCGGCCAAGCCGAGCTTGTCGCCGCCGACCATCTCGACGACCATCGCACCCGATGATGTCAATCTGACGAATTCAATAGGCCTGCGTGGCCATGAGCTTGTCCGGCGCTGGGTTGAATACCGCATTTGAATAACAACGGAGAATCGCCATGACCCTTTCGGTCGCCGTGCTGATGGACCCCATCGGCGCGATCAAGGTAGCCAAGGACACCAGCCTGGCCATGCTGCTGGAAGCCCAGCGTCGCGGACACACGCTGCATTATTTCGAGCAGGGCGATCTGGCGCTGCGCGATGGCGCGCCGTGGGCACGGATCGCTACGCTCAGCGTGCGCGACGATCCGAAAAACTGGTACACGCTGGGCGAGGCGCATTGGCAGGATCTGCGCGAGATCGACGTGGTGCTGATGCGCAAGGATCCACCGGTCGACGCCCAGTTCATCTACGACAGCATGGTGCTGGAAGTCGCCCAGCGCAGTGGCGTGGCCGTCGTCAACGATCCGCAGTCGTTGCGCGACTGCAACGAGAAGCTGTTCGCGCTGCAGTTTCCGCAGTGCATCGTGCCGACGCTGGTAGCGCGCGACGCGACGGAACTGCGCCGTTTCACCGCCGAACATGGCGAGGTAGTGCTGAAACCACTGGACGGGATGGGTGGGCGCGGCATCTTTCGGGTCAAGGCCGGCGACAGCAATCTCAACTCGATGCTGGAAACCCTGCTGGCCGGCGGCGCCCACGGTGAAGGCCGTCAGCTCACCATCGCGCAGAAATACATTCCCGAAATTACCGCCGGCGACAAACGCATCCTGGTGATCGACGGCGAACCGGTGCCGTACGCGCTGGCGCGCATTCCCCAGGGCAACGAATTTCGCGGCAATCTCGCGGCCGGCGGTCGCGGCGAAGGCCTGCCGCTGTCCGAACGCGATCGCTGGATTGTGACCCAGGTCGCACCCGAGCTGCGCCGACGCGGCCTGCTGTTCGTCGGCCTGGACGTGATCGGGGATTACCTGACCGAGATCAACGTCACATCACCGACTTGCGTGCGCGAACTGGACGCACAGTTCGGGCTTAATATTGCCGGCCAGCTGTTCGACGTCATCGAGCAGCGCGTTTCCGGAAATCGCGCCGCGTGAGTCAACCTGCAACGGATCACCTCAAGCCGACCGTCTCGATAAAAGCGGCCGGCGAAGCACCCAACCCGATCAGCGCCACCCTGCTGTTTTCACTGTTGCTGCACGGGGTGCTCTTGCTCGGCATCACCTTCCACTTTGCGAAGCTGAAGCCCAGCCTTCCCACGCTGGACGTTACCTTGGTCAACGTCGCCAATCAGGAAGCACCGGACAAAGCGGACTTTCTGGCCCAGGCCAACAACAGCGGTGGCGGACAAAACGACCGCGCCGCAAGGCCCTCGGATCTTTTTTCCGGCCCGCTTCCGCAGCCGAACCCAGGCACGGCGCCGACTCCGGTCGAAGCAGCCATTGCGCAACCCACCGATGCCACGCCGACCCGGATGGTGACTACCAGCGGCACCAGCAACTTCGACGTGAATAGCGATACCGCGGAAAAGCAGGTCGACCCGCAGAATCAGGCCGCCACCAGCACGGAAGCGCAGACTGAGCAGGCCATCGCGAAGCTCACCGCCGAGGTGAATCGTAAAAAGGTAGCCTACGCCAAGCGCCCCAAGATCAAATTCCTCACTGCCAGCACGAAGGAATACGCTTACGCCGCCTATATGCGCGGATGGTCCGACCGCGTCGAACGGATCGGCAATCTGAACTATCCGGACGAGGCGCGCAGGCGTGGCGTGCATGGCGACGTGCTGCTTACCGTCGTGCTCAATCTTGACGGTAGCATCAAGAGCATTGACGTGATCCACAGCTCCGGAGAAAAGCTGCTTGATGCCGCAGCTGAACGGATTGTGCGACTGGCTGCGCCATTCCCACCGGCACCGCAAAGCGGCGAAAAGATCGACGAACTCAATATCACCCGCACCTGGCAGTTCCAGCCGAACAACGTGCTGCAAACCCGCTGAAGCGCGACGCGTGTGACGTGCTTACAATGGTGCCATGAACACCGTCGTACCCAACATACTCACCGGCCATTTCCTGATCGCCATGCCCAGTCTGGCCGATCCGCCGTTTTCGCGCGGCGTGGCGCTGCTCTGCCAGCACGACGAGGATGGGGCCGTCGGCCTGCTGGTAAATCAGTTGTCCGAGTATCGCTTCGGTGACGTGCTGGCACAGATGAAACTCGAATGCCTCGACAGTGATCTGGCCGACGCGCCAGTGCTGATCGGCGGGCCGGTGCAGCAGGAGCGCGGCTTCGTGCTGCACCGCGAGCACGGCTACTGGGAGTCGAGCTACCGCATCAATGCCCAGTGGTCTGTCACCACGTCGCGCGACATCCTGGTGGCAATGGCCGCCGGTGAAGGCCCTAGCCAGGCCGTGATGGCGCTCGGCTACGCCGGCTGGGACGCCGGCCAGCTGGAGCAGGAACTGATGGCGAACGCATGGCTGACCGCCGAAGCCAGCGGCAGCATCGTGTTCGACACACCACTGGAAGATCGCTGGAGCGCCGCCGCCGGGCTGGTCGGCGTCGACCCACGGCAGCTGTCCAGCTACGCGGGCCACGCATGAGCTGTGTGCTCGGTTTCGATGTCGGCAGCAAACTCACTGGCGTGGCGGTCGGCAATCGCTTTACCGCCAGCGCACGGGCACTCACCACGATTGCCGTGCGTGATGGCGAGCCGGATTGGCAACGCATCGATGCCCTGCACAAGGAATGGCTGCCGGACACCCTGATCGTTGGCCTGCCGTTGACCCTCGATGGCGGTGAACAGCCAGCTAGTCGCACCGCCCGCCGTTTTGCCGGACAACTGCAAAAACGTTACGGCCTGCCCGTCGCCTTTGTCGATGAACGGCACAGTTCGCAGGACGCTGCCGAAAGGTTTGCCGAAGCGCGCGCCGCCGGCCTCAAGCGGCGGCGTGATGCTGTAACAATCGATGCCGAGGCCGCCGCTGTCATCGTGGAACGCTGGCTGCTTGAAACCCCAGCAGCGCCTGCCACCGATCACTGAGCACTTCATACCCCACTTTCAGAACCGATGCCATGAGCCCACGTCTGCGCCACCTCACCACGCTGGAAAACCTGCCGCGCGACACCATCGAGCGCCTGCTCGATCGCGCCGAAGCGCTGCGAGACGCCTGTGCCCACGGTACGCGCAAGCTCAGCGTACTGGCTGGTCGCACGGTACTGAACCTGTTCTTCGAACCTTCCACGCGTACGCGCACTTCGTTCGAATTGGCCGCGCGGCGACTCGGTGCAGACGTCGTCAACTTCGATATCGGCTTCTCGTCGACCAGCAAGGGCGAGGAACTGTTCGACACCCTGCATACCCTCGAGGCAATGCACCTCGATGCGATCATCGTGCGCCACAAGCAGTCCGGTACGCCAGACGAGCTGGTGGGACATGCGATGAGCGGCGTGTCGGTGATCAACGCCGGCGACGGCAACCGCGCGCATCCCACGCAGGGTCTGCTCGACGTCTTGACCATCCGCCAGCACCGACCGGATTTCGAAAATCTGATCGTGGTGATCTGCGGCGACATCAAGCATTCGCGCGTGGCGCGTTCGGACATCCACGCGCTGACCGCGCTGGGCACCAAGGAAATTCGCGTGTGCGGCCCGTCCACGCTGATGCCGTCAGCGGAGGAATTTCCCAAGGTTCACTACGTCGAGAATTTCGACGAGGCGATCCGCGGCGCCGACGCGGTGATTACCCTGCGCCTGCAGAAAGAGCGCATGGCCGCTATCGATCTGCCGGACGAAACCGCCTACTTCAACCATTACGGCCTCGATCAGCGCCGCCTCGCGCTTGCCGCCAAGGGCTGCCTGGTGATGCACCCTGGCCCGATCAACCGTGGTATCGAGATTGCTTCCGACGTGGCTGACGGTGCGCAGTCGCGCATTCTCGAACAGGTCGGCAACGGCGTGTTTGTACGTATGGCCGTGCTGAACGAGCTGCTGGCGCGCTGACGAACCAGGCTCCCGCCTAGCGGCAACCAAAGCGGACGTTCTTTGATCTTTGGCCGGATACGCAAAGTTATCGTTAATTTGCCGCACCGCGACAACCCGCAAAGCGGCATAATATCCCCGCAGCACTCATAAACTCTGGGGATCATCATGCGATCGACGACGCGCTTCATGGCGCTGGGCTTGACTAGCTTCGTGCTGGCAGCTTGCGGACACAAGGACAAGGACGCTCCGCTGGCTTTCGTGCCGGCCGATACGCCTTACGTGGTAGCCAATCTGGATGTGCTGGACGACGACACGCGCAAGGCACTGCTGACCCAAGCCGATACGCAACTGCCTTCGCAGCTGGCTCAGCTCAATGCCACGGCCGACCAGATGGCCCAGAAAGATCCGGATGGCGCGCGCCTGATGCACGCGCTGGTCGCCGAATTCAACGGCAAGACGATCGAAACCTTCGCCCAGAATGCCGGCCTCGACCTGAAGGGTTATTCCGCTCTGTATGGCCTGGGCCTGGCGCCGGTATTGCGCATCGGCCTGAGCGACCCGAAAGCCTTCGATGGTTTTATCGGACGATTGGAAACCGCGTATGGCAAGAAGCTCGATGTCGTCAGTCTCGGTGCGCAGAGCTATCGCAAATACACCTTTGCGGCTTCAGGCACGCAGGCCATTATCGCGATGGTCGGCAAGCAGGCCGTGCTCTCACTGCTGCCGGCGGATGCATCGCCAGCGCTACTGCGTCAGGCGCTTGGCCTCGACCGACCGGAGAAGAGCCTGCAGGATGACGGCCGACTGGCGACCCTGGCCAAGGCCAAGGGTTATCAGAACTGGGTGGTCGGCGACCTCGACCTGACCCGCGCGCTGCCGATGGCGATCAGCGGCACCGATCCATTGTTCGCCTCGATCATCAAGGCACACGCCGCTGCTGAATCGGCCAAAACCGGCGAGCCGGTGGCCAACCAGCTGCAGACCTCGCCCAGCTGCGCACCCGAAGCAGCCCGCATCGCCGCACGCGTGCCAGCCGTCAGCTTCGGATACACCCAGCTGGATACCGGACACCAGAACGTGCGCTTCGATATCGCGCTAGCTGACGACATCAGCAAGGCGTTCTCCGGATTGAAGGTGGAACTACCTGGTCTGGGCAGCGCCGGGACCGCGCCATTCGACGTCAGCATTGCACTGCCGATCGCACAATTGCGCACATTCTGGTCGGCTCAGGCCGACGCCGTCACGGCTCATCCATTCACCTGTCCCGCACTAACCGATCTCAACGACGGTTTCGCCAAGCTCGGCCCGGCCATGCAGAAGGCGGCGATTCCACCGTTCGGCGACATGCTCGGCCTGCGCATCGTGCTGGACACGCTGGTGCCGGCCAAGGACGGTACCGGCATGCCGACCTTCACCGGCCGTGTCGTGCTGGGCAGCAATAACCCCACCGGTCTGCTGGCGATGAGCCAAATGATGGTGCCGGCGTTGGCCCAGCTCAAACTCACACCCAACGGACCGCCAGTACCACTGCCTAAGGATATGGCCAGCATGCTTGGACAGCCGATGTGGATTGCACTCGGCGACAAAGCCATCGCGATTGGCGTGGGTGCGGGTGAAGATGCACAGCTTGCCGACACGCTCAAGGCGCCCACGGGCGACACCGGGCGCACCGGCCGCATGCATCTTAGCGGCGCAATGTACATGACCTGGCTACAGCTGATGGAAGCGAAGGCGGACAGCCTTTCCGCCACTGCAGCTGCGCTGGGCAAGAGCGATGATCCGTCAATCGATGCCGCAGACAGCAGCCCTGAAGACGCCACTCAGATAGCCGCCGATGCCGCACGTTCAAAAGCGCAGTTCGCCGCAATGAAGGCACAGGCCGCCCGCGTCAACAGCATCGATGCGGAAACGCACGTTGAGGCCGACGGCATGGTGATCACCAGCCAGACCACGTTGAAGTAAAAGCCACATCCTCTTGCGGCCATCTACATTGGTGGCCGCAGGGTGCAACACCGCTCATAAAGCCGGAGTGCCAATGCGCTCCGGTTTTTTTTGAACTCGCGATTGACTTACTAAAGCCGTCTGCAAATCTGCCGGTTCCCTGTGAGGCCCGCCTTGCATGCATCGTCACTTGCTGAACCGAAGCACCGGATCGCCACACAATTTTCACGCATCGGCTGTTGCCATATGCAGCACGGAAGCCGGCAGCAACGGCATCCAACTGTCGCTACCGACAGCTTTCCATCACCAAGGAGATAGCCATGCGTACACGTTCACTGATTCGCAACAGCGTCATTGCCGCCGGCCTGATGGTCGCCTTCGCAGCTGTTCCGTTTAGCCAAGTCATGGCCCAGGATTCAGCGACTTCCAACCAGACCGTTCCGGAAAAGGCAGCTGATGGCCTGATCACCACCAAGATCAAGTCCGTACTGGCCACCACCAAGGGCATCAAGTCCACCGATATCTCGGTTACCACGGTAGAAGGCGCCGTTACTTTGACTGGCACGGCTACCAACGCCCACGAGAAGTCGCACGTGATTCGCGTGACCAAGAAAGTGAAGGGCGTGAAGAGTGTTGATGCTTCCGGCCTGACCGTCAGCGCTGCACCGGCATCGGGCTCCAGCTCCGGCATGTAACAGGCTGATCCCGCATTGCTCGTAATGCGATAGCAACGGAAAAAGGAGCCTTCTGGCTCCTTTTTCCGTTGCTTGAGCGCCAAGGCGAAATCAGCGATTGAGCAGATTGCTTCCACCGCCGAACCCGTGTGAATCACGCGTTTCTTCCAACTCAACGCCGTCAAGTCCCTGCGACAGGGTATGTGCGTCGCCACCCTGCGCCAGCTTGATTCGCAGGCGCACTTCGTTGGAGCTGTCGGCGTAGCGCAGCGCGTCTTCGTAGGAAATCTCGCCAGCGTGATACAGCTCGACCAGGCTTTGATCGAACGTTTTCATGCCGAGCAAAGTCGACTCCTTCATCACTTCCTTGAGCTTGTGGATATCGCCCTGACGGATGTAATCCTGCACCAGCGGCGTGCCTAGCAATACTTCCACCGCAACCCGGCGTGCCTTGCCATCCGGCGTGGGAATCAGCATCTGCGCCACGATGCCCTTCAGGTTCAGCGAGAGATCCATCAGCAGCTGCTCGCGACGATCCTCGGGGAAGAAGTGCAGGATGCGGTCCATCGCCTGGTTGGCATTGTTCGCGTGCAACGTGCACAGGCAAAGATGGCCTGTCTCGGAAAAGTTGATCGCGTGTTCCATCGTCTCGCGCGTGCGCACCTCGCCGATCATGATCACGTCGGGTGCCTGGCGCAGGGTATTCTTCAGCGCGTTTTCCCAGCTGTCGGTGTCGATGCCGAGTTCGCGCTGCGTGATGATGCAGCCCTCGTGCTTGTGCACGTACTCGATCGGATCCTCGATGGTGATGATATGGCCAGTCGAATTCTGATTGCGGTAACCGATCATCGATGCCAGCGACGTCGATTTGCCACTGCCGGTGGCGCCAACGAAGATGATGATGCCGCGCTTGGTCATTGCCAGCTGCTTGATCACCGGCGGCAGGGTCAGCTCTTCCGGCGTTGGAATTTTCGACTCGATCCGGCGCAGCACCATGCCCACGCAGTTGCGCTGGTAAAAGCACGACACGCGGAAACGCCCCACGCCTTGTGCGGAAATCGCGAACTGGCACTCGTGGGTTTTCTCGAACTCCTCACGCTGCGCTGGCGTCATGACGTTCAGCACCATGTCGCGCGACTGTTGCACACTGAGCGGGCTCTGGGTGATCGGCACGATGCGGCCCTGCACTTTCATCGACGGCGCCACACCAGCCGTGATGAAGAGATCGGATGCCTTCTTGTGCACCATCAACTTCAGAAACGAGGTGAAATCAAAATCGCTCATGGCGAGACTCCGCAGAAAAGGAAACGGGATACTAAGGAGCCGGAAACAAGAGTCAAAGCCGGAACCCGGTATATTTCAGCCGATCCATGCTTACTATTCCCTGCTCCCGCTCTCACTTGAAAGAATCCTTGTTCTTGGCATACGTCGATGCTTCCTGGCGCGTTACCAATCCACGCTTGACCAGGTCCAGCAGCGTCTGATCCAGCGTCTGCATGCCGAACTGCTGACCCGTCTGGATCGCCGAATACATCTGCGCCACTTTGTCCTCGCGGATCAGGTTACGGATGGCCGGAATGCCAACCATGATTTCGTGCGCCGCGATGCGACCGCCGCCGACCTTTTTCAGCAGCGACTGCGAAACCACCGCGCGCAAGGATTCGGACAGCATCGAGCGCACCATCGGCTTTTCACCTGCCGGGAAGACGTCGATGATACGGTCGATGGTTTTGGCCGCTGAGCTGGTATGCACGGTACCGAACACCAGATGGCCGGTTTCCGCCGCCGTCAGCGCCAGTCGAATGGTTTCCAGATCGCGCAACTCGCCGACCAGGATGTAGTCGGGATCCTCGCGCAGCGCCGAACGCAGCGCCTCGTTGAAGCCCAGCGTGTCGCGATGCACCTCGCGCTGGTTGACCAGACACTTCTGCGAGGTATGCACGAATTCGATCGGGTCCTCGACCGTCAGCATATGACCGTATTCGTTCTTGTTGATGTGATCGACCATCGCGGCCAGCGTGGTCGACTTGCCTGAACCGGTCGGGCCGGTCACCAGGATCAGGCCCTGTGGCTGCTCGATCAGCTCCTTGAAAATGCGCGGGCAACCCAGGTCTTCCAGCGTCAGCACTTCCGACGGAATGGTACGGAACACCGCACCGGCGCCACGGTTCTGATTGAACGCGTTGACGCGGAAACGCGCCAGCCCCGGAATCTCGAACGAGAAGTCGGTCTCGTAGAATTCCTCGTAATCACGGCGCTGCTTGTCCGACATGATGTCGTAGACCAGCGCATGCACCTGCTTGTGTTCCAGCGCGGGAATGTTGATGCGGCGCACGTCGCCATCGACGCGGATCATCGGTGGCAGCCCGGCGGACAAATGCAAGTCCGAGGCCTTGTTCTTTACCGAGAAGGCAAGCAGTTCGGCAATATCCATCTATGTTTTCCCCTGAACCCATCGTCTGGATGGCTTGAGTTTTATGGCGTGAATGCAGATATGCCATCGCGAATGCCGACGATAATCGCACGGATAAGGTGCTGTCGCGCGTTGCGCGCGCCCCCTTGCATCTGTAAGCGAAGAACCCCGAATCCCCCTGCAGTCGCTTCGATACTACTCGCGCAACAGGCTGTGCAGCCAGTCTTTTCCCACCGCAAAAGCATAAAATCCCGGCAGCCTGTGCGCTGCCTCGCAAAACAGGAGTCACCGCCATAAGCGAGGCAACGTCGACCTGCTGGCAGCCTCCATTCTGTGCGGCTGTGACGACAAGGCAGCATCGCCGAACCCCCGCCTCCGGTAAGGTAGCGGCCTCGACATTCGGCCTTTGAGGAACCTTGCATGGCACGACTTGCCTTTATCGGCGGTGGCAACATGGCGCGCAGCCTGATCGGCGGCCTGCTGAAAACCGGTATGCCCGCAGCGACCATCAGCGTGGCTGAACCGCTGGCCGAAGCGCGCCACGCACTGGGCCGCGAATTCGGCGTCGCCTGCTACGCCGAAAACCGCCTCGCCGCGGCCGACGCCGAAGTCATCGTGCTGGCCGTGAAGCCTCAGATCATGCCCGCGATCCACACCGATCTGCGCGACACCCTGCAACGCAACCGACCGCTGCTGATCTCGATCGCCGCGGGCGTGCGGCTGGATCAGCTTGAGCGCTGGTTCGGTGCTGGCCTCCCGATCGTGCGCTGCATGCCCAACACCCCTGCGCTGATCGGTGCGGGCGCCACCGGCCTTTGCGCCAACCATCGGGTGAGCCCGGCGCAAAAAGCGCAGGCACAGCACATTCTCGATGCTGCCGGTCTCACTCGCTGGATCGACGATGAAACGCTGATGGATACCGTCACCGCGCTATCGGGCTCCGGCCCGGCGTATTTTTTCATGCTGGTCGAAGCGCTCGAAGCCGCTGCCGTTGCACAAGGCCTGCCGCGCGATACCGCCCGCGCCCTAGCCGCACAAACCTGCCTGGGTGCAGGCCGCATGCTAGTCGAAGGTGGCGAAGATCCCGGCGTGCTGCGTCAACGCGTCACCTCGCCCAATGGCACGACGCAAGCTGCGCTCGAAAGCTTCAGCGCTGACGAACTCCCACGCATCGTTGGGCGCGCCGTTGCAGCCGCCACCCATCGCGGCGTCGAACTCGCCGCCAGTCTGGATACCATCTCGTGAGCTATCTGCTAAATGCCATATCTCTGCTGATCGAGCTCGCTTTCGACGCCGTCATCACCCTATTGATCGTGCGCCTGCTTGCCGAAGCCTGCCGCGCCGATTTCAACAACCCGCTGAGCCAGTTCGTCTACCGCTACACCAATCCTGTGCTGGCACCCGTGCGGCGGGTACTGCCCAACTGGCGTCGCATCAACCTCGCCGCACTGCTGCTCGCATGGCTGGTCATGCTGCTGAAACGACTGGTGCTGTTTCTGCTGATCGGTGTGATGCCGCATGCTCTCGGCCTAGTGGTATTGGCGTTCGCCGAACTGCTCGACTTTGTGCTGCTGTTTTATCTGGTGCTGATTTTTGCGTGGTCGCTGATGAGCATGCTGGCCGTGGA
>Ga0302313_10000591_pt1 | contig 31544 bp, 31 predicted proteins | sample III_Palsa_N2_2_FD_200454 | JGI IMG/M metagenome (GOLD analysis project Ga0302313, IMG submission 200454) | Peat permafrost microbial communities from Stordalen Mire near Abisko, Sweden - III_Palsa_N2_2 | ecosystem: Environmental > Terrestrial > Soil > Palsa > Peat permafrost | place: Sweden...
AGCCTGTTTCAAGCTTAAACCGAAGCTTCGATTCCCGACCGCCGGAAAGCGGACGTTCCCAACGTCTCCGAAGAGTCAGACTTGCGCGTTGGACACCAACACAGCCGAGGTCGGTTCCATAGCGCCGATCGCCGCCGGCACGCCAAGGCTCGAAGTCTTCCGTCAGGTCAGCCTAGGCTTGGGCTAGAGCGCTGCCTCGAAGGCGGCCTCGCAATGGGCGGCTTGGCGCTCCGTCCGAAGCAACCTATTGCTTTTCCAGCCGACGCTTGGTCGGGTTCCAAATCTGAAGGGTTGGGCAGATTTATCTGCACAGTTCCTACACAGGTGAAAGCAGTCTAATTTTCTCTTGGAAATTCAATCGGATAAAGATGTCAGGTCATTTCGCCGGAATGAGCGGCTTTTTCTTGTTAGAACCGCCCCAGCCGAAAGGCCTCTGGCGTCGCCCGTCCCGGCTGGGTCGCCGCCTCCGCCAGCATTTCGCCCACCGCCGCTGAATGTTTGAAGCCATGGCCGGAGCAGGCAGACGCCAGGATGGTCCCGCTTTCCAGCCGGTCGATGACGAAGTCGGAATCCGGCGTGGTCGTGTAGAGGCAGCGCACCGACTTCACGGCGCCTGGCAGCAGGCCTCGCAGCCGGTCCCGCACGTGGCGCCGGTACATGGTCTCGGCCAGATCGGGCGCGACTGACCGATCGAACCCGTCAGGCGAGCCGATCGCCTCGTAGGCTTCCGTCGCCACCTTCACCGCCTGGGTCGCCGCCCCTGGCGGGATCGGGAACCCGTAGAAGACATCGTCCGGCGGCGCCCCATGCACCCAGATGAAGACGGGAAACCGGTCGGCCTGATAAAGCGACGGGTCCTCGGCCGTGAACCAATGCAGCGCCTGCGGCTGGATCGCCAAGCCCTTCAGCGGTGCGCCAATCAAGCCCGGCGCCCAGGCGCCGGCTGTCACAATCGCCTGCCCAGCCGCGTAGGTTCCCGCGCTCGTCACGACCCGCGCGCCCGAGCCGTCGCGCTTGATCGCCGTCACCGTCTCGCCCGTGACAATCTCCGCGCCGAGCCGCTTCGCCATCTCCAGCTGAGCGGCGATGCAGCGTTCTGGATAGACCAGCCCGGCGCCCGGCTCGAAATAGCCCGCCTCGTCGCCGGCGAGCACCAGCTGCGGATAGCGTGCGCCGATCTCTGCCGCGTTCAGCGCCTCATGCGGCACATCGAACCGCCGGGCCATCTCGATGGTCTGGCCGACGAAGTCAGCGCGGCCGTGCATGCCGGCGCCGCGCTGGCCAAGCACAAGCGCGCCACATTGCAGCAAAAGGTCCGCGCCGGTCTCCGCCTCCAACTCGCGCCAGATTTCGTGCGAGCGGCGCGCCAGCGGTGGATAGGGCGCGCCCTCGCCCACCCCGATCCGGGTGATCCGCGTCTCGCCATGGCTGGAGCCCTGGTCGTGTGGCGGCGCGAAACGGTCGATCCCGATCGCCTTCACCCCGCGCCGCGCGAGCTGATACAGGGCTGCCGCGCCGGCCGCGCCCAGGCCCACGATAATGACCTCAGTCGTTTTGGTATTGGTCGTCGTCATGCACTCCGCCTGGACCCGGGCGTTCGAAAGGACCAGATAGTCACGATGATTTGGAGCCTGCGTCCATGTCGTCCGTAAAAGCGTCCCCCGCCCCATCTGCGAACTTGGCGCGCAACCTTCCCGCCGCCGATCCGGCCACGCTGGAGGCCCTGCGCCAGCTGGAGCGCAAGGTGCTGTGGCTGTCCACCTGGATGATCCACAACGCCAACCACCTGCGCCCCTCCCGCGATGGGCTGAAGGTCGGCGGTCACCAATCGTCCAGCGCCAGCGTCTCGACCCTGATGACGGCGCTCTATCTGCACACGCTCAAACCCGAAGACAGGGTCGCGGTGAAACCGCACGCCTCGCCGGTGTTTCACGCCATCCAATATCTGCTCGGCGCCCAGACCAAGGAGAACCTGGAGCGGTTCCGCGCCCTCGGCGGCGCCCAGTCCTACCCCTCCCGCACCAAGGACAAGGACGATGTCGACTTCTCCACCGGCTCGGTGGGCCTGGGCGTGGCCGCCACCCTGTTCGCCTCCATCGTCCAGGACTATGTGCGTCTACACGGCCTGACCGCCCCCGGCGCGCGGCCGGATGGCAAGATGATCGCCATCATGGGCGACGCCGAACTGGACGAGGGCAATGTCTATGAGGCGCTGCTGGAGGGGTGGAAGCACAATGTCCAGAACCTCTGGTGGATCATCGACTACAACCGCCAGAGCCTGGACGGCGTCGTCAATGACGCCCTGTTCCACCGCATTGAGGGCTTCTTCCAGGCGGTCGACTGGAAGGTGGTGTCGCTCAAGTTCGGCAAGAAGCTGGAGGCCGCGCGCCATGGTCCCGCCGGTGAGGCCCTGCTGGACTGGATCGAGAGCTGTCCTAACCAGCTCTATTCGGCCCTGACCTTCAAGGGCGGCGCGGCCTGGCGCGAGCGGCTGCAGCTCGATCTGCGCGGCACGCGAGGCCTGGAGGCCCTGCTGGACAGCCACGACGACGCCAGCCTCGCGGACCTGATGACCAACCTCGGCGGCCACGACCTGGAGACCATTCTCGAAGCCTTCGCCGCCGCGGCCGACGATCCCACGCCGCACTGTTTCGTCGCCTACACCATCAAGGGCCACGGCCTGCCGCTGGCCGGGCATAAGGACAATCATGCCGGCCTGATGAACCCCACCCAGTTGGGCGTCTTCCAGGCTCTGTGCGAGGTGCCGCAGGGCCAGGAGTGGGAGCCGCTGGCCGGCCTGCCCGACCCCGACGCCATCCGCCGCTACCTGCCCGCCGTGCCGTTCGCCGCGCGCAAGCCTACGCCCACGGCCGCCGTCATCCCGGTTCCCGACCTGCCGACTCCGGCGGGCGAAGAACTGTCGACCCAGGAAGCCTTCGGCAAGATCCTGTTCGAGGTGGCGCGCGAGCCGACCCTGCTGTCCCAGCGCATCGTCACCACCTCGCCGGACGTGACCGCCTCCACCAACCTCACCGGCTGGGTCAATCGCAAGGGCGTGTTCCACTCCTCGATCCGCGCCGACGTGTTCCAGGACGAGAAGGTGCCGAGCCCGCAGAAGTGGCGCATGGCCCCCAACGGCCAGCACATCGAGCTGGGCATCGCCGAGCACAACCTGTTCCTGCTGCTGGGCCAGCTGGGTCTGGCAGACAAGTTCTGGGGCGAGCGGCTGCTGCCCATCGGCACCGTCTACGACCCCTTCATCAACCGCGGCCTCGATCCACTGATCTACGCCTGCTACCAGGGCGCCCGCTTCATGCTGGTGGCCACGCCGTCGGGCATTACGCTCGGCCCAGAGGGCGGCGCGCACCAGTCGATCAACACCCCGCTGATCGGCATGGCCCAGGACGGCCTTTCCTATTTCGAGCCGGCCTATGCCGACGAGCTGGCCGCGATCATGAGCTGGGGCCTGCGGCACATGCAGGAAGAGGATGGCGGATCGCTTTACCTGCGCCTCTCCACCCGCCAGCTGGAGCAGCCCAGCCGCGAGATGGACGCCACGCTTCGCCATGACGTCATCGAGGGCGGCTACTGGCTACGCCGTCCGAACGCCGCGACGCAGCTGGCGATCGCCACTTGCGGCGCCGTGGCGCCGGAGGCGATGCAGGCGGTGAACCGGCTGATGGAGCGCTTCCCGCATATCGCCCTGATGGCCGTCACCTCGCCCGACCGCCTGCACGCCGGCTGGAGCGCCGCCCGCCGGGCCCGCGCCGAGGGCGACCGGACCGCGCGCAGCCACGCCGAAACCCTGCTGGCCGACCTGCCCGCCGGCGGCTCCATCGTCACCGTGTTGGACGGCCATCCCGCGACCCTCAGCTGGCTGGGCGGCGTCAAACGCCACGCCATCCACCCCCTCGGCGTCGAACGATTCGGCCAAAGCGCCGACATCGTCGACCTGTTCCGCCTGCACCGCATCGACGCCGACGCCATCGTCGCGGCCGCGCATGAGGTGACGGGGCGCTGGGGATAGGCTGAAAGTCTATAAAAAAAACGGACCCCCTCTCGCCAAGCGTGAAAGTCGCGTGCAAACGGTAGCGGCACAGGCGCGGCTGCTTGAACAGCCGCCGAAACGGTGACGGAGGAAGACGATGAAGGCGGCGGTCTATTATGAAAACGGCGGACCCGAGGTTCTGAAGTACGAGGATGCGCCCGATCCGACCTGCTACCCTGCCGGCGTCGTCATCAGGGTCGAGGCCATCGCCATCGAAGGCGGCGATGTGCTGAACCGGTTCGGCGGGCCGCTGGTCACCAAGCCGCATATCGTCGGCTATCAGGCGGCCGGCGAGATCATCGAGGTGGGCGCCGAGGTTCATCACCTGAAGGTCGGCCAGCGCGTGGCCACAGTGAGCGCCTTCGGCTCCCACGCCGAGCTGCGCTCCGTCCCCGCCCGCACCGCCTGGCTGGTCCCGGATGGCTTCGATATCGGCAAGGCGTCGGTGATCCCAGTGGCCTTCGGCACCGCCGATGACTGCCTCTTCCTCGCCGGTCATCTGAAGGCGGGCGAGACGGTGCTGGTGCAAGCGGGCGCCAGCGGCGTCGGAACCGCCGCGATCCAGCTCGCCAAGCGGGCCGGCGCGCGGGTCCTGGCCACCGCCTCGTCTGCCGACCGGCTGGAGCGGCTGAAGCCTCTCGGCCTCGACGACGGGATCAACTATGCGGTCGAGGACGTCGCCGCCGCCGTCATGCGGCTCACCGACAACAAGGGCGTCGACCTGGTGGTCGATCCGGTCGGCGGCGCGACGCTGCAAGGCTCGATCAATTCACTCGGCTATCGCGGCCGGGTCTCCCTGGTGGGGAATGCCGGGCGCGAGCCGCAGGTTGTGGACGTGTCATACCTGATGGGCGGCAACCGCTCGCTGACCGGGGTCTTCCTCGGCGCGGAGATCATGACCGACCGCGCCCACGACAACATCCAGCGCCTGATCGACGAGGCGGCGCGGGGCGAGTTCGCGGTGCCGATCGACAGGACCTTCCCCCTCTCGGAGGCCGCCGCCGCCCATGCCTACATCGAAAGCCGGCAGGCCGTGGGTCGGGTGCTGCTGATACCCTAGGTGGCGATCATACCAGCTCAAGCCGCAGCTCGCGGCCAACGAGCGCCGCCGCGCGCTGAAGGGTTTCGATGGTGACGTTGCCCTTGGCCTTCAGGATGCGATCCACCTGAGCGCGGCTGGTATGCATTAGCTCGGCGAGCGTCGCCTTGGTCATGCCTTGACGCTCCATTTCCTGGCTAAGCTGCCAAGCAACCACGCGGGTGACCGCTTCGGTCTTGGCTGTCTCGCGGATACCCTCTTCGCCTAGGAAGGCGTCGACTGACGTGCCCCAATGGGGATTGGTCTTGCTCATGCTTTCATCTCCTTCATCCGCTTACGCGCCAGTTCCAAGTCCTCGGCAGGCGTCTTTTGGGTCTTCTTGATGAAGCCATGCACGATGCCGATACGGCCATCCTCGACGAAGAACACGAGCCGAGCGATGCGCCGACTTGGCAGCGTCGAACGGACTTCCCACAGCCCACCGCCGAGAAATCGACAAAGCGGCATGCCGATCGGCCAGCCAAACTGCACCGTAGCGAGGTCCGTGCCGATTGTGCGGCGGTCGTCCGCCGGCAGGCTGCGAAGCCAGTCGAGCACCGGTTCCGCGCCGCCGGCCGTGCGGTAGAAATACGCGGGGATTTCAGGCAGGCGCGTGTTCGCCATTCCGATCCTTTCGAGTATTTTGTATCATAAAAAGTACGTCGGCGCAAGGTTTGCGGGTCGCCCCGCCTACCGCTCCCGGGTCAGCAGCGCCAACGCCGACAACGCCATCACCTTCGCCGACGCAATCATGTCGTCGATGCCGACCCACTCGTCGACCTTGTGCGCCAGGTCCAGCACGCCGGGGCCATAGGCGATGCAGTCCTTCAGCTTGCCGATCCGGTCGACGTGCTTCTGGTCGTAGGTGCCAGGCGAGCAGATGAACTGGGCCGGTCGGCCCAGCACCTGGCGGATGGCGCGGGCCGTCGCCTGGGCCACCGGGCCGTTCTCGTCGGCCAGGGTCGGCAGCACCGAGAACAGCTCCTTGAGCGAATAGCGGAAGCCGGGACGTTCGGCCTCCAGGGCGTCGAGCAGGTCCTTCACCTCGCCCCGCACCATGTCGAGGGGCTCCTCGATCAGGAAGCGGCGGTCGATGATCATCCGGCAGCTGTCGGCCACCAGGGGCGCGGGCAGGCCTTCGAACTCCTCGCCCTGACCACCGTGCAGGGAGTTGATGTTCAGGGTCGAGGTGCGGGCGCCGTCGGGCACCACCGGCATGTTGGAGCGGCGCGCGTTCAGCACCGGATAGAGTTCGTGCTCCAGCTTTTCCATCACCGCGCCCATGTGGCGGATGGCGCTGTCGCCGAGGAAGGGCATGGAGCCGTGGGCGATCTGGCCCATGGTCTCGATCTGCGCCCACCAGACGCCCCGGTGGCCGATGCAGACCCGGTCTACGTTCAGCGGCTCGGGGATGATGACGTGGTCGACGCGGGGCGACGAGAACCAGCCGCGCTCGGCCAGATAGGCCACGCCGCCATAGCCGCCGCTTTCCTCATCGCCGGTGCCGGAAATCTCCAGCACGCCCGGCGGGTCGATGCCGCTATCCAGCAGCGCCTCCACCGCGATCACGGACGCCGCAAGGCCGCCCTTCATGTCGCAGGTCCCGCGGCCATAGACCTTGCCGTCCTTCACCACCCCGCCGAAGGGGTCGACCGTCCAGCCCACCCCGGGCTCGACCACGTCGATATGGCTGTTGAAGTGCACGCACGGTCCCGGCTTGCCGCTGTCACGACGAGCGATGACATTGATGCGCGGGAAGGCGTCCGAGTCCCCCGGCGCGCCCTCTGCCCGCACATAGGCGATCTCGAAGCCGCGCTTACGCAAACGCTCGCCCAGCAGTTCGGCGCAGGGCTGATAGTTGTCGCCGGGCGGATTGACCGTCGGGATACGGATCAAATCCTGGGTCAGGGCGACCACGTCGTCCTCGCGGCCGGAGATCCGGTCGAGCAGGTCGTTGATCACGGAGCTTGGTGCGGCGTCGTCGGGCATGGCGAAATCTTCGACTGAAAAAGGCTGATCTGATCAGCGATCACCATGATCCTCGATTCCGCCTCTCGCAACACCGCGAGGGTTGTGGCGGCTTGTGGCGGGCGGCTGCCTTTCATTGAGGCGCCTTCCTCTCTTAGGAAGGGCCCTGCTCCCCCTGCTCAAACGCCGCGAGCACTGTCGCCGGGTCCAGGCCCATGCGCTGAACCGTGGCCTCCCAACGCTCCATCGCGTCCCAATAATAGTCGAGGATGCAGGGGCAGCAGCCGCGGTTGCAGCACTCCTGCGGGTCCGGCTTCATCGGCGGTCGTGGCGGACGCGGCTCCATACCGAAGTTTATAGGCAGGCGACCGTAATCCGAAAGCCCATCGGGCGGCCCGGGACCAGCCGACCTTTTCTAAAGGCGTGCTCCAAAAAAGTCGGCGAGCTTGGCCGTTCCCCAGCCGCCGCGCGGCCCCATCTCTCTGGCAACGCCAACACGGCGATGCACGGAGAAAAACCCATGGCCAAACTCGACGGCAAGATCGCCCTCATTTCCGGCGGCACCAGCGGCATCGGCGCCGAGACCGCCAAACTGTTCCAATCCGAAGGCGCGACGGTGATCGTCACCGGGTCGAGCCAAGCCTCCGTCGACAAGGCCAAGACCGAGTTGCCGGGTGTTGAGGTCCTCCTGTCCAACGCCGGCGATGTCGCCGCCACCAAGGCCCTGGTCGACCAGGTCTCGGCCAAACACGGGCGTATCGACGTGTTGTTCGTCAACGCCGGCATCGCCAAGTTCGCCCCCATCGATCAGGTCGACGAGGCTTTTTACGACAGCCAGTTCGACGTGAACGTCAAAGGCGCCTTCTTCCTGCTCAAGCATGCCGCCCCGAAAATCCCGGACGGCGGCGCCATCATCCTCACCGCCTCGGTGGCCGGCGCCAGCGGCGGCCTGGGCGGCGGCACCGTCTATGGCTCGACCAAGGCGGCCCTTCGCTCCTTCGGCCGCACCTTCGCCAGCGAGCTGAAATCGCGCGGCATCCGCGTCAACACCATCAGCCCAGGGCCGATCGACACCCCCATCCTCGACAAGAACGGCTTCACCCCGGCGCAGAAGGACGCCTTCCTCACCGGCGCCGCCACCCGCATTCCGCTCGGCCGCGCCGGCACATCGCCGGAAGTGGCCGCCGCGGCCCTCTACCTGGCCGCCGACGCCACCTACACCACCGGCGCCGAACTGTTCGTCGACGGCGGCCTGATCGATTTGTAGCGCCGCACAACAAAGTTCCTCATCCTGAGGCGCCCGCGCAACGGGCCTCGAAGGACGCAGCGGCGGCTTGGTTGCGTCCTTCGAGGCTCGGCTTCGCCTCGCACCTCAGGATGAGGACGGTTTAGGCGACCCAGCCACCAGCGCCCTCCCGCCGCAAATCCGCGTTGCGCGCCTTGCCGCCGCCCGCATAAGCTCGCTCACGGAATAGCGGGGGCGCTGTATGGCCGAAAGCGTATTGGGCGGCATTCTTGGCGGCGAAGAAGAGCGCGCCGAGGAAGAAGCCGCTGGCGAGGCGCTCGCCGGGGCGGAAGCCTTCGCCGCGGCCATCGCCGCCGACCACGCCAAGTTCGACCCCGAGGTCGCCGCCGCCGCCGCCGACTTCCTGCGCCGCCAGTCCCATCTGCTGCAAGTGCAGGCGAACACCTTGGTGGACGAAGCGCCGCTGCGCCTGTCGCACCTGCGCAGCCAGTCGCGCGAGGGCCACCTGCGCCGCGCGGGGCAGCGTATCCGCCTGGGCATGCAGGTGTTCACCGCCTTCGTCATCGGCGCCATCGCCCTGGGCGTGCTGGTCATGGTGGTCGACGCCTTCACCTCCCGCTCGGTGGTGGTCGACGCCTTCCAGGCCCCGTCCGCCCTGGCTGCGCGGGGCGTCACCGGCGATGTGGTGGCCTCCGGCGTTCTCGACGCGCTGCAAAAGCTGCAACAGGCGACCCGATCCACCGGCAAACACATCGTCGCCCAATCGGCCTGGTCGTCCGACGTGAAGATCGAGGTGCCCGAGACGGGCGTCTCCATCGGCGAGATCAATCGCCTACTTCACGCGCGCTTCGGCCATGACATCCACATCGGCGGCGACCTGGTGCAAACAGAGACGGGCGGCCTGGCGCTGACCGTGCGCGGCGACGGGGTCCCGGCGAAGACCTTCGAAGGGGCGGTCGCCGATCTCGACAAGCTGAGCACCCAGGCCGCCGAATACATCTACGGCCGGTCTCAGCCCGTTGAATTCGCCGCCTATCTTAGCGGAAACAACCGCGATCAGGATGCTCTGGCCTTCCTGCCGGACGCCTTTGGTCGCGCCACCAATGACGAGGAGCGCGCCACCTTCGCGAACCTCTGGGGCAACGCCTATGGCGGGCTCTACCAAGCGGCGGCGGCGGCAGACAAATACCGCCTCGCCATGTCGTTCGCGCCCCACAATTGGAAGGCATGGGGCAATCTGGTGGGCACTGTCATGGTCGCGAACGGCGAAGAAGCCGGATGGCGGGAAGCGCGCGCCTTTTTGCGCGCCATGGACAGCGCGCCAAGGAATGAGAAGCCGCAACTCACCTATGTCGTTAATCCCGCGATAGCCACGATGGACCTGCCGCTTGAGCTTGCGTCCTCAAAGAACGATGCAGCCGCTAATAGCGGCGCGGGGGCGGGCACGGTGATCGAGGGGCCGCAGATCGCCGACGTCTCCCATCAGATGCATGATCCGGCGTCCGTGGTCCGCTATATGGCGCTGAGCGATCCTGACGATCCGACCACCAAGGCAGAGGTCCTGTTGGTCGCCGGCTACGCCGGGCTGGACCGGGGCGATGCGGCGGCGGCCATCCCGCCGCTGGAGCAATTCTGGAAGGCCTGGTTGGCCGATCCCAACCTGCAGTACACCTATCAAGATTCCGACTGTTATCTGGCGCTGGCGTACGGGCTGGCCGGGCGCATGGCCGACGCCGAGGCGGTGTTCAAGCGGGCCGGTCCCTGGTCGCGCTGCTACGCCTACCACGGCGACGTACTGGAGCATGCCGGCGATCTGGCCGGCGCCGAGCGGATGTGGGCGGAGGGCCTGCGCATCGCGCCGGACATGGCGACGATCTATCTGCACCGGGGTCTGTCCGAACTGAATCGCAACGACCTGAAGGACGCCGCGGCGGACCTCTCAACCGCCAACGCCAAGTCGCCCCATTTCGCCGACCCGCTAAAGGCCTGGGGCGATGTCCTGGCGCGAGAAGGCCGCTGGAGGGAAGCCCTGGCCAAATATACCGAGGCCCTGACCTACGCGCCCGCCTGGGTCGAGCTGCACCAGGTCCGCGACGCGGCCGCGCGACACGGCTAACGCTTGCCGGCCTTCACCACCGCAATGTCGAGCGCCTGCAGGAATTTCGAGCGGTCGGCGGGCGCGAAGGGCTTGGGGCCGCCGGTGATCTCGCCCATGGATCGCAGGTGTTCGCCAATGGCCCGCGACGCCAGGGCGCTACCGATATTGTCGAGGGTGAATACGCGACCCGTGGGGCGGAGGGCCTGAGCGCCCGCGGCCAGCGAACGCTGCGCCAGGGGGATGTCGGCGGTGATGACGATGTCCTTCGGCCCGGCCCGCTCGGCGATCCAGTCGTCGGCGATGTCCGGTCCCGCGTCCACCACCACCGAGGTGACGCGCGAACTCTGTGGCGTACGGATCCAGCTGTTGGAAACCACGAACACCTGAAGCTTGTAGCGATCGGCGACCCGATAGACCTCCTCCTTCACAGGGCAGGCGTCGGCGTCGATGTAGAGGATGGTCATGCCGACTGTTTAGAGCGGGATGGCCAAGGATTGAACCCGCCTGGCCGATCTGCTCGCCCGACACGCGCGTGGGGTGGCGCCGCCAGCCGCAAGCGCTAAGCTGTTAACCTTAGTGATCGGGGGGTTACTTTGCGTCTTGTGCGTTTGCTCGCGGCCGGCTTGGCAGGCAGCCTATTCCTGACCTGCGCGGCGAACGCGGCGGCGGCGCAAGCCTGCCGCACCGATCCCCTGGCGCCGGCCATGACGCCCCGGGTCGAGATCGACACCCATCCAGACGCCTCTGGCCGCGCGGTCCGCTACGGCGGCCTGCAATATCCGCGCACACCCCTGGGCCCGATGAAGATCGCCCTGACCATCGACGACGGTCCGGACCCGATCAACCACATCCGCGTGCTCGACATCCTCGACAAACACTGCCTGAAGGCGACTTTTTTCTTCGTCGGCTACCTGGCCAACAACCGGCCGGACCTGGTGCGCGAGACCGCCGCGCGGGGCCATGTGATCGGCACCCACAGCCTGACCCATCCGGACAACCTGCGTCGTCTGTCATCGGCCCGGCAGGACAGCCAGATCGATGGCGGCTTCGAGGCCTCGCAAAAGGCGCTGGAGGGTTCCTCGCCACAGCTACAGGCGGCGCTGGCGCCCTTCTTCCGCTTTCCCGGCCTGAACGACAGCCCGGCCATGCTGGCCTATCTCGGCCAGCGCCATATCGCCGTCTTCTCCTCAGAGTTCGGCACCGACGACTGGAAGGGCATCTCGTCGGCCGAGATCGAGCGGCGGGGATTGAAGGAGGCGGCCGTCTCCGGCGGCGGCGTGGTGATCGTGCACGAATCCCGCCCCCACACCGTCGAGGCGCTGGACGACCTGATCACCCAGTTCGAGGAGCGCGGCTATTCGTTCGTGCTGCTGGCCCCAACGCCCACCGCGCATAGCGACGCCGCCTCGGCGCCCGGCGCGCTGCTGAAGCCGTCGCCCGTGGCGCCCGGGCAGTCGACCAGCCTGACCAGACGCCCGACGAGCTCGCCGTCCCTGGTGGTCTGGATCAAGGGATTGCTCGGCCGAGCCTGAAAGGCGCCCTGTGTCCTAGTCTTCGCCGGGTTCCTTGCCGGCCGCGCGATCGGCTTCGCGTTGGGCCGCCTTGGCGGCGGCTTTTTCCGCAACCTTGAGCGCCTTGGCGCGGTCGCGTTCCTGGCGTTCGAAGTTGTAATTAGGTTTGCGGGCCATGGCGTGATCTTCGTGTGATGACGGAAAAGCAGTGGTTGCAAGCGTCTTACGACGCGCGCGATCTATCCGGAACGCCGGTCCTAGCCTAAATGAGCGCGATGTCCTCCCAAAATATCGATCCGACGCTAGCCAAGGCGCTCGCAGACCGTGGCTACGCCACCCTCACCCCCGTCCAGATCGCCGTGCTTGAGCCACAGACTCAAGGCCGCGACCTGCTCGTTTCCGCCCGCACCGGCTCCGGCAAGACCGTCGCCTATGGGCTAGTCCTCGCCGATACCCTGTTAGGCGTCGGCGGCGCCCTGGCGCCAGCCGGCGCGCCGCAGGCCCTGGTGATCGCGCCAACCCGCGAACTGGCCATGCAGGTGGAGCGCGAGCTGAGCTGGCTCTACGCCAACGCCAGGGTCGTCTCCTGCGTCGGCGGCATGGATCCGCGCGCCGAGCGCCGGGCCCTGGACGCTGGTTGCCATATCGTCGTCGGCACCCCAGGCCGCCTGCGCGATCACCTGGAGCGCGGTAATCTTCGGCTGAATCAGCTGGGCGCCGTGATCCTCGACGAAGCCGACGAGATGCTCGACCTCGGCTTCCGCGAGGAGATCGAGGAAATCCTCGACGCCACGCCGAAAGACCGGCGCACCCTGCTCTTCTCCGCCACCCTGCCCAAACCCATCGTCACCCTCGCGGCCACCTACCAGCGCGACGCCCTGCGGATGGTGGTCGGCGCGTCTGAAGCGCCTCACGCCGACATCGACTATCGCGCCATCCGCATCGCCCCCAGCGAGGTTGAGCTGGCGACTGTCAATGTGCTGCGCTTTTTCGAGGCCAGGGCCGCCTTGGTGTTCTGTTCGACACGGGAGGCCGTGCGCCGCCTGCACGCCAATCTGGTCGAACGCGGCTTCAACGTGGTGGCTCTCTCTGGCGAGTTCAGCCAGGCCGAACGCACCCACGCCCTGCAAGCCCTGCGCGATGGGCGGGCGCGTGTCTGCGTGGCCACCGACGTGGCGGCGCGGGGCATCGACATTCCCGATCTTGAGCTGGTCATCCATGCCGACCTGCCCAATAACCGCGAGACCCTGCAGCACCGTTCGGGCCGCACCGGCCGCGCTGGCCGCAAGGGCGTCTGCGTGGTGCTGGCGCCCCACCCCAAGCGCCGCCGCGCCGAGATCCTGTTCAAGAACGCGCGCATCGAGCCGACCTGGCAGTCGCCGCCCACCGCCGACGACATCCGCGCCCAGGACCAGACCCGGCTGATCGCCGAGATCGCGCCGGTCACCGACGCCTCCGAAGATGACATGGCTCTGGCCCGCATCATCCTGGAGCAGCGCTCGGCCGAAGACATCGCCGCCGCCTATGTCCGCCTGACCCGCGCCCGCATGCCCGCGCCGGAAGACCTGGCGGAGAACGAACCCGAGCCCCGGTCCTATGCCCCCAGCCGCGAGCGCCCCGAGCGCGGTGGCCGCAGCAACGACCGAGGCGCCGACCGCGATCGCGGCGCGCCCGAGCCGCCCCGTCCAGGCTTCGAGGACGCCGTATGGTTCCGCGTCGACATCGGCCGCAACAAGAATGCCGAGGCGCGCTGGATCCTGCCCATGGTCTGCCGCCGTGGCCACGCCACCAAGGGCGACATCGGCGCCATCCGCATCTTCGAACGCGAGACGCGATTCCAGGTCACCGCCGAGGCGGTGGAGCGGTTCGAAGTCGCGATCACCAAGGGCGACAATGACGGCGGCCGCATCATGCGCCTGGACGAGGGCGCGCCCATCCCGCGCGACAATCCCAGAGATGGGCCCAGAGATGGGCCCAGGGACGGGCCCAGAAGAGATGGTCCGCCTAGAGATGGGCCGAGAGACGCCCCCAGAGGCGGTCCTCCGCACGACGGCCCCAGAGACGGGCAGAGGGACGGGCAGAGGGACGGGCAACGCGATGGCCCGCCGCGCGGAAAGAAGCCCTTCGTCCGCCGTGACAGCCCGACGCCTGCGCCCACACCGCCTGCAGGCGTCGCGCCCCGGGACGACGCCAAGCCCTACAAAGCCAAGAAGCCGTTCGGAAAGAAGTTCAAACCGAAGGGGTAAGGCTTCCGAGCCAAGCCCAGGCCCGACGAAGGATTGAGAATCGCATCCGTATTCGTGGTAATTTCGGACACAACGTCGAAGACGATTTGGTTCCTGAAAATCGGATGAAGAAGATTTCATCCAGCCCATAGCACCAATTCATTTTTCGATTATTCAATCCCGGCTCAACCAACCCATATCGACTTCATGCTGGCGCTTCGAAGCGCACCCTGGCCGACTTGGTCCTGGGAAAAAGCGGGACGGAGGTTCCCATGAAGACGATATCAAAAACGGGTCTGGTCGCGGCGATTGCGGCCGGTTGTATGCTGGCGGTCGCCGCGCCGGCCCTGGCCTATGGCGGCCATGGCGGTGGCGGGCGCGGCGGCGGTGGCGGCCACGCCTTCGCCGGCGGCGGGCATGGCTTCAGAGGCGGTGGACGCGGCGGATACGCTCGCGGCGGATACGGCGGGGGTTATGGCCGCGGCGGCTATGGCTATGGCGGCGGTTGGGGCTATGGCGCCGCCGTTCTCGGCGGCCTTGGCGTCGGCTATGCGCTCAACCCTTACTATGACGACGCTTACGACGACGACTATGCGGGCGGCCCTGACCAGTGCGTCAGCCAGCAGCAGGTCTGGGACCCCAACGCCGGCCGCTATGTGGTCGAGCCAGCCCCCTACGCCTGTTAGCGGCGGCGCGGCCTAAAGACCCGACCTTCGGGGCGCTGTTCGCGCGGCGCCTCGCGGGCCGCGGCCGAATTTAGGGCGCGCTGCGCGTGCCGGCCCGGACAGTATCCTTGCTCATCTCGTCAGCGATCTTGTCGACTTGGGTTTGCAGATCAAACCGATCGGACAAGGTCGCATGTCCCCCGTTCGTATCCTGCGCATCGCTGCGTTGCGCCTGCAGCTCATTGAGCTCCCGTTGAATGATGTCGGCGTTGGTCGGCGAAATCTGTCTGGCCCTGACCTCGGCCGTGAGCCTGGCGTTCAGGTCCCGGAGCTGGTCTTCGACGCTGGTCCGGCGCGCCGCGGGGTCGGACAGCCGCAGCGGCGCGCCCTGCGCGTGAGTGAGCATTGGCGCCGATACGGCCGCGACCGCGATGGCCGCGGCGATGGCGCGCGCGAACCGATAATGAGGCATGAAGCCCTCCCGGAGCTGGCCGACGATAGCGCCGGTTGGCCGGGCGCCCACCTCAAAACGCGGGCCGGCGACGATCGATGCAACGACCGTTAGCCCGCCGCCATTCCCTCAATGCTGCGCCCGCTCAGCGGCGGGCCAGGATGAAAAACGTTCGATGCGCGCCACCGCCTGATCCAGCCCAGGCGCTGTCTCGAGCCGGCTGGCGAAGGCCCGGCACCTTGCTCGCAAAGCCTCATTGGCCAGCAATCTCTGGACCGTCTCGCGCAAGACCGCCGGTTCGGCGTTGGTGTCGGCGACCTCGCCCAGGCCCAGTTCGGCGATCCGCGCCGCATTGCCCGGCTGATCGCCCAGCCCCGGCAGGCAGAGCATCGGCACGCCCGCCCCATCGAAGGTCAAGGCCAGAAAGCGCATCGTCCCACATCCCCTGACCACCCCCGATCAGGTCCCCGCTAACAGGCTGAGCATTCCCACCTTGGCAAACAAAGGTCGGGCTACCAGGAAAGGTTGGCCATCATCGCCGCGTAAGTCTCCACCCCGTCCCAAAGATTTTGCAGGCGGGCGTTCTCGTTCGCCGCATGCTGATTGTTGTCGTGGTTGACGATCGGCAGGCCGATGACCGGCTTGTGGAAGGCCTGGTCGAACAGGAAGATCGGCACGCTGGCGCCCATCATCGGCAAGACGGCGACCGGCTCGCCCGCCGCGCGGCTGGCGCTCGCCACCACGGCCCGACCCGCGGGGCTCGACATGTCGTCGCGATAGGCCGGATAGCCGTCGCCCCACGCCAGCTGGATCAGCCTGGGATGGGCGGCGCGGGTCGCCGCGTCGGGCGTCTCGCTCACCAAGGTCCAGCCCTTGTCGCGCAGATAGGCTTCCAGCTCTCGGCGCACGCCCTCAGGGGTCTGGTCCGGAACCAGGCGGAAATCGATGGAGATGGTCGCGTCGGTGGGAATGGCGTTCGCCGCCTCGACGCCAACTTCGCCAGACCGAAGCCCCCGGATGTTGAGCGCCGGACGCATGGTGCTGGCGGTTAAGCCCTCAGCCCCTTCGCTGGCCCCGATCCCGAACTGGCGCTTCAGGCTGTCTTCCACCGGCGGCAGATTGGCGATGGCCGCCCGTTCGGCGGGCGTGAGCGGGCGCACGTCATCCAGGAAGCCGGGGATAAGGACACGGCCTTCCGGATCGCGGAGGTCGGTGATGAGCTGGGCCGCCATGGCGGCGGGATTGGGCGCCCAGTTGCCATAGTGGCCATCGTGGAGCGCGCGGGCCGGGCCGTAGACGGTCATGTCGAGGCTAAGGCTGCCACGCGCGCCGAAATAGATCATGCGTTTGCGCGACTGGTGCACCGGCGCGTCACCGATGAGCCAGAGATCGGCGGCGAGCAGATCGCGGTTGGCGGCCAGGGTCTGGGCCAGATGGGGCGAACCGCGTTCCTCCTCGCCCTCCCAGAAGACCTTGATATTGACTGTCGGCTTGCGCCCGACAGCGGCGAGTGCATCGAAGGCGGCGAGAAAGGCTGTGATCGAGGACTTGTCGTCGCTGGCCGCCCGCCCGAACAGCCGCCACTCGGGGTTCAAGGGCGGCTTGGCGGCGCGCCAGTCGACATCGGAGGCATCCGGGCCCGCGCCCATGCGCATCACCGGCTCGAACGGGTCCGAGCGCCATTGCGACGGCGTCACGGGCTGGCCATCGTAGTGGGCGTAGAAGACCACCGTGCGCACGGCGCCGGGCGTGTCGAACGCGCCATAGACGACCTTGGGATCGCTGTCGCCGGCGGACAGCTCGCGGGTCTGGAACCCTCGCCGCCGCAGCTCGTCCCCCAGCCGATCGGCCATGGCGTTCAGGCCCGCGGGATCGGCCGCCACGCTGGGAATGCGGGTGAAGGCGGCCAGATTACCGACGATCTGGCCTTCATGGGCCAGGCGCCACGCCCTGACGTCGCCGCCGAGCCCCTCAGCCCTCGCCCCGGCGGCGCCAGCCAAGGCCAACAGCAGAGCGACGCCGAACATCTTCCACATGCTTGCATGCCTTTCACGACCGCGGCGGTAAACACAGTCTGCCTGTTCCCTTCGCGCCCGTCATGGCTAAGATTGTTCCTTGCGGGTCTGGGGCGGATTTGCCGTCCCGCGCTGGGGCGCGTGCATGAAGATCTGGCGAGCTGTCGCGGTGACCGTCGTCGCAGCGGGATGGCTGGCCGCTTGCGCACCCGCCAGGCATGGCGTGCCGGCGCAACTCGCCTGGGCCTATCCGAAGGGCGACAAGCCCGGCTTCATCCCTAACCCACCGGCTGGTCCCCAGCATGTTCCCGGCAGCGCTGTGACCTTCACCAAGGCGCAGGCCACCGACGACGAAAACCCGGCGGACTGGTTTCCGGCCGACCACCCGCCTGCCCCGTTCATCGTCGCGCACAGTCGCAAGCCGGGCCCCCAGGCCTGCGCCGCCTGCCACCTGTTCAGCGGCGAAGGCTTCCTGGCGGCGCCGGACATCGCCGGTCTGCAGGCCGCCTACATCGTCGAGCAGGTTCACGAATTCGGAGCCGGACGACGCGTCTCGGCAGAAGCCGGCCGCCCCGACGCCCACGAGATGATTGTCGAGGCCCAACGCGTCTCGGACGCCGAGCTGGCTCAGGCGGTCGCGTACTTCTCCGCCCTGCCCCGGCGGCCTTGGACCCGCGTGATCGAGACCGACACCGTCCCGGTCGCCCGGCCCAGTCGGTTTGGCTGGATGTATGCGGTTCCGGGCGGCGGCTCCGAGCCCATCGGAGACCGCATCATCGAGTTGCCGGCGGACGTGAACCGGATGTTTCTGTCCGACCCTCACGTCGGCATCGTCGACTATGTGCCCAAGGGCGCGGTCGCCCGGGGCGAGGCGCTGGTGAAGTCCGGCGGACCTAGTAGCCTTCCCTGCGCAACCTGCCACGGCGTCGATTTTAAGGGCCAGGGCGCCGCGCCACCCATCGCCGGCCGCGCGGCCAGCTATGTCGCCCGCGCCCTCTGGGATATCGAAACCGGCGCCCGCAACGGCCCGACTGTTGCACTCATGCAGCCGGAAGTCGCGAACCTGACGCCCGCCGACATCACCAGCATCAGCGCCTATCTGGCGTCACGGACGCCCTGAGGTTGGGGCTGGTTTTGCATCCGCCCTTGCTTTAGCGCGCCGCAAGGTCCATATCCTCCTCGACCGCCGCGCCGCCATTTGCGCCACGGCTTTGTCGCGCTCGCCGTTTAGTAGCTGCCTTCAACGCAGCAAGCTCGAGCGCCGGTCATTCTTCAATCACGACGCCACAGGCCGCTAGCCTCGGCGATTTACGGAAATTCATGCAAGATCAGTTCATGTCGCGCGCCATTCCTGCGCGTCCAATCCCCTATTCTCCCATCACCTACAACACGACGCCCCGCCAGCCTCAGTCCTGGCGCAAACCCGCCGCTGCTCCCGGCCTCACGCAGGCCCAGCTCCAGCAGATCGTTCTCGAACAGCTCGGCTGACTGTTGTTGGGCGTCGGCGCCCATACGCGTTTCAGTCATCACCGATAGAGCGAACACCCCAAGCCTGCCCTTCCCCCATCGAGGGGGAAGGGTTCAATGTAGGCGGCGCCATATGCGGGCAGCTGGCTTGGGGGACCGCCGACCATGTTCGACAGCCTACGGAAGATTTGGCGGCTCGCGCCCCACGCGATCCTGGCCCTTGCTCTCGTGCTCGGGTGGTCGACCAGCGCCCTCGCCGACTGGCCGCCCGCCGACGGACGCGGGTCCTGCGCGGTGACCAAACAGACCAATGTCGAGGCCAAGATGCGCGACGGAGTCGTCCTGCGCGCCGATGTCTATCGGCCCGCGACCAAGGACCTGGTCCCGGTCATCCTGATGCGCACCCAGTACGGCAAGGCGGCGGCGCAGGTTCAGCCGGCGCGCTTCCAGACGCCGGACTGGTACGCCTCCCACTGCTACATCGTCGTGATCCAGGACATTCGCGGCCAAGGCGCCTCGGACGGGGTCTTCTACGAGTACGCCAACGACCGGAACGACGGCTATGACAGCGTCGAATGGGCTGCGCGCCTGCCAGGATCCAACGGCAAGGTGGGCATGTATGGCTCGTCTTATGTGGGCGCGACCCAGTGGCTGGCGGCCACCGCCGCGCCGCCGTCGCTGAAGGCCATCGTCCCCTCCAACACCGCCTCCGACTACTACGACGGCTGGACCTATGAGGACGGCGAGTTCCGCCTGGCCTTCATCGAAGGTTGGATGACCGACACTATCGCCACCAGCGCGGCGGTGAACCGTAAGGATGCAGCCACCGAGGCGGCCTTGAAGGAGGCGGCCAAGTCGCAGCCGGCCTGGTTCCGCTTCACCCCTTACGCCCAGCTGCCCTATCTGCAGCCGCAAAGCCCGGTGGTGGCGCCCTACTTCTTCGACGCCGTCAAACATTCCGCCGACGACGCATACTGGCAGGCCTTCAGCATCCAGACCCGCTACGACAAGGTCGCCACGCCCGTGCTGGCGTTTGAAGGATGGTACGACGCCTTCGTCAACGGCGCCTTGCGCAACTTCAACGGCGTCCGCGCTCACGGCGCCACGCCCCTGGCGCGGCAGAACCAGCGGATCGTCATCGGCCCTTGGGAACACCTGGGCTGGGGCCGGCCGGAGAGTCTGGTCAGTCCGCGCCTGAAGGCGATCGGGCCCGCGGCCAACAGCCCGGTGAACGACCTCACCCTCGCCTGGTTCGACCACTTCCTGAAGGGGGCGGACAATGGCGTCGATGGCGGCCCACGGGTCGACTATTTCGTCATGGGCGAGAACAAATGGCACGTCGCCCACGAATGGCCGCTGGCCGCCACGCAATATCAATCCTGGTATCTGTCCAGCGGCGGTCACGCCAACTCGGTCACGGGCGACGGCGCGCTGACCGCCGCGCCGATCGTCAAGGCCGCGCATAGCGATACCTTCACCTATGACCCGACCAACCCGGTCCCCAGCGTCGGCGGCCATTCCTGCTGCGAATGGACGTCGGGCCCGCAAGGCCAGTTCGACCAGTCGGCCATCGAACAGCGGCCCGACATCCTGGTCTTCACCAGCAATCCGCTGGACCAGCCTATGGAGGTGACGGGCCAGATCACCGTCATGCTCTATGCCAGCTCAACCGCGCCCGACACCGACTTCACCGCCAAGCTGGTGGACGTCTATCCGGACGGTACGGCGGTGAACCTGGCCAACGGCATCCAGCGCGCCAGCTTCCGCGCCTCGCTCACCACCCCGACACCGATCAAGCCGGGGCAGGTCTATCCCTACAAGATCAACGTCTGGCCGACCTCGAACCTGTTCGCCAAGGGCCACCGCATCCGCCTGGAGATTTCCTCCAGCGACTATCCCCAGTTCGCTCCCAACCCCAACACCGGCGAAGCCTTCGGCGTCAGCGCCAAGACCCAGCCGGCGACCCAGACCATCCTGCACGACTACGAGCACCCGTCGGTGATCATCCTGCCGGTGATCCCGGCAGGGGCGAGCGGAGTTGGCGCGGATGTGGCGGCGGTGAAGTGAGGCGGTCGCGGCGGCGCCCTCGCTATACTGTCTTTATGCCGCCAACATGGAATGGGGATCGACCCTTTAGGCGAGGGCGCGCGACACTTTGGCGAATGATGTGACCTTCCGGGACGGTCGCCGGAAGCTCATCGGAGTCCGCCGCCATGTCGACATATGGGAACCATACTCCGCCCGACGCCCCAGGCCACGATCTGAGTCCGGACGACGCCGGATCTAGCCGTGAATCTCCGAACTTCTCGCTGTCGACCTATCTCCTCATTAGCCTGTTCGCCGTGTGCGGATTCGTCGGACTCCTGGTCGGTAGTCACTACTGGTCGGCGCAGGCCACGCCGCTGTGCATCGCGGCCCTGGTATGGCTCTTGGCCTTCGGCGTGATCCGGGCGGTCCTGGTCACGCGGCGACGCAAGACGCCCTAGCCGCGCGCCTCGCGTCAGTGCCGGGTTACCCGTACCGCTCCACCAACTCCTCCGCCAAGTCCGCCTCCGGGGTCATTCGGCCCCCGGCCATCCGAACCTCGACCACAGCGCCGCCGGCATCGCGGATCAGGCGCGCGGGTTCGCCGAAGCTGGCAAAGCCGCCAGCGTAGCTGATCACGGCCTCGTCCATGCCCGTCACCGTCAGCTCAGGCATCTTCGCCAAGGGGTTCATCAGGCCGGGCGAGGCGACCACCACACGGTCGCCGATGGGGACCAGGTCGCTCGGCCCCCAGACGCTCCACCACCGACCGGTCCAATCCCTCAAGTCAGCAGCGGGCGCGCCGGCCATCTGAAAACGCTTCAGGATCGCCATCGTCCCGTCCAGCCAGCCGTGCGAGGCGCCGTCGACCGCATTGGTCAGGCAGGAGACCGCGAGGTCCTGTTCAGGGATCACCACGCTGCGGGTGATATAGCCCTGGAAGCCGCCGGAGTGGCCGAAGCCTTCCCAGCCGTCGAAGCTCCAGCTGATGGTCCCCAGGCCATAGCTCTGGTCCACCGCGCCCCAGCGATCCTTCCACTGCGGCCGGCTCATCTCCCGCCGGCTGGCGACGGAGAGGATGCTGGTCGGCGCGTTGGGCGCCAGCTGGGCCAGGAATTTGGCGATGTCGGCCGCCGTGCTGACGAACCCCGTGGCCGAGGCCAGGGCGCCGGTGGATTGGTCGCCGGCAAACACCAGCCGCCGGCCGAGCAGGGCCTTGCTGCCATGCCCCTTGGCCAGCGTGGCGCCAGCGGGCAGCGGAACGTCCGGCGTGGTCTCGGTGAGTCCCGCCGCATCGACGACCTCCCGCTTGACCCAGACGCCATAAGGCTCGCCGGTGATCGCCTCGATCACCAGGCCCGCCAAGCCGAAGCCATGGTTGGAGTATTTCAGCCGCACCCCGGCCTCGATCGCCGGCGCCAGCGTCAGTTCGCCCCGTAGGCCCGCATCGTCCAGAAACGGTGCGCGGCCGACCCAGTAGGCGCAGTCCGGCCCGTCGCGCATCACGCCCGCCGTGTGGGACAGCAGCTGCGCCACCGTGGCCTTGGCGATCTCCGGATGCAGGCCATCGACATATTCGCCCGCCGGATCGTCCAGGCTCACCCGCCCCTGCTCGCGCAGCTTCATCATCGCCGTGGCGGTAAAGGTCTTGGAGTGGGACGCCACCCGATGCCGATGGCGCGGCGTCAATGCCTCGCCCGCCGCGAGGTCCGCATGACCAAACGCCGCCTCCATCACCACCTGCCCGCGCCAGACCACGGCGATGGCGCAGCCCGGCTGTTCCGTGACGCGCATCTGATAGCCGAGCCAGTCGCGGACATAGTCCAGCGCCGGAGGCAGCCAGGCCGGAAGATCGGTCATGAGGTGTCCTTGGAAGAAGCGAAGCCGTTTCCATAGTCCGTCTCCCGTCGCCGGTGAAGGCGCACCCAGGCTCTTGCAATTAGATAGGATGCTATTAATTTGCATGCGTTATGAAAATCCCGCCCGAGACCGAAATGACCGCCGCCCTGGTCCGCGTCGCCCGCCTTTATCGGCAGGGTGTCGACGAGGCCTTGAGCGGACTTGGCCTGTCGGACGCCCTGGCCCTGCCTGTGGTGGTGCTGGGCCGGCGTCCCGAGGGCGTCCGGCAGAACCAGCTCGCCGATGAGCTGGGCGTCGAAGGGCCATCCCTGGTGCGGTTGCTCGACCGGCTGGTGGGGGACGGACTGGTGGAACGCCGCGAAGACCCCGCCGATCGCCGCGCCAAGCTGGTGACCCTCACCGCCGAAGGCCGCCGCCACAGCGAACGGGCGGCCAAGGCGCTTGACGCCTATCGCGCGGCTCTCCTGGAAGACGCGGGGGCGGATGACATCCAGGCGGCGCTGCGCCTGCTGCGCGCCCTGCAGGACCGCCTGATCACGCGCCGGGACAGCCGGTCATGAGTCTCAACCGCGACCAGGCGATCTTCTCGGTCAACACCTTCATCGCCGCCATGCTGGCGCTGTGGATCGGCTTCAGCCTGGGCCTGCCGCGTCCCTATTGGGCGATGCTGACGGTCTACATCACCGCCCAGCCGCTCACCGGCGCTTTGCGCTCGAAGGCGCTGTACCGGGTGCTCGGGACCGCGGGCGGCGGCGCGGCGGCCGTCGCCATCGTGCCGACCTTCGTCAACGCGCCGGTGCTGCTGTCGCTGGCGATGGCCGCCTGGGTCGGGTTTTGCCTCTATCTGTCGCTGCTGGACCGGACGCCCCGCGCCTATGTCTTCATGCTGGCCGGCTACACCACCGCCATCATCGGCTTTCCCAGCGTGAACAGCCCCGCCGCCATCTTCGACACCGCCCTGGCGCGGGTGGAGGAGATCACCCTGGGCATCGTCTGCGCCACCGTGGTCCACACCATCATCTTCCCCCGCGACGTCGGCCAGACCCTGGCCGTGCGCATCCAGGGCTTCCTGAAGGACGGCCAGACCTGGATCGGCGACGCCCTGGCCGGCCGGCGCACCGCCGCCGAGCGCGAGGAGCGGCGCCGGCTGGCGTCGGATATCACCGAGCTGCATCTCGCCTCGTCCCACCTGCCTTTCGACACCGCGGGCCTGCCTCTGCGCCAACGCACGGTGCGGGCGCTTGAAAACCGGCTGGCCTATATGCTGCCGCTGATCTCGGCGCTGGAGGATCGGCTGACCCAGCTGGGCGAGCCGGATGCAGCCCTTGCCGCCTTGTTGGAAAACATCGTCGTCTGGGCCGAGGCCGACGCCTCGGTCGCCGCCCAGCATACCGACGCCCGGGCCCTGCGCACGCGCTGCCAGGCGATGACGCCAGCCGTGGGCGAAACCGCCGACTGGCGCACGCTTTTGACCATCAGCATCCTGATCCGGCTGGAAGAGCTGATCCAGGCGCTGCAGGACAGCCGCGACCTCGCCAATTCCTCCGCCGGCGGCCGCGACGAAGCCGGCCAGCGAATCCGGGACCTGTTGTCCGCCGCCACCCGCCGCCGTCTGCATCTGGACCCCGGCATGGCCTTCCTGTCGGGCCTGGCCCTGATGGCCGCGGTGCTGATCTGTTGCGGCCTGTGGATCTTCACCGCCTGGCCGGAAGGCTATGTCGCGGCGATGATGGCGGCGGTCTTCTCGTCCTTCTTCGCCGCCCAGGACGATCCGGCGCCGGCCATCGTCAACTTCCTGACCTGGACCCTGGTCTCGCTGCCGCTGGCGGCCCTCTATCTGTTCCTGGTCCTGCCCGCCATCGACGGCTTTCCGATGCTGGTGCTGGTCCTGGCGCCGGCCCTGCTGGCGATCGGCTACTTCCAGGCCAATGCGCGCTGGAACGGATCGGCCCTGGCCCTGCTATTGGGCCTGGCCGGCGGCATCGCCCTGCAGCCGACCTTCAGCGCCGACATGCCGGAGTTTTTGAACGGCAGCCTGGCGCAGATCGTCGGCATCGCCGCCGCCCTGGCCTGCACCCGTCTATTGCGCTCCGTTGGCGCCGGGTGGGCTGCCCGGCGCATTCTCAAGCGCGGCTGGCGCGAGGTGGCGGCCCTCGCCCGCAGGCATCGCCAGGTCGACTCGGACGCCTGGATCGCCGCCATGCTCGACCGCGTCGGCCTGGTCACCGCCCGCATCGCCCTGGCCCAGCCGGAAGACCAGGTCGACGCCCACGACGCCCTGGCCGACATGCGTGTCGGCCTCAACATCATCGACCTGGAGACCGTCGCCCTGCGCGACGATGGATCGCGCGACAGCCTGTTCGATCCGATCCTCGCCCAGGTGGCCGAAGCGTTCGAACAGCGCCAGACCGACGCCCACGCCCATGTCGGGCCAGAGCTCCTGCACGCCATCGACCACGCCATCGCCGTTCTGGCCGCCGAGCCTGCGCGCGGCGCCAGCCCCCGCGCCTTCGCCGCCTTGACCGGCCTTCGCCGCAACCTGTTCCAGAACGCCGCGCCGTTTGGCTTAGTCCAAGGCGGCGCGGCCCAGGGGAGCGTGGCATGATCGGCGAACTCAATATCGGCGGCGTCTTCGCCCCGAGCCTGCTGGTCTGGGCCGTCGTCGCCCTGGCGATCAGCATTCCCTTACGCCGCGTGCTCGACCGCGCCGGCGCCTACCGGTTCGTCTGGCACCGGGGGCTGTTCGACATCGCCCTGGTCCTCGTCCTTTGGGGCGGCGTCAGCGCCGTCGCCGCCGCCCTCACCTTTCCGAAATAGCCGCCATGACCGCCATCCCCACGCCGATCCGCATGATCGTCACCCTTATCCTCGTCCTCGCCGCCCTGCTCGCCGCGCGCTGGATGTGGGTCCACTATCAAGTCGAGCCCTGGACCCGCGACGGCCGGGTGCAGGCCGACGTCACCCAGGTGGCGCCGGATGTCTCCGGCCTGGTGACGCAGGTCCTCGTCCAGGACAACGCCGTGGTCCACAAGGGCCAGGAACTGTTCGCCCTCGACCAGCCCCGTTTCAGATTGGCGGTGCAACAGTCCGACGCGGCCCTGCTGGCCCAGACCACCGCCCTGGCCCAGGCCCGGCGCGAGAACGCGCGTAACCACGCCCTCGGCGATCTGGTGCCCGCCGAGACCGTCGAACAAGGCGCCGAGAAGATCGAACAGCTTGAGGCCGCCATCGCCGGCGCGACTGTCAATCGAGACTCGGCCCGACTGAACCTGGAACGCACGATCATCTACGCCCCGCTCGACGGCGTCGCCGCCAATGTCGCGATCCACCCCGGCGACTATCTCACCGCTGGCCGGCCGGCCCTGGGCCTGGTCAACGCCGGCTCCCTGCGCGTCGACGGCTATTTCGAGGAGACCAAGCTGTCCAAGATCAAGGTCGGCGACCGCGCCACTGTCGAGCTGGTCGGCGATCCCCACCGCCTGCAGGGCCATGTGGAAAGCATCGCCCCCGGCATCGAGGATCGTGACCGCGCCGCTGGGGCGGATTTGCTGCCCAATGTGAACCCCACCTTCAGCTGGGTGCGGCTGGCGCAGCGCATTCCTGTGCGCGTGCGGCTGGATGATCCTTCCGCCCAGGCCCTGCTGATCGCCGGCCGCACGGCCACCGTGGTGGTGCATCCCAGCGGACCGGCGGCCCACGCTGGGGAAGGGCTGTGGCCATGGTAGGTGCGAACACCCTGCGCGCGGCCTGCGCGGCCGTCACCGCCACCCTGCTGGCCGGCTGCGCCACCGTTGGCCCCGACTATCACCTGCCCGCCAAGGCCATCATCAATGCGCCGGCCGCCCAAGGCGGGTTCGTCGGCGCACATGGCGACAAGGCCGTCAGCCAGCCCGAGCCGCCGGATCACTGGTGGCGGCTCTACCAGAGCCCGGACCTGGATCGGCTCGAGACCGAGGCCCTGGCGGCCAATACCGACCTGCGGGTGGCCGAGGCCAACCTCCAGCGCAGCCACGCCCTGGTCTCCATGGCCAAGGCGGCGGGCCAGCCCAACGTCGGCTTCAACGCTGACGTCGCCCAGGCGCAGCTGTCGGCCGAGCAGTATCTGGACTTCTCACCCCTGCCGATCGTCGACCTCTATGACGTCGGCTTCTCCGCCTCCTACCAGCTCGACCTGTTCGGCCGCATCCGGCGCGGCGTCGAGGCGGCCAAGGCGGATGATGAAGCGGTGCAGGCGGCGCGCGACCTGGTCCGCGTCACCGTCGCCGCCGAAGTCGCCCACGCCTATGTCGAGGTCTGCACCACCGGCGACGAGCTGGCCGCGGCCCAGGCGTCCCTCGCCCTGCAGCAGCAGAGCCTGCGCCTGACCCAGCGGCTGGTTCAGGGCGGCCGGGCCACGCGCCTGGAGCTGACCCGGTCGGAAGGCCAGATCGACCAGTTCCGCGCCAGCATCCCGACACTCCAGGCCGCCCGGCAAAACGCCCTCTATCGCCTCGCCACCCTGACCGGAAAGCCGCCGGCGCAGTTCGAAGCCGACCTCGACAAATGCGTCGCCGCCCCGACCTTGGGCCAGCCTATCCCGGTGGGCGATGGCGCGGCCTTGCTGAAGCGGCGCCCCGATGTGCGCGCGGCGGAACGGCGGCTCGCGGCTTCCACGGCCGAGATCGGCGTGGCGACGGCGGCCCTCTATCCGGACGTCACCCTGGGCGCCTCGATCGGCTCGACCGGCGTCCTGCCCGACCTGTTCAAGCCGGACACCAACCGCTACGCGATCGGCCCCGGCATAAGCTGGCAGCTGAACCAGAGCGCCGCCCGCGCCCGCATCAAGGCGGCGAAGGCCTCGCAATCCGCCGAACTCGCGCGCTTCGATGGGGTGGTGCTGAACGCCCTGCGGGAGACAGAAAGCGCGCTGAACGTCTACGCCCACGATCTGGAGCGCCAGCAGCGCCTGGCCGCCGCCCGCGCTCAGGCCGCCAGCGCGGTCGAAGACAACCGCCGTCTGCAGGCCGCCGGCCGCACCGGCGCGGCGCCGACCCTGGACGCCCAACGCACCCTGGCCTTGGCCGACCTCGCTCTGGCCGCCATGCGCGCTCAGCTGGCGCAGGACCAAGTGTCGCTGTTTCTGGCCCTCGGCGGCGGTTGGGAGAAGAGCTGAAACGCCGGCTCAGCTCGCCGCCAGCACATAGACGAAGGTCTCGACCCCGCCCGCCGACACCGCCGACACGCGCATGTAGTCGTCGACCTCATAGGCGTCGGCGGCGGCCAGCTCCGCCTCGGTGATGTCGAAGATCACCCCCTCGACAGCATCGTTCGGATCGTCCGTCCGGCGCAGCACCGGATGCTCGGCCTTGCCGCTAAGCGCGACCACCGCCGGATCGGTGATCTTCAGCATCGACAGCGAAAACCCCACCAACACATCCGCCCGCCCGACCAGCTCCCGGCCGAAAGTGGCGAGCTGGACGTCGCGCTGGCGCAGCGTGCCGTAGGAGAAGAGGCGTACAGCTGTTGTTGGATCGTTCGCCACATCAAACTCCCGCCAGTGTGCCCGCCCGATTGGCCGCACAGTTGATGCTCAACTCACTTCGGTCTTTCTTGAAAACAGACCCAGGGTAGGATTTAATCCCATCCGGACCCTGGGATCGTCAATGCGCACAACTCAGCAATTCAGTATCACCTTGCCAAACGAAATGGCCGCGGATGTGCGAGCCAAGGTCTCCTCCGGCGAATACGCAAGCGAAAGCGAAGTGATCCGTGATGGGCTTCGCGCACTGCAAGCGCGGGACAAGGCGGTCGAACAATGGCTGCGCAATGAGGTCCTGCCGGCCTACCAAGCCTTAAAGGCCGATCCAGCGATCGGCGTCGAGTTGCAAGATGTGCGCGCCGGTCTTGCCGAACGCCATGCCGCGCGAACGGCGGCGCCGCGTAAGTCGTGACCCGCCGAATTGTCCTGTCGCCCGCGGCGCAGGCTCAACTCGACGATCTTTATGACTATATCGCCGACGCGGCCTCGCCTGCCGCGGCTCTGCGCTTCACCGACGCCATCCTTAATCAGCTTGAAGCGTTGCGGGATTTCCCAAACGTCGGAACCGCGCGCGACGATCTCCTATCGGGCCTCAGGACGATGGGCTTCCGCCGTCGTGTTACGATCGCCTTCGTTGCCGAGCCAACCGAGGTGCTCGTCGTCGGACTCTATTACGGCGGGCGGGATTTCGAAGCCCTGCTGAGGGAAGACTAACCTCGGCCAACCCCTCCATCAGACGGCAGGACTTGGCCTTCCATAGGATGTCCGCAAGATGTCCGAGGCATTCAGGCCCAGTTCATGGGCGGAACCGCAAAATTCATCTGTACGTTCCCCCCGTACTAACAACAATGGAAGGAGGCTCAAATGTTCAAGAAGGCTTTGTTCGCAACGCTCGCCGCAGGTATCGCCCTGACGAGCGTCTCTGCCGCAAACGCCGCTGGCGGCTGCGGCCCCGGCTTTCACCGCGGCGCCTACGGCGGCTGTCGTCCGAACCATGGCGGTGTCGTGGTCGGCGCCCCGGCGATCGGCGTCTTCTACGCCGGCCAAGGCTATTGGGATGGTCACCGCTATTGGGGCCACCGGGATCGGTGGCACGGCGGCTGGCGCTACCGTTAAGCGGCGCCTCTAGTACAATTTGGCCCGACGCCCCGTTGAAGGGTTCCGTCGGGCCATTTTGCCGGGCCCCAGGCCGGGGCCTGCAGAGCTCTCAGGCCGGAAGCACCCGCGGGTCCATATCGGCCGCATAGTCCACGCCGGCGACACCAAACCCGAACAGGCGCAGGAACTGGGTTCGGTATTCCGGAAGGTCGGCAAGCTCGGCCAGGGCCTGGGTGGTCAGCAGCGGCCAGCGCCGCAACACCTCCGCCTGCACGGCGTCCGACAATTCCCAGTCGTCCAGTCGCAGGCGGCCCTCCTCGTCCAGCGCCGCGCCAGGCTCCAGGCGGGTGCGGAACAGCCGGTCGATCTGTTCGATGCAGCCCTCGTGCAGGCCCACCGCCTTCATCACCTTGAACAGGACGGTCCCGTAGAGCGGCACCACGGGAATCGCCGAACTGGCCTGGGTGACCACAGCCTTCAGCGCCACGATCCGCGCGGCGTTCTCGCCCAGCTCGCCACGGATCGTTGCGGCCTTCTCGTCGATATCCGCCTTGGCGCGGCCAAGCGTGCCCTTCCAATAGATGGGCCAGGTCAGCTCGCTGCCGATGTAGGTGTAGTTCAGGGTGCGAAAGCCGGGCGCGAGCACGCCGGCGTCGCGCAGCTGGTCGATCCAGCGCTTCCAGTCATCGCCGCCCATCACCGCCACGGTGGCGGCCGCCTCCTCATCACTGGCCGGCGCGAGTGAAGCCACAAGCACTTCGCCGGTCTCGGTGTTCAGCGTCTTGACCTGCACCGGCTCGCCCAGCGGCTTGATCGTCGAGCGCCAGGTCTGGCCGGTGTCGGGATCGGTCCGGGTCGGCGCGGCCATGCTGTAGACCAGCAGGTCGAGCTGGCCGAACCGTTCGCGCACGGCGTCGATGAAGCTCGCCTTCATGGCGTCGGAGAAGGCGTCGCCCTCCAGCGTGAGCGCCGGTCGGCCGATCCTGGCGGTCTGAGCCTCGAACGCGCGATTATTGTACCAGCCGGCGCTGGCGGTGCGGGTCTCCGTCGGCTCCCGTTCGAACGAGACGCCGATGGTGTCGGCCCCGCCGGCGAAGGTGGCGACGATGCGGGTCGCAAGGCCATAGCCAGTCGAACACCCCAAGACCGCGACCCGCTTGGGGCAGTCCGCCAGCTCGCCCTGGCCCCGCACATAGGCGATCTGATCCGCGACATTACGGGCGCAGCCGGCGGGGTGCGCGGTCGTACAGATAAAGCCCCGCACGCGTGGTTCAATGATCATCGTCGCTCCCCAATGCGGCAGTGTCCGCCGCTTGTCTCAACCAGAATAGTCCGGGGCTAGGCCCCAGGCGCCGTCTCAATCAACGGACGCAGATTCCGCCTGATCCTCGTCAGCACCGGCTCGCTCGGGTCGGGCTTGGCGAACGGCAGGCCGGTGATGGTCTCGAACGTTTCGATATAGACGTCCGATGTCGCCAGGATGATCTCCTCGGGTATCTCCGGGATCGGGTCCTTGTAGGGATCGCAGCGCGCGGCCACCCAGCTTCTGACGAAGTCCTTGTCGAAGCTGTCGGGACGCTCGCCCTTGGCGAACCGATCGTCGTAAGTGGCCGAGCGCCAGAACCGGCTGGAGTCCGGGGTGTGGATTTCGTCGGCCAGGACGATGCGGCCCTCGGCGTCGAGGCCGAATTCATACTTGGTGTCGGCCAGGATCAGGCCGCGCCTGGCGGCCAGCTCGCATCCGCGCGCGTAGAGGGCCAGGGCGATGGCGCTCAGTTCGTCCCACTGCTCCGCCGTCAGCAGCCCCTGCTCCAGGATCTGCGCGGGCGACAGCGGCGCGTCGTGGTCGCCGTGCGCCGCCTTGCTGGTGGGCGTCAGGATCGGCTCGGGCAGCTTCTGGTTGGGCCTCATGCCGTCCGGCAGCCGCACCCCGTACATCTCGCGCTGGCCAGCCTGGTAGAGGGTCAGGATGGAGGTCGAGGTCGTGCCCGCCAGATAGCCGCGCACCACCATCTCCACGGGCAACATCGAAAGGCCTCGGCAGACCAGCACATTGGGGTCCGGATAAGCGATCACATGGTTGGGACAGATGTCGCCTGTCTCATCGAACCAATAGCGCGCCGTCTGGGTCAGCACCTGGCCCTTGTAGGGCACGGCGCACAGGTTGAGGTCGAAGGCGCTCAGCCGGTCGCTCGCCACGATCACCCGACGTCCGTCCGGCAGATCGTAGTTGTCGCGCACCTTGCCTTCGTAGTGGTTGGGAAGTTCGGG
>Ga0302313_10000592_pt1 | contig 31543 bp, 30 predicted proteins | sample III_Palsa_N2_2_FD_200454 | JGI IMG/M metagenome (GOLD analysis project Ga0302313, IMG submission 200454) | Peat permafrost microbial communities from Stordalen Mire near Abisko, Sweden - III_Palsa_N2_2 | ecosystem: Environmental > Terrestrial > Soil > Palsa > Peat permafrost | place: Sweden...
GGCCGATTCTGGGCTGGCTTTGCATGTCGCGCCAGACGTAGTCGGTCTGGGTGGTAAACATCCATGCCTTGACCTTGTCGCCGAGGGTTTTGCCGCTTTGAAACACGCCGGTATAGTCGAAATCGATGGGTCCCAGGCCGCCGTAATATCTGATGCCAAAGCTGTTGCGCGTATCTGGCCCTTGCGCGAAATGCGGCATGGTCCCGGCGCCGCGCTCCAGCATGGCGGCACTTTGATAGGCGTTGGTGTCGGCGGTGTAACGGATGAAAAAAGGGTCGATCGAACTGCTTAAAGGCCAGCCCGCCAGGCGGCTTGAGGGCAAGCCGAAGCTGCCGTAGAGTCCCGATAGATGCAGCCCGGTGCCGAGTTTGCCCGCCAAGGGGTTTTCCGCATAGAGCGTCGGCACCATGTCGAATATGTCGATATGGCCGTAATCCCAGTCGGCATAAGCACGCGCGCCATTCCAGGTGGTCGGGATATTGGCCAGATCGCGGTTGGACATCACCATGCCGTTGCCTAGCCAGAGTTCCTGGCGGCCCAGGCGCAAGCCGTATGTCAAGTCGCCGGTCTGATTCATGATCTCGCCAAAGGCATTGTAGATACCGAAAGCGGCGCTGGTTTTTCCCGGCGAGTCGGCCGGTCCCTCATATTGACCGCTGATGCCTTCGAGGTAAAAGCGCAGATGGCGGCCCAAATGCAGGTCCGCGCCCAGCGTGGTGCGTGCTTCAAATTGGTTGGTTGAGGACGCCGGTGTGTTGACCACATTGATGTCGTTGTGATCAAAAAATAGACGTTCTCCGCCGATCAAGGTCAGCCAGCTATCGCGCTGCGCATCCAGCGGGATGAATTTATAAGGCAGGCTGCCGTTGGCTACCGCCGGGTCGCGCATAGCGCTGTAATCTTCATCGAAGCGCAGTAGATATTGATTGTTGCGTCCCGGTCCACGGCCCTTGTTCGTCAGGGGTTGCGGCACTGCCGGGATCACCGGCAGCGGGGCCGTTTTTTTTGCGCCGGGCGCGACCTTGGGTTTGACCTGCAGCGCTTGCGCGGCGGCGCTTGGGCCGAGATCGGACGCCTCGATGCCATGCCCTTTGCCCGGCGTCGGTGCCCCATGCCGGTCGACCGGGCTGGGCGCAATGGTTTGCGCATGCGCCGTCAGCGTGCCGAAACACGTGGCGACGGCGAAGCAGGATGCCCGGAGATAACGATGTACGGCGGGACGCCGCATTGCATGGCGACGGCGCGTGACGACTGGGGTATCGCGGCACCGGCTTTCAAGTGCGCGGCGACATGGCGCTTGTGGGGTGCGGCAACGGCACGCCGCGTGGTGTACATAATGTGTTGAGGACAAGAGTGGCTCCAGCGAATTCGATTGATATCGATCTTGTTCGCCCCCGAACTCACCGCGCGGCCAAGAGGTCGCCCTGGTGTTCTTGCTATGGTGTTGCCCGGCTCGATACTGACGGCGCTTCGTTGCATGGCGAATGCGGCAGCACGATTACGATAGGCGAAGTTACGGCGTATGGCGTTGGGATTACTCTTATATTTGAAGGCGGCGGCCCATTATTTTTGGCATTTCCCGCAATGTAATAACTTTTATCGCCCTACGAAATTTTCCGCGATGAGAGCGTTAAAAATCACCCGTTACACCTTGGATTGGCAGCGTCCACCTGCTTTCACACGGCTTGTGCGCAGATGCAGGGGCGGCGGCGCAGAGGCCGCGCCCGGATTGACTTGAGCCGTCTCAGGCGTGCTCCAGCGTGAATTGCATTACGTTGGTATTGGCATTGGCGAAAGCCGCCTCGCAATAACACAGGTAAAAATCCCAGGTGCGGATAAAACGCTCGTCAAAGCCTTGCTCCCGGACTTCCGGCAAATGCGCCCGAAATGCCAAACGCCATTCGTGCAGCGTGCGGGCGTAGTCCGGCCCGAAAGCGAATTGCTCGACCACCCGCAGGCCGGCTTTTTTGGCTTGGGCGCAAAATACCGCGGGCGAGGGCAGCATGCCGCCGGGAAAAATATATTGCTGGATAAAGTCGGTGCTGCTGCGGTAACGCTCGAACAAAGCGTCGGCAATCGTAATGCTTTGTACGCAAGCCCGGCCGCCCGCTTTCAACGAACGCTTCAGGCAAGCGAAATAACTGGGCCAGAAGGTTTCGCCGACTGCTTCGAACATTTCGATGGATGCGATCGCATCGAACTGTCCGCTGACGTCGCGGTAATCCTGCAAGCGCAGATCCGCCTGTGCGGATAAGCCGGCCTGATCCATTCTTTGCCTGGCGTACGAAAGTTGTTCGGTCGACAGGGTCAAGCCCGTCACGGCGACGCCGGCTTCGTCCGCCGCCAGCTCGGCAAAACCGCCCCAGCCGCAACCGATTTCGAGCACGCGCTGACCCGGCGTCAGCTTCAATTCGCCTAGCAAGCGGCGATACTTGGCGCGTTGAGCTTCTTCCATTGAAATCTTGGCGCACGGCTCCCGGTAGAGCGCACTCGAATACGACATGGTCTGGTCCAGCCAGAGTTTATAAAACGCGTTGCCGATATCGTAATGAACGTGGATATTGCGTTTGCTACCGCCGCGCGTATTGCTGTTGCGCAGATGTTTGACCCGGTGCAGCAAACGCCCCCACCATGAGCCGTAAATCACTTCTTCGATCAAAGTACGATTGCGCACCATCACATTCATCAACGCGCTCAAATCGTCGGTGTGCCAGTCGTTGGCGATATAGGTTTCGGCAAAGCCGATATCGCCGCTCTTCAATGCCGCGCTGCAAACATTCCAGTTCGACAGCGTGATTTGGGCGCAAGGTTCGCCCTGCCCAAACCGTTGCGAATGGCCATCCGGAAAACGGACTTCCAGGGTGCCGATACTGAGTTGGTTCAGCAGCCGCATGACAAAACGCGCCGCGGCCGGAATTGCCGCCGGGCGATGCTCGCCAAACGAAGGCAGGGTGGACGAAGGTCCCGACGAGGAGTGCTGAAAAGTCATGCGTATCACCTGGCTGACGGTTGGTCACGCGGGTGCGCGACAGTTATTTGGGGGCGATTTTGGGCGCTTCGGGCTTGCCCAGGAACGGTACACGTTTAAGCAGCAATTTGAGCGCCTGCCAATGAATCCTGAGCACCACACCCAAGGTCATCATGGGAAAGCGGATAAAAGCCGACAAACTGCGTTTGCTGTCCAGTGGATAGGCGTTGGCGGAAATACTGGTAAGCAGAAGCGGACCTTGGGCGTCGTAATAGTCAATACGTGCGAGGGTGCGTAATGGATGCAACGCAGGATGCAACGCAGGATGCAACGCAGGATGCAACGCGGCAGGCACAGCGCGCGGCGCCACCGTCATAAAGCGGAATACATAGTGGCCCGCGACCTCGCAAAAGGGCGAGACGTGAAATGCTTTGGGCGCGTGCAAGGGCTCGCCCTGTTTGAGGGTGGCGCCGGTTTCGAGCAAATAGCAGTGGCGCTCGCCGAAGGTATTGTTTACTTCGCAGACGACCGTGCGCAAACTGCCGTCCGGCCGCTGGCAAAACCAGAAGCTGACCGGGTTAAATACGTAACCGAGCACGCGGGGAAAGGTTTGCAGCCAGATTTCCCCGGTCGCATCATGAATCCCGGCTTGTTCCAGCACGCGGGTGATCCAGGCCAGCGGGGCCAGGCCGCCGTCGCCATGGTCGCGGTCGTGGAAACTCAGCAGGTTAAAACGATTATGCGAAAACCAGCGATTGCCCCACAAGCTCTCGTCGGCGGCCAGTGCGCGCAAGGGCAGCCGTAGCGCATACACCCGATAGGAAAAGGCATGCACCACCGGCCGCAGGCGGCGATGGTAGACCCGCCCCAACAGCAAACTGGGGCGGGCGGCGGTAGCGGGGGCGGATGCTGTCATGATCTTCAGCGCCGTAAGCTCAAGCAGCCTGGGATTCGGTCGCAAGGTTGAGCGACTGCGGCAGCGGGCTACCGGTCTGTTGCGCCAGATCTTTGAGTTGTTGCGCCACCGCCAGCCCTGACTTGAGGCCATCCTCGTGGAAACCATAACCGGTCCACGCGCCGCAAAACCAGGTATGACGGTCGCCCTGCAGACCCGGTAAACGGCTTTGCGCAAGCACGGCCGCGGCATCGAATACCGGGTGGCTGTAATGGATTTCCTGCAGCACGCTGGCCGGATGCGGCTCGCGAATCGGGTTCAGGCTGAGCAATACCGCTTGTTTGAACGGCAAGGGCTGCAAACGATTGATCAGATAATGCACACAGAGTTCGGCATCTCCGCCCGGCAGGCCCTGGCGACTCTCGTAATTCCATGCTGACTGCGCGCGCCGGCTGGGCAGCAATGAGGCATCGGTGTGCAGCACGGCGCGGTTAAGCGCGTATTGGATCGCCTCAAGCACGCGGCTTTCCTCGCTTGAGGCATCGTGCAGCAGGCGCCGCGATTGATCGCTGTGCGTTGCCAACACCACATGGTCAAACCATTCGGTACCGGTCGCGGTCTGGACGGCGACGGCCGGTCTGCCGTTTTGGCTGCCGCGCATGACCGCGAGCACTGGGCTTGCGACGCGGGCGTCGGCCAGTTTAAGCAGCATCCGGCGCACATATTCGCGCGCACCGCCTTTGACCGTGTACCACTGCGGCCTTTCGCCGACTTGCAGCAAACCGTGATTGTGGCAAAACTGGATCAAAGTGCCGATCGGGAACGCCATCATTTGCTGCGTCGGACAAGACCAGATCGCTCCCACCATCGGTAACAGGTACGCGTCCTTGAACTGTTGCGAAAAACCGTGGCGCGAAAGAAATGCGGCGACCGGCTCATCGCGTAGAGCATTCACTTCGGCGCTGACTTCGGCCCCGGCTTCGTTCTTCTTGAGCGCAAGCGCGGTGGCGAGTTTGTTGAAGCGCAGGACATCGCGCAGCATGCGCAGAAACCCGGGCCGCAGCAGATTGCTGCGTTGGGCGAACACCGTGTTCAAGTTGCTGCCGGCCCATTCCAGCTTGCGGTCGGTCAGCATCACCGAAAACGACATATCCGATGGCGCTGTCTCGACTTCGAGTTCGTCGAATAACTTTAATAAATTCGGATAGGTTCGATGATTAAACACCAGGAATCCGGTATCCACGCCGTATGTCATACCCTCCAGCGTCACATCGACGGTATTGGTATGGCCGCCAAAATAGCTATTGGCTTCAAATAGGGTCACGTCGAATGGCTGACCGGGGCGCGATAATTCGTAGGCGCATGACAAGCCGGCAATTCCGGCTCCCACCACTGCAACTTTCATCCTGGCACTCTCCGTTCTATGCTGTTGTTACGGGCGCTTGTGCTTGCCGCTCGGTTCCTCCGGCATGGAGGATTTGCCACTGGGGTCTATCTAATTGAATACGTTGCAGCGGCGGGATTGGATGCAAACCAGGGCTTGCTTGTGCTTGCTTGTGCTTATTGGGAAACAAGGCTGAACTGGACGCAAAATAGTGTTGGCGGCTGAGTCACAGGATGGTTTTATCTGTGGAATGTCGGATTTGTTCGATGCAGCGACCCATGCCGGCCTGCGGCCGATCCGGCTCAGCCTTGCTGCACGGCCTTCACCCGGGGTTGGCGTGGTCCCGGGGGCCGGTGGGCGAGGCCGCATGTTATGATTGAAAGGTTTGCGTATATAACAAAACGCACTAGAACACGCGGAACAGACACGACAGAGCGCGATAATGCACGGCTGGTCATGACTTGAGCCGACCCCGATCGAGACGTTGGAGTAACAGATCCACGTCGAAGATGGGCTTCGCGCAATCAGCAAAGGAGCGGCGCCTGTTTGGGGCGCTTGCCTGCGGCTGCGGTATCCAGTCGCTTTGTCACAACGTATGTTTAAGATGAGCGAGGCCATCCGGCCTGACCCGGCTCCAAGTTATTGGATAAGGCCGGTCCAATTGAGCCGCGATGCGAGCTACGCGTCAGATCGAAAGTCGCTCAAAACGAATTACTGCAGAAACAGGGGTCATGAAAATGAACACCATGCTTTATCCGGAATTATATAAATCGCTCGAATCGATCCGCTGGGATATGGAAAAGGATATCCCCTGGGACAGTTTCGACGCTTCGTTGCTGACCGATGAACAGGCCAGAACGATCAAAATGAATGCGATCACCGAATGGTCGGCATTGCCCGCAACCGAAATGTTTTTGCGCGACAACCATCACGATAGCGATTTCTCGGCTTTCATGAGCATCTGGTTTTTCGAAGAGCAAAAACATTCTCTGGTGCTGATGGAGTACCTGCGGCGTTTCCGTCCGGAACTGGTGCCCAGCGAAGCCGAACTGCAGGCGGTGCGTTTTCCGTTTGACCCGGCACCTCCGCTGGAAACGCTGACCTTGCATTTCTGCGGTGAAATCCGCTTGAACCATTGGTATCGCCGTGCCGCCGAATGGCACACCGAGCCCGTGATCAAACACATCTACGAAACGATTTCGCGCGACGAGGCCCGTCATGGCGGCGCTTACCTGCGTTATATGAAAAAGGCCCTGGTCCAGTTCGGCGACGTGGCGCGTGCGGCATTTGCGAAAATCGGCGTGCTGATGGCGTCTGCCCGCCGCACCGAAAAGCCGTTGCACCCGACCAATCTTCACGTCAATCGCGACCTGTTCCCGCTTGACACCATTCAGTCGCGTCTGCCCGATCCGGAATGGCTTGAGCATTGGCTGGACGAACAAATCCGTTTTGACGATACCTGGGAAAAGAAGGTTGTTGAGCGGATTCTGCACAATATGTCGCTGCTGTTCGAGCGTACTTTCAATACGGCGCAGGAACTCAATCGCTACCGTAAAGAAGTGGTGTTGCGCCTGCAGGCCAGCGCCGCTGAAGCGCAAGCTCAAGCCGAACCGCAGCAGATCTGACGCTGTTGACCTCCCCGTTTTGACATACCCTATGGCGCCGGCTTTCGAACAGAAAATTGTTACCCTGGATGCGCTGCAGGCCTTGCGTGCGACGCTGCCGGGCCCGGTGGTGTTCACCAACGGGGTATTCGATATCCTGCATCGCGGGCATGTCACCTACTTGGCCGAAGCCCGGGCCTTGGGCGCGTGTTTGATTGTCGGGGTCAACAGCGATAGTTCGGTGCGGATGCTGGGTAAGGGCGATGACCGCCCGATCAACCAGGAAATCGACCGCATGGCCTTGCTGGCCGCGCTCGGATGCGTCGATTGGGTGATCGCGTTTACCGAGTCCACCCCGGTTAGCCTGATCGAAGCGCTGCGGCCCGATGTGCTGGTCAAGGGCGGCGACTATCAGATGGATACCTTGCCGGAATCGGCGCTGGTGCGTAGTTGGGGCGGCCGGGTCTTGGCCATCCCGTTTCAACATCAACGCTCTACCACCGCTTTGCTGCGCAAAGTCCGCTCGGCACAGGGCACCTGACACCGGGCGCCATTCAGCCGCGCCCCACTTTCAAGCATCGGTGCTTCAAGCATCGGTGCTTGTGTCGGCGACTGTGCCGGCGGGTATGCCGAATTTGGCACCGACGAATGATTAACCTCCGCTCGACCTTACCCGTTGCGACCCCGATCAACCGCGCTTGAGTTTGGGATGGTGACGTTTGTGCACCGCCGCCGATGCAGGTTTCGCATTTGACGCGGCGGAAGCTGAAGCCGCCGACCCGGCCGTAGCCGCGGAGGCAACGGCGGGGGTGGACGCTGCGGCAGCCGATGCTGCGGCAGCCGACGCTGCGGCAGCCGACGCTGCGGCGCTCGCGGCCGCTATACCCGATGCGGCAATCGCGCTCGACCCGGCCACCGCCGCAGACGCACCTGCGGCAGACGCCGCGTCGCCGCCATTGGTCAAGGCCGATTGTTTGACCTTGACTGTCGGGTCGGCCGGGCCGACTACCGGATGATCCACGTATTCACCGGGTGCCATGGGCCTGACCTGCATCGATGCCGGATTAAGCTCGCGCGCCAAAGGCGCAGGATTGCGCAGCCCGGCGGACGGCTGGGGGCCGAACATCTGATGGTTCGCGCCAAACAACATCAGGTTGGCGAGCAGCAAGAGCAGGATCAGAAGGATGCGCATAGGGTCGGGTTCGTCAGGGACTCAGCCGGTCGCGGGTGCCGGACGTGGCGCGTTCCGCAGCTACCGTGCCAGAATCTTGCCCCTTATGCAAATCAGCGGGCAAATTATCCGCCGCAATCAGCCCAAGTCCGGCCAACACCAGATGATCATGGCGCGTGTGCGGGATGCGCAACACCGGCGCGATTGCATCCGCCGCTCCGCCGCTCAGAATCAGCCTGACGGGCGCCTGCAGGAAATCCACCCAGGTTTGCCAGGCGCGTTCAATTACCCCCGCTTGGGCCAGCAAACATCCGCGGCTGATCGACGCCTCGGTGTCGAGCGCAAACCCCTGAAAGTCTGAATTCTCTGTTTCATCCAGCTGGGCCGGATTATGCGCCGCAGACGTCGCGTCGTGCTTGAGCAGGTCGCGCGCGTGCTGCGCCGTCAAGGTCGGCAGTTGCGCGGTATGTTGTCCCAGTGCCTGCATCATCAGCGTCCAGCCGGGCACGATCAAACCGCCGCTGAAGACACCGTCGGCACGCAGCGATTCCAGGGTGGTCGCGGTGCCGCAGGTGGCGATCAGCAAATGTTCGCCGGGGTAGGCTGCGTGTGCCGCGATCATGCAGGCCCAGCGGTCGCTGCCCAGTTGCGAGGGCGTCAGATACCGATTGCTGATGCCGAGTTGCTGCTGCCGGGTGGTGATGGTACGGCGCGGTACCGCGGGCCAGCACGCCGCCAGCAGGGTTTCGATGCGCTGCGCCGCGGCGGCGCCGGCGACATTGGAAATCCAGATGCCATGCGGTGTGGCGCCGGCCGACGCAAGTTGAGCCCAGGGCAGTTCGCGCAAGGCCGCCAGTGTGCCGGCGTCACCCAGGCCGGCATCGGCGTCGTGTTGCAGCATGCCGCCGATGCCCAGCTTGCCGTGACAGTCCGCCAGCGCCCATTTGATGCGGCTGTTGCCCGAGTCGATCAACAAGAAAGAGGGAGCGAGAGGCGGCACGACCGTCGCGGCGCTCAATGCTGAACCCCTGCAGCCGTTTGCGGCGCTGCATCGGCAGGGCTCCCCGCGGGATCCGCGCCGGCGCGCAAGCGCAGCGAAACATCGCCGACAGCGCAGGAATGCAGCGTGCCGTCGGCGGCGGTAATTTGCAGCAGCCCCTGCTGGTCGATCGAGTCCGCCGTGCCGCGGGCGATCTCCTGGCCGTTCTCCAGCAGCACTACGGCTTGACCGGCGTAGGCATGATCGGCCAGCCAAGCGGCGCGAAACGCAGCGAATCCCTGCTGCTCGAAGCGCGTCAGCATCTCGGCGAGCGCGCTCAGCAGCGCCGCCAGAATGGTCGTGATATCGGGTTGGGCCAGCACCTGGTCGAGCGATGCGATGGCATTGAGCGGCGCGCCGGGCGTAGCCCGTGCCGCGAGCTCCTCGGCCAGCGCTTGAGCGCCGTACAGGTTCAAGCCGATACCGATCACGACGGCGCTGCCGCCGGTGTCACTCCATACGGTTTCAATCAACACGCCACCCAGCTTGGCGCCATCCAGCAGGATATCGTTAGGCCATTTCAGGGCGAGCGGCGCTGCGGCCAGCCCCGGCACGGTGCGCAGGCCGGCCAGGATGGCCGTGCCGACGGCCAGGCTCAATCCGGCCAGCTCGGCCAGCGGTCGCCGGATCGGGTACGCCAGCGAAAACATCAAGGCATCGCCGGCTGCAGCCAGCCACGGCCGCCCCCGCCGGCCTCGGCCGGCACTCTGTTGATAAGCCACTCGCACCAGCGCTTCGTTGAGCACGCGCGATGCGCGCAGACGTTGGTTCAGGTCGGTATTGGTCGAGCCGGTGGTGTCGACAATCTCGAGCGGCCAGCTTTGGCAGGCCAGCGGCAGGCCAGCGGCCAGACGGGCTCGATCGATACTGCGTTGCGGGGCATGGGTGGGGGCAGTCATAGGCGTATTGTAACGAGTCGCGCTGGAGTCCTGTTCCGTAAATTGTTTGATAAATGGACAATTTCATATCGAACGAATTTGCGCAACAGGGCACTCCCTGCGGGGATTGAAAAAACAGCCCGATCTTAATCTACCCTGGAGCGCCCCCTTCGTTACAATGAGGCCTTAGCCTACCCTTCTCTGGAAAGCTGCCATTCCCCCCAAATATACGCGCTACGATAAGCCGCCGAGCCTGACCATCGTGGGCCGTCCCGTGAGCGGCTCGGGCTCGGGTTCGGGCGAGCTCGGTCCGGTGGTGCAATTGTCCGGCCAATGGACAGCGCTGTCGCTGGCGCTCGATCACGCTCGCGGCGGTATCACCGTCAAATTGCGGCAAATCGGTTTGGAGGTTACGCGCTGGGACCTGTCCGGCATCGAGCGCATGGATCATGTCGGGGCCCAGGCGTTATGGCAAGTGTGGGGCCGCAAATTGCCTCCGGCCATGAGCTTGAGCGCCACGCAGCAGGAAATTTTCAAACGTATCGCGCAGTTGGAGGCGGAGTGCCAATCGGCCGAATACGCGCCCGAGCGCATCCGGCGCAACGACCCGGTAACCCGGCTCGGGCTCGCCATTTTCAGCTTTGCCCGGCAACTGGTCGAAGGCGTTACGCTGCTGGGCGGGTTTGTGCTCAATCTGCTGCGCCTGGTAAAAAATCCCAAGCTTATCCCTTGGCGCGAAATTTCCTCGAACATCTATTCGGCCGGTACCAGCGCGATGCCGATTATCGCGCTGGTGGCATTCCTCATCGGCATCGTCCTGAGCTACCTTTCGGCGCAACAGCTCAAAGCCTACGGCGCCAGTACTTTTGTGGTCAACATCCTGGGCTTGTCGGTGATCCGCGAACTGGGGCCGGTGCTGGCGGCAATTTTGGTGGCCGGGCGTTCAGGCTCGGCGATCACGGCCCAGATCGGCGTCATGCGGGTTACCGAAGAGCTCGATGCGATGCGCGTGATGGGGATTTCGCACGGTATGCGTTTGATCCTGCCGCGCGTGCTGGCACTGGCCATCGTCATGCCCTTGTTGATTGCCTGGACCGACATCGTGGCACTGACGGGCGGCATGCTGGCCGCCCATTTCGGCCTGGATATCGATTTCGCTTATTTCCTGCAAGCCTTGCCCGCCGCGGTTCCGGTCGCCAATATCTGGATCGGCCTGGGTAAAGGCGCGGTGTTCGGCATGCTGATTGCACTGGCGGCGTGCCACTTCGGTTTTCGCATCAAACCCAACTCGCAAAGCCTGGGCGAAGGCACGACCACCTCCGTGGTGGTCTCGATTACGGTGGTGATCATTGCCGATGCCTTGTTTGCGATCGCCTTTCAGGGCGTGGGGTATTCATGATGACCGAGATGAGCGAGGTAACGCCGCAGACGCGCAATCCACCCGAGGCGCACGAGCCTGACTTGGTGATCGAGGTGCAGGATCTGTGCAAGTCGTATGGCAAAACCGTGATCCATAAAAACCTGCAGTTCGACGTGCGCCGCGGCGAGATCGTGGCCATCGTGGGCGGGTCGGGTTCGGGCAAAACCACGCTGGTGCGCCAGATCATTGCGCTGGAGCGGCCGACCTCGGGCACCATCAAGGTATTCGGCGAGAATATCAATTCCGTCGATGCGCAAACGGCGCGCTTGATGCGCTGCAGGACCGGCATGCTGTTCCAGCAAGGCGCCTTGTTTTCGGCGATGAGCGTGTTCGATAACGTGGCCCAGCCGATCCGCGAATTGGGCCGGGTGCCCGAACCGTTGTTGCGCGATATCGTGATGCTCAAGCTTGAAATGGTGGGACTGCCGTTCAAGCATGCGTACAAGATGCCGGCCGCGCTGTCCGGGGGCATGATCAAACGCGTCGGCATCGCGCGCGCCATCGCCCTTGAACCCGAACTGTTATTTCTCGACGAGCCGACCGCCGGGCTGGACCCGCAATCGTCGGAGGAATTTGTCCAATTGATCGCCACCTTGCATCGGATGTTGGGCTTGACCGTGGTGATGGTGACGCACGATCTCGATACCACGGTATCGCTGTCGACCCGGGTTGCGGTGCTGGCGGAGCAGCGGGTTCTGGCGTGCGCGCCGGTCGAGCAGGTTGCGGGTATCGATCATCCGTTTATTCACGACTATTTTCTCGGCGCACGCGGGCGGCGGGCATTGCAGGCCTTACCCGCCGAGCGACGCAGGCAGCTTTGCGAGGCGGCCCTGGCCCCGGCGGAAGCCGGGCCCAGGTTAACTTCAAGACCCACACCAGGAAACGAAGATGGAAAATAAATCGCACGCGTTCTGGGCGGGGTTGTTTACGATCGGCTTGGGTTGCGCGATCGTCGCGATGCTGTTCTGGTTCAACCGGGATCAGGCTGAGCGCCTGCCTTACGATGTGATCTCGACCACCAACGTCACCGGCCTCACGGTCGATGCGGCGGTGCGTTATCGCGGCCTCGATGTCGGCCGCGTCGATAGCATCGAGTTCGACCAGGCGCATCCGGGGCAAATCATCATTCGCATTCTGGTGAATCGCGGTACGCCGATGACCCATTCGACCTACGGCAGCTTGAGTTTTCAAGGCGTGACCGGGATCGCTTTTGTGCAGCTTGACGACACCGGTGCCGACCCGCAGCCGCTGGCAACGGGGCTGAAGAACGTGGCGCAACTACCCTTGCACGCGGGTCTGCTGGAACAATTGCAAAAACGCGGCGATGCCTTGCTCAAGGAAATGGAGATGGTGGCGGAGCATTTCGACAAACTGACCGACGAACGCAGCCGGGTGCAATTGCTGGCCACCGCAAAAAGCATCCAGCAGGCGGCCGACGCCGCGACTCCGGCGTTGCAGCAGTTGCCGCAAAGCTTGGCTAAATTCGACCGCGCGGCCGATGCCACCGAGCGCCTGATGGATTTGTACCAACGGCCCAACGGACCGGTCATCGGTAATTTGAATCGTGCCGGCGATGCGGCGGCGCACCTCGATGTGGCGGTGCAAATGCTCACCGCGCGGGTGGCGGACGATACGCTGCCGCGCATTAACGCCCTCTCGGACGATGTGCGCGCCACCAGCCGTAGTTTCGATCACGCCGCGCAAGTGCTGAGCACCAATCCGCGCGGCGCGCTATTTGGCATGCCGGCGGCTGAGCCGGGCCCCGGTGAAAGCGGATTTTCCTGGCCGGCCGCGACGCCGTCTGACCGACCCTGAAGGAGTTGTCGATGCAGCGAATTTTTGTATTGAGTGCGGCGCAAAAAGAGCGCGCAACCGCGAAGCCCGCGGCCACGCGCGGATCGGATCCCGGCCGCGGCCGCAAGTTGGCCGTTGGTTTGGCGCAATGCGCCGCTGCCGCGGTGTTGGCGGCCTGGCTGGGCGGCTGCGCTGTGACCCAACCCGTGACTCCGGCGCGCTTTGATTTTGGCGACCCCGGCGCGCGGGCCGTGAGCGAAAACCAGGGTGCGGCGGCTCACGCGCCGGTGGTGGTGCCCGACGTTACGGCGCCATCCGATCTCGACTCGGATCAGATTCGTTATCGCCTCGGTTATTTGAATGGCCAGTTGGCGCGCGGTTATGCCGCCAGCCGCTGGACCATGACCCCGGCCCAGTTGGTGACGCAACGCTTGCGCGCCCGCCTGGCCCGGCAAGGCGCCGTCTTGTCGAATTCCGGCACCACCTCGGCACCCGTGTTGCGGGTCGAGTTGAACCAGTTCGAGCAGGTCTTCGATCAACCCAATGTCGGCCGAGGGGTGGTCAGCTTGCGCGCCACCCTGACCCGCAATGGCGCGCTGGTGGCGCAACGCGAGTTTTTCTCGGATGCGGCGGCACGCACGCCGGATGCGGCCGGCGGCGCGCAGGCATTGGCGCAGGCCAGCGATGCGGCGATCACCGCGTTGATCGCCTGGTTTCAAGCGCAAGCGCAACCTTGAACCGGCGGCCGGATCGAAAAAGTCCGCCCGCTACTCGTTATAATGAACTTGCTGGCATGCGCGAGGTCTGCATCATGTCGTTTATCGGCTTGATTGCGGCTTGGTTGCATCCGTAGTTGCCGATGCCCGGCCCGGCGGCTACGCAAACTGTCAGCGTTTCCCCCGAACACTGGAACACCATGAGCCCCTATTACAAACATCACGTTTTTTTCTGCCTGAACCAGCGCGAACCCGGCGAGCGCCAAAGCTGTGCCAACTGCGGTTCGCAAAAACTGCAGGAATACGCTAAAAAACGCGTCAAGCAGCTTGGGCTTGCTGGTCAGGGCAAGGTCCGCATCAATAAAGCCGGTTGCCTGGAGCGCTGCGAAGAAGGGCCGGTGATCGTGATTTACCCGGAAGGCATTTGGTACACCTATATCGACGAAGCGGATATCGACGAGATCGTCGAGTCCCATTTGCAAAACGGCACCATTGTCGAGCGCTTGCGTCTACCTCAGCAATAATCGCGGCCTGCCTTTGCTGCCGGCACTTTGTTGCGCGCCCGAGCCGCGATGAATCAGGCAAATCGATGACACAAATGAGTTACGCCATTAATTTACGCAACCAAGTTACGCCATTAAGCACCTGAGCATGCAACCTCGCACCTACCTCGCATGAACCAGCATACCGAGATTTATTTGATCGACGGCCCCGTCGGCAAGATCGAAATTGCACTCGATGTGCCAGATGCCGCGCGCGCGGAAGACCAAGCCGAGGTGAAGCCGCCGGCCGCCGCGCTCAAGGGCATGGTGCTGGTGGCTCATCCGCATCCGCTGTTCGGCGGCAGCATGGATAACAAAGTGGCGCAGACGCTGGCCCGGACTTTTGTGCAACTCGGTTACGCCGCGATCCGCTCGAATTTCCGCGGCGTCGGCAAGACCGAGGGGCAGCACGATAACGGTGTCGGCGAACGCGAGGACCTGCTGGCGGTGATTGCCCATCTGCGCAGCCAAGCGGCATTCGCCGATTTGCCGCTGGTGCTGGCCGGATTTTCCTTCGGTACCTTTGTTTTGTCGCATGTGGCGCTGCGGCTGGTGGAACAGGGTACGGCGCCGTTGCGGATGGTGCTGGTCGGCACTGCCGCAAGCCGCTGGGAGGTGGCGCCGGTCCCAGCCGACACCATCGTGATCCATGGCGAGCAAGACGATACCGTGCCGCTGAGCGCGGTGATGGACTGGGCCCGCCCGCAAGAATTGCCGATCATTGTGATTCCCGGCGCCGAACATTTTTTCCATCGCAAGCTGCATCTGCTCAAGCGGATCATCGTCGAGGCATGGCGCGTATAATTGCGCCTGAATTTGCACCGTATGCAGTTTTTTATATTGAGCCGGTCTGATCGGACCCCGCCCCAAGCGCCCCGGATACCCCTGGTGGCGTCGCGCCTTGCCCGGTGACGCTATCCCTTCCCCTTCGTCTCACGTGTTACAGAAGATATGACTTTTCCAAATGATTTGCCCCGTTTTTCCCGCCTGGTTGCCGTGACTGCCGTGATGGCCTGTTCGAGCCTGGCCCTGGTGCCGCGGCTGGCGGCGGCTCAGGTTCCGCCCCCCGCGGTGAATGCGCGTTCCTGGGTCTTGATCGATGCCACCAGCAATCAGGTGCTGGCTTCGGGCAACGCGGCCGAGCGTGTCGAACCGGCTTCGCTGACCAAGTTGATGACCGCTTACCTGGTGTTCGAAGCGCTGGCCGACAAGAAGATCTCGATGGATCAGGTGGTGATGCCCAGCGAAGCGGTGCGGCGCGTCGGCACCGACGAATCGCGCATGTTTATCGAGGCGAACAAGCCGGTGAGCGTGCACGACCTGGTGTACGGCATGATCATCCAGTCGGGTAACGATGCGGCCATTGCGCTGGCTGAACTGGTGGGCGGCAGCGAATCGAATTTCGTCACCATGATGAACGCCGCGGCCCAGAAAATGGGGATGGCGCAAACCCATTTCGCCGATGTGAACGGCATGCCGGACCCTCAGCATTACACTTCGGCGGGCGACCTCGGAGTTTTGTCGGCTCGGCTGATTCGCGATTTCCCCCAGTATTATTCGATTTTCTCGATCAAGGAATTCACCTACAACAAAATCAAGCAGCCTAACCGCAATCGTTTGTTGTGGATCGACCCCACCGTCGACGGCCTCAAGACCGGCCATACCGAAGCTGCGGGTTATTGCCTGATCGCTTCCGCCAAACGTCCCGCCGCCGAAGGCGCAACCCGCCGGCTGGTGTCGGTGATGATGGGTGAAGTCAAAGAACATGACCGGGTGCAAGACAGCCTGAAAATGCTTGAATACGGCTATTCGGCCTATGAGTCGGTGCGCCTGTTCCACGGCGGTCAGGCGGTCGCGACGCCGCGCGTGTATAAAGGCACGGCGGTCCAGGTCAAGGTAGGGGTACAGGCCGACCAATTTGTCACCGTGCCGCGCGGTTCCGCCAGTAACTTCAAGACCGCCATTACGCTGAATGAACCGCTGGTCGCACCGCTTGCGGTGGGGCAGCAGGTGGGTTTGGCCAAGGTGATCTCGGCTGACGGTAAAGAGTTGGCCTCGGTGCCGGTGGTGGCGCTGGTGGCTGTGCCGGAAGCGGGCATGTTCGGACGCCTGTGGGACTCCTTGTTGTTGTCGTTCCAGAAAAAATAAGGGTTGAATTGTGGAAGCCGTAAGAACCGAACCCGTGGTGTATTTGAATGGAAACTGGGGCCCGATTTCCGCAGCCCGGGTGCCAGTATTGGACCGAGGCTTTATTTTCGGCGACGGCATTTATGAAGTCGTGCCGGCGTATCTGACCTCCGAGGGCTGCCTGCCGTTCCGGCTTGAGCATCATTTGGCCAGGCTCTCGCGCAGCCTGGAGAAAGTGCATATTGCCGACCCGTTCCCAGCGACCAAATGGCGTTCGCTGATCGAGCGGGTGCTGGACGAAAATCCGGCGGACGAACGCGATAGCGGCAGCGGTAATTGTATGGTCTATATTCAAGTGACGCGGGGTGTGGCGCCGCGCAACCATGCGTTTCCGGCCGATACCGCACCTACTGTATTCATTATGTGCAATCCGCTGCTGCTGCCGGATGCCGGCCAGCGCGAACGGGGTGTCGCCGCCGTCACCTCAGCCGACCGGCGCTGGTTGCAATGCGATATCAAAAGCACCTCCTTGCTGGGCAACGTGCTGATGGCGCAGCATGCGGCTGAAAACGATGCGGTCGAGACCATCCTGATACGCGACGGTTATCTCACCGAAGCGTCTTCATCGAATGTCTGGATCGCAAAAGACGGCCGCTTGCTGGCGCCGCCGCGCAGCAGCCTGATACTCGAAGGGATACGCTACGCCCTGATCGAAGAATTGTGCGCCTTGGCCGGCATTATGTTTGAAGCGCGTGCCATCAGCGAGGCGGAATTGCGCGCTGCCGATGAAGTTTTGCTCAGCTCGGCGAGCAAGGAAGTGCTGCCGGTGACGCTGCTGGACGGCACGCCCGTAGGTCAAGGCCGGCCGGGCCCGGTTTACGCGGCGCTATACGCCGGTTACCAACAAATGAAAATTCGCCAACTGAATGGCGGTCAACAATGAGCGGATGCTCGGCCCCGAAATGGGCGCTACAGCCGGCATTAGCCATAAATCCGGCGCGAAGAGGTGGATGATGAGTGCGGATATCGATGCTTTATTCAACTTCCCGTGCGATTTCCCGATCAAGGTGATGGGCAAATCGAATCCGGAGTTTGCGGCGACCATCACCCAGGTGGTGCAGCAATTCGATGCGGAATTCGACGCCTCGCGCATTGAAATACGCCCGTCCAGCGGCGGCAACTATACCGGGCTGACCTGCACCGTGCGCGCTACCAGCCGCGCCCATCTGGACGATATCTACCGTGCCCTGACCGCGCACCCGATGGTCAAGATCGTGATGTAAAGCCGAGACGTTTCGGTACACTTGCCAGATGGACCTTATTTCCGCTGCACCGACTTATTCCAATCCGATACGGCTGCGCCGGCGCGGCGTCGAAGATTACGCGACCAGCTTCGATGCGATGCGCGCGTTTACCGACGCCCGCACCGCGGACACCCCCGACGAACTCTGGCTGGTCGAACATCCCCCGGTCTACACCTTGGGGCTGGCCGGCGACCCGGCGCATTTGCTCAATCCCGAGAATGCGATTCCCCTGGTCAAGACGGACCGGGGCGGGCAGATCACCTATCACGGTCCGGGCCAAGTGGTGGCTTATCTGCTGTTGGACTTGCGCCGACGCCGGCTGATGGTGCGCGAATTGGTGCATAAGATCGAGCAGGCGGTGCTGGAAACGCTCGCGGCGTATAATTTGTCTGCGGAACGCGTGGCGGGCGCGCCAGGAATCTATTTGGCGCAGGGGCCGAATGCCGGACCCAACGCCGGCGCCAAAATCGCGGCATTGGGCCTGAAGATTCGCAAAGGCTGCAGTTATCATGGTGTGAGCCTGAATGTGCGGATGGATTTGCGGCCTTTTTTGCAAATTAACCCTTGCGGTTATGTGGGCTTGCAGACCATCGACCTGGCTGGTGCGGGTGTCGATGTAAGCTGGGAAGATGCCGCTTCAGCCTTGGCCCATCAGCTCGGCCGGCAATTTGAGGCGGAATTGTACGATTAAAGTGCCGCACCGCCGGTAAGGCCGGGGTGCTGCGCTACATGGGCCAAGACGGCACATTATTGGTAAAAACCGTGTGTCGCCCGGCATGCCCGGGCTGCACCGACTGGACTGGATATGAGCGAAGCACACACAGGCGTTGCCGCAGAAACCACAAAATTGGCCGCAGACTTGGGCTCAGCATTGAGCTCGGAAGCCGCAATCGTTGCCACGGAAACCGCCGTCGCGGCGCCGGCCGCTTACGATCCGAGCCTCAAACAAAAAGCTCAAGCCAAGACCGCGCGGATCCCGATCAAGATTATTCCTATCGAAAAGCTGAAAAAGCCCGATTGGATCCGGGTCAAGGCGGCCACCGGCAGCTCGCGCTTTTCGGAAATCAAGCAGATCCTGCGCGAACACCAGTTGCATACCGTCTGTGAAGAAGCCAGTTGCCCGAATATCGGCGAATGCTTCGGCAAGGGCACGGCCACCTTTATGATCATGGGCGACAAATGCACCCGCCGCTGCCCATTCTGCGATGTCGGCCATGGCCGTCCGGACCCGCTTGATGTCAACGAACCGGAAAACCTGGCAAAAACCATCGCCGCGCTGAAACTGAAATACGTGGTGATCACCAGCGTCGATCGCGACGATTTGCGTGACGGCGGTGCCGCCCACTTCGTTGAATGCATCCGCCGCGTGCGCGAATTGTCGCCGCTGACCCGCATCGAAATCCTCACCCCGGATTTCCGCGGCCGCCTGGACCGCGCGCTGGAAATCCTCAACGCCGCTCCGCCCGACGTGATGAACCACAACCTCGAAACGGTGCCGCGCCTGTATCGCGAAGCCCGCCCCGGCTCGGACTACCAACACTCGTTGACCTTATTAAAGAACTTCAAGGCCGCGCATCCGAACGTCGCCACCAAGTCCGGCTTGATGGTAGGTCTGGGCGAAACCGAAGAAGAGATTTTGCAAGTGATGCGCGACCTGCGCGCTCATGACGTGAACATGCTGACCCTGGGCCAGTATTTGCAGCCGTCCGAACATCACCTGCCGGTGCGCAGCTATGTGCATCCGGACACCTTCAAGATGTATGAAGCCGAAGCCAACGCCATGGGCTTCACCCATGCCGCGGTGGGGGCGATGGTGCGTTCCAGCTATCATGCGGATGTGCAGGCGCATGAAGCGGGTGTGATGGACATTGTTATTTGAAAATATCGCGTAGATTTACAAAATTATTTGATAATTTGGTGGTGCTATTTGATAATTTCAATATTCAATTTGCATCGCAAATCTTCCTGATTTTTGATGTAAATCAAGCGATTATAGTCTTGTAGCAATCGATACATGAGGTGTGCCACACCAATAGTGTCCCTCCAGCTACCGTGAAGAGCCGGTGGTTGTTATATGGGATCTCGCTGAGGGCGAGGTCGCACCACTCGCAAGACTCGAACGAATGCGTGAAGCCCTAGCTGACTCCATCCTCTTGGAGAAGGACTTCCAATAGCGCTGCCCCAGCCGATGTAGTTGCACAAGCTCTGTACATTTCTTCGACACGTAAGCGATAGAACTAGGAGCGGAAATTGAGTCCCGAACTGGATGCCTTGCTGCGCGAGCGACACCCCTTGATCTTCGTTGGCACACCGGAAAACGGCTCGCTCACGCCTTTTGGTCAACACGGATTTCAGTGCGGCGACGGTTGGTTCGATCTGATCGATGTGACCTGACCCGGGATTTTCGTACCAGCCGAATCTAGAGATAATGGCTCCTCAGCTCAGACGAGGAGTTGGCATGAAGAAGAGTCGGTACAGTGATGAACAGATCGTTCGAATCTTGCGTGAAGCGGATCGCGATACGATTCCGGAAGTGGCGAAACGCAACGGCGTGAGCGAAGCGTCGATCTACGCCTGGCGCAAGCGCTTTGGGGAGATGGTCAGCGACGACGTGAAACGGCTCAAGGCCCTGGAAACCGAGAATCTCAGGCTGAAGAAGCTGGTAGCTGAGCGTGATCTCGAGATCGAAGTGATGAAGGAGATCAGCGCAAAAAAGTGGTGAGCGCACAGGTTCGCCGTGAACAAGCCCAATTTGCGATGGAGCGTGGCTTGAGCCAGCGGCGGGCATGTGCGCTGATGCAAGTAAGTCGTTCAAGCCTGGGTTATACGCTGAAGATGCCGCTCAAGAATGCGCCGGTGATTGAGGCAATGTGTTCCCTCTCGGGCGTCTATCCCCGCTTCGGGTCTCGGCGTATTCGCGTTTTATTGGGGCGGGTAGGCATGGTGATGGGTAAGGAACGGTGCGCGTCATTATGGGCTCGAGCAGGCTTGCAGGTGCCGAAGAAGAGGCGCCGCCGCCGTGCGACAGGGCATCGGCGCAGGCCGTATGCGCCGGCCGCACGTAACTCAGTGTGGTGCTATGACTTCGTATTTGATGCGTGTGCCAACGGCCAACAGCTGAAATGCCTGACCGTGGTGGATGAGTTTACTCGGGAGTGTTTGGCCATTGACGTGGCGGGCTCGATCCGTTCGCGTCGCGTGATTGATGTGCTCAATCGATTAATCAGCGTACACGGCGCGCCCCGATATGTTCGATCAGACAACGTACTAAATGCAAGTGGTTTTGCGAGTCGAGGCAACGGTCGTCCCTGCGAGCGAATTTCGTCGTTCGCAAAATAAAAAAAGCGTGTGCTACAACGTGCCCAGCGTTCTTCCGCAGCTAGTGGGGTGGCTAGCTAAACATAATAAAAACAAGATTCGATGGCATAACAGCGCCGACGATCTTCACCGTACTTAAAACAGCATAGGGCCCAGCGGAAGGTCCAATCATTGTCTACGAGGTCTTCAGTTGCGCTGACGCCTCTACGGCCCTACAGAGAGGGATCGATCCGCTGGGTAAGCTTTGTTCATAAAACTGCTGATACGACCGATTTGACTTGATCAAGCCATACGCGACGCGCGCCATTTTTGCGCACACAGCAGTGAGCGCCTTACGTTTGAGATCCGCATCGCCGGGCGCTGTGCGTATGTATCGTTCATACTTATCGCTAAATGAATTCTCTCGAAGGCGCACCGCGATGGTCCCCGCCATCCAAAACGCCAATCGCAATCTGGCGTTACCGCGTTTGGATAGCTGTTCACGGCCGCGCATTGCGCCTGACTGATGTTTCGCCAGATCCAAACCACAATACTTAAGAAACTGGCGATGATGGTTGAACCTGCGCAGGTCTCCTGCTTCGGCCAAGATCATCAACGCAATGATAGGTCCCACACCCGGTAACGTGCGCAGTTGTTTATAGTCGGCGTTGTCCGATAAGATTGTTTCGGCTCGGCGTTCCAGGTCAGCTCGCGTTTCGTTGAGGTGTTGAAGTTGACGCAGCGTGATCCGAAACGTCTCTACCGCCAAGCTTCCGACCTCGTGAGGCAACGCGGTCGACTGATGGGCTGTGTCCCACATTTCGCCAAGCTTGCCAGCTTTGTCGGACTTCTTGCCAATAAGCGACCATGCTGCGGCGATAAAGTCTTCGCGGCTCAACTGTTTGACGTGCGCCGGCGTTGTAAATTCAAGCATGAATCGGATCCACCACTCACTGCGGCTACTGTTCCAGTAGCGGGCCATCTCTGGGAAATACAACGGGACGTGGTGGTTGAGAATCGAGTGCTGAATTCTGGTCTTGAGCTTTGATATTTGAAAATATGTTTTGGACAGTTCCTGCAAATCATGATGTCCCGCGACCATCGGATCGACGTAGCGCTGCACGACACCTTGCTTGAGCATATCAAGTATTACTGCCGCGTCCTTGGGATCATTCTTATCCCAAGAATTGAACTTCGCTTCCCGGTAGCGGGACTGCGCAACGGATGAAACACTTACCAGATCCACTCCGGCGACGATCAGGCGGTACGCTAGTGGGCGGTGCCAGTCTCCGGTTGGCTCCAGGGCAGCGCGGCATCTTCCACCGAGTCCGTCGATAAAATGTATCAAACGTTCATAATCCTGCTCTGTGTTCGCCATCTTAAATCGATGACGCGCGCCAGAGGCCGTCTCGATCAAAACCGCATGCCAGTGCTTGGCGACATCAATTGCCAACCAGTGGGTCTGAGTCGTAACATCGGTGGTGTCAGCCATTGCGGTGTCCTCCTTCAGTCCAAGAGAAACTGTAGGATGCCAGTCACCGTGACTGGCTGACCACTATTGTGCATTTACTACGGCCCCGAATTTGTCAGTGCAGCGTTGCTGAAGTGGACGGTCGAGGAGAAGATTGAAATGGCCTTGATCGATCCGGGAAAACCTTGGCAGAACGGGACCAATGAAAGTTTCAACGGCAAATTCCGCGACGAATGCCTCGCCATGGAATGGTTCCGAAATCGGATCGAAGCCAAGATCGTGATTGAAGACTGGCGGATTCATTACAATGAAGTTCGCCCGCATTCGAGTTTGAAGTACCAAACCCCGGCGGAATTCCGCCGGGCTATCGATAGTAGTTCAACAACCGGGGCCGTGAATTTCTAGAAGTCCTTGGTCCGAAAAAACCGGTCAGGTCACAGGCAGTTAATTGCGGGTGGGTATCGCAACATGTCCAGTTCCGGGGTTAAGCGAACCTTGGATATCGAATGGCCAGGAACACCCGACTCACCGCCGCCGATCGCCTTGCTGCCTCTGCGAGGTTCGCTTGCGAGGCACAACGGCTGTTTCGTGGCCGGTTGCATCTGGCAGGTTGTTGGCCTTTGCCGACATTGGGGTGGGCTGGGTTCTACGTCAGCAATGTGGCGCGTTGTTGACGGTGGCGGCGTCGAGCAACTGGGCGACAGCTTTCTGCATCAGCGAACTCACATTCCAGTTGGAGGTTATTCGGCGCAGCACTTAGCAGAGCAGCACCGGGCGCCGCGCTCGTGGTAATGCCCGAGATCGTTGGGCACGCTGAACGAGAACGGCATTCTGATGCACGGGCGTGTATCGAAGATCGGCGAGTGCGGCTAAAGCGTTGCGCAGGGCAAGCGCGAGGAGCATGAACGTCGCCATTTAGCTGAATAATAAGAAGGAAAGGCCCGCGCGGGCTTTTTCATTTGTACGACAGCGCGAAGTGACGCTAGGCGTAAGGTATGTGCTTAGGCGAGTAGGCAAATTTCCCGCATGTATCGAGCAGCGGATCAAGTAGGGCTAGCGCGTCGTCGGTGTGTAATACCAACGTTGCCGAAAGCTGGTCGAGATGCTTCAGATGTTCCTGTCCGATTTCCGGACTCTTGGCTCCATCTGGGTCGTCGATGAGATCAATGATGCCTTTGAAAGGCACAGCGTCGCCGCTGCATATTTTCAGTTGCAACGACAGTAGGTGCAGTCGTTCGGCGAAATTCTGTTCAATCGGCGCAAGCATCACCAGATCATCGAATGGTACGTCGATTCGCAAAGCCGCGAGGCGTTGCATCACTGCGTCGTCGTTTACTCTATCGACGATGAGCCACTGGCCCGCACCCTTGGTTGCGGCGGTCCAAGTCTTGAAGAAGATCAGTTCAGACTTGACCTCAATAAGTTTTCCGATATAACGCAGAGCAGTCATTCGGCCGCGCAGATAGTCCTTGCTATCTGTCTGTCGGTCAGAGCGCCTAGCAAGGTACAGCGAGACAACGACGGCCGCTAACGTGCCAAGGCCGGCGAACCATGTGCCTATGGCTTCAATTGCGCTCCAGTTCCACACACCTCTGTTGTCGGTCTCAATGAGAACCTTGAGCGCCAACGCTATGAATAGCACCGATACCGAAAATAGCGCGAACGCACCTGCCAAATCCGCAACGCTTGCCTTTCGCATCCTAGAACCTCTCATTTTCCATGCTTGCTGCCAAGAAAGTTTCGATGGTTGAGCAGGCTGATTTCTTGGTCAAGAATCTGAAACTCCAGTTGGATGCGGTCAATATGCGTTTCAACATTCTTCCGCAATGCGGCGCGCTTAGACGAGATCAGGACGCCGCTGTACTTCTCGTCGTAGTCCTGCTCCTTCAGCTTCGCAATCTTCTTATTGATCTCGTCTGTGTACGGGCCTGCCAGATATTCGGCCATTGCGCCTTTCAAGAACGTGAACTGGCCGCTGTAGATGATAAACGCAGCAATCGCTCGTTCAGAGCCGAGTGTATGAATCGGGAGCTTCGACAGTAGCTCTACCAAAGAGTCAATGATCGAGGGGTGGTAGATCGAGTGCATCTTGAGGTTGAACTCGTCGCTTAATGCCTCTTTGATTTGCACCGTATGATTGTGCGCCGCAAGAATCACTGCATACATTCCCTTTCGCCGCTCATGTTCTTCTAGCACCTCTACAGTTTGCCGAGTCTCTTCGGCAAGCTGGTGCGACTTCTGCGTTGCAGCAAGCGCAGCTTTCGCCTGGCGCTCACCGATGAAGTAGGAACCGATGATCGCGGCGATTGAGCCCACCGCCTGCACCCAAGAAGCAACACTCGCTGAATTCCAACCCCAAGCATGGATGGTCATGACCGCGACGATGAGCGTAGCGAGAAATGTCGCGGCGATGACAAAAGACCCCTCGGCAATCATGCGAAATGATTTCATCTTATTCTCCTGTCCACGGGGATCGTAGCACGATGGAGTACCAGAATATCTGGCTGCAAGGGAGCGGTGGGTTGGAAACAGATTTTCAGCGGAACTGTCGCCGTAACGCCGTACACGATGACAGTTTGGGAAAAACAGGTTGGTCCAAGACTCGCCAGCCAGGATCATGTCCGAAAGTCTGTTGTTTGGTGCGAACCTGACGCGCGAGTGTCAATCATAGGGTAACGGCAGTTGCTGGCCGGGAGCGCTAGTCCTTTATTTTCCCCGAAAGCCGCCGGCCACCGTTTCGCAGAATAATCAAACTCCTATCAACAATGTGGGCGTCTGCCATGAATCCAGTCATCAATACCGGGAATCCTGGAACAAAGGCACGCTGATCGGCGAGAAGCCGCCGTTGAAGCTGAAGGACATCTGGGCAATCAGAATCCACCTATAAAATACTCACCAAGTGCGGGATCTGGCCATGTTTAATCTCGCGATCGACAGCAAGTTGCGCGGCTGCGACTTCGTGAATCTTCGGGTACGTGACGTCATCCACGGCAGCCAAATCTTGCCCAGGAAGATGATCGTGCAGCGGAAAACGCAACATTCTGTTCAATTTGAGCTGACTGAGCCAACAAGAATCGCCGTGTCGTCAAGTCACCTCATGTGTCCACGCGCCAGTACGCTAGAATCGCGCCTCAGTGGGTTGCCGCCGTTGGCCTTGATACCACCGTCTACGGCACGCACACGATGAGCAGAACCAAGGCAACGTTGATTTACAAGAGAACAAAGAATCTGCGGGCGGTTCAATTGCTGCTTGGACATACCAAGCTGGAAAGTACCGTCAGGTATCCGGACATCGAAGTCGGTGACGCGTTGAAAATCTCAGAACAGACCGAGATATAGCCCGGCATTTCCGGTCGCATGTAAGATTCGTAAATTGCGTGCGGCCGGTTTGGGGCCTGGCGCTGGAAGCATGTTCCTGGCCATTTCCAGCCCATCGCCAGTCCTGTCCTTGGTCATTCGAGTGGCCGCTATGCTTTGTGAAGAGTCGCTAATGCCTCGACATACCGGAAGTCTGCAACGAGTCCGTTATCAGTCGATTAAGAAGAGCAGCTGGTACTCCTCTGAGCGTCCCAGCAGCGTGTGTAAGCGCCACTAAGCGCCACTACGCGTCAAACCATTCGCCGAAACTGCGCAAACACTCTTCAGCGATGGGCGTCGCTCGATCAAGCATGACCTGCTCCTGTGCGCGAACCGCGTCTCGCCAGTTCGTCGCAGACACGATCGCTTCAGCGAGTTCAGCGGCGTCGAGCATGGCCAGATTGACGCCCGTGCCCATTGGCGGCATTACATGGGCAGCATCTCCTACCAGCGTCAACCCCGACCTCGCAGGCCATTTCGTCCCCGCCGGGAGGCTAACGATCGGGCGAATGGCAGCGATCCGATCGGCGTCCTCGATGAGTGAACACAAAGCAGGCGACCAGCCTTCGTATCGGGCCAGAAGGTCGTGTCCGCTAATCCCCGCCAAGGCTTGTTCCGGTCGCTCGGTAGTGTCATTGGACGTTTTGAAGGCGGCGTACACGCGCACTACGGCATTGCCATTGCGCTGAGCAAAGATTCCTTTTTCGTCGTGCAGTGCGAGGAGCGTGCCGCGGCCGACGAATCGTGCAATTGCCGGGTGCTTGCGATCCACGTCAGTAATCCACAGCTCAACGAAAGTCACGCCGGTGTAGACCGGACGTGCGTCGGTGAGTGTCGCCCTCACTGCCGAGCCGGCGCCATCTGCACCGATGACCAGATCGCATTCATGCACCGCCCCGCCTTGCAGACGGGCCGACCAGCGCCCATTGGCTGCCTCGGCGACATCGACGATACGAGCGCCCCAGACGACAATCTCCGATGGAAGCGGTTCAAGCAACATCTGTCGCAACACGACCCTGTCGATCTCTGGACGTGTTCCAGTTCCTGGTTTTGGAATCTCTTCGTGCAGAACAGCGCCCGTCACAGCATCGACAACTCTTTGCTCCTGATCGTCGTGACGGGCAAGAGCAAGAAAGGTCTCCAGCAAACCTGCCTTGCGTAATGCCAGTTGCCCTTCATGCGGGTGCAGATCCAAAGTGCCGCCCTGGTCTCGCGAAGACAGGGAGGCATCGGCTTCGAGTACGGTCACGTCGAATCCGTGCCGCCACAGCATGTTCGCGGCCACGAGCCCGGCTGGCCCGGCGCCTGCAATCAGGATGGATGGTTTCGATGACATATCGTTCTATTGGTTGGGTGTTAGATAGGAGGCTCGGCAAGGCTTGAACTTTAATCTTCTTAAGGGTTGATCGGTTATCCATATTTGGTCAAAATACACTGATTATCGGCCAACCCTCCATACTCTGACGATGCCCGCTCGTGCCCTAGCCAAGGCCAACCCATTACGTCCATTACGTCCATTAAGCCCGTTAAGCCCGGATGCAAGGAACCCAATGGTAATGTCCGCAAGCGAGACCTCGCCGAAGGGTAAAGGCCCCACCGGATTTCACCGGCATCCGGAAGGGCAACTCATTTTTATAGTGACGGGTCGCTTGCAGATCCGAACCGAGATCGGTGCGTGGCTGCTTCCGCCGAGGCGTGCGATCTGGATCCCGCCCGATCTCATGCATACGGGCGACTTGGGAGGCGTCAAAGCGTGGTCGCACATTTTGCTACCGCCCAGACGCTGCCGTCTGCTACCGGAGTTACCGCAGGTGCTGGCGGTCGGACCGTTGCTGGAAGCGCTGATACAGCGCGTCGCACCGTGGGACCACACCGTCGCGCGAACGCCCGAAGAAGCGAGGGTCGTCTCCGTGCTGATCGACGAAATCCGCGCGGCACAGCATGAACCGCTGCACCTTCCCATACCGGACGACAAGCGTCTGCTCAAGATGGTCAACGTCGTGCTGAACGATTTGAGCCGGGAACACTCTCTAGAAGCACTGTCGTCAATGGCCGGCCTGTCGGCAAGAACCGCTCGGCGCCTGTTTTCCGCATCGCTCGGCATATCGTTGGCCGAGTGGCGACAGCAGGCGTTGCTCCTGCGTGCGATCGATCTGCTTGCGCAGGGCGAGTCCGTATCGGCGGTGGCAGATGCCTTGGGCTATGCCAGCCCGAGCAATTTCATTGCGATGTTCCGCATTGCTTTTGGCGTGACGCCGGGGAGATATGTCAAGACTGGCGGGCAAGATGCCTGATGTCGACGTCCCGGCAAAGCGTTCAGTTAGCCAGCGCGGCAAATAGCGCGTTTCGTCTGTCGGCCCAAGAACCTGCCATTCGCTATCGCTGATACGAGGTCCATCCGGATGACCGCTTTACTCTAATATCCGCCCCTGCGACACCAGAGCTTGACCGGCAGCAATGGGTCGAGAGCAAGCGTCGGTCGACCTTGATACCCGACACTGGAAGCCATCGACGTGCGAATGTCAGGAAAGCGAGCGGTTTTAGACCGGTACGCAGATCCCAGCGAATGTCTAAGGTGAATGTGGAGCGTAGCCTCATCCCAGGAGAGAGAGGAAGTTGGGTTGCCCATTGGACGCGCTGATGCCACCATCGATCGGCAGAATCACGCCATTGACAAAGACGGCATCCTCGCTCGCGAGAAATGCAATCACGCCGGCGATTTCATCCGGTTTGGCGGCTCTGCCGAGAGGAAGGCGAGAAGCGAACGCTGCCATGACCGCTTGGTTTTTCTCGAGATCGGCAGTGGCCTCAGTGGAGGTAAGGCTAGGTGCCACGGCGTTGACCCGCACGCCACGTGAGCCATACTCCAGCGCCAGGGCGCGGGTGAAGTTGGTGATGGCGCCCTTCGCCGCGTTATAGGAACTCATCCCCCAGTCTCCGCCGAGACCGGACACCGAGGAGAGATTGACGATGGAACCCTTGGTGGTCAAGAGATGGGGCAATGCCTCGCGAGACGCGAAGTACACGCTGTCGAGGTCGGTCCCCATTACTTTGCGCCAGTCCTGTGTGGTGGTTTGGGCAAAGGGGCCAAAGATCGCCATCCCCGCGTTGTTGACCAACACGTCCAACTTTCCAAACTTGTTGACCGTGTCTTCCACCAGGCGTTTCACGTATGTCTCATCCGAGACATCTCCGGGATGAACCAGTGACTTCGCTTCATCGAAACCTGCGATGGTTTCGTGCAATTTGGGTTCACGCCGTCCGTTGACGACGACGAATGCGCCTTCCCGCAGAAAGCGGCGCGCCGTGGCAGCGCCGATACCGGAACCAGCTCCTGTGACGATAACAACTTTACCTTCGAATCGATTCATGATTTCTTCCGATGAACTTTCTTGGACGTTGTGATGCGACAGCGTTCTCTAGCGCTCTCACCGAGAAAGAGCCGTTAGGCGGGCCCCTCGCTTTTGAGACCGGCGTGTCTTCATCGAGTTCCCGAGGTTCTTACGCTCGAGCCATCCAGAAACTTCATCGATGGGTACGGGGCCGAGCCGCGTTTAGCGTTCGACAGAACCGTCGTGACCTGTTGTTATATGAACTTCATTTGCATTAGCGTCCCAAGCATCGGCAACTAGTCCCACCAGTCCATGAAGCGACTAGCCCACCGCCACCCCACGCGCCACCTTAAACACCGCCACCGCTTCATCCAATTTGCGCGCCTGAACTTCAAGAGTATGAGTCGCGGCGGATGCTTGCTCGACCAAAGCCGCATTGTGCTGAGTCACTTCATCCATCTCGGTAATCGCCAGATTCATCTGTTCGATGCCATGTCCTTGCTCGGTTGAAGCTACGGCAATTTCGCCGATCAGGTCGGCCACGTGCTTGACTGCCTGTCTGGCTTTTTCGGTGGTATTGCCGACTTCTTGAGCCTGGCTGCCGCCCTCGTCGATGCTGGTAATCGAGGCGCTGATCACTTCCTTGATTTCCTTGGCCGCGCTGGAGGATCGTTGCGCGAGATTCCTGACTTCGGAGGCGACCACCGCGAAACCGCGGCCTTGTTCGCCGGCGCGCGCCGCTTCCACCGCCGCATTCAAGGCCAGGATGTTGGTTTGAAACGCGATGCCTTCGATCAGGTTGGTAATCTCGGAGATCTTGGCGGAGCTGCTCGATATCTGCCCCATTTTTTCCACCATGCGCGCCACGGCCTCATGACCTTGGTCGAACACGGCAGCCGCTTGATTGGCCAAGGTGCTGGCCTGCAGCGCGTGATCGGTATTCTTTTGCACCATGTTGGTCAATTCAGCCATGCTCGCCGCAGTCTGTTGCAGCGAGGCGGCTTGCCGCTCGGTGCGGGTCGATAAATCGATATTGCCGGCGGCAATTTGTTGCGTCACCGCGCTTACCGAGTCGCTCGATAGCCTGACCGAGCCGACGATATCGGCGACGCGTGCCAGGAAGTGATTGAGCGCCACCGTGGTATGACCGATCTCATCCATTCGCGTCACCGGAATCGGCCGGGTCAGGTCAAACGATCGGCTCAACTCTTGCAAGCTCCCTTGGATACTTCCCAGGCCGCGACGGATGATGCGATAAAGCCGGGTGGCCAGGCCGCCTGTAGCAAAAAACGATAACAGCATGACGCTCATCAGCGTCAAGACAGCATGCCGGTAAGCCGATTCGTTTTGCGTCTTGGCGTCGTTACTCAGCTCTACTTTGTAGCTGAATTGTTGATTGATGGAGGTCTGCAATGCCAGCGCTGCACGATACATCGGGCTGGTATCGAGCAGGAAATCGCGGGCGCCTTCAATATCGTTTTGGTGGATCTTTTCCAGCAAACCCTGACGCGCCTGCCGGTAAGCCGCCATATTGGCTTTCATGGCTTGCAGCATGGTGCTGTCGGTGGGATTGGAGATGTCGGATTGTTCGTAGGCGGCGATATGCTGATCGAAGCGTTTGTCCGCGGCAATCATGGCTTGTTCCAGGGCGTCTTTCTGGTCGCTGTCCGAAACAAAAATCTGTACCGTCAGGAAGCGTAGGGCGGCGATTTCGTCCTTGCCCTGCGACAACTCCTTAAGGCCTGAAATCATGCTTGCCTGAACCAGTTCGAAGCGTTGCTCCGACTGATAGAGCTGCCACAAGCCGTAGTTGCCCACAAACAGCAGACTTAACATCGCCATGACAAAGGTCATAATCAAGCGTTTGGTGATTGTCATAATCTCATGGTCATTGAGTCGCGCATGGCGTTGCTTGATCTGCCGCTTTGACGCGGTGCAAACGCCGCGCGGGATACCGCGCGACTTTGCTCGATCCTGCAGGGTTGAGCGTACGTCCAGCCGGCCTGCGTCCAATTGGTCCGGCGTAGAAAAAACGGTGCATATCCGTCTGGAAATGCACCGTGACGCGCCTCTCGCAGCAACGTATAAAAGTAAAACTTCTCGCGATGTTGCCGGTGACTTAGAACGCGTGTTGCAGGTCGAGGAATACGCCGGACTGGCTATGACCTTGCACCGGGCCGTCGCTGGTCGGCGAATTCGGCTCGTTGGCGTTGAGGCCGAAAGCACCTGCCGAGTTGTTACGCA
>Ga0302313_10000595_pt1 | contig 31494 bp, 29 predicted proteins | sample III_Palsa_N2_2_FD_200454 | JGI IMG/M metagenome (GOLD analysis project Ga0302313, IMG submission 200454) | Peat permafrost microbial communities from Stordalen Mire near Abisko, Sweden - III_Palsa_N2_2 | ecosystem: Environmental > Terrestrial > Soil > Palsa > Peat permafrost | place: Sweden...
CCAAAGACCTCGCGCCGATCAAGCGCGCCCTGCTGTCCGTGTCCGACAAGACCGGCCTGATCGAGATGGCCAAGGCCCTGTCCGAGCTGGGGGTGGAGTTGGTCTCCACCGGCGGCACCAAGGGCGCCATCGCCGCCGCCGGCCTGGCGGTGAAGGACGTCAGCGATCTGACCGGCTTTCCCGAGATGATGGACGGGCGGGTCAAGACCCTGCACCCCATCGTCCACGGCGGCCTGCTCGGCGTGCGCGACGCGCCCGAGCACGCCAAGGCCATGGCCGACCACGGCATCGGCGGCATCGACCTGCTGTATGTGAACCTCTACCCCTTCGAACAGGCCGTGGCCGGCGGCGGCGATTTCGCCACCTGCGTCGAGAATATCGACATCGGCGGGCCGGCGATGATTCGCTCGGCGGCCAAGAACCACGCCTATGTCTGCGTCTGCACCGAGCCGGCGGACCTGGAAGAGGTGCTGGCCGCGCTGAAGACCGAGGGCGCGACCTCGCTGGAGCTGCGGCGCAAGCTGGCGGCGCGGGCCTATGCGCGGACGGCGGCCTATGACGCGGCCATCTCCGCCTGGTTCGCCAAACAAGTGGAGGGGGGCCAGGTCGGCGAGCAATGGCCGGCGCGCAAGTCGATCAGCGGCAAGCTGGCCCAGACCATGCGCTATGGCGAAAACCCGCATCAGGCGGCCGCCCTCTACACCTTCCCCTCGCCCCGCATCGGCGTCGCCACCGCGCGGCAGCTGCAGGGCAAGGCGCTGAGCTACAACAACATCAACGACACCGACGCGGCGTTCGAGCTGGTGGCGGAGTTCGATCCGGCGGCGGGCCCGGCGGTGGCGATCATCAAGCACGCCAACCCCTGCGGCGTGGCGCTGGGGGCCGATGTGAAGACCGCCTATCTGCGGGCGCTGGAGTGCGACCCGGTGTCCGCCTTTGGCGGCATCATCGCGTTGAACCGGCGGCTGGATGCGGCCGCCGCCGAGGAGATCGTCAAAATCCTCACCGAGGTGGTGATCGCGCCCGAGGCCGACGACGACGCCATCGCCCTGTTCGCCAAGAAGAAGAACCTGCGCCTGCTGCTCACCGGCGCCCTGCCCGACCCGATGGCGGCGGGCGAGACCTTCCGCTCCGTGGCGGGAGGTTTCCTGGTTCAGTCGCGCGATACCGCGCGGCTGACGGCGGCGGACCTGAAGGTGGTCACGAAAAGGGCGCCGACCGCGCGCGAGATCGAGGACATGCTGTTCGCCTTCACCATCGCCAAGCACGTAAAGTCCAACGCCATCGTCTATGCCAAGGACGGCCAGACGGCCGGGATCGGCGCGGGCCAGATGAACCGTCGCGATAGCGCCCGGATCGCCGCCCTGCGCGCCGCCGAGGCGGCCGTCACCGCCGGCCTGCCGGAGTCCTTGGCCAAGGGTTCGGCCTGCGCCTCGGAAGCCTTCTTCCCCTTCGCCGACGGGCTGATCCAGGCTGTTGAAGCCGGCGCCACCGCGGTGATCCAGCCCGGCGGCTCGATCCGTGACGCCGAGGTGATCGCCGCCGCCGACGAGGCCGGGATCGCCATGGTCTTCACCGGCGTGCGGGTCTTCCGCCACTGATCCGGCGCCTGGCCATCTTGGCTGCGGGGTTGGCGCTCGGGCTCAGCGTGGCGGCGTCGGCCACGGCGGCTGAGGTCCCGGCGACCTTCCGCGATGGGTTGATCTTCGTTCGCGCCTCGATCGGCCACAGGCCAGCGGGGACCTTCCTGCTCGACACCGGCGCTGTGGTTTCGATCCTCGACGGGCCGTTCGCTGGCGCGGCCGGGGTCAAGCTGGGCGATCCAATCGATCTGGTGGGCGGCGGCGGCGCGGCGGCGGCGCGGCGGGCCGAGAATGTGCGGCTGATGCTGGGCGGCGGGGCGATCACCGGCGAGGTCGATCCGACGGTGGCGGACCTGCGCCGGATCGACCAGGGCATGGGGGTGCATCTCGACGGCATCCTGGGCGACGACCTGCTGCGCCAGTTCGTGGTGACGCTGGATTATCGCATGGGCGTGGTGCGGCTCGACGCGCCGGGCAGCGCCACACCGCCGGCCGACGCGGTGCGGATGGACGGGCTGACGGCGCCTTTCGTCGCGGCCCATGTGCAGCAGGGTGCGCGAGGGGCTGACGCGGAATTCCAGATCGACACCGGCTCCAACACCGCCATCGAATTCTGGGCGCCGTTCGCGCGCCAGGTTTTTCCCGAGGCCCGCGTCACGCCGGGCGCGGGGATGGGTGTCGGCGGCTTCACCATGACCGAGCGCGGGCGCCTGGACGCCCTGGTCGTCGCCGGCCACACCATCACCGGCCCGCAGGCCAATTTCGCCGACCGGACCGTGCCCGACGACGCCGGCCCGACCTATGGCGGCGTGATCGGCGGCCCGGCCTGGCGGGGCCTTATCCTGACCCTGGACTTTCCCCACCGACGCGTGTGGCTGCGGTAGGGTGACGCCCCTGAGGCGGCCCTGGTTGCCGCGCTCGAGCCTATCCGATAGAAGCGCCGATCTGGCGCGCGCCTGTTTGGCGACTCAACACGTGATCGAGCTGAAGCATTATGGCGACTGACACTCCTCCGACCACGACGCCGGGCCAAGGCGTCCTCTCCGGCCAGGTGATGTTCTACCAACGGCCCGAGCCGTTGGATCCCGTTCGCCACGCCGGCCTGGGCATGAACCGCACCGACCGGCCTTATAGCTTCGCCGCGACCCAGCATTTCGTGCCGCTGCACGTGGGTGAGTTCGCCTTCGCCTCGGTCTGTTATCCGATCATCTTCGGCGGTCCAGAGATGCAGCCGATGGCGGTGATGGGCCTGCAGGCCGGCACCAATCTGTTCATCAGCGGGGATGGCCTGCTGCGCCCCGGCTACTATGCGCCGAGCTTCCTGCGCCGCTATCCCTTCGTGGGCGCCCGCGACGAGCAGGCCGACCGCATCATCGTCTGCATCGATCGGGGCTCCAGCCTGTGGATCGAAGGCAATGCCGACGTGAACCTGTTCGAGAACGGTCAGCCGACCGAGTTCACCAAGTCCTGTATCGACTTCTGCGGTCGCTTCGACGCCGACCGCACCATCACCGACGGCTTCCTCAAGCAGCTGAAGGACCTGGATCTGTTCGAGAACAAGCAGACCATGTTCACGCCGCAACTGCCCGACGGCACGGCCGGCGAACCGCAGGTGGTGGCGGAATATTTCGCGGTCTCGCGCGACAAGCTGAACGCCTTGTCGCCCGAGCAGTTGGCCGGCCTGAACGCCAACGGCGCCCTGCCGCAGATCTACGCCCACCTGACCTCGCTGCACGGCTGGGACAAGCTGCTGGCCGAGACCCTGGCGATCGCCAACGCGGCGCCGGTCGCGGCGAACGCCTAAGGGCTAAACCCCTTCCCTTGCAGGCGAAGGGACCACGCCGATCAGCGCCTGGATCATGTCCTCGCGGGTCATCGGCTCGAGCATGAAGGGCTTGATGCGGCCGGCGCGGTCCAAGGCCAGGAAGCCGTGGCCGGTGGCCATCATGATCAAGGTCATCCGCTTGATCTCGGCCTCGCCGGCGTTCGGATTGGCGCCCGCGACGGCGCGTAGCAGCAGACGGTAGGACTCGTCGGCCGGCGGAATCAGCACCGCAGGCGGGTGGGCGCGGCCGAGCAGGTCGCTCTCGAACATCAGCCGGTAGAGACCTGGCTTCTCATAGGCGAAGCCGAAGAAGGCGGCCTGGGCGGCGCTGAGCTTGGCGCGACCATCGCCAGGCGTCTCCAACGCGGCGGCATAACGGACGTTCAGCTCCTCGAACCCTTTGGCGGCGACAGCGGCCAGCAGGGCGTCGCGATCCTCGAAATGCCGGTAGGGCGCGGCGCGGGACACGCCCAGCGACTGGGCCAGATCACGCAGCGACACCGCCGCCTCGCCCTGCTGTTCGACCCCCTTTAGCGCCTGCGAAACGAGAGCATTGGCGAGGTCGCCATGGTGATAGCCGGGCTTGGTCATGCGCAGATGTTGACACAGCTCACATTCAAAGACAATGTGAGCGCCGACAACATTGGAGGCCGCCATGAAGCTGTTCGCCTTGATCGCCGCCGCGATCCTGCTGCTCCTTCCCCTCGAAGCCCGCGCCGGCGGCGTCGGCTTCACCCAGATCAGCATCTCCAACGGCGCCGACAAGCCGCTGGTGGTCGGGGTCTGGTATCCCAGCGACGCCGCGCCGGGCCCACGGTCACGCGCGAGCCTGGGCGAGGTCCTGGCCCTGGGCGGGTCGGTCGCCGGCCACGGCCTGCCGCTGATCGTCATGTCTCACGGGAACGGCGGCTGGTACGGCGGTCACCACGACACGGCTGTGGCCCTGGCCCAGGCCGGCTTCGTCGTCGCGGCCGTCAGCCACACCGGGGACACCTATGACGACCAGAGCCGCGCCACGGTGATGCAGGGCCGGCCGCAGCATATCCACCGGCTGATCGACTACATGCTGGCCGAATGGCCCGACCACGCGCGGCTTGATCCGGCCCGGGTCGGCATGTTCGGCTTCTCTTCAGGCGGCTTCACCACCCTGGTGTCCATCGGCGGCGTGCCGGACTTCACCAAGGTCCCAGCGCACATCGCCGCTCATCCCGACTACTTTGACGCCCAACTGATCAAGCGGTCCGGCGTGACGGCCGACCGGTTCAACATGCTGCCGCCTTCGGTCTGGATTCACGATCCACGCATCAAGGCCGCCGTCGTCGCCGCGCCGGCCCTGGGCTACACCTTTGGCCGGGAAGGCCTGAAGGACATCCACATCCCCGTTCAGCTCTGGCGCGACGAGGAAGACCACATCCTGCCCAACCCCGACTATGCCGAGGCCGTGCGCATCGCCCTGCCGTCGCCCCCGGAATACCATCTGGTGCCGAACGCCGACCACTTCGACTTCCTGGCCCCTTGCGATCCGGAGCTGGCAAAGTCCGTCCCGTCGATCTGCACCTCGCGTCCCGGCTTCGACCGCGCAGCCTTCCATGAAGCCTTCAACCGCGAGATCGTCCGGTTCTTCCAGAAGACGCTGGGCTAGGCGGCTGGGCCCGTCAGCGCGCTCAATGCGCCGGCGGGCCGACGTGCTTGGCGATCCAGGCCGTCATCGTATCCAGGGCCAGCGGCGACATCGTCTCCTCGATCTCGCCGTATTCGCTGGGCGCGCCGGTCTCGGCGGTCTGGAACAGGTGGTTGAGGTTCGGCAGCTTTTCCACCTCGGCGTCCGGATTATGCGCCAGCGCCGCGCGGATCGCCGGCAGGTTCTGATCGGGGGGCACCTGCAAATCCTTCGAGCCGATCATGGCCAGCACTGGGCAGCGCACCTGCCGCAAGGCAGGCGCCGGGTCGTAGTTGAAGAAGAACCGGAACCAGCCGGTGTTGATCTCATTGATCTGCGCATCGATGACGGCGGCGGGCGTGTCCTTCAGCTTGGGGTTGGCCGCCGCCATGGCCTTCAGTTTTGCCGCCGCGACGGTCGGGTCCTTTTCAGCGCGGACGACGGAGATCATCCGCTCGCGGATGGCTGAGCCCTCCGCCACCTGCTCGTCGGACAGGCCCATCGCCTTGGAAATCAGCCGCCCCTGTTCGGTCAGCACCTGGGCGCCATCGACGCCGGGGCCGGCCATCATGACGATGAAGTCGACCTTGGGGTCCGCGTTGGCCACCATCGGCACGATCAGCCCACCTTCGCTGTGGCCGATCAAACCCACCTTGGCCGGATCGACCTCCTTGCGGCCGCGCAGCCAGATGGCCGCCGCGTCGGCGTCATTGGCGAAGTCCTGGGTCGTAGCCTTGGCATAGTCGCCGGTGGACGCGCCCGTGCCGCGCTTGTCGTAACGCAGCACCGCGATGCCATGGCGGGTCAGGTGGTCGGCCAGCACCAGGAACAGCTGATGGCCCAGGATCGGCTCGTTACGGGTGTTCGGTCCCGAGCCCGACACCAGCACCACCGCCGGGAACGGCCCGACGCCCTCGGGCAGGGTCAGGGTTCCAGCCAGCTTCACATGGCCGCCCTCGTCCTCAAAGGCCGCGTCCACCTCACGGTAGGGATAGGGCTTGACCGGCGTCTGCGGCCGCCGCAGCTCCGCCCCCGCCAGCCCCGCCACCCGGTGGGTCAGCACCAGCGGAAAGGTCAGGCCGCCTTGCGAGAAGGTCCCGCTGAGCGTCTGGCCCTTGGGATCCAGCACCGCCTCGAACACCGCGCCGGGAGGATTGATCTCCACCCGCACCCTGTCGCCGATACGGCTGATAGCCGAGACGGCAGCCGTCGCTTGCTGCTCGACGTTCTTGAACGTCGCCGCCGTACCATAGGGGCCGGTCACCACGTGCAGCGACAGGTGCAGCTTCATGCCGCCATTGGCGGCCAGGGCGCCGTCCCAGTCGCCGTCCAGCCCGGCGATGACCGGGGCGACCGCTGGCGTTCCGGGCGTGAGGGTCAGGGTAAAGGTCCTTCCGTTCTGGGTCCAAGGCCCGGTCCAGCCGCCGGTGGCGGGGTCCCATTTGGCGGCGACGGCCGCCTTGAGCGTGGGCAGGGTGAAGGTTAGCGATCCGCCGCTCTGCGCCACGTCGTCTAGCTTCATGCCGTAGGTGGTCCGGTCCAGGCTATCCAAGGTTCCGGCCAGGGCGCCGGCGGCGTCCCTGTGGATATGGACGGCGACCTTGAGCGAGACGCTGGGCGCGATCACGACCGGCCCAACCCAATCGCCCACCACCGTCTGCGCCGAGGCCGCGTGGGCGGCGAGCGCCATTGATAAGCCGGCGATCAGGCCGGCGATTTGTCGAAGCATGGTCTCCCCCCAGGGTTATTGATTTCGAAGATTGCGCCCATCGGCGAGGCGGGCAAGCCACGAGCGCCGAGGGACTCGGGACGACCTCGACGGGAACCGCCATGGCTCCGCTCACGTTCGATCAGCAAGCAAAGCCAATGGGAGGTTGATATGGGCCGGGCTATTCTACTGATGTTCTTGGGCGTTCCGCTGCCGATCATTCTGCTGCTCGCGCTGTTCTGGCACTGACGGCGGGAACAGAGATCATGACCGTCATCGACACATCCACCGCCGACGTTGCGCTCGCGACTGACGCGGCGCTGGCCGCCAAGCCGGCTTCCGCCGTCTCCTGGCCGGCGATCTTCGCCGGCGGCGCCACCGCCGCGGCGATTTCGCTGATCCTGCTGGCCCTGGGCTCCGGCCTGGGTCTCGCGACCGCCGGGCCATGGGCAAACAACGGCGCCTCGCCCGTGACCCTGACCTCGGCCATGGTGATCTGGCTGATCGTGATGCAGTGGATCGCGTCCGGCATGGGCGGTTATATCACCGGGCGCCTCCGCACCCGCTGGCACGGCGTCCACACGCACGAGGTCTTCTTCCGCGATACCGCCCACGGCCTGCTGGCCTGGGCGCTGGCCAGCCTGTTCGCCGCCGCCCTGCTGGGCTCGGCCCTGGCCGGCGGCGCCTCTAACGCCATGCAAGGCGGGTCTTCCTCCGCCATGCCGGGCGAGACGACCGACTCGCCGCTCAGCTACGACAGCGACTATCTGTTCCGCTCCCTGCGCGGCGAGGCGCCGCCCAGCAACGCCCAGGCACGGATCGAGGCCGAACACATCCTCGGCGCCGGCCTGGTGCGTGGCGGACTTTCGCAGGACGACAGCGCCTATCTGAACGCCCTGGTGGTCACTCAAACCGGTGTCGGCCCGGCCGAGGCTCAGCGTCGGATCGAAGTGGTCACCGATCGCGAGCAGCAGATCGCCACGGCCGCCAAACAGGCCGCCGATACGGCCCGCAAGACCGCCGCCAGCCTGGCCATCGTCACGGCCCTGTCCATGCTGGTCGGCGCCCTGATCGCCTGCGTCTCCGCCGCTCTTGGCGGGATCCAGCGGGACGAGCATCTGTAAGAAGAGCGAGGGTCTCATCTGGGACCTCATTCAGCTGGTCCGCCGCCTTCCCGCCAGGGAGGGCGGCCGGATTAGTCTTCCTGAAAAATCTGCTCGATCGCCAGGCCGAACAGCTTGGCGATCTTGAAGGCCAGCGGCAGGCTGGGATCGTATTTGCCGGTTTCGATGGCGTTGACGCTCTGTCGAGAGACGTCCAACCGCTCAGCCAGGTCGGCCTGGCTCCAGTCCCGCTCGGCGCGCAGAACCTTCAGACGGTTCTTCAACAGTAGCGCCTCAGGGCAAGGAGCCGGCCGGGCGCGAGCAGGAAGCACCAGATCGCAAAGGCCCACCAGGTCTGGATATGCGGAACCAGGCCGAACAGCTCAAGAAAACCCCAGACCGTCTCGACGGCCAGAAGACCGCCGCTGGCCCACAGGGCCGCCTCCGCCTGCATGGCGCGCTCGAATTCGTCAGTTTCCTCGTGCAGATAGACGCCCATGCTCGCAATCGCCGCCAGCAGCGGCAGGGCGGGCGTGATGGCCAGGACGTAGGCCACAAGACCTATGAGGTGGTATTGGATCACGGCGCTGAGCGAGCCGATCAAGGCTACGACATAGACCGTAATGGCGACCATGAAGCGCATCCGGTAGCGCTTGGCGGCGGCCGATGGGTTTAGGCGGCCGGCCCGCCGCACCATCCTGCTGCAATAGGTCGTCAGCGCCAGAATCACGAGGCCATACGCGGCCGCCACGCCCACCAGGACGATGGTATCGGCGTGCTGACGCTTCAGATAGGAGCAAGCGGCGACAAAGGCCGCCGAGGCCAAGCCCAAACCGCCCAGGCCCAGGAGATAGCCGCCGGTAAACCGCCTTGTCGGACGGTCGAAATCGTTCTTGGTCGCGATCATCGAGAACGCTCCGGTGATGCAGCAAAGGAGCGCCTGATTGCCCTCCTTGTCTAAATGACAAGGAAACATGACATCTAGCGCGAGGAAATGTCAAGCATCATTGTCATTATGACAAGTAGACTATTGGCGGCTACCAGGCCCGGAAATGCTTCGAGAGCTTCAGCCCCTGGCGCTGATAGTGGGAGCCGCCTTCGCCATAGAGCCGGTCTGGCCGCTCGGTCATCGGCTCATAGACCAGACGGGCGACGGTCTGGCCGTCTTCCAGCAGGAATGGGGTCTCATGGCTGCGGACTTCCAGAACGCCGCGGGAGCCGGCGCTGCCGGTTTCCGCCGCGCCGAAGCCGGGGTCGAAGAAGCCGGCGTAGTGGACGCGGAATTCTCCCACAGCCGGGTCGATCGGCGTCATCTCGGCGGCCTGCATCGCCGGGATGTCCACCGCCTGTTTGGACGCCAGGATGTAGAATTCGCCGGGATCAAGCAGCACCTCGCCCCGTCGCGGCTCGATGGCTTCCCAGAAGTCGCGGGGATCGTGACCATCCACATGGTCGAGATCGATGATGCCGGCGTGGCGGCGGGCGCGGAAACCGGCCAGATCGCCGGTGAGGTCCACATCCACATCGACGGCGGCCAGCAGCGGCGGCTCGCCGACCTTCAGCCGCAGCTGGCTTAGCCGCGTGCCGGTTCGCACCAGCACCGAGAAGGTCTGGGGCGCGATCTCCAGATAGAGCGGTCCCTCATAGCCGGCGGCGACATCGTCGAAGGTCGGACCATGATCGGTGAGCAGGCGCACGAAGACATCGACGCGGCCAGTAGAGCTTTTCGGGTTGGCCCGCGCCCGCATGCCCTTCGGCAACCGCATCCGCTCTGACAGCTCGACGATATAGACGCAGCCCCGCTCCAGCACCGCCCCGCCGGTGAGGTCGAGCTGGTGCATGGCCACGTCCGGCAGCCGGTCCGCGACCTTTCGGCCCGGCCCCGGCAGGAAGGAGGCGCGCACCCGCCAGCAGCGCTCGCCGAGCCGCAAATCCAGGCTGGCCGGCTGCACCTGACCGGGGGCAAAGGGGAGGTTTGCGGCGATCGACCCGTCGGCGATCAAGGCCTCAATGGCTTGACAGGGAAGGATGCCGGAATTTCTGCGCTCGCTCATCGCGGGCGACACTCGCCGCGCGACGCGAGTCTGGCAAGCGCGATGCGCGCGAACCCTTGACCTAAGGGGGGACGGCGCCTTTCATGCCGCACTTTTTGAAAAGGCGTTGAGTCATGTCCGGCCGCGACAGCGAAAAACCCGAAGACTGGGAAATCGCCACCCGTCTGGTGCGCGGCGGGACCATGCGATCGCCCTTCGGGGAGACCGCCGAGGCGATCTTCCTGACCCAGAGCTTCGTCTACGATTCCGCCGAATCCGCCGACGCGCGGTTCGCGGGGGATCAGCCGGGGTTCGTCTATTCCCGCTACGCCAACCCAACCGTGAAGATGTTCGAGGACCGGCTGGCGCTGCTGGAAGGCGCGCAGGCCTGCCGCGCGCAGGCGTCGGGCATGGCCTCGATCCACCTGGCGCTGATGGGGCTGCTCAAGGCTGGCGACCATGTGGTGGCTGGCCGGGCCCTGTTCGGCTCCTGCCGCTGGATCCTGTCCAACTGGGCGCCGCGGTTCGGCGTCGAGACCACCTATGTGCCCGGCCCGGACATCGCGGCCTGGAAGGCGGCGATCCGTCCCAACACCAAGGTCGTGCTGATCGAGACCCCCGCCAATCCGCTGCTGGAGATGACCGACATCGCCGCCGTGGCGGCCCTGGCCCATGAGGTCGGCGCCAAGGTGGTGGTGGACAATGTCTTCGCCACCCCGATCCTGCAAAAGCCGTTGAAGCTCGGCGCCGATGTGGTGGTCTATTCGGCGACCAAACATATCGACGGCCAGGGCCGGGTGCTGGGCGGGGCCATCCTTGGCAATGAGGCCCTGCTGGATGACGCCTACAAGGACATCATCCGCCATACCGGGCCGTCGCTGTCGCCCTTCAACGCCTGGGTGCTGCTGAACGGTCTTGTGAGCCTGGATCTGCGCGTGCGCCGCCAGATGGAGACCGCCGCTGTCCTGGCTGACCGCATCGCCGACCATCCCAAGGTCGTCGCCTGCCGGTATCCCGGCCGCGCCGACCACCCCGAGCACGACATCGCCCGCCGCCAGATGACCGGGGGCGGCAATGAGATGCTCGGTGGCGGAACCCTGGTGGCCTTCGACCTGGGCGACCAGGCCAAGGCGTTCAACTTCCTCAACACGCTCAAGATCGTCGACATCTCCAACAACCTGGGCGACGCCCGCTCCATGGCGACCCACCCGACCACCACCACCCACCGGTCGATGACCGAGGAACAGCGGCGCGAGGTCGGGGTCACGCCTGGATGGGTGCGGCTGTCCGTGGGCCTGGAAGGCCCGGGCGATCTGGCGCGGGACATCGAACGGGCGCTGGACGCGGCATGAACCGGATCCTCAAACGTCAGCGCCGCTCCCCCGTCTATGAGGCGAAGACCCGCGACATCCTCGTGCGCGTCGTTGCCGACTACCTGCCCGGCCAGTCCGACCCGATCGAGCATCGCTTCGCCTGGTCCTACACCATCGAGATCGAGAACCATGGCCTGGAGACGGTGCAGCTGGTCTCGCGCCACTGGCGGATCACCGACGGCCGCAACCAGACCGAGGAGGTCAAGGGCGTCGGCGTGGTGGGCGAACAACCCCGGCTGAAGCCGCGAGAGGCCTTTCGCTACACCTCGGGCTGCCCGCTGACGACGCCCACCGGCGCCATGAGCGGCCGCTATCAGATGCTGACCGACGAGGGCGACGTGTTCGACGTGGAAATCCCCGCGTTTTCGCTGCATTTGCCGGATGCGCACAAGAAGATGAACTAGCCTCAAGGCGCTCATCCCCGCGAAGGCGGGGACCCAGGGTCACCAGATGCGATATTTCCACTGAACCGATTGGAGCGCAGCTGAGAAGGCGGCGCCCAGTCTCCTTGGTCCCCGCCTTCGCGGGGATGAGCGCGGCGTTTGGACTTACCGCGCATCCCTGATCGGCGAAGCCAGCGCCAACACCCCCGCCGCCACGAAGCCGGCCACGGCGATCCACATCCCCGCCCGCATGCCGATCACTCCGGCCAGCGCGCCGCCGCCCAGGGCGCCGATGATGGTCAGGGCGCCGCCGCCAGCCGCCAGGGCCGCGCCGGCCCGTCCCATGACCTCCGGCGCGAGGCGTCCCTGACGCAGGCTGGTGAGGCCGATCAGGCCGGCCGTGCCGAAGGCGTCTCCGATCAGTTGCGAGGCCATCAGAAACGCCGCCCCCTCCGTGACCGACCCATGCGCCAGCGGAATGAAGACCAGGCCAAGACCCCAACCCAATGTGGTCAGGGCCGCCGCCCGCCCAACGCCCAGCCGCCGCGCCAGCCAGGGACCAAGGGCCGCGCCGATCAGGCTGCCGATCCCACCGACCGCGATGGTCAGGCCAAGCACGCCGGGCGCCAAGCCAACGCCCCGGATCGCGAATACCAGATAGAGGGCGCTGAAGACGCCGCCGAACAGACTCTGAACCAAGACGACGATAGCGATGGCCCGCACCACCGGATCGGCGTTGAGCGCTTGAAAGCCGACCACAAGATCGCCCCACCGCGTGGGCGGCTCGGCCTCGGCGTCCAGCTCGGCGCGCGTCTCGACCTTGCGCAGGCTGCCCAGGAACAGGGCCGAGACGAGATAGGTCACCGCGTTCACCGCCAGGGCGACCGGCGCGCCCAGCAGCTGGACCAGGCCGCCGGCGATGGCAGGGCCGCCCAGCTCGGCCATGCCGTCGGTGGCGGCGAGCTTGCCGTTGGCGTCCATCAACTGGCTCTTGTCGACCAGGCTGGGCAGGAAGGCCTGGTCGGCGATGTCGAACAGGACGCTGGCCGCGCCCACCAGCAAGGCGACCGCATAGACCACCCAGATGGTCAGGTGATGCAGCAGGGCGACGACCGGCACGGCGGCCAGCAGGACGGCGCGGATCAGGTCCGAGGCGATCATGATCGTCCGCCGCCGCGACCGATCCACCATCCCGCCCGCAAGCAGACCGACGATCAGCCCCGATCCGCGCGACAAAGCCGCCAGCACGCCCAGCGCGCCGGGACCGGCCTGCAGCGTCAATACGGCGGCCAGCGGCAAGCCTTCGCGCGAAATCCGCGCGCCGAAGGCGGAGATGGTCTGCGCCGACCACAGCTTCAGGAAATCGCGATGCCGCCAAAGGCTCGGGCCGGCGGCAGCGTCCGCTTTGTCCACCGCAAGGCCCCCTATTCAGCTTCGGCGTGTGCCCGGCTCTTAGCGCGCGAGCCGAGCCGTCGATAGGGCTTGACGCTGGGGCATTACTGACAGCCGGCGGTTGAGGGCGTAGGCTTCCCGCAAAATGACGAGGTGAGGACATCGCGATGCGCACCAATGGCATCAATCATCTGGCCCTTGTCTGTAAGGACATGGCCGAGACCGTCGCCTTCTACCAGGACATCCTGGGCATGCCGTTGGTGAAGACCGTCGCCCTGCCCGATGGCGGCCAGCACTTCTTCTTCGACTGCGGCGGCGGCAACCTGCTGGCCTTCTTCTGGTGGGACAACGCCCCGGACGCGGCGCCCGGCGTCGCCTCCGTGGCCCACTTCCCCACCAAGCCGATGACCGCCGTCGGCTCGATGAACCATGTGGCCTTCAGCGTCGACGAGGCCGAGCTGGAACCCTGCGTGAAGCGGCTGGAGGCGGCCGGCGTGCCGGTGCTGCCTGTGGTGGTCAACCACGACGATTCCAAATACGGCGTCGCCGAGGAGATGCATCCCGGCGTCTTCGTCCGGTCGGTCTATTTCACCGACCCCAACGGCATCATGCTGGAGTTCGCGGCCCTGACCCGCACGCTCGGGCCCGGCGACGTCAACCACACGCCAGCCGGCGCCAAGACGCCGCAAGCCAAACCCGCCAAATCGACCCAGACCGAACCGGCTTGATGGCGCCGCGTCTACGCCAGGTGCCTCGGAGCGAGGTCAGCTCCAAGGTCGTCAAATCCGCCTATGACCTGCTGTTCGGCGACCGCGACCCGGTGGGCCAGCCGGGCACGGACACCGGCACGCCGGGGGACTGGTGGACCGTGTTCGCCAATTCCCCCGACGTGCTCGAACACGCCATGCGGGGTTTCGGCCTCTATCGCAGCCCCAGCCGCAAGCTGGACCCGGTGCTGCGCGAGATCGGCCAGACGCGCGTGGGCTGGGACAAGGCCAGCCAGTTCGTCTTCTCCCAGCACTGCAAATCCATGCGCGGCTTAGGCGTCGACGAGGCCAAGATCGCCGCGATCCCCCACTGGCAGGTCGCCGACTGCTACACGCCGCAGGAACGCGCCGTGCTGGCCTATGTGGACTGCCTGGCCCTGTCGGCCGGCCGCACGCCCGATCCGGTGTTCGACGCGCTCAGAAGCTTCCTCAGCGACGAGGAAATCCTCGAGCTCACCTACATCGTCTGCCTGTACGACATGCACGCGGTGATGAGCCGGGCGCTGCGGACCGAGTGGGACGACCGCGACGACCCCATCGTCGAAGTCGCCGCCCCGGAAGGCTTCTCGGCACGCGACTTCCTGGATACGGGGCGGACGAGCGGCGACAGCGCCTAAGCCAACCGCCGGCGCTCGCCCCCTCCGTCACGTCGTTCCGCTTCGCTGCACGCCGCGCCACCTCCCCCGCGACTGCGTCGCATGGGAGGAGAATGGGTCAGCGCCGCCGTTCTCCTCCCATGCAAGCGAAGCGCAGCGGGGGAGGTGGCGCGAAGCGACGGAGGGGGTGAGCGCCGGCCGAACAGCCTCCCCGCCATTCCCAGCTACCGCACCAAATGATCCGCCAACACCTGGGCGACGGCCAGGCTGACGGCCTTGCCCATGCCGATGTGCAGGAATTCGTTCGGGCCGTGCGCGTTGGAATGTGGGCCAAGCACGCCGGTGATGATGAACTGGGCCTGAGGATACTTCTCGCCCAGCATGCCCATGAAGGGGATGGAGCCGCCCTCGCCGATCATCGCCGCGTCGCGCCCGAAGGCGGCCTGGGACGCCCGATCGATGGAGGCGCGCAGCCAGTCGGCCAGGGCTGGCGCGTTCCAGCCTGAGCCGGCCTTCTCCACATCGAACACCACCTTGGCGCCATAGGGCGGGTCGGCCTCCAGCAGCGTCTTGATCTTCGGCCCGGCTTCGTCGGCGTCCACCGTCGGCGGCAGGCGGATGGAGAGTTTGGCCGCCGTGAAGGGCCGCAAGACGTTGCCGGCGTTGACCAGGGTGGGCGCGCCTTCCAGGCCCGTAACCGAAAGCGACGGCCGCCAGGTGCGATTGAGCAGCAGCTCGGTGGGGTCGTCCGCCACCGGACCCATGCCGGGAACGAAGGGATATTTCAGATAGACCTGATCGCCCAACGCGCCGGCGGCGGTCTTGGCCTCGGCGATGCGGCCCGGCGGAATCTGTGCATACAGCTCGGCCAGCTTGATCTCGCCGGTGGTCTCGTCCTCCAGCCGCGAGAGCAGGGAGCGCAGGATGCGGAAGCTGGACGCCACCACCCCGGAGGCGTCGCCCGAGTGGACGCCTTCCTCCAGCACGTCGACCCGCAGGGCGCCGCCGGCGAGCCCACGAAGCGAGGTGGTCAGCCACAGCTGGTCATAGTTGCCGCAACCGGAATCCAGGCAGACCACCAGGGTCGGCGAGCCGATCTTGTCGGCCAGATGGTCGACATAGGCCGGCAGGTCATAGCTGCCGCTTTCCTCGCAGGCCTCGATCAGCACCACGCAGCGGGCGTGGGCGGTCCCCTGGGCTTTCAGCGCCAGGATGGCCGACAGGGCGCCGAACATGGCGTAGCCGTCGTCGGCGCCGCCTCGCCCGTATAGCTTCCCGTCCTTCAGCAGCGGCGTCCAGGGGCTGAGGCCCTCGGCCCAGCCGGTCATTTCCGGCTGTTTGTCGATGTGGCCATAGAGCAGGACAGTGTCGTCGCCCTGGCCCGGGATTTCGATCAGGATCACCGGGGTGCGGCCCGGCAGGCGAACCACCTCCAGCGCCGCCCCGTCCAGGGCCGCGATCTTGCCCTTGGCCCAGGCCGCGAACTGATCCACCGCCGCGTCCATATAGCCGTGCGCCTCCCAGTCAGGGTCGAAGGCCGGGGACTTGTTGGGGATGCGGATGTATTCGGTGAGCTCGGGGATGACCTCCTCGTCCCACAGCCGGTCGATAAAGCTCTTGGCGGCGGATTGGTCCATGGTGGTTCCTCCTTGCTCGGCGCCAGCGTTTTACGGGCGCGGCGCGGGGGCTGTATAGGACCCGCAGCTTCTCGAAGGGGATGATTTTGCCGAACGCCGTCGCCCGCCCCAATATCGTCCTTCTGACCACCGGCGGCACCATCGCCATGACCGCGACCGGAAGCGGCGGCGGGAACCTGACCCAGACCGCGGCCGACCTCGCCGCCGCCGCGCCCGGCCTCAGCGACATCGCCGAGCTGACCGCCGAGGCCGTGCTGGCCAAGCCTAGCTCCAGCTTCACCCTGGACGACATGGGCCAGATCGCCGCCGCCGCGAACCGGGCGGCCGGGCGCGCCGACGGGGTGGTCATCACCCACGGCACCGACACCCTGGAAGAGACCGCCTTCGCCCTGGCCGTGCTGACGCGCAGCGAGACCCCAATCGTGCTCACCGCCGCCATGCGCCGACCGGACCAGCCGGGCGCCGACGGGCCGGCCAACCTGCTGGCCGCCGTCCGGGTCGCCGCCAGCGCCGCCGCGCGCGGGCTGGGGGTGCTGGTGGCCATCGACGATGAGATCCATTCCGGCACATTGGTCCGCAAGAGCCACAGCTTCCGCACCCACGCCTTCTCCTCCGCACCCTTCGGTCCGATCGGCTGGGTGGCCGAGACTCGTGTCCGCATCGCCTTGGCGCCGACCTGGCGGCTGCCGCACCTCACCTATTCGGGCGGCTCACCCATCGTGCCGATCCTGGAAGCCGGACCTGGGCTTGAGGCGGCTGTGGTCGAGGCGCTGGCGGAGGTCTCGGACGGCCTGGTGGTCGCCCTGACCGGCGCGGGCCATGTGGCGGCGGGATGCGTCGATGCGTTGGCGAGGCTGGCCGCCCGCAAGCCGGTGGTGTTCGCCAGCCGCACCGGCGCCGGCGAGACCCTGCGCGCCTCCTACGGCTTTGGCGGCGGCGAGATGGAGCTGATCGCCCGAGGCCTCATCCCCGCCGGACCCCTCGACGGCCGCAAGGCTCGGGTGTTGTTGCAGCTGTTGCTGGCGGAAGGACGGACGATCGGGGAGGTGCGCGCGGTGTTCGACGGCCTTTAGAGCGGAGCCCTGCGCCTCCAGTCTTTGCAAGGCGACTCCGGAACACCTCGCCCGAAGGGAGAGGGAGGGGCCCGCGCCGGAGGCGTGGGAGGGTGAGGGGTTACGCGGCTTCCGAATAGAGCCCACCGGCGCAGCGGCCTCATCCTGCACCGTCCCTAAACCCTCATCCTCCCAGCTTCGCTGGGCCCCTCCTTCTCCCTCCGGGAGAAGGTAAGGGAAGCTCGCGCCTTCGCCTGAGAACGACAGGCGCTGCGTTTGTCCCCTAGTCCTTAAACCCCACGAACACCGCGGCCTCATCCACGGTCTTGCGCTCGGAGACCACCGCGTTTGCCGGGAAGGTTTCGTCCGGCCAGCCCAGGGCGACGCTCTTCATGATCACCTGGTCGTCGGCGATGCCGGCGTGTTCGCGGACCACCGGCGACTGCATGATGCCCTGGCTGTTGATCACCGCGCCCAGCCCCCGCGACCAGGCGGCGTTGACCAGGGCGGTGGTGACCGCGCCGCAGTCGAAGGGCGTATCGTCGCTGCCGTCCAGGGCGCGGTCGTAGGTGACGATGATGCAGACCGGCGCGTCGAACTGGCGAAAGCCGCGAAGCACCCAATCCTGCCGCATGTCCTTGTCGTCGCGGGCGATGCCCATGGCGGAGAACAGCTGTTTGGCGACGCCGATCTGCCGTTCGCGGTGCGGACCAGCGAAGGCCTGGCCGGTGCGGAACTCGCGCGACTGCGGCACGCCCGCCACCATCCGCTCGGTGTTGCCGGCGCGGATCCGGTCCAGCGGCTCGCCGGTGATGATGTAGAAATTCCAAGGCTGGGTGTTCATCGACGAGGGCGCGCGCATCGCCAGGGCGATGATTTCCTTGATCAGGGCCCGGGGGACCGGGTCCGGCTTATAGCCGCGGATGCTGCGGCGGCCATTGACCACCTCGTCGAACGACGGCGCTGAATTGGAGGTCATCGGCGAGTTCTCATCCCTGTCTGGCCGCTCTGGGCCGGCGGTCGAACGTTTGTTTTAAAGATCGGTGGCGGCCGAGACGAGTAGGAATTTTGTGGATGAAGCTTAATCTGCGCGCCCATGGCGCGAGCCGCATCCGTCTCCTAGATTGATCCCATCAAGAGGCGAGACCATGCGCACCTTACTGAACATTCTCTGGTTCATCTTCGGCGGCTGGATTTCCGGCACGCTGTGGCTGCTGTCAGGCGTGATCCTGGCGATCACCATCGTTGGCCTGCCCTTCACGCCGGCAGCGTTCCGGATGGGCTTCTACAGCTACTTCCCCTTTGGCCTGCGGGTCGAGGAAGCCGATTTCGGCCCAACCAGCACCCTGCTCAACATCGTCTGGCTGGTGCTCGCCGGCTGGTGGCTGGCGCTGCATCACATCGCCCTGGCGATCGGCCTGGCGCTGACCATCATCGGCATCCCCTTCGCCATCCAGCACGTGAAGCTGGCGGTGAACTCGCTGATGCCGGTGGGCAAGACCATCGTGCAGACGGACTCGCTGTTCTAAGGGCGTGCGAGCCCGGTTATAGAAGGCGCACGTTTTCGGCCCCGCCGAGTATCGGACGCCTTCTATGACCTCGGACATCGAACCGTTTCACGCCATCGCCATCAGCCGGTTGGCGCACAAGCTGAAAGCCGAGGGCCGCCAGGTCGTCCATATGGAGTTCGGCCAGCCCTCTACCGGCGCGCCCCGAGCGGCGATCGAGCGGGCGCACCAGGTGCTGGATACCGATGGCATGGGCTATTGGGAGAGCATTCCGCTCAAGCAACGGCTGGCGCGCCACTATGCCGAGACCTATGGCGTGACGGTCGATCCCGAACAGTTCGTCATGACCTGCGGCGCCTCGCCGGCCCTGGTGCTGGCGCTGGCGTCCAGCTTCAAACCGGGTGACCGGGTGGCCCTGGCTCGCCCCGGCTATGTCGCCTACCGCAACACCCTGAAGGCGCTGAACTTCACGCCCGTCGAGATCAACTGTGGCGCAGCGGTGCGCTACCAGCTGACGGCCGAGGTGCTGGCGGCGCTAGAGCCCGCGCCCGCAGGCGTCATCATCGCCAGCCCCGCCAATCCCACCGGCACCATCATCCCCAAGGCCGAGCTGGCCGCCATCGCCAAAGTGTGCCGCGAGCGTGGCGTCAAGATCATCTCGGACGAAATCTATCATGGCCTGAGCTATGGCGAACGAACCCACTCGATGCTGGAGTTCGAGCCCACCGCCCTGGTGGTGAACAGCTTTTCCAAATATTTCAGCATGGTGGGTTGGCGGCTCGGCTGGCTGCTGGTCCCGCGCGAGCATCTGCATCGCGCCCGCGCCTTCGTCGGCAACATGTTCCTGACCGCCCCCTCGCTCAGTCAGCACGCTGGCCTCGCGGCCCTGGACGCCCATGATGAGCTGCAGGGCCATGTGGCGGCCTACGCCCGCAATCGCGAGCTACTGCTGAACGCCCTGCCCGCGCTTGGCCTCAATGAGATCGCCCCGCCCGACGGCGCCTTCTACGTCTATGCCGACGTCAAGCATCTGACCGACGACAGCCTGGCCTTCTGCAAAAAGCTCTTGCTGGACACGGGTGTGGCGACCGCGCCCGGGATCGACTTCGACCCCGAGGACGGCCGTCACTTCATCCGCATGAGCTTCGCCGTTTCGACGCCGGAGCTGGAAGAGGCGATCGCGCGGATGACGCCCTGGTTTGCACAGGCGGCCAAGGCGCGCACCAGCGAGCCCGTCTAGCCGCCCATGCCCCTGACCGTCGAAGCCCTGGACCACCTGGTCCTCAACGTCTCTGATCCGGAAGCCTCGGCCGCCTGGTATCAACGGGTGCTGGGCATGACCCGCGAGAACACGGACCCTGGCGCTGGCAAGCCCCAGCGGATCTCCGTCAACTTCGGCGCCCAGAAGATCAACCTGCGGCCCATCTCAGCGAGCAAGGCCGACTGGTTCACCGCCGACCACGAAAGCGCCGGCAGCGACGATCTCTGCTTCCTCACCGCTTCGACCCCGCCTGAGGTTGTCGCCCACCTGACCGCGCTCGGCGTTGCCATTGAGCAGGGCCCGGTAGAAAAACGCGGCGCGAGGGGGACGCTGATGTCAGTCTATTGCCGCGACCCCGACGGCAGCCTGATCGAGATTTCCTCCTATCTGGCGTAGCGCGGTCACCCTCCCCCATTGAGAAGGAGGGCTTTGGCGGCGAGGCGCGCCTAGCTCGCGAGAAAGGCCGCGATCTGGTGGTTCACCTCATCCATATGGGTGACGAAGAGGCCATGCGGCGCACCGGGGATCACCGCCAGCCGCGCTTTCGGCATCGCCTCGGCGGCGATCCGGCTGGTGAGCTCCAGCGGTGCGGAAAAGTCCCTGTCGCCTGACAGGATCAGGGTTGGCGTCCGGATGTTGGGCAGCTCGGCGCGAAAGTCGGTCTCCACCACCGTGTCATTACAGGCGATCATCGCCTCCAGCGGCGTTCGGGTCATGATGTCCGACAGCCAGCGCAACATGGCCGGCGACGTCTCCGGCGTCACGAAGGGGCCGGCGTTGTCAGCCAGCCACTGTGGGAAGTCCCGTCGCCAGGCGGCCTGGATCGCGTCCACCGCCGCGCGGTCGAGGCCAAAGGGATGGTCCCTGGTTTTCAGCATGTAGGGAATGGTAGGCGCCAGCAGCACCGCCTTCTCCACCCGCCCCGCGCCATGACGGGTGAGGTAGCGGACGATCTCCGCGCCACCCATGGAATGGCCGACCAGGGTCACCTCGGTCAGGTCCAGCGTCTCCAGCACCGCCGCCAGATCGTCGGCCAGGGTGTCGTAGTCGTAGCCGCCCGAGGGAATGTCGGACTGCCCGTGTCCGCGCCGGTCGAAGGCGATGCAACGCCGGCCAGAGCGAACCAGCGGCGAAATCTGGTAGGCCCACATGTCGCTGGCCAGCGCCCAGCTGTGCAGAAAGACCACCGGCTTGCCGGCGCCCCAGTCCTGGTAGTGCAGGCCGACGCCGTCGCGGGTCGGGATTTTCGCGGGCTTACGGCTAGGCGCCGGCAAGGCGGCGGCTGGCGCCGAAGCCAGGCCCACGCCGGTGGCGCCGGCGACAGCGAGTTGGAGAATAGATCGTCTTTGCATGATAACCTCCTTGAGTGGTGGAGGCAGCTTGCCGAAGCCGGCGAGGTAAAACGATTACCTCAAAGGTAAGCGTCAGGCGTCTTTCTGCACGTGGCGCCGCACGCGCTGGACGGTGTCTTCATCGGCGGGAAAAAAGGTCTCGATCATCAGTTCGGACAGGGTGACGTCCACCGGCGTGCCGAACACCATGGTGGTCGAGAGGAAAGACAGTTCGCCGATCGAGGTCATGACCCGGAACGGGATCACCACACCGTCCGAAGGCCGTTGCGGCGGCCGGCCAGCCAGTCCGGCGCGAGCGTAGCCAGCCGCTTCATCGGCCAGAGCGATCAGCACCGGATCGCCCGTGGCGTCGATCTGTTCGTGCAGCCGGTGGATCAGATGGGCCGACCATTCGGCCAGATTGAGGATTCGCGGCGCCAGACCCTGGGGATGCAGGCTCAGCCGGATCGCATTGACCGGCCGCTCCATCAACGCCGGCGCCACGCCCTCATAGAGCACCTGCAGGGCGCTGTTAGACGCGGCGATACCCCAGTGCCGATCCAGGGCGAAGGCCGGATAGGGTTTGTGGCTTTCCAGAACCAGCTGGATCGCATCCTGGGCTGGCTTCAGGTGCGGATCGTCCAGGGACCGTTCGGGGAACAGCGGCGCGAATCCAGCCGACACCAAGAGCACGTTGCGCTCGCGCATGGGCACGGCCAGGTGCTCGGCGAGACGCAGGACCATCTCGCGGCTGGGCGCGGACCGGCCCGTCTCGACGAAGCTCAAGTGCCGCGCGGAAACCTCAGCCTCGCAGGCCAGGTCGAGTTGGCTCATGCGGCGGCGCTGGCGCCAGGTGCGCAGTTGATCGCCGAGAGCGTTGGCGGATCGTCCCATGGCTGCGGTCATAACCCCGCGCGGGGGCCGATCCAATTACCTTGCGGGTAAGGGTTCGGCCGAAGCGTTCGGAACATGGGCGGGCGCGTCATAGGCCGGCGCCAGATGGGCCCCGACCGTGATCTTGACCAGGATCAGCAGCACGACCGCCGCGCCCATGATCCCCGCGTGCATCAGCCAGAAGGCCGTGGGCGTCATCTTCTCATAGAAGCCGCCCAGCCAACCCACCGCCAGATTGGCGGCGAAGCTGTTGAGGAAGTAGAGGCCGATCACGCTCGATGAGGTGCCCTTGGGCGCGGCTCTGGAGAACAGCGCCATGCCGATCGGCAGCATGTTGGCGAAACCGACAGAATTGACGACGCCGAAAGCCACCGCCCAACCCAGGCCGACCCGGTGACCGGTCACCGCCACCACGGTCGAGGCCGCCGCCAGGATCAGTTGCCCGCCGACCATAAGGGCGACGCCGAGGATGATCTTGGTAAGCTCGTCCGGCTCGGCCCAGCGCGTCGCCCACCAACGCCAGAAGCCGGCGGAGGCGGCGATGGTGATCGCGCCCAGGATACCGCCCATGGACAGCAGCCAGGTCACCGGCATGGTGTGGCCGAAAAAGTTGAGCTGATAGTGGGACTTGGCCCAGATCAGCAGGAGGTTGAAGCCTTGCTGGTTGCCGACCATGCCCATGGCCAGCATGGGCACCAGGGCTGCGAGAATGGCGATCTTGCGCCAGTCCGCGGCGCTCAGCGGCGGCGCGGATTGACGCCCGTCAGCCGTCGTCTTCGCCTTCAGGTCGGGCGGAAAGGTCGGCCGGCCCGCGAGGTAGGCGGCCAGTCCGACCAGCATGCCGATCCCCGCCGCCCCAAACCCCCAGTGCCAGCCATAGACCTCGCCCAGGGTGCCGCAGACCAGGGGTGTGATGATGCCGGCGATCTGGATCGCGAACAGGAAGATCTGGAAGGCGTCGGCGCGCCGCGGATCGTCCGGGCCATAGAGGTCGCCGACCTGGGAGGAGATGTTGCCCTTGAACAGGCCGGTGCCGAAGATCAGGCAGGTCAGGGCGATCAGGAAGGTCTGCTCGAAGGCCATCAGGAAGTGGCCGAACGCCATCAGGATCGCGCCCATGGTCACCGCCAGGGTTCGGCCGGTGAGCCGGTCGGCGATCAGGCCCCCCAGGATCGGGGTGATGTAGACCACGCTGGTGTAGAGTCCGAAGATCGCCGACCCCAACGCCAGCGGCGTCATATGGCCACCGGCTTCCAGCAGCCGGCGAAATTCGACGAAGCCCCAAACGTGTCCGACATGCTCCGGCTTGAACAGGAAGCCGGTCATGTAGAGGACCAGCAGCGCCTGCATGCCGTAGTAGGAAAACCGCTCGAACATCTCCGAGGTGGTCAGCCAGCCCAGGCCTATGGGATGGCCGATGAAGGCGGTGTCGCGGCGTGAGGCGGCGTCGGTCATGCCGCAGCCTATGGGCGGCTAGGCTGGGGCGTCCAGGGGGAAGTGATCACTTGAACCCTAGCGAGGGCCGGCTGCACGAATCCTTCTCCCCTTGCGGGAGAAGGATTCGGTCAGTCATTCCGCGGCGATCGCCAGGGGTGCGGGCGCTTTCAAAGCCGCCCAGAGGGCGTCGCGGTTGGCCCTGGCCTTCTCAAGCCCCACAGCCTTCACAGGGCCGAAGCCTCGCGCTTCGGAGGGCCAGGCGGCCAGCTTGGTCGCGGCGGCGTAGTGGATCGCATCCAGACCGTCGCACAGCTTGCGGACATCGTCCTCATAGATGGCGATCAGGGCGCGTTCCTCGCGGCGCTCGGCGGCATAGCCGAACGGGTCGAGGGCGGTGCCGCGCAGGACCTTGCCCTTGGCCAGCATCCGCAGCGCCGGGAATATCCAGGGGCCGAACCTGTGCTTCTTCGGCCGACCGGTGGCCGGATCGATCCGAGAGAACAACGGCGGCGCCAGCCACAGACCCAGGCGCTTGTGGGTCTCGAACTGCCCGCCGAGCGTCTCGGCGAAGGCCGGCTCGGCATAGAGGCGGGCGACCTCGTACTCGTCCTTGTAGGCCATCAGCCGGTAGAGCTGGCGGGCCACATTGCGGACCAGGGCGCCATCTCCCGTGGCTGCGGCGTCGGCCGAGACGGCCAGGGCGACGATAGCGCGATAGCGGGCGGCGTAGACCTCGCCCTGATAGGCGACCAGATCGCTAGCCAGTCGGTCGACCAGTTGCTCGGCGGTCTCCGTGACCGGCTTTTCCGCATGCAGACCTGCCGCACGTTCGGCGGAGGCCTGGTCATGGGCGGCGATCCGGCCCCAGGCGAAGGCGAGTTGGTTGGCCTTTACCGCAACCCCGTTCAGCTCGATGGCGCGCAGCAGCGCCTCGGCGCTCAGCGGCAGCCAGCCCTTCTGGAAGGCGAAGCCCAGCAGCAGGGTGTTGGCGGTGGTGGCGTCGCCGAACAGGCCCTCGGCCAGGCGGGTGGCCCGGACGGTCTTGGTTTCGCGGGCGCGCTTGCGGATCGCCCGGCCCATCGGGTCGAGCGGCAGGCTGAAGTCGCGGTTGGTCACCGCGTCGGCGGTGGGCGAGGTGTCGAGGTTGAGGGCGATCTTCGAGCGGGTGTTCGACAGGCCGGCCAGGGCCTCCGCCGTGCCGGCGACGATCAGGTCGGCGGCCAGCATCAGGTCGACGGAGCCGCCGCCGATTCGCACCGCGTGCAGGTCGCCGTCCTTGGGCGCGATGCGGATCTGGCTGGCGACGGCGCCGTTCTTCTGCGCCATGCCCGTGAAATCGAGGGTCGAGGTGGCCAGGCCTTCGATGTGGGCCGCGGTGCCGATCAGGGCGCCCAGGGTCAGAACGCCGGTGCCACCAACGCCGGCGACATAGATGTTGAAGTCGCCCGTGAGCGCGGCGCGCAGCGGATGCGGCAGGTTGGCGGCCAGGGCCGCGGCCTCGCCGGCAAGACGCAGCGCGTCCGGCTTGGGCGCCACGCCGCCTTCGACTTCCACAAAGCTCGGGCAGAAGCCTTTGACGCAGGACAGGTCGATATTGCAGGCGCTTTGGTTGATCTTGCGCTTGGTCCCAAAGGCGGTGTCCAGCGGCTCGACGGCGATGCAGTTGGACTGCACCTGGCAGTCGCCGCAGCCTTCGCAGACGCGCGGATTGATCATCAGCCGCTTGTCCGGGGTCGCCATGGTCCCGCGCTTGCGACGGCGGCGCTTTTCGGAAGCGCAGGTCTGTTCATAGACGATGGCGGTGACGCCCTTGGTTTCGCGCAGGCGGCGCTGGACGGCGTCGAGATGGTCGCGGTGCTCGATTTCGACGCCTGCAGCGAGGCCCTTGGCGGCGCGCCACTTATCCGGATCGTCGGAGACCATTACGATGGTCGTGACTCCCTCGGCCGCCAGTTCGCGGGTGACTTTCGCCGGGTCCATATGGCCCTCGGCCATCTGGCCGCCCGTCATGGCCACGGCGTCATTGTAGAGGATTTTGAAGGTGACGTTGGCGTCGCTGGCCAAGGCCGCGCGGATCGCCAGCAGGCCGGAGTGCTGATAGGTGCCGTCGCCCAGGTTCTGGAACAGGTGCGGCGTCTCGACGAAGGGCGCGGCGCCGACCCACTGGATGCCCTCGCCGCCCATTTGGCTGAAAGTCGGTGTACGCAGTTCCGGTTCGGCCAGGGCCATCACGTGGCAGCCGATGCCGCCGCCGGAGATCGACCCCTCAGGCGTGCGGGTCGAGGTGTTGTGCGGGCAACCGGAGCAGAAGAAGGCCTTGCGGTTGGCGAAGCCGGCGCGGTCGGGGACCAGGCAGCGGGCTTCCCAGTCGCGCAGGGTGGTCCAGAAAGGACCGGCCCCGGTGGAGACCACCGAGGCCAGGGCGCGGGCGACGAGATAGGGGTTCAGCTCAAGCACCTCCGGAAGGAGAAGCTGGCCGTCGAGGCCATGCTTGCCCACCACCTGCGGTCGGCGGTCGGCGGGCATGTTGTAGAGGGCGGTCTTCAGCTGCTCCTCGACGTAGCCACGCTTTTCCTCGACCACCAGGATGGTCTCGACCTCGGCCGCGAGCTGCTTGAGCCGGGTCGTTTCCAGCGGCCAGGTCATGCCGACCTTGTAGACCACCAGGCCCAGGGCCTCGGCGCGGCGCTGGTCGATGCCGAGGCCGGCCAGCGCCTCCATCAGGTCCTGGTGGGCCTTGCCGACCGTGACGATCAGGGTGCGGCGGCGGGGCGCGTCCTGGACGATCCCGTCGATATTGTTGGCGCGCGCCCAGGCCAGCACGGCCGGGATGCGCTCCTCGATCAGGCGCCGCTCCAGCTCGATGCGGCCGGCGGGCCAACCCAGCTTGGGATCCCAGTTCAGCCCATGCGCCGGCATTTCGAAATCGGCGGGCGTGCGGAACATCGGATAGGGATCGGGCGCCTCGAAGCCGGCGGCGCTTTCGACGACTTCGGCGATGGTCTTCATCGCCACCCAGACGCCGGCGAAGCGGGACAGGGCGAAACCGGCGAGGCCGAGGCTCAGGATCTCGGAGACCGAGGACGGCTGCAGGACCGGCATCATCACCGACTGGAAGATGCCGTCGGTCTGGTGCGGAAAGGTGGACGACTGGGCCGCATGGTCGTCGCCGGCCAGGGCCAGGGCGCCGCCAAGCTTGGACGTGCCCAGGGTGTTGGCGCAGCGCAGGACATCGCCGCTGCGGTCGACGCCAGGACCCTTGGCGTACCAGATGCCGAACACGCCGTCGGCCTTGGTCGGGCCGTAGGCCGCGTGCATCTGCGACCCCCACAGGGCGGTCGCGGCCAGATCTTCGTTGAGGCCCGGCTGGAAGATGACATCGTGTTCTTTAAGGGTCTTTTCGGCGCGCCAGAGCTGCTGGTCGTAGGCGCCGAGGGGGGAGCCGCGGTAGCCGGAAATCAGCCCGGCGGTGTTGAGCCCGGCGGCCCTGTCCAGGCGGCGCTGCATCATTGGCAGCCGCACCAGGGCCTGGATGCCGCTCATATAGAGGCGACCGCGCTCCCGAGCGAAAACCTGCTTAAGGTCGTACTCGAGATCGATCGACGACATGAGCTTCCTCCACCTTATTGGGAAAGGTAAGCCGAAACCCGGTAGGAAATCTCACCAATTTGCGTAAGATATGGTCCAATCATAGTTCATATAAACTATAGGATTGGTCATATTGGCGCGAAAAGACCATCAAAGCCTGGACCGCATAGATCGAAACATACTCGCCATCCTGGCCGAGGAAGGCCGCATCAGCTGGCGCGATCTGTCCGACAAGATAAGCCTGTCGCTGACGCCCACCCTGCGTCGGATCAAGCGGCTTGAGGACGACGGCTTCATCGTCGGCTATTCAGCGCGCCTCGACGAGGCGCGGCTGGGGGGACAGATGAGCGTGTTCGTCTCCGTCACCCTCGACAAACAGTCCGAGGACGCCCTGGAGGTGTTCGAGCGGCACGTCAGCACAGCGCCCGAGGTGATGAGCTGCTTCCTGATGGCCGGCGGCGAGGACTATCTGCTGCGGGTGGTGGCCGATGATCTGGCTTCCTACCAGGCCTTCATGACCGGGGTTCTGACCCGGATACCTGGCGTGGCGCGCATCCACTCCAGTTTTGCGCTGAAGTCAGTGATCCAGCGCTCGACGCCGCCGCTGAAATAGCGGGCGTTTTGTTAGCCGCCGCGCCTATCGCTACTTCGGAAACCCAACGCCCGTCAGGGTCTCCGACACCTCCCACAGCCGACGCGCCACGGCCTCGTCCCTTGCCTGTTTCGCCACCCGCGCGATCTTTGGCGGGCCCTTCAGTTCGAACAGACGGCTTGGGCCATAGTAGCCGCCGCCGACGGCGTCCGGCGAGGTCGCGGCGAGAAGTTGCGGCAAGGCGCCTTCGGCGGCGCTCTGGCTCATCCAGGGCTGCATGAAGGTGGCGTTCAGGCGGGCAAAGACGCTGTGGTTTCCCGGGCCGCTGGCGATCAGGTCCGTGCGGGCAAAGCCGGGGTGTGCGGCGTTGCTCATGATCCCCCAACCGCCCGCGCGGCTCCGCCGATCCAGCTCGAAGGCGAACATCAGCATGGCCAGCTTGGACTGGCTGTAGGCCGGCCAGGGGCGATAGGCCTTGGTCCATTGCAGATCGTCGAAGTTGATCTGGCCGGTGTGATGGGCGCCGCTGGAGAGGTTGACCACCCGGGGCGCCGTGCCGCGACGGAGCAGTGGCAGCAGGTGCGCGGTCAGGGCGTAGTGGGCCAGGTAGTTGACGCCTAACTGCAGCTCGAAGCCGTCGGCCGTGACCTGATGGCGCGGCGGCATCATGACGCCGGCGTTGTTGACCAGCAGGTCAATCTTGTCGTGCCGTCCCGCGATCCGCTCGGCGAAGTCTGTGACATCGGCCAGCCGCGACAGGTCGAGCAGCTCCAGCCGCACCTTGGCGCCCGGATGGGCGGCGAGAATCCGCGTCACCGCCGCCTGCCCCTTGTCTGGATTGCGCGCCGCAACCACCACCTCGGCGCCCGCGCCGGCCAGTTCCAACGCCGTCTCATAGCCCAGGCCGGTGTTGGCCCCCGTGACGACAGCCAGCCGCCCGGCCTGATTGGGGATGTCTTTCGTGGTCCAGCTCATGATCGATCCTGTCGCCCGTGTCTCACAGACGTAACTCCGTCAGTCACTGATTGAAAGAAGGCTCCCCGACGATCTATACATACCTGATGGAAACCATCAGCCCTTTCAGTCACAACGCCGAATTCTGCGACTGCCTTACCGAAGGCCAGGACGAGATGGCGCGGGAAATTCTCAGTCAGGCCGCCAGCCAATGGACCCTGTGGGTCTTACATGTGCTGGCCGAGAATGGCGCGCCGCTCCGCTTCACCCGTGTGCTCGAGCGGGTGGAGGGCGTCAGCCAGAAGGTTCTGACCCAGACGCTGCGGAAGCTGGAACGGGACGGTCTGGTCACCCGCACCCTCTATCCCCAGGTTCCGCCGCGCGTGGAATATCAGCTGACAGACCTGGGTCAGGCGCTGCTGCAACAGGTGGCGCCGGTATGGCGCTGGGTCGCCGAGAACATCGCCGCCTTCGAAACCGCCCGTGTGCGCTTCGACGCAGAAAAGGCCAGGCGGGACTAACGCCCGCTATTCGTTCCCCGAAGCCTCGCCGTGGCTGCCTAGTCCGTGCAGCCAGTCCATCAGCGCCAGGCCGACGCCGGCGGCCAGGAAGCTGCCCATCAGCGCCAGCTGCCAGATCAGGACGTCCGTCGGCACGGGGGCTTCGTTCAGGCGCATGAAGGTCTTGAGCAGGGAGATGGCCGAGATGGCGACGATGGAGGCGATCAGCTTCATCTTCAGCGACGAGAAGTCGATCGTGCCCATCCAGGCCGGCCGGTCTTCCTCGGCCGCCGCATCCATGTGCGAGACGAAATTCTCGTAGCCCGAGAAGATCACGATCAGCACCAGGTTGGCGGCCAGGCTGAGATCGATCAGCGACAGCACCATCAGGATGGCGTCTTCCGGTTTGGCGCCCGGCGCCAGCACGTGCGGAAGCTCATGCACCACATCGGCGCCGAACACCCAGAGCAACAATGGCAGGCAAAGCAGCAGTCCCAGATAGAAGGGCGCCATCAGCCAGCGGCCCTCGAACAATACCGTTTCGATGACGGTCTCAAGGAGTGGGGGTTTGCGGCGATCGGGCGAAGTCATGACCTACCCAAGCTGGGGGCGCCGGAGAGACTTGTCCAGGCTCCGCTTGCGAAGCCTGGCGACCAGACTGGGAATTCGAGCGCTCGATCAGTCGGCCAGATCCCCTGTCTTGAGGTCTGCCGATTTTTGGACCGATGTCGGCAATCCATTAATCACGGCCGCGCTATTGCTCAGGTGTGTTCGAAGCGCTGAAAGACCTGAAGGCCAAGCTCGGCCGTTCGCCGGCGCCGGCGCGTGATCGGCGCCAGCTTGCGGCCGATCTGCGCCGGGGGATAGCCGGTGACGAGCTGGTCCTGCACTACCAGCCGCTGGCCAACGCCGGGGACGGCGCGGTGTGCGGTTTCGAGGCCTTGGTGCGCTGGAACCATCCGACACGGGGCATGGTGCCGCCGCTGGACTTCATTCCCCTGGCCGAGGAAACCGGCCTGATCGGCCCCCTGGGCGAATGGGTGCTGCGCCGCGCCTGCGCCGAGGCGGCGCTGTGGGCCAACCCCTTGCGGATCGCGGTGAACCTGTCGCCGCGCCAGCTCCATCGGCCTGACCTGCCAGCGCTGGTGCTGGAGGTCTTGACCACCACCGGCCTCGCCCCCGAGCGGCTGGAGCTGGAGATCACCGAAACCGCGCTGTTCGACGATTTCGACCGCGCGCTCGAGGGCCTGCGCCGCCTGAAAGGCCTGGGCGTACGGATCGCCATGGACGATTTCGGCACGGGATTTTCGTCGCTTTCGACCCTGCACTCCTTCCCGTTCGACAAGCTGAAGATCGACCGCAGCTTCGTCAAAGCCATGCATGTGGACGACCGGGCCAAGGCCATCGTCCGCGCCGTCCTTGGCCTGGGGCTAAGTCTTGGCATCCCGGTGGTGGCCGAGGGCGTGGAGACGGACGAACAGCTGGAGTTCCTCAAGGGCGAGGGCTGCGCCGAGTTGCAGGGCTTCGGCATCGGCCGACCAGCGCCCATCGACGCCCACGGCCCCATCGTCGGCGGGCCATCGCCAATCCGCGGCCGCAGCGCGGTGGCGGCCTAGCCGGCAAGCTTTGTCGTCGGAAGCGCCTGCGTGGCGAAGCCGAAAGCAGGGTGAGCGCGAACATCGAGCAGAAAGTCTTGGCCAAGTCGGCGGGCGCAAGCGCCAGCATGGTATTCGATAATCGAACTATGATAAGCGGCCCAGGGTGGCGCTGGCGTTGCTTGCATCGCGGCCGTCTTGCAGGTCGATTTTGGACTTCATTACAGAGGCGCTGATCTGCGGATGGCGGAATCGAAGCGGGGCATTGGAGGGCGGCTGTCGCTTGGCGTCTCCGGCCAGGCGTTTTCCAGGTTAATTTTCGCCTTCTACACCGTCGCGCTGATCCCGGTCCTGATCAGGGCCTGGGGCGTCGGCGGCTATGGCCAGTGGATCGCCCTGACGGCGCTGGCCTCCTACATGTCCTTTTCCAACTTTGGCCTGGTCTCGACCTCGGCCAATGAGATGGTGATGGCGGCCGGCGCCAACGACCACGTCCGGGCGCGCCGTACCTTCCAGATGTCGCTCAACCTGACATTCTACATCGTCCTGCCGCTGATCCTGGTCATCCTGGCCCTCGTCGCAGTCACCCCGATCAGCAAGATTCTGCGGCTGACGGCGCTCAGCGATAGCCAGGTCTTGTTCATCATCACCCTGATCGCCGCCCAGTTCTGGCTCCAGACCGTGCGCGGCCTGATGGTGGCCGCCCTCTACGCCACGGGAGC
>Ga0302313_10000599_pt1 | contig 31365 bp, 27 predicted proteins | sample III_Palsa_N2_2_FD_200454 | JGI IMG/M metagenome (GOLD analysis project Ga0302313, IMG submission 200454) | Peat permafrost microbial communities from Stordalen Mire near Abisko, Sweden - III_Palsa_N2_2 | ecosystem: Environmental > Terrestrial > Soil > Palsa > Peat permafrost | place: Sweden...
GTTTGCGCGGCCCGCCGGGCTTGAATCCTCCTGGCCTGAAGCCCCCGGGCTTGCGGCTCGCGGGTCGGAAGGGCCGCTCCGCGCTACCCCCCTGCGGTCGCTCTTCGCGCGGCGCACGGATCGGCGAGCCGGTCTCCCGCGGCGGTTTGTCGGCGCGACTGATGCGCAGCGGGTTGCCCCGGATCTGCACCGCCTGCAGCTCCTGGAAAATGTCATCCGGCATACCGACGGGCAGGTCCACGAAACTGTGGTCCTCGCGGATGTCGATGTGACCGATGTGGCGACCGTCCACTCCGGCCTCGTTGGCTATGGCGCCGACGATGTTGCCGGGCAGCGCGCCATGCGCGTGTCCGACTTCGATGCGGAAGGTCTCCAGCGGCGGCGCCGGCTCGCGCCGGACCCGGCTGCCGGACTCGCGGTCGCGCTCAAAGCGCTCGCCACGCTCCGCACGCGGCCCGCGCTCGGGCCGCTCCTCGCGCGCGAAGCGCTCGCGGGGTGCAGAATCACGCTCGCCACGCTCGGCGCCGGCAGGGCGTTCATCCTTCCGGCTGTCCAGCAAGAACGGCGTTGAGCCCTGCATCAGGCTCGCCAGCGCGGCCGCAATCTCGATGGCCGGCACATTCTGTTCGCTCTCGAACTGCTCCAGCAGCGGTTGGAATGCCTTCGCTTCCCCGTTCTGCAAGGCGGCGGAAATGCGCTCCTTGAAGCGCGCGATGCGCTGGTCGTTCACGTCCTTGACCGTCGGCAGGTTCATGGCCTCGATCGGCTGGCGGGTGTGGCGCTCGATGATGCGCAGCATGTTGCGCTCGCGCGGTGCCACGAACAGGATCGCATCACCGTTACGGCCGGCGCGGCCGGTGCGCCCGATACGATGGGTGTAGGTCTCGGAGTCATACGGGATGTCGTAGTTGATGACGTGCGAGATGCGCTCGACGTCGATGCCGCGGGCGGCGACATCGGTGGCCACCACGATGTCGAGCTGCCGGTTCTTGAGGCGCGCAATCGTGCGTTCGCGCTGTGCCTGCGGAATATCACCGTTCAGTTCCGCGGCATTGAAACCGCGGGCGCAGAGCTTCTCAGCAAGCTCCGTGGTCTCGAGCTTGGTGCGCACGAACACCAGCATGGCATCGAAGCGTTCCGCCTCGAGCACCCGCGTCAACGCGTCCAGCTTGTGCAGGCCGCTGACCAGCCAGTAGCGCTGGCGGATGAGCGGCGCCGTCGAGGTCTGTTGCCGAATCGTGATTTCCACCGGATTGCGCATGTGCTTTTGCGCGATGCGCCGGATGGCATTGGGCATGGTGGCCGAGAACAGCGCGATCTGACGCCCCGGGGGGGTCTGCGTCAGGATCCACTCGATGTCATCGACGAAACCCATCTGCAGCATCTCATCGCCTTCATCCAGCACGACGAACCGCAGTGAAGCCAGATCCAGTGTGCCGCGCTGCATGTGGTCCATGACCCGACCGGGGGTCGCCACGATCACGTGCGCGCCGCGCTTGAGGCCCTTGAGCTGCGGCGTATAGCTTTGGCCGCCGTAGATCGGCAGCACGTGAAAGCCGGGCATCCGCACGGCGTACTTCTGGAAGGCCTCGGCCACCTGGATGGCCAGCTCGCGGGTCGGCACCATCACCAGCGCCTGCGGGGCATTCTGCGAGACATCGATCCGGGCCAGTATGGGCAGCGCGAAAGCGGCCGTCTTGCCGGTGCCCGTCTGGGCCTGGCCGAGCACGTCCTCACCATTGAGAAGGCGGGGGATGGTCTCGCTTTGGATGGGCGAGGGGGACTCGTAACCCACCGCGGCCAATGCCTCAAGCAGGGCATCGGGAAGGCCCAGCTCACGGAAGCTGGTTATTTTGAGGTCATCGGTCACTTGGGGGAGTGTGCTCGGGCAAAGGGGGGCCGGATTGTACGCCCATGCGAGCGTTCGGTGAGGAAAGTTAGCGGTGGACGGGCAGGTCGAAATAGGTCCCGCTACCCCAGCGGATCCGCAGCGGAATATGCCCATCCTCGAGGGATTCGGTACTCACATCCCCGCCGGTGCCGTAATTGATCTGCCGGTCGGGGCGCTTGATGACCCCGATGCTGATCACGATCCGGCTGCCCGCCTGGATGCGCCGCCCCAGCACCCGCTGCACGGTCACGTCCAGCTGCTGCTCGACGCCGGCCTGCAACAGATGGCGGTGGGCCCGGTCGCGGGCGTAGCTGGCCCGGAACTCGAACGGCGGATCGTAGAGCTGGATGAAATCCCCGTTCGCCAGCTGTTCATAGAAGATAACCGCCAGATCCATATCGAACTTATTGGGCGTGAAGTCCAGGTGCAGCTTCGGGGTGCCGACCAGATCGGTCACCTGGGTCACCGGATCACTGACCAGGATCAGGGTGTTGTGGTCGGAGAGGCTCTTTTGGACGAGGCTCGCCGGCGGCGTCCAGTCCCCGTCGGTGCGGTCCGCGAGTTTCACCAGTTGCGTCGCCGGTATCTTGTGCGTACTGCGGCGCAGGACGAGACGGTAGTGGCCACCGCTTGCGGGGGCCACCTTGCCGGGGGTTTTGGGCGGCGCCGGATCAAGCGAGACCGGATCCAGGTAGTAGCGCACGCTGTTGTTGGCGAGCGTCTCAACGGTCGCGGCGTGCAGCCAGTCATTGGCGCCGGCCAGCTGGACATTCACGCGGCCCTTGAGGAGGCCCGGCCAGCCGCCGTGACGGAACACCTGGTCGAACCACTGGAAGCGCAGGTCATCCAGATCCAGCTGTGCCACCGGATCCAGCGGCAATCCCCGCAGGTCAGGCATCGGGCGATTGTCGATGCTGTCATCGGTCCAGGGACCGATGAGCAGCGTGTGATCCGCCTTCGGGTTCGCTTTGAGCTGTTGTTCGAAGTAGTACAAGGAGCCCAGCTCGCCGGCCGCATAGTACCCCGTGATGCTCAGCACCGGAATCTTGATGCGCGCGAACTGCGGCCCGTAGGGCACCATGCGGTGCCAGTAGTAGTCATAGCTCGGATGACTCAGCCAGCGCTGGAACACCGGGCTCGGCTTGCCGGCGAGCTGATCCAGTTCGCGAAACGGCGCCCCGGTCGTATACCAGCGTTTTTCGAGCTGGTGCCAGGAGGCATCCTCGGTATCGCTCGAATAGTCGGGCTCTTCGGAATTGGTGGCGTCCAGGATCCAGCGATAAGCCTGTGAGCGGAAGATGCCATTGCGCACCGGGAAGTCGATGCCTGGTGCAGTGGCATCGGCCGTGGCGACCGCCTTCAACGCCGGGGGCATCTCGCGCAACGCCGCCCAGGCGGTAAAGCCGCTGTAGCGCATGCCGAACATTCCCACCCGGCCATCGCTCCAGGCCTGGTGGGTAATCCAGTTGATCACCGCGGCGGCATCCGCGCCGTCGTGTTCGAACACCAGCACCTCGCTGGTGGCGCGGCTGCGCACGCTCGTGATCACACCCACGTAGCCATGCGCCGCGATTTCGCGCAGGTCGCTGTTGGGATCATCGCCCAATGTGAATTCCAGCAGCGCCGGCAGCGTCGCAGGTCCGCTGCGCGGCCGGATGACATGCGCGTTCAGCTGCACCCCGTCGGTCGTGGTGATGCTGACCTTGTCATCCGTCACATAGCGCCGGCGGTCATCCTCGCGGATCAGGCCGGTCGCCGCGGTGGAGAAGTTGCGGTAGGCGTCGAAGGTGAGGTAGGTCCAGATCAGGTCCACGGCGCGGTCGGTACTGATGCGCGGTTGCGTGCGGTACTGGTCCAGCAGGTGCTGCAGGGCGTCGCGGAACTGGTAGACCGGGCGTGCCAGCCAGCCATTGAAGGTGTACGCATCCAGATCCGACAGCGGCGTCACGGTCTGCTGGTAGGCCTTCGCGTATGCATCCGCGAACGACGTGGGTCCCTGGGCGGCGAGCTCGCGCGCGCGCAGGTACAGATCAAAGATCACGGCCTGCCTGACTGGCCGGCCCGCCTCCTGGGCGCGGCGTCGATCCAGCAAAGACTGGCGCGTATTCCACGCCGAATCGATGCTGCCGGCGACCAGCTGCAGCGCGGAGAGGTTGTTCAGATACCGGTTCGCATCGGACTCCTGGTACACCGGCAGGATGCGCACGGCCAGGTCGCGCATGGTCGCGGCCAGCTGCGGATCGCTGGTGCTCACCGGCGCATGGAAATCGACTTCCTGGGCAAAGACCGGCTTCAGCCACACCAGCAGCGCGAGCAGCACCACCCCCAGCGTTAAGCGACTAGGCCTCATGCGGGGTCTCCGGTGGCGTCAGCGCCTTCATCTCGCCGGTGTGCGTGGGCACCTCACCGCTGATCTTGACCAGATGAATCACTCGGCGGAACAGGGGGTCGGCGGTCTGGCCCACCGGTCCGATATGGACGATGGCGGTGTACCGCAGCTCGTGTTCGAAGGTGTCCGACACCCGATCGAGCAGGTCATCCGGCAATGCCGACAGGGTGCCGTCCATCAGCACCCAGTGGGGCTCATGGACGACGATGCGGGACAGTGCCACGGCCGTCTGTTCCTCCTGGCTCAGCTCCCGGTCCCAGCGATGCACTTCATCGAGCATCGGAATCAGGCGCTTGAGGTTCAGGCGCCGCAGCGCCTGTTCGAAGGACTCCGGCTTGTAAGCGGCGACCGCCTGCGGATAGGCCAGCACTTCGCGCAGGGTGCCGCGGGGCAGGTAGGGCGTGCCGCGCGGTATGAACAGTACCGGCTCATCCTTCGGCCGCGTGATGATCCCGTGACCCCAGGGCCACAGGCCGGCAAGGGCGCGGAACAGTTGGGTGCGGTTGGTGCCGGGAGCGCCCTCGATGACCACGCGTTCGCCGGCGTGCACGACCACGTGCGGTTCCTGGAGCCCGTCCTGACCGGCGCTGGACTCCACGACGAGGTTGTCGAATGTCACCGTTCCGGCCGGGCCGTCCTGATACTGGATCTTGGTGTCAAAGGGTTGATGCGTCGGCGGGTGCACCAGCGCTTCCCGGAAGCTCGCCACGCGCAGCAGCGTGGCACGCCAGTCGGCGATGACGCTGAAGTTGTCGACGAAATAGCGCAGCGAGGACTGGGCCTGCGTAAACGCCGCGGCCGCCATCATCAGGCCGCCGAAGGAAATCTTGCCTGTGAAGTACAGCGGCGCTGCCACCAGGATCGGCGCGACATTGGTCACCCAGCCAAAGCCTGCCGACACCCACGTGATGTTGGTGAGGCCCGAGACGATCTTGCGGGTGGCGGCCAGCACATTGGTCAGGTGCGTCTCGACCCGGCGCAGTTCGTCGGCCTCGCCACCGGCGAGGGTGATGTCATCCAGATGCTCGTTGACCCGCACCATGGCGACGCGCAGGTCCGCCTCGCGGGCGTAACGGAAGGCATTGCGGGCGATGAGGGTGTGACCGACCCAGTAACTGAGGAGGGAACCGGTCATGGCATAGATGATGGCGGCCCAGAGCATGAACCCCGGCACGGCGTAGTCGTGCTCCCCGATCCGGAACACGAAGGCGCTGGAAAGGACCCACAGCACTCCGGAGAAGGACAGGAACAGGATGGTCGACTGCAGCAGCGCCATCCCCAGGTCCGAGGTCAGCTCGCACAGGTGCCGGGCGTCCTCGTGCATGCGCTGGTCCGGGTTCTCGCCCATGGCCCCGGCGTTGGCCAGCCAGAAGGCGCGTCGCGGTTGCATCCAGTGCTCGAGCAGGTCTTGGACCAACGCTTCGCGCATTTTCAGCTTCAGCATTTCCCCGACCCAGCGCTGGCCGACATTGAGCACGGTCAGCCACGCCGCGAGGATGAAAAACACGCCCAGCTGGACGGTGAAGTCGTGCAGATCGCGGCGCGACAGGGCGTCGTAGAAGGGCTTGTTCCAAAGGTTCAGACGGATCTGGACGTAGGCCGTGCCGCCGATGACGACGAACGCCGCGGCCATCAGACCCATGATGGTCTTGCCGACCCGCCCGCCGAAGGTGGCGCGTGTCAGACCGAGAACCTGGTTTATGAGCCCAGCGTCCGCGTCTGCGTGGTCCTTATCGGTCTGCGTTGCGCGATCCATTCCCGCTTATAATGCATGAGCCGCCACACTTTCTGTCGGCGAATCAGGAGATTCAAGTGGGATTATTCGACGGTATCTTGGGCGGGGTAGTTGGCGCCGAAATGACCCAGGTGGTCAGCGCGCTGATTGAAAAGCACGGCGGCGTCCAGGGCGTGGTGTCGCAGCTGGAGAGCCAGGGTCTCGGCGGTACCGTCCGCTCGTGGGTCGGCAACGGCACCAACCAGCCGATCAGCCCCGAGCAGCTGACCCAGGTGTTCGGCAGTAACGGCACGCTGCAGGAGCTGGCTGCCAAGTTCGGCATGGACCCGCAGACGCTGGCACAGAAGCTCTCACAGGCTCTGCCGCATGCGATTGATCATCTGACTCCGGCAGGGACCACCGCTCCGGCTGTCTGAAGCCGGAGCGGCGTCGCGATCAGCGGCGGACCCAGCCACCGCCTCTCATGTGCCAGCCGTCGCTGCGGTGTTCCCAGCGGTGGGGTTCCCAGCGGTAGCCGGCGCGGGGTGCGGACCAGTGGCCCCCGACCCACACGTGTCGGCCGCCGACCCAGTTCCAGTAGCCACCCAGCCAGACATACCCGGCAACGGGGGGTGCCCCATAGACTTCCACCTGCGGGGCAGGGGGCGCAATCGTTACGGCACCCGTGTAATAGCCGCCGCCCTCGTAGTAGCCGCGGGCCGGAACCACGACGCAGGCGCTGACCGTGAGCGCCACTGCGGCCGCCACGGCCAGATTGCGGATGTAGATTTCAGCTTTTCGCATGGGAGTCCTCGATGTGTGACATGACGCACCCCCCTGGCGCGCCTCGTATCCCATTAAACGCAGCCCCGTACCCGGAGTGCACGGTCAAGGTTCAAGATTTTGTAACGATTCCGCCCGGCCCCTGGGTATCGGATCCCGCTACCTGACGAGCACCTTGCAGGGCGCGGCTGCGGGCCGCCGTAGCGCTGATGAAGGCGGCATAGCTCCATGTCAGATGCCGTGCCGAGGTCTGGGCGCCGGACTTCTGATCAAACTGTTCTGACAGGTCACCGCTGGCCGGGGTGAATGCGCGGACCGTTTCGAGAAATGCGTCACCGCGGCTGAGCCAGGTGTGTGCCGCCGCGGGACCCATCCGGCAGGCCGTGAGGTAGCACAGTTCGGCGGCGCCGAGGGTCGAGAAGTAATAGGCGCCACCGGAGTAATAGACGTCACCGGTGTAGCGGCCCATGGCGGGCCCCGACCCGGCGGGCCGCTTCTCATTGATGGCGTATTGAGCCGCGAACAGTTCCTCGAGCCGCTGCAGTGTTGCCTGCATGCGCGGGTCGCCCGGTGAATGTCGCGCCCCCGGCAGATCCGTATGGACGGCGGCGAGGATCACGGCGATATCGAGCTGCTTGGGCGAGGCCGCGCCGCTTGCGAGCACCCGTGAGCGATAGAACCCACCGTTTTCGTCCCAGAACCCATCGAGCATGCGATAGATCGCGGCGGTCCCGGGATCCTCGCCCAACGCCGCAGCGGCGGTGCACAGCGTGTAGTAGTGCAGCCCGAGATCCTCCTCCCAGATGTCAAAGGAGGGTTCCGGCCAATGCCGCCGCGTGTAGTGCAGATCTGCCTGCAGCAGCCGGGTCGCCGCCTTGTGGGTCGCGAGCTTGAGGGACGGCAGCCGCAGCCAGCGCATCAGGGTCAATGCCCGCGTGGCGATGCCATCATGCTGAGGACGCGGCCAGCTGGAGATATCCAGGGTGCCATCCGCATTGAGCCGGGTCTCGCCGCGAATCCGCTCGCCATGCGCCTGGGCAAGGTCCGCATCGGTGCGCAGGAATTTGACGAAGTCAGGCGCTACGCGCTCGCGCCACTGCGGATGCTCCACCAGAGTGCGGCCATCCAGTGCCTCCAGCTCGAGGCTGAACTGCACGAACTGCTCGAAGAGCTCGAGGGCTTCATCGCCCAGCGTGCCGCGCTCATAGAGGATGCGCAGCGCATCCATGACCACCGCCGAATCCCGGTACCAATGGAAGAAATAGTCCGGGTCGGGATCGTACGCGGCGAGCACCGGGGAGGCGACCACTGAGCCGACATGCGCCTGCACGCTTTGCCCGAAACCGGGGCGCTGTTTGAGGATGTCGGTGGCCGAGATACCGTGCAGCATCTGGTGCGCACTGTGGTGATACTGCGCCTCGATCCACCCGTCCAGGGATGACGGCGCCGCGGTTGAGGTATTCAACGTTGCGCGCGCAGCCGCGGACTGGTGAAGCCGAGCCGGCGCAGGCCCGTCTGGACCTCCGGCACCGACATGAACAGTTTCCACAGCAGGCCCGAGCGGTGATTTTCCATCATGAGGACGATCGGTCCTTGATCAATGGCGAGGAAGGTCTCAGCGTACCAGTTGCGACGCTCACAGAAGGCGTCCACGAAGCCGTAGCGTCCCCAGATCTTCTCGCCGTAGCGGCGCAGAAAATGCCGGAGGGCGGCGAGGGACTCATGCGGAGTGTACGGCAGACTCGACAGCGCGGCCGTCGGGGAGATCGTGCCGTTGTCGTGGGCGGGCTCATGCACGGCATAGCCGTCGGGATCGTCGCTGGCGGTGAGTCCCCAGCACTCACTGCTGTAGCCGAGGTGGCCGTGGGGGTTCGCGGCGCAGTGGGCATGATTGATGCGCGCGTGTGCGAGGTTCTGCTGCCAGTAATCGGCGTAGCGATCCTTAAGTCCATGCGGATCGATGCCACAGAACGAGTAATGGGAGAAGAACAGCGGCCCGCCGTAGGGCATGCCCAGCGGCAGCTTGATATCGAAGTAGGACTTGCCGTTGAGGAACTCCCGGCCACCGGCAAAGCCACGGTGATAGACCAGCGGTTCCACGCCGTAGCGGGGCGCACCCGCGGCCAGCACGTAGGTGATCAGGCACTCGTTCCAGCCACGGATCTCCAGATCCACCGCCCAGCCGTTGTTCGGGCTCCAGTGCCAGTAGAGCAGCTTGCGTTGCTGCGTAAACCAGTCCCATTCGACATCCTCCCACAGCCCGTTGGCGCGGCCACGAAGGTGGGCTTCTGCAGCCTGGTCGGCATCGAAGTACTGGCGCGCACACAGCAGTCCCATACAAAGAAACGACGTCTCGACCAGATCCGCTGCGTCGTCCTTACGATAGAAAGGAATCGTCGCCCCGGTGGCGCCGTTCAGAAAATGGGAGAACGCCCCGTGGTAGCACGGGGCGCGCGTCAGGACATCCAGCATCGCATTGATGCGGGTCACGGCAGCCTCGCGCGTGACCCAGCCGCGCTCCACCGCGACGATGATCGACATCAGGCCGAATCCGCTGCCGCCGATCGCGGTCTTGTCATCGTGGGGTGCTTCGGGGGTGCCGCGCCGATCCAGCGTGAGTCCACTGACGGGATGGGCGCCCTCCCAGAAGAAGCGGAAGGTTTGCCGTTGCACCTGCTCGAGCAGTTCCTCATCAGGCAGGGCCGCCAGCTGGGCCGGGCTTGGCGCGCGATTCTTGCCTGGACGGCGGGGGGTTCGTGCGGATCCGGCTGCGGGTGGCTTGGGCACGGTGGGCGTCCTGTATCATTCGACGGGTCATTTTACTGCAAGCGGTCGAGCGAAATTCATGAGCCGGATCGAAGACCTCATTGCGAGCATGACCCTGGCCGAAAAGCTCGGCCAGCTGACCATGACGGCCTCGTCCTTCACCGTCACCGGGCCGGTCATTGCCGGGGATTCCACGCAGTCCATCCGCAGCGGGGAGATCGGGAATCTGCTCAACATGGTCGGTGCCGGTCCCGTGCGCGACATGCAGCGCCTGGCCGTGGAGGAGTCGCGACTGAAGATTCCGCTGCTCATCGGGCTGGACATCATTCATGGGTTTCGGTCGCTGTTTCCGGTGCCGCTGGCTGAGGCCGGTGTGTTTGATCCGGCGATCTGGGAAGCCACCGCCCGCGAGTCCGCGATCGAAGGCGCCGCGGCTGGCCTCGCGTTGACCTTCGCGCCCATGCTGGATGTGTCACGCGATCCGCGCTGGGGTCGCACGGTGGAAGGCTCGGGCGAGGACCCCTGGCTCGCCGAGCAGCTGGCGGTCGCCAAGGTCCGCGGTTTACAGGGCACGGATCTGGCCGCGCCCGATTCGCTCGCGGCCTGTGCCAAGCACTTCGTCGCCTACGCGCCGGTCACCGCGGGCCGCGAATACGCTTCGGTTGATATCTCCGAGCGCACCTTGCACGAGGTGCATCTGCCGCCGTTCGAGGCTGCCGTGCGAGCTGGTGTGGCGACGATCATGCCGGCCTTCACCGATCTGGACGGCATTCCGATGACGGTGCATGCGGGCCTGCTGCGCGACTGGCTGCGCGTGCGGATGGGTTTCGAGGGCGTGATCATCAGCGACTACAACGCCATCCGTGAGCTGCTCAATCACGGCGTGGCGGCCGATATGCCGGAGGCGGCGGCACTGGCGCTCAATGCCGGCGTCGACATGGACATGATGGCGGATGGCTATCGCCATGGCCTGCCGGTTGCCCTGGAACGGGGCCTGGTGAGCATTGAACAGATCGACACGGCGGTGCGCCGGGTGCTGCGCCTGAAGGAGCAGCTGGGCCTGTTTGCGGATCCGTATGGGCGCTGCAAAACGCAGGAATCCCCGCAGCGGGTAGCCCGGCGGCGCGCGCTGGCGCGCACCGTTGCCGCCCAATCCCTGGTGCTGCTCAGGAATGAGCGCGACGTGCTGCCCTTCAAAACGCCCCTGCGGCGCCTGGCCGTGCTCGGACCGCTGGCCGACGCGGCCGAGGAAATGCGCGGCCCCTGGTGGGCTGCCGGCGTCGCCGAAAATCATGTCAGCGTGCTGGCGGGTTTGCATACGGCACTGCCGGAGTGCGAGATCAGCTACGCGCCGGGTGTTGCAATCGAGGGTGGTGATACGGCCGGCATCGCCGCCGCCGTGGCGCTGTGCGCGGCGGCCGACAGCATCCTCCTTTGTTTAGGGGAGGCGGCCGTCATGAGCGGTGAGGCGGCCAGCCGTGTGGACCTCGGGCTTCCCGGCCAGCAGCAGGCCCTCGCCACAGCCGTGTGCGCGCGCGCGCGGGAGTTGGCCAAGCCCTGCGCCGTGGTGCTGTTCTCGGGTCGGCCGCTGACCGTGACGCAGCTGGTGCAGGACTGTGATGCCGTCATCGCGGCCTGGTTCCTCGGTTGCGAGGCCGGCAATGCGATTGCCGACGTGGTGCTCGGCATGGTCTCACCGAGCGGTCGCACCGTGATCTCCTGGCCGCGTGCGGTGGGCCAGATTCCGGTGTTCCACAGCGAGCGGCGCAGCGGGCGCCCCGCCAATCCGGCCGACAGGTTCACCAGCAAGTATCTGGACTGCCCGAACGAACCGCTGTTCGCGTTCGGACACGGTCTGACTTATGGACGCTTCCGCTATTCAAACCTGCGCGTGCGGCCGGCGGACCCGACCCTGCAGGATACGATCCAGGTGCAGGTGGACCTGACCAACGAGGGTGCCGCAACCGCCCGCGAGACCGTATTCGTGTTCACGCATGATGTGGTGGCCAGCATCTCACCGCCGCTGCTGAAGCTGGCCGGCTTCGCCCGGTTGGAACTGGCGCCGGGCAACACCGGCACGGTCACCATTGACCTGTCCGCGCAGCGGTTACAGGTCCTGGACGCCAACCTCAAGCCGGTCTTCGAACCCGGCGCCGTCGAGATCCTGGTGGGTCCGCGCGCCGTCCGTGCCGACCTGCTGATCAGCACGATGCAGCTGCGCGCCTGAGGACTACTTCGGGAACTTCAGGAAGATCGCATCCACGGCGGCACGGATCCGCTGGGCGGCCGCATCGCCGCTGAGGCCCGACAGGCTCTGCTCGGCCGAGGCATGCCACATGGGCTTGCGGGATGCCCCATCGTAGAGGTCCACCGTAATGAAACTCGTGTGATACACGTAGGGCGCGCCCCAGCCGCCGGCCCAGCCCGGTCCCCAGCCCCAGCCTGGGCCCCAGAATCCCGGACCATAGCCGTAGCCCCACTCCGGATACACCGAATCGACCTGGCGCTCCATGCCGATGCCATAGCCGATGAGGCACTGGGCAGCCGGCGGGGTCTGGGGAGCGGGCGGGGGTGAGCCGGCGGGGGGTGGCCCCGGAGGCGGCGCTTCCAGCAGCGGGATGCCGGCCGTCTGCAGGTTGGCGGCGATGGCGTCGCGCAGCCGGGCCTCATTCAAAGGATTCGCGATGCCGTTACGCAGGGGGCTGGCGCCCTTGAAGCCGCCCGCCCAGGACACCGACTGGCAATGCACGGTCGCCAGCAGCTGGCTGTTCTGGTCGGTCCTCACAGGCACGCCCGTACAACCCGCCAGCGCGACGCCGGCTGCCACGATCGGAATTAAAACTGTACGTCTGTCCATGATTAACTCCTCACTGCCTCATCGCCCAACCCTGAAACAACGTCCCGGCCGGCGGAGGGTTGACCGCCGCATCGCCTGATATGCTGCCGGAAGGACCTGTTGAACCTCATCTTATGATTCAGACGCTGCAGTTGCTTGTCATCCTGCTTGCAGTCATAGCCGGTGTCGAGGCGGTCGCCAACCGGCTCAAGGTGCCATCCTCGATCCTGTTGGTCCTGACGGGAGTCGTGCTCGCCCTGATCCCGAAGTTGCCGGGGGTCACGCTCGCCCCGGAGCTGGTACTGCTGGTCATCCTGCCGCTGTTCATCTACCAGACCTCCTTCTCGATGAGCTGGCGGGACTTTCGGGCGAACCTGGGTGGCATTTCGCTCCTGGCAGTCGGCTGCGTGCTGTTCACGACGGTGCTGGTCGCGGCCGCCTGTCACCTGCTGCTGCAGCTGTCCTGGCCGGTCGGATTCACCTTGGGAGCGATCGTCTCGCCGCCGGATGCCGTGGCGCCCCTGTCCATCGCGCGGCGCATGCAGATACCCCGCCGCATCCTGACCATCCTGGAGGGTGAGGGCCTGGCAAATGACGCCACGGCGCTGGTCCTGTACCGGTTCGCCGTGGTGGCCGTGAGTGCCGGCAGCATCTCCATCAGCCACGCCTCGGGACTGTTCGCGCTGATCATCGTCGGCGAGGTGCTCTGGGGCATCGCCATCGGCTGGCTGATGCTGCATCTGCGCCATTGGGCGCGCGACACGCATATCGAGATCACCCTGTCCGTGCTGACACCGTTCATCGCTTTCTGGCCACCGCAGCATCTGGGCGGTTCGGGCGTGGTGGCGACCATCGCGGCCGGCCTCTATGTCAGTTGGAACGGGCAGCGGCTGATCAGTTCTGCCACGCGCCTGCAGGGCGTGTTCTTCTGGGACTTCCTGGTGTATCTGGTCGAGGGTCTGGTGTTCCTGGTCACGGGGCTACAGGCGCGGGCCATCATCGAGGGCATCCGCGGGTATTCGACCATGGAACTGGCGAGCGCTGCGGCCATCGTCAGCATCGTCGTCATCGCGGCCCGCTTCCTGTGGATTTTCCCAGCCTCCTACCTCGCGGTGCTGGGTCACCACAAGGACCCGGCCCCGGTGGATGACGATGCCATTTCCTGGCAGCGTGCGTTTGCCCTCGCGTTCACCGGGATTCGCGGCGTCGTATCGCTGGCGGCTGCGCTGTCGTTGCCGGTGCTGCTGGACAATGGCACACAGTTCCCCGGCCGCAACCTCATTCTGTTTCTGACGTTTACCGTGATCCTCGTGACCCTGGTAGGGCAGGGCCTGACCCTGCCGGGCATCATCACCTGGCTGGGACTGGCGCACGCCGGTCGGCGCGAGCGCGTCCGCGACCGCGCCGAGGAACTCAAAGCACGGCGCGCGGCCATCCAGGCGGTGCTGGTGAAGCTCGAGAAGCTGACCGTGGAGGGCAAGCTGACCGAGGACATCCTCGCGCCCGCGCGGCAGTTGTACCGCGAGCGCCTGCGGCATGTGGAACACCGCGGCGACAGCGACGAGATGCACACGGCGCTGGTGCGCGGCCGCGATGAACTGGAGCAGCAGCTGATTGCGACCGAGCGGGAACATATCAACGCGGCCTACCGCAACGGTGAACTGAAGGATGATGCGCGGCGGCGGGTCGAGCGCGAGTTCGATCTGCGCGAGGCACACCTGGCCAGCGTCGGGGGCCGGGAACCCTGATTGTGGGAGACGAGAGCAGTACACCGCTGGGCGTCATCGAAGGATTCTTCGGCAGGCCCTGGGGCGATGCCGCGCGGCTGGCGGCAGCGCCGTTCCTGCGCGCACGGGGCTTTGAGTTCTATCTCTATGCGCCGAAGACGGACCGGTACCTGCGCCGGCAGTGGCGCGAGCCGATCCCGCCCGCGGAACTGACGCAGCTCGCGACGCTCGCGGCAGCGTGTCGACAGCACGGTCTGAGAATCGGCATCGGCCTGACGCCCTTCGAACTGCACCGTGACTACTCGGGCGCCGTGCAGCAGGACCTGCGCGACAAGGTCCGGCAGTTGAACTCCATCGGCATCGATATTCTGTGCGTGCTGTTTGATGACATGCATGGGGCGGTACCGCAGCTTGCGCAGTTGCAGGCGCGGGCGGTGCGGGATGTATCGGACTGGACCACCGCGCAGTCGCTGATGCTGTGTCCGACGTATTACTCCGACGATCCGGTGCTGGGTCGGGTGTTCGGGCCGCCGCCGGCTCGCTATCTCGAGGAACTCGGGGCGGGGCTGGATCCGGCGGTGGACATTTGCTGGACCGGTGAGCGGGTCTGCTCGTCGGGATACTCCGACCGCCATCTCGAGCAGGTCACCGAGCGCCTCGGCCGCAAGCCCTTCATCTGGGACAACCACATTGCCAATGACGGCCGCGAGCGCTGTTCGCACCTGTTTTTGGACAGCGACGCGACGGGCTGGTCAGTGAGCCGCGAGCGGATCGCGGGGCTGATGATCAATCCCATGAATCAACCGACGCTCTCGCGCCTGCCGTTGGCGGCCCTCGCCGCGCAGTTCCTGCGTACGCTGCCGCCCGGCGGCCGGCCGAACTTCGGTTCTCTCGCCCGCTCATTGTGTGGTGATGCGCTGGGCACAGAACTCACGGCGGCCTGTGAGCATTTTCAAAACCAGGGTATTGCCACGCTCGGGCGAAGCGAGCGGGATTCTCTGATTGAGAGCTTCTCCCGCTACGAGCCCGAGCGCTGCGCCACCGAGGTGGTCGGCTGGCTGCGGGGTGAGTACGAGTTCGATCCGCAGTGCCTGCTCGAGTAGCGCTTCGCCGTAACCGCCATCACGGCGCGTCATTCGGTCGCGGGGCGGCGAGGGTTTCATCGTGTGCCGCCGCCGCGCCGTCAAACAAATCGCCATGAATCTCGATATGGCCTATGGCACAGGCCGCGAAGATGAACGCGACCAGCACGCAGCGATCGTTCAGGTGCCATGCGGGCAGAAAACCGCGGGTATCGAGGCGATGGATCCCGGCGTCGTACCAGCGAAAGCCGCCTTGCCCGGTACGACCCGGATTGCGCGGATCCTCCTCGATGCGGAACTTGCGCAGCAGTGCGCCGAGCTGCTCACTGGCCTTCCTTTCATTCTCGAGCGTGGTTTTTGCAGCCCCGGTGAGCTCTTCGGACCAGTCGACACCCGCAGCGGGCGGGGCAGGCAGGGTGATGGCCGTGCTGGTAGCAGCTGGCGGTAGCAACGCCGCAGGCGCCTGCGGGGCGATCGCAACTGCGGGTGGCCGCCCTGCAGCATGAGCCGCGCTGGCCGCTGAGGTGGGCGCTGCCGGCTGCAGTGAGGGGCCCGGAGCCCCCTGGGATGCGCCGGGAACGAAAAACATGATCGAGGTAAAAGTCTCGACCTCCGCAGCCACCGGCACGGGTGTCCGCGAGCACAGCCACAGCGCGAGCCCATGGGCTGCCAGGATCAGCAGTGCGATTGCGGAGCGGCGCGCCGACAACTCTTTCTCCCCCGATTCCCAAGGGGATCAGACCCCGGCTTCACGGCCGGGTTCCGCAATTATCTGGTGGAGGAGGGTTACAACGGGCCGGCCCGCGAGTACTTTGTGAGCCTGCGCTCCACCCTGTAGCTGGAGATTCGCATGCGCGAGATACGATTTGGCGAAGGACTGGGATGGCTGGCGGTGATCGCCCTCAGCGCGGTGATTGCCACGACCGCCAGTCTCCCCGCATTCGCCGCAGACCCCTGTGACGGGTTTACCTGGAACGTGTCGCATGAGCGCGCGGTGTTTGCAACGGCGGCGGCTGCGGTGACGGCCGCGACAGCCGCGGGTCCGACCCCGACGCTCGAGGTCGACAAGCTGTACGACATTGCCCTCAACCCGCAGGGCAAAGTGAACTTCGTCATGACCCCCGCCAAGAAGGCGCTGGCAGCCGGCGCCTATGCGGGCATGGTCAAGCTCCACATCCCCACGGCCGGCAAGTATCGCGTCTCGATGAGCGATGGCTTCTGGATCGATGTCATCACCGACGGCAAGTTCGCGCCAACCGATGACTTCACGCGCAGTCATGAGTGCCGCGCGCCACGCAAGATCGTTCAGTATCCGCTGCCGTCGGGTGACCTCGTTCTGCAGTTCAGCAATGCCACGAGCCCCAGCGTCAAGGTCACCGTCACGGCGACGCCCCAGTAGGGTGCCGTGCATCCGACGCGCTTTCGCACTGCGCCGCTGTGGGGCATCGGTTGTCGGCTGAGTCGCGAGAACCTTTGCACTCAAGGTGACGGATTAAACTTGCGTCCAGCCGCCATCGACAACAAGGTCAGCACCGGTGACATAGCTGCTTTCACCCGAGGCTAGAAAGAATGCAGCGGAGGCAAGTTCGTCAGCCTCACCCATGCGTCCCAGTGGAATCATTCCTGCGAACATTTTCCTGGCGCCGGCCGCCTCTTCCTTTGTCTTGAACCGCCCGTCGAAGATGGGTGTGTCAGTGGCCCCCGGGCTGAGACTGTTCACACGGATCCTGCGATCCTTCAGTTCCGCCGCCCAGGAACGTGCCCATGACCCAAGCTGCGGAAAGATGCTTGTCGGCGCCGTCGCCGTGACCAGGATCACGTTCACGACACCGGCCACTGCGTCTGAACCGTAGGCCGCAGAGGCGCCACCGGTAACCGTCTCCACGCGCCCCCGCCATTGGTGCTGGGAACGAAGCGCTCACCATCCACCAGGGTCAGCGTGCGGGTGCCGTAGAAGGGGTTCAGCCCGCGCAGGTTGGCGAGCGAGGCGCCGACATTGAAGCCGCCGATCCCGATGTTCGCGGGACTGACGAACGGGGAGTCCTGCGGCAGCTGCGCCAGGCATCACCCACGTTGGTGATACCCAGCTTCTGCATCTCGCCGCTGTCCATGATCGTAATCGGAGTCGGCGAATCCGCCGCGCGCAGGCACGCGCGCCGCGACTCCGCCGGGCGTGTTCTCTTTGGCTTTTAAATTCGTAAGCAAGCGCAACAACTATGTCGCGAAGCGCGTTGATCGGTAAACAGGGTTTGAGAAAAATTGGTGTGTCATTCTTCGCGACATCATTCGCAGGGTCCACAGCACGGTTATAGATCGTAGCTGCGTTTCGCGTAGCAATACGCAGCTGAGCAGAATGGCGATTAGCGAAATGCAGTTATTCTGAACCCGCGCGCGCTCTTGCCCATATCTGGCTCTTCACATCGCTAAGTGTGCTGGTCCGTGATCAAGCGCTCTGATGACATGGCGCCCACACGCTGTCACGGAGTCCGCTTCTCATGATGTCGATCGCACGCTCCCGATCCCTCACGAGGCATGCCGGGTGGTTGTCGGCAGTGCTGCTGGTCATGCCGACCTGGAGCTTGGCCCAGGAGTCGCCATTTCTAACGGGCGCGACGGCGCTGCAGACCAATATCCTCGCGTGGATGACCCCCGTTGCGATCATTTTGGTAATGGTCCTCGGGGGAATGGCCATGGCGAACCGAATGTCCTGGGGCTGGTGCCTGTGTGCGATTTTGGGGATCGCGATTGTGTTCGGCGCGCCCCAGATCGTCACGTGGGTCCGTTCGCTGTTCGGCGTTTGAGGCCGGTCATGACGCAGAATCCCGCCAGCTTCACATCGGATACGTTGTTCGTGGGTGTCACGCGGCCACCCATGCGCTGGGGTGTCACGTATTCGGCCCTGATTTTCAATCTTATTTTCACCCTCGAGCTCTTCCTGGCGAGCCGCAACCTGCTGGCGCTGCTGGTGGCACTGCCCATTCATGGCGTATGCGCGCTGCTGTGCTCACATGACGCACGGTTCTTCGATCTGCTGCTGCTGTGGGCGCGGACACGGCTGTTGACGCTCCTTGGCAATGGCTCGCATTGGAAGGCCTCGAGCTACTGTCCATTGAGGCTATCGGTTGGCAGGCGCCAGCGACAGGAGCCGACCGCGTACACGGTCGTAACGCCCTGCGTGGAAGGGGCGTCAGAATGACTCTGCACAGTACCGCCCAGATCAGCCGCGAATGGCAAGCAGGTGCCCACATACCCTATCTGGCACATGTCTCCGAGCACGTTGTGAGCACGCGTGCCGGGGATTTCATCCAGGTATTCCGATTGGGCGGCCTGGGGTTCGAAACGACCGACGTAGCCCAGCTCAACACCTGGCATGAGCGGCTGAACGTGCTGTGGCGGAATCTTTCCAGCCCACACGTGGCGCTGTGGACACATGTGGTCCGGGACCGCAAACACATCGCCGAAGCAGAACCGGAAGCGGGCTTCGCCGGACGTCTGAACGGCGGATATCGACGCAGGCTCTGCGGCGAGAAGCTGATGCTCAACGAGTTGTACCTGAGCGTACTGTTTCGACCTGTTGTGGGCGCGGCGCCGGGTCTGCTGGCGCGTTTGCTCGCGCGCTCCGGCAACGCGGATTTGACGACGGTTCGTGAGGCAGTCGACGCCTGTGACAAGCTCGCGAACACGATTCTCGCGTCGCTTGAGGCCTGCGATCCTGAACATCTGGGACTCTACGGGGCCGGCGCTAGATGGCATTCGAGAGTGTTGGAATTCCTCGGGCTGCTGCTGGATGCCGAAGTCCAGCGTATGCCGCTGCCGCGCGCACCGCTCTATGAGGTGCTGGCGACCGCCCGATGCCTGATAGGCGGGGAGTCCATCGAGTACCGTCAGGCAGCGGGTACTCGAGTCGGTGCGGTCCTCGGCGTGAAGGAGTATCCGACGCCGACGATTGTGGGAATGTACGACCGCCTGCTGTCCGCCCCATTCCCCTTCATCCTGACGCAATCATTTGCATTCCTGTCCAAGTCGGCCGCGCAGGCTTTGTTGCAGCGTCAGTACAACCGGATGGTAAACGCCGGCGACTACTCGATTACGCAGGCCGAAGAACTGAAGTTGGCGCTGGATGCGCTGACCAGCAGTGAGTTCGTAATGGGCGATCATCATCTCACTTTCCAGGTATTCGCCGATGTACCGGAGGATGGCACCGCGGAGGCGATCAAGCGGCGATTCCGCGTGCTTAATGAGAACGTTGCATTGGCGCGAAGCCTGCTGGCCGATACCGGGATGGTGGTGGCCCGCGAAGATCTGGGTCTGGAGGGAGCGTATTGGGCGCAGCTTCCCGGACATTTTAGCCTGCGGCCGCGCAAGGCACCGATCTCTTCGCGCAATTTCTGCGCGATGGCGCCCTTTCACAATCACCCTGTGGGCAGAGCGACCGGTAACCACTGGGGTGATGCGCTCGCGCTTTTCGTGTCGAGCGCCGGTTCGCCGTATTACTTCTCTCTGCATGCCAGTGATCCCAAGGATCCGGATGGTGGCAGCCGTAAGGACACCGGCCACACCCTCATTTGCGGACCCACGGGATCCGGCAAGACGGTACTGATCGGCTTTCTGCTGACAATGCTCGCGCGGCAGGGGGTCACTCAGGTGGTCTTCGACAAGGACCGTGGGCTGGAAATCCTGGTGCGGGCGCTTGGGGGCCAGTATCTGCCATTGCGCAATGGGATCCGGACCGGATGCAACCCGCTGCGCTTACCGCCGGGTGCGGAAAATGAGAGCTTCCTCAAGCACTGGTTGCGCGTATTGGCGCGGCCCCGTTCCGGGAAGTCGCCGACCTCCCGCGAGGAGACCGATCTCGATCAGGCCCTGAAGGGGACCCTCGCGCTTGCACCGCAGGCGCGCCGCCTGTCGCGACTCGTCGAATTCCTCGATCCGACTGAACCGGAGGGCATTCACGCGCGACTTTCCCGCTGGTGTGAAGGCACGGGAGGGGACTTCGCATGGGTGTTCGACAACCCGGAGGATCGGGTGGCGCCGTATCTCGAAGGGTCCCCGATAGTGGGATTCGATGTCACCGACTTCCTGGATAACGAGGCGATCAGGGCGCCGCTGACCTTGTATCTGTTTCATCTCGTACGGCGAATGCTCGATGGCCGTCGCCTGGTGTGCTGGATGGACGAATTCTGGCGCCTGCTTTCTGACCCGGCCTTCGAGGGCTTTGCGACCGACGGACCGAGAACCTGGCGGAAGCTCAACGGTGCGATGTGCCTGGCTACGCAAAGTGTCAGCGACGTCCTGGCATCGTCCATCAGTCGCACCCTGATAGAACAGACTCCGACCAAGATCTTCTTCCCGAATCCCGAAGCGGCCCGCGCCGACTATGTGGAAGGGTTCGGACTCTCCGAGCGCGAATTTCGACTTATCAAGGAACAGCTGACCGTGGGATCGCGTCAGTTCCTGGTCCGCCAAGGACACCACAGCGTGGTCTGCCAGCTCGACCTGAAGGGTCTTGACGGTGAGCTTGCGGTCATTTCGGGCAGGGCGCAGTCCGTCGAGCGCCTGCACACGCTGATGGACGAACTCGGACCGACGCCCGAGCGGTGGTTGGGCGCGTTCATGAACGAATCGACTCAGCCCCATACCTGATCCGGAGATCACTACAATGAAGACCAAGCGCTCGTATCTCTATGGCCTGATCGCGTTTTTCCTCGTCGCGGTCGCGCCGCGGGCCCATGCCCAGTGGGCAGTCATCGACGTCCAGGCGCTGGTCCAGTTGATGCAGCAGGTTCAGACCCTCAACCAGGCACTCAACACCGCGCGCGGTCAACTGGCGCAGGCGCAACAGGAGTTCCAGTCGATCACGGGCAGCCGGGGAATGCAGAACCTGCTCTCCGGGACGGTCCGCAATTACCTGCCTACGAACATCTCCGAGCTGACATCGGCGCTTGCTCAGGTCAATTCCGGCTATTCCGGACTGTCTTCGGCCCTGCAGACGGCGCTGAAGGCGAATGCGGTTCTGACGCCACAACAACTCGCTCTTCTGCCGCCTGATGTACAGACGCGGATTTCAACGTGGCGGTCGACGGCTGCACTTCTGCAGGGCATCACCAGCACCGCACTGGCGAATTCGAGCAGCCGGTTCGTCGCGATTCAGCAGCTGATCAATACCATTGGCGCGGCACCCGATCAGAAATCCGTGCTGGAGCTGCAGGCGCGCATCAACGCCGAAACGGGCATGTTGCAGAACGAACAGACCAAGCTCCAATCCCTGTACCAGCTGGCCGAGGCGCAGCAATGGGTGAATGAACAGCAGGACCGGGAAACCTCCATCGCTGCCCAGGGATTGTTCTCCAGCCGCTTCGAGCCGGTTCCCTAAAGGCTGCCCGGCAAGTTCGCCTGTCAACTTCGCGAGGTGCGGACATGGGATTCTTTGCTCACTTTTCCTCCTGGCTCGATCTGCAGCTGGCGACTTATATCGGTGACAACACGGCGCGTGTGTCCATGGCACTGGAACCGACGATCGTCACGTTGGGCACCGTCTATGTGATGTTCTGGGGCTATCTGCAATTGACCGGCAAGATTGAGGAGCCATGCATCACGGGGCTTCGCCGGATCGTGCTGTTGGTGGTGGTCCTGGCGATGTCGTTACAGTTATGGCTCTACAACGCCGTGATCGTGGACACATTCTACAACGCGCCTGCCGAGCTCGCGGCGGTGCTGGCCGGCGCCGCCTCGCCGGTGACCACATTGGATGCGGTCTGGCAGGCGGGTGGCTCCATCGCTGGCGTGTTCCAGGTTCGTGCCGCATGGTCGGTGGTTGGGTTCAGTTCGTCGATTGCCGGCGCGATGGTATGGATCATCATGGGACTGGTGTGCTGCTACGCCATGTTCCTCCTGGCATTGTCAAAAATCGCGCTGGCGGTCCTGCTGGCGCTCGGGCCGCTGTTCATATGTCTGCGCCTTTTCGACGGCAGCCGTAGGTTCTTCGACGCCTGGCTGCTGCAACTGGCCAACTACGGGTTCATCACTGTTCTCACAGTTTTGGTAGGGACGCTGCTGTTGCAGCTACTCCAAAGCTACGCCACGCAGACAGCAGCTCTGGGTTCTGCGCTGCTGACGGTCGATGCTCTCGATATGTTGCTGGCCGCGGTGATCGTGCTCCTTATCATGAGGCAGATCATGCCGATCGCCGCCAGTCTGACGGGCGGAGGATCCCTGAGCACGATGGGGACCGTGAGCCGCGGCATTGGTCGCCTCGTCCGGATGCCCGTTCAACTCCGAAGTCTCGTACAAGGGAGCAGCACCAAGTGACGTTCCGATGCCATCAATGCGTTTTATGGCCCGCAGTCCTGGCGCTGCTGATGTGTCAGGTGGCCTGCGTGGCCTCCCAGGCACACAAGGTGCAGTGTGACTCGAATCTGCGACCCATCAATCCCACCAATCCGGACAAGCCATGAATACGGCAGCCGAGCTGACGGGCTATTGGCAGGAGAGCGCCTCCTGGGAACTGGATCGCACCCGGCAGTGGCGCGAAACCGCTCGAATCTGGCGCTGGGTCGCCGTGGCGGGTTGGACTTGCGCCGTCGGCGTGGCAGCGGCGATCGCTGTGATGATGCCTCTGAAACGGGTCGAGCCCTATGTGATCAGGGTCGACAATTCCACGGGAATCGTCGATGTGGTACCTGAGTACGATGCCCAGGTAGAGCCAGCGCAGATCGTGAGCCGTTATCTCCTCACACACTATGTGGATGTGTGTCAGCGCTTCAACTTCGCGACGGCCGAAAGCGACTATACGGAGTGCGGGTCATTTCACACGGCGTTGAGGAATCAGCTCTGGTACACCCAATGGAAGCGCACCAATCCCGACTCGCCCCTTAATCTGTACAAGGACGGAACGGTGGTGCAGGCCACGGTCACATCGGTGACATTTCTTAAGGACATCGATCATGAGCCGGGGCTCGCCCAGGTGCGCTATCTGAAACGGGTTCAGCCGGCAGGCGGGGCTGCGGAGCAGGTGAGCCACTGGATTGCCTCCATTCGCTACCAGTATACGCAGCCGGCCAAGGACGCTCGCCTGCGCACTATGAATCCATTGGGCTTCCGGATTGCGGAGTTTCAGGCCGAACAGGAACTGACGCCATGATCTCGCATCCGCGTCATCGCGTCGCGCTCGCAGTCACCTGCGTGGCGCTGATGATCCTCGGCGTCAGTTCGACCAGTGGCCTCGCCGAGGTGATACCCGGGGGTGCCGGGCCCGATTTCCGGATCCGGATGGCCGACTATGATCCGGGTCAGGTCTATGTCCTGCGAGGCAGGGTCGGCTACCAGATTGATCTGCAGTTCGATCCGGAGGAGTCCTTCGTGGGTTTGGCGGCGGGTGACATCGAAGGTCTCACTTTCGTGGCTCAGGGCAATCATCTGTTTCTGAAACCCAAGGCTGCGGGGGTCGTCACGAATCTCACCGTGCTGACGACCAAGCGTCAGTATCAGTTTGACTATTCGGCACAATCCACCGGCCATACGGCATCTCTACCCACCATGTATGTCGTGAGGTTCAGATATCCAAACAGTGCGCAGGCGGCGGTGGTCGCCAGGAATGCCGACAGGGATCTTGAGCGGCATCTGGATGAGGCCTCGGAAAAACGGGCGCACAACACGGATTACTGGTTCTGTGGGACTGATCTGCTGCGCCCGGCTGCGGCATGGGACGACGGAGTCCAAACCCACCTGCTGTTCGGACAGCGCTCCGAGCAACCGGCGATATTTGTGCGCAACGATGATGGCAGCGAGTCATTGCTGAATTTCAGCATCGAATCCGGTGAAGTCGTCATACATCGAATCGCAAGGCGTCTGATTCTGCGTCGGGGTGCCCAGACGGCCTGCATTGTCAATAAAGGTTTTTCGGGTACCGGGGAGCGTCTTCCCTCGGGAACCGTTGCCCCGGATGTGCGGCGCGCGTCGAGGCAGGAGCCGTGATCGGGTTCAAGGGACGGGGCCGGGATGGCATCGGGGATGAAGTCGCCGCCGAGCGTAGCGTAGCGTCCATGGTGAGAGTGCGCTCGCTGCAATCACGGCTGAGCAGCACGCTTGCGTTGCTGTTGTGCGCAGGACTGGGTCTGGGCTTCCTGGCCTGGTACTACGGTGGAATGCTCGCCCGTCACCGTACTTCCGCCTCGAGCCGGGCCAGCTCGGCGCCCGTCGCCTCTGCAGACAACACCTTGCCACCGCTGGGTTTCATTCACGATCCGAAAGAGGGCGCGACTGCGAGTTCTGTCCCCGAGACTGTTTCTCTGCCACCACCGGTGCCGGTACCGGATGGTCCGGCACTGGCAGCTGCGGCACCGCCCGGGATGCCGGTTGCCGCGGTGCCGTCGGCGCACGAGACGGCGCTCGACCGTCGACTTGCCGGCCCCGCTTTTGCTGCGTCATCGGGTCAGTCCGGGCCGCTTACGCCGACCCCGGAAATGCCAGCGGAACATGGTGGTGGGCTGGCGGACCTGCTCACGCCGACGGCTCTGGCAACAGCCAATGCGCGGGAGCTGCCGACGCAGCGGCTGCTGCTGGCCAAGGGCGCGTTCATCGACTGCACGCTGGAAACAGCAATCGATTCATCGCTGCCAGGCATGACGACGTGCATCACCGCCACCGACACCTTCAGCGTGGACGGGAAAGTGGTTCTCCTGGAGCGCGGCTCGAAACTTGTTGGTGAGACTCGCGGCCAGGTGCAGCAAGGCAGTGCGCGGTTGTTCGTGCTGTGGACCGAAGCGCGGACACCGGGTGGTGTGGTCGTGCCGCTGGCGTCTCCGGGCACGGACGCGCTGGGCCGATCGGGTCTGGATGGAGAGGTTGATCGCCACTTCTGGCAGCGCTTCGGATCTGCCATCCTGATTTCCATGGTAGACGCGGCTGCCCAGGCGGCACAGCGTTCGGCAGGGTCGGGAACCGTCATCTACGACACCTCATCATCGCAGGGTGTGGCAACTGAGGCGCTGCGCGGCACGATCGGCATCGGCCCGACAATCACCAAACATCAGGGGGATCGGATCCAGATTCTGGTGGCGCGCGACCTGGATTTCCGCGAGGTGTACCAGTTGCGTGAGTCGGAGGCGGCTCATCAGTAAAGAGCAGGCCGGGAGCCATGTCGAGCGCTCAGCCCTGGCGCTGACGCTTCTGGAACTGGATCCGATCCTTGCAGGTGAAGGGGTCACCGAGCTGTGCATCAACCGACCGGGGGAGGCGTTCGTCGAATCTGCAGGCGGCTGGGACCGCCTGCCATTGGCATTCGCAAGCTTTGAGTGGTGTCTGCGACTGTGCAAGCTGGTGGCGAATGCAACCCAGCAGCGGATCGATGAGCAGTCGCCCTTGCTTTCCGCGTCCCTCCCCGGTGGGGAGCGGATCCAGCTGGTCATACCACCGGCCACTGCGCCCCAGACCATTTCAATCACCATCCGCAAGCCCGCACCCCGCACCTGGTCACTGGAAGAACTGGCTCAAAAGGGCGTCTTCGATCGTACGCAGCATCGTCTGGACGCTGACGACCCCTTGCGCCGCGAGCTGGTAAGGTTGTTGCAGCGAGGGAACTACGTCGAGTTCATGCGGCAGGCGGTTTGCAGCAGGCAGAACATCCTGGTGTCCGGACCGACGGGATCGGGAAAGACGACCTGGACCAAGGCGCTCATCCGGGAGATCCCCGCACATGAGCGATTGATCAGCATTGAGGACGCACAGGAGTTGGTGCTCGACGGCCATCCGAATCACGTCCGTTTGTTCTACAGCAAGGGCGGTCAGGGTCGCAGCCGGGTTACACCGAAGCAGCTGCTCGAAGCGTGTCTGCGGATGAAGCCGGACCGGGTGCTGTTGGCAGAGCTGCGCGCGGAAGAGGCGTTCGATTACCTGCGAAATGTGAATTCAGGTCATCCCGGATCCATCACCAGCGTTCATGCCGCCTCCGCGCAGCTGGCATTTGAACAGCTCGTTCTGCTCGTGAAACAGAACGAAGCAGGTCGGGAGATGACCGGCGAAGACATCCGCAGACTTCTTGCGACTCTCGTGGACGTGGTCATCCAGTTCGGCGTGGATGGACGCGTCCGCTATATCAAAGAGATCTGGTACGGGCCCGCCCGAAATTCCCGAGCACCTATTGCTGTGTAAACGCAACGGATTTGCGCCGTGCACTACGCGCGATCCCATGCGACCGTGCCGCCATGATCGAATCATTGGCAGCATTGGCTCACGGCACGTCCGGATTGGCGCTTGGATATACGGCCGTTGCGGCGCCGATGGTGGCGGGAATGGTGCGCAGCGGCGCCCCGTGGCGGCGGCTGGTGAGGGCACCCCTGTACGCCGTTCCAGCAACTGTTGCCGCAGGATTTGGCCTCGCCGCCGCCAATTCGTTGGCCTATTCACTCGGTTTTGCGATGAGCGAGGGAACCCTTTCCATCGGGCTGGGCATCGCCGCCAGCGCGGGTGTCGGCTATCTCTCGGGCCGAATGCTGGCCAAGGCCAAAGATACCCATGCAGAGCATCGGCGTGGCACCGTCATTCATGAACAGGAGCGCGACCGCAATGGTTCGCCGGACCTGCGCAGAGGCGATCGGAGCCTGCATCGGGGCATCACCATTGCCGGCGTGCCGGTGCCCGAGATGGACGAAACCAAACATTTCAAGATCATCGGGACGACGGGAACGGGTAAGAGCACGGCGATCAAGGAGATTCTCGGGGCGGCGCTGGAGCGCGGCGACCGGGCGGTAATCGCAGATCCCGACGGCGGATATATGCGACGTTTCTTCAGCGCCGAGCGGGGCGATGTGATCTTGAATCCGTTCGAGCCAGAGTCCCGCAAGTGGGATCTGTTCGGAGAGATTCAGACTCCTTACGACGTTGAACAACTGGCTCGCTCATTGATTCCGGATCACGAAGGATCGGATCGAAGCTGGCGTGGTTATGCGCGTACGTTCTTTGCGGCCGTCACGCGTCGCGCACATGAGGCGGGTATCGATGATGTCGGTGAGCTGCACCAGCTGCTGACCCATGCCCCGCCGCGCGAGCTGCGAGCACTTGTAGCCGGAACAGCGGCACAGCCCTTTTTGGAGGAAGACAACAGCCGGATGTTCGACTCCATCCGTTCAGTAACCAGTTCCGCGGTCACGGCCCTTGAATACGTGGCGCAACAGGGACAGGAGAAGCTTTCGGTCAGGAACTGGACGCGGGATGCGGGTGACAAGGGCGGTGTCCTCTTCATCCCGTACCGGGCCGGCGAGATCGCCGCACTGCGTTCCCAGATCTCGGCCTGGATGCGCCTGTCGATGTTCGAGGCCATGAATCAGCCCGGCAAGGATCAGCGCATCTGGTTCACCGTTGACGAACTGGATGCCGTTGGACAGATCGACGGTCTCAAGGACGCTCTGGCGCGGCTGCGGAAATTCGGCGGCCGCTGCGTGCTGGGATTTCAATCAATCTCGCAGGTATCCGGTTCGAACGGGCATGCTGAGGCTCATACGATCGTCGAAAATTGCGGTAATTCCCTCATTCTGCGCTCGTCGGCCAGCGAGGGTGGTGGCACCGCCAGATTTGCCTCCAGCCTGATCGGCGATCGCGAGGTCCTTCGCACCATGCACTCCAGATCGCGACGGCCGCTTGATGTCATAGGCGTGAAGACGACGAGCCAACAGGTTTCGCTTGAGGCGGCCATCCTGCCCTCAGAGATCGAACAGCTTCCGGATCTGACGGGCTTCCTGAAAATTGCGTCCCGGTCGGAGTGGCTGCGGGTGCGCCTCACACCCGATTTCGAAGCGCATGCCACACCGGAACGTGGTTCAAAAGATTACAGGCCGCACGAACGCTCCAAGGGCGGCTATGGGCTCTGATTCAGCCACCGCGACGGCACCCATTGACCTCGGCCGGGTGCTGGAGACTGTCCATACTCAGCAATCGCAGATTCACGGGATGCTGGCGACTTTGGATTCGCGGTCCCGGGACCTCGATTCGGCTCTCGGCGAAGCCGTGCAGCGGGCGTTCATGGAGGCGGCAGGCCTGCAAGCGGCCGCGAAGCTCTCCCAGGTGCACCGGGCGACGGGTGTGCGTTTCGCCCGATGGTCCTTCGGCGTCGTCTCAGCCTGTGCCCTGGTGCCGACCATCCTGACCTGGATGCTGATGCCGTCGCGGGCACAGCTGGCTCAGGCCCGGCAGAGCCTGGATCAACTCACTGCCGGGATCGCCCGCATGTCCAGCGAAGGTGGCCGCATCGACCTGCGGCACTGCGGGGAGGGTGATCGGCTGTGCGTTCGGGTGGACCGCAAGGCGCCCTTCTACGGGGCGAATTCCGACTACGCCGTCCTCAAGGGTTATTGATGGATGCCCCGATCTCAATACTGCTGGGTGTGCCGTTCCTGGCCGCTGCGTTCTTCGCCAGCCGGGCCTTAAGACGCGAAGCAGCGATCCGGGGGGCGAAGCTCGCAACTGACGATCGGCTGCGCCGGCTGCTTTGGCGCCTTCGCGCCAATGCGGGTGATTCGCTCACGCTGGCCGGCAGGCCAATCAGTCGTCTGGATGAAACCAAGCATTTCAAGATGATCGGCACCACGGGGACGGGTAAATCGACCGCCATCAGAGAGTTGCTGCGGGCGGCGCTGGAGCGCGGCGATCGCGCCGTGATCGCCGATCCGGATGGCGGATATTGCCGGCATTTCTTCGATGCGTGGCGCGGCGACCGCGTACTCAATCCGTTCGAGTTGCGCTCCGTGAAATGGGCGCCGCTGGCCGAGATTCAGGATCTGGCGGATCCGGAACACCTGGCCAGCGCACTGGTGGCAACCTCCACTGATGCGACCGCCGGTGAATGGCGGGGTTACGCCCGCGCCTTCGTGTCCGCCGTGCTCGACAGGTGTCAGGGAATTCCGGATTGCGATACCGCCGAACTTTGGCGATTGATCGCGGTCGCGAGTGCGGATGAATTGCGCCCGCTGCTGGCCGGCACACCCGCCCAACCGTTTCTCGATGCTGACAACGCGCGCATGTTCGGGTCATTGCGGGCCGTCGCGGTGTCCGCGATGCGTCCTCTGGAGTTTGTGCAATGGCAGACCGGCACACCCTTTTCGGTGCGCGAATGGGTACGCCACGGTCGTGGGGTCCTCTTCATACCTTATTCGGCGCGGCAGATTGCCGCACTTCGGACCCTGATCGCGACGTGGGTCGGATTGGCGATCTTCGAGGCCTTAAGTCAGAAGGAGAACCAGGACCAGCGGCTCTGGTTTGTCGTTGATGAACTGGACGCGCTGGGCACGATCGATGGGCTCAGGGATGCGCTCACGCGGCTGCGCAAGTTTGGCGGCAGGTGCGTCCTCGGATTCCAGTCCGTTGCACAGGTCACCGGCACTTACGGCGCCGGCGACGCACAAACGATCATCGAGAACTGTGGCAATACTTTGATCCTGCGCTGCTCCGGGAGCGAGAACGGTGGAACATCACAGTATGTATCGCGCCTCATCGGCGATCGGGAAGTGCTGCGGCGGCAACGCTCCTGCGGTCGGGACGGAGCGGGACTGTTCGCCGGCGGCACGCGTCGGTCGATCCAGATCAGTGAACAGCGGATGGTCGAGCCGGCCTTGCTCGCGGCCCAGGTGGAGCAGTTGCCGGATCTTCGCGGGTACCTCAAGACGGCCTCGTCGCCCGTGTGGCATGCGGTCCGGATCGGCTGCTAGTCGGCACCGGGAAGCGGCGGCGGGATCGACGTGGCGATCTACTACCTTGGCGTCAAGTCCTTCGGTCGCAGCGCCGGTACCGGCGGTAGTGTTTCGACCAGCGCCGCGGCATATCGCTCGGGCGAGCGGATTCGCGATGAACGCACGGGACACATCTACGATCACTCCCATCGCCTCGACATCGAACACAAGGAAATCCTGCTTCCCTCTGAGGCCGGTGAGGCGGTTTCAAATTTGGACTGGGCCATTAATCGCAGCGAACTGTGGAACGCGGTTGAGCGCTCCGAACCCCGCCCCAATGCACGCGTGGCACGCGAATATATTGTTGCACTGCCACACGAACTCAATGCCCAGCAGCGTCTGTTACTCGCACGCACATTTGCGCAGGAGCTTTCCGATCGCTATCACAACGTCGTGGATCTTGCGATTCATCAGCCGCGCACGGATCCCCGTAATTTTCATGCGCATCTGCTGACGACGACCCGCGAAGTCTCCGCAGCGGGCCTCGGCCCCAAGACGAGCGCTGAACTATCCGGATTGCAGCGCTATGAGCAGGGGCTGCCACGGGCCGCGCAGGAGCATGCGCAGCTGCGGGAGCAGTGGGCTTCGATGGCGAACGATGTGTTGCGCAATGCCGGTCTCGACATCCGTATTTCGCACATTCCCGACGGCGAGGCCATCCTTCAGCCGGATGCAAGACCGTGGCTGCCCCGAGTGGCCTGGGAGATCGAGCGTCGTGGTGGCCACAGTGTTGTGGCGGATCGCGTGCGCGCGCAGTTTGCGCAACGACGGGAAGCTGCGTTGGCGGCGGCGGCGCCGCAACACGGTGTGCCCAAAACTCCGCAGGAGCTCCGCCAGGAGGCCATTGCGAACTGGCGCGCAGTGCGCGCGGAACTGGGCCGTGGACCCTCCACGGAAGCACGCGATGCGCCCCCCGCGGCACGGGAGTGGAGTTTCTCCCGGCACGGCGACACTGCGCGGCAGATCGACAGCTTGCGTCGGGAGTTGGGGCGCGATGATCTCGGAATGTGACTACCGGATTCTCAGTGACGAAGCCGTGGTCGTGAGCGGTCGCGTGTCGTGCTGGAATTGCCGGGCGGATGTCGAGGTGATCTGTCTGTATTGCCAGACGGGGTTCGTGGACGGTGAGGCGACACTGGACTTCAGTGTGTCGAATGTCACGGCCATGGACGAGGCCCTGCGGCTGCAACTGGCCCGGTGGCCGAATTTTCGTCCGCTAGGCGGGTGCGGCGGCAGCGGCGTTGGTTTCGCGAATCACTGTCCAAGTTGCAATAAGCCCCAGGATGACTTCTATCTGCACTGCCAGCCCGGCGGTATCTTCTTCAGTTTCCAGGATCCGGCGGCACCGGAACTGAGGATTCAGGCCCTGCAGGGACTCATTCGCTGCTCCGGGGACGAGGGTTTCGAACCCTAGAGGGCCGCAAATGGTCCATGGCAGGGGGTTCGCGGCAACCCCAATG
>Ga0302313_10000600_pt1 | contig 31314 bp, 19 predicted proteins | sample III_Palsa_N2_2_FD_200454 | JGI IMG/M metagenome (GOLD analysis project Ga0302313, IMG submission 200454) | Peat permafrost microbial communities from Stordalen Mire near Abisko, Sweden - III_Palsa_N2_2 | ecosystem: Environmental > Terrestrial > Soil > Palsa > Peat permafrost | place: Sweden...
CTGCGTAGCTCGGAATTCCGGGCTCGCAGCAAGCTACATCCATCAAAAAGCGACCATCCAACAGGCTACGCCGCATCTTCGTCTCATGATCAACGGCCAATTCGGTTGTAAATCAGAGCTTCCCTAGGGTCTGTTGACCCTGGCCTGACACCCGGGAAGCGCGGCGCGCTTCCCGGTATGACCAACAATCAGGCGCTGGCGGTTTTCTTCAGACCGGCGCCAACCAGTTCGGCGCAGGCGGCATCGAGCCGCTTCAGGCCTTCGGCGAGATCGGCTTCGGCGATGATCAGCGAGGGCGCCACGCGCAGCACGTCGGGCCCCGCCACCAGGGACCACAGGCCGTGGCGGAAGCCGGCATTGACCACATCCTTGGCCCGGCCTTTCCACTCCGCGGTCAGCGGTGCGCCGATCAGCAGGCCCAGGCCGCGCGAGGGCTCGAAAATGCCGTAGCGCTTGCCGATGGCGTCGATGCCTTCATGCAACAGCCTGGCGCGGCTCTCCACCCCCGCCAGCACCTCGGGGGTATTGACGATATCCAGCACCGCTTCGCCAACCGCGCAGGCCAGCGGGTTGCCGCCATAGGTCGAGCCGTGCGTGCCAAACTGCAGCACTTCGGCGGCTTTCTGCGTGCACAGCATGGCGCCGATGGGGAAGCCGCCGCCGAGGCCCTTGGCGCTGGTCAGCACGTCCGGTGTCACGCCGTAGTGTTCATAGGCGTAGAGCTTGCCGCTGCGGCCCATGCCGGTCTGCACCTCGTCGAAAATCAGCAATGCCTTGTGCTGGTCGCACAGGCGGCGGGCGCCCTCGATGAATTCCCTGGTCGCCGGCAGGATGCCGCCCTCGCCCTGCACCGGCTCCAGCACCACGGCGCAGGTCTCGTCGGAGATTTCCTCTTCCAGCGTCGCCAGGTCGTTGTACGGCAGGTGCTTGATGTTGCCCGGCAGCGGCTCGAAGCCCTGGGTGTACTTGGCCTGGCCGCCGACGCTCACTGTGAACAGGGTGCGGCCATGGAAGGCGTTGTAGAACGAGATGATCTGGTTCTTGCGGCCATCGGACTGGGTATTGCCGAAACGCCGCGCCAGCTTGAACGCCGCCTCGTTGGCTTCGCCGCCGCTGTTGCAGAAGAACACGCGGTCGGCAAAGGTGGCCGCGGTCAGCTTCTGCGCCAGGCGCAGGGCCGGCTCGTTGGTCATGACGTTGGACAGATGCCAGAGCTTGCCGGCCTGTTCGGTCAGCGTCGCCACCAGCTTCGGGTGACAGTGACCGAGCAGGGTCACGGCGATGCCGCAGGCGAAGTCCAGGTATTCCTTGCCCTGCTGGTCCCAGATGCGGGAACCGGCGCCGCGCACCGGGATGATGTCCGAGGGGGCGTAATTCGGAACCATTACTTCGTTGAAAGTCGCGCGTGTCACGTTTTGCATGGGCTGTCCCGGCGGTCGATCCGCCCCAGTGAAAAAGGCCCGGCCGGGCAGCGGACGGGCCTTCGTGTATGGAATGTTGCAGCGATTATACGCCCGCGCCGGGTCTGTTCCAGAACGGGCGGCCCGCGATTCTCCGATCCGTGGTAGCCCGGGAAGCGCGCCAGCGCTACCCGGGAGGTCGGCCCGGCCGCAAAGAAATCCGGAGTAGCGCTATGCTCTTTTCAGGCCACGGGGACCGCGTAAACGGCCACATGCGCGCGCCTCATGCCTGTCATGCGCGCCTTGCGTGCCATGCGTGCCAGGTTTCCGCCTCGACACGGGCGCAGTGCGCAAGGCGTGGCACCGCTCGCTGTAATTGTCGGCCTGCATTTCGCGAGGCCCGTTAACGCTCTCCGGATTCGGCCTCGGCGCAGTCCCGGGTAGCGCTATGACCGAAGGGAATCCCCGAGGTACGCGCTTCCCGGGCCACTCAGCCGCCGAAAACCCGCTCGCGGGCAGCCCGGTATTCCTGTCCCAGGCGCGCCACCAGCTCGGCGGTGGCGGGCACGTCACGGATCTGCCCGGTACCCTGGCCGGCGCCCCAGATGTCGCGCCAGGCCTTGGCGCCGCCGGTGGCGGGATCGGCGCCAGCGCCGAAATCCATCTTGCTCTTGTCGCCTTCCGGCAGCTTGTCCGGGTCCATGCCGGCGGCGACGATGCTGCTGCGCAGGTAGTTGCCGTGGATGCCGCTGAACAGGCTGCTGTAGACGATGTCTTCCGCCGTGCTGTCGACCAGGGCCTGCTTGTAGGCTTCCATCGCATTGGCCTCGCGCGTGGCGATGAAGCGGGTGCCGATGTAGGCCAGGTCGGCGCCGATCGACTGCGCGGCGAGGATGGCGTCGCCGCTGGCGATGGCGCCCGACAGGATGATGGTGCCGTCGTAGAAGGCGCGGACTTCGGGCACCAGGGCGAACGGCGACAGGCGCCCGGCATGGCCGCCGGCGCCGCTGCACACCAGGATCAGGCCATCCACGCCGGCCTTGAGGGCGCGCTTGGCGTGCTGGATGGTGGTGATGTCATGGAACACCAGGCCGCCGTAGCTGTGGATCGCTTCCACCGCCTGGTCCGGGGCGCGCAGCGAGGTGATGACCACCGGCACCTGGTATTTCACGCACAGCTCGATGTCGTGCTGCAGGCGGGGATTGGAGGCGTGCACGATCTGGTTGACGGCAAAGGGCGCCACCTTCTTGTCCGGATTGGCGGCCTTGTAGGCGGCCAGTTCGGTGGTGATGCGCTGCAGCCACTGCTCCAGCACCGGCTCGGGGCGCGCGTTCAGCGCCGGGAAGGCGCCGACGATGCCGGCCTTGCACTGCTCGATCACCAGGTCCGGGGTGGAGACGATGAACATCGGCGAGCCGATGACGGGCAGGGCAAGGTTGTCGCGCAGCAGTGCCGGCAAGGACATGGAACAAGGACTCCGTTGGTATTGAGAATCTGCGTTCAGGACAGCTTGGAAAAATCCGGCGCGCGCTTCTCGAAGAAAGCGGTGGCGGCTTCGTGGAATTCGGCGGTGCGCAGGCGCTGCGCGAAATGTCCGCCCTCCTCGACGATGCGTTCCGCCAACGTACCGGAGCCGGACTTCAGCAGCTGCTTGGTCAGCAGCAGGGCATCCGGCGCCTTGGCGGTGAGCTTGCGAGCCAAGCCACGCGCCGTTTCCAGCAGTTCGGCCTGGGGCACCACGCGGTTGACCAGGCCCAGGCGCTGCGCGGTGAGGGCATCGAAAGGCTCGCCCAGCAAGGTCAGTTCGGCCGCCTGGTGATAGCCGATGCGCTGCGGCAGCAGCAGGGTGCTGCCGAACTCCGGCACCAGGCCAAGGTTGATGAACGGCAGGGACAGGCGCGCATTGTCCGCGGCGACCACCAGGTCGCAGTGCAGCAGCAGGGTGGCGCCGACGCCCACTGCCGGCCCCTGCACCGCCGCGACGACGATCTTGCGCGCGGTCGACAGCGCCCGCATGAAGCGCATCACCGGCCCGGCCTCGGGCTGGTCGCCGAGGTCCGGCGGGTTCTGCATGAAATCCTGCAGATCGTTGCCGGCGCTGAAAGCCCCGCCCTCGCCGGCCAGCACGATCACCCGGATGGCGGCGTCGGCCTCGGCCCGCTGCAGCGCGTCGACAATCGCCACATACATGGGAATGGTGAAGGCGTTTTTCTTGTCGGCGCGGTTGAAGCGGATTTCGAGCACGCCGTCGGCGGCGCTGACCAGGATGTTGTCGGACATGGAACGGATTGGCGGGGTGGGAAATAACCAACCGTAGCTTAGCGTTCGAAGTGGAACAATGGGGCTTACCCGGCATGAACCGTGCGTGATTTCACCCTGCCGGCGGGACACAATTCTTTACCCGGCGAGGGCGAACCGGGTCGCAGTTTGCCCGGTCTACGAGTCATACAATGGGGCTGTTGTCCTGGTCGGCACTCCAAGGACGGGAGGGCAAAAAATGATTGATCCGGTTTTTCTCGCGCGTGTGCTGGCTGCCTCGGTGGTGGCGATGTTTCTGGCGCTGTGTGCAAGCAATGCCACAGACGGCAGTAACGGCGCGCAGCATCAGGCTGCCTCCAGCATCAGCGCCCGCCGCTAAAGGCTCGGGGCTATTGCGTCAGGGCCACGCGCAGCTCGCGCGTATCGGCCCGTCCGTGATCGTCCACCACCCTGAGCTGATAGCTGCCGCTGCCCGGCGGCGTCCATTGCAGGGTCGCGCCGGGCCCTGCCGCGGCCACGAAGTTGTCCGCCACGAACCAGTACACCGTGCGCACGTCGGCGTCGGCGTTGGCGCTCAGTGGCACCGCTTCCCGCCCCAGCCGGGCCGCACGCAGGGTGTAGGTGGCGCCGGACAACGGTGAGGTGATGGCCGGCGGCGTGCCGGGAGCGCCGATGGCGCCGGTGCACTCGCCGGCGGGCGGCGGACGGCGGCGCGGCATGCCGGCCTGCGCAAACAGGCGCTGCAGGTCGGACGGCCAGAATTCGTAGACCTCGCTGCTGAGCTGGTCCGGCGCATCGCCGGGGCAGGCCTGGCGGCCGGTGCGCAGATTGACCAGCACCCGCCGGTGCACCGTGCTGAGCCGGATCGGCGACTTGCCCGGGATGAACCAGGTGCTGCTTTTCTGCGGGCACTCCGCATTGGGCAGGTCGCCCGAGGCGGTGCAGACCTCGACCCGCACCAGGTTGGGCGGAATGCGCCAGGCCGGTTCCCTGAGATTGGGCTGCTGGGCCTGCACGCCGTCGACAATCTCGAAGAACAGCGGCGCCGCCGCCTGCACGCCGACGAAAGCGGGATTGCTGCTGCCGTCGAAATTGCCGACCCAGACCACCAGCACATAAGGCCCGAACAGTCCGGCCGACCAGGCGTCGCGGAAGCCCCAGGAGGTGCCGGTCTTCCAGGCCACCGGCAGGCGCGCGGCGCCCTGTGCCATCACCTCGTCCGGGCGCGGATTGTCCTTGAGGATGTCGCGCACCATGAAGCTGGATTCCTCGGACAGCAGGCGCATGCCGTGGTCCTGCGGGTCGTCCAGGCGGTAGCGCAGCTCGTGCAGCACGCCGCGGTTGGCCAGCATGGCGTAGAGCCGCGCCATCTCCTCCATGGTCACCTCGCCGCCGCCCAGGGTCAGGGCCAGGCCGTAGTGCTCGCGGCTGGCCATGCGCGATACGCCGGCGAGCTTGAGGAAATCGTAAAGATCGGGCTGCGACAGACGCGAGGCCAGGATCACCGCCGGGATGTTGCGGGAGCGGATCAGGGCGTCGTGGGCGGTGATCGGGCCGACGAAACTGCCGTCGAAATTCTCCGGGGAGAACGGGCCGAAGGTGGCCGGCGCATCCTTCAACACCGACTGCGGATGAATCAGGCCCTGGTCCATCGCCAGGGCGTAGAGGAAGGGCTTCAACGCGGAGCCGGGCGAGCGCTTGGCGAAGGCGCCGTTGACCTGACCGCCGATGTCGCCGTTGAAGAAATCGGCGGAGCCGACCAGGGCCTTCACCGACAGGTCGCGCGCATCGACCAGCATGGCGGCGGCATTGACGATGCCGATGCGCGACTGGCGCTTGACGTAGCTGCGGATGCGCTCTTCCAGCAGATGCTGCAGACCGGAGTCCAGGGTGGTGCGGATGACGTCGTCATGCCCGGGCTGCGCCAGCAGGGCGTTGCTCAGGTGCGGCGCGGCGAACGGCAGCTCGTCGAGGCCGTGGAAATGCAGCGGCGGCGGCATCAGGTCGGCAACCGCGCGGGCCTCGGCATGCCCTTGCTCCCACTCATGGAACAGGCGCAGGCGCGCGGCACGCAGGCTGGCCGGCTCCGCGCCATCGGGTGCGCGCGCCGCCGGCGACTGCGGGATCAGCACCAGCGCCAGGGCTTCCGGCAGGGTCAGGTGGTCCGGGGTCTTGCCGAAATAGACCAGGCTGGCCGCGCCGACGCCCTGGATGTTCTGGCCATAGGGCAGCAGGTTGATCTCGGCTTCCAGAATGTCGTGCTTGGAATAACGCAGCTCCAGCCACAGCGCGTCCATGATCTGGCGCAGCTTGCCAGCCGGAGTGCGGGTATTGAGCCCGTACAGCAGCCGCGCCAGCTGCATGGTGATGGTGGAGCCGCCCTGGCGCGCGCCGCCGCCGTACGTTTCTGCCACGGCGCGCAGCAGGGCCGGCGGATTTACCCCCGGGTGCCAGCCGAAATGCTGATCCTCGTGCAGCAGCAGGGCCTGGGTGAAGGCGGGCGCCACCTGCTGCAGCGGCGTCCACAGGCGGTACTGCTGATCGTCGGCCAGGGTCAGGCGCAGCAGGCGGCCATCGGCGTCGAATACCGCGGTGGAGCTGGCGACCTGCTGGCGCAGGCTGGGATGGGGCCACAGGCGCAGAGCGGCGATGACGGCGAGCAGAGCGCAGAGGAACAAGCCGTAGCGCTTTGGTCTTTGCTTGCCTCTCCCCCTGCGACCGAAGGAAGTCCCTGTGGGAGGAGAGGCCGCGCCGCCAGGCGCGGGTGAGGGCCGCGGCGCGGACGAAGAACGCCCTTCGTTGATAGCGCGCCCCTCACCCCTGCCCCTCTCCCAAAGGGAGAGGGGAAACCATTTCTTCATGCACTCGACAAATTTCACCGTAGCCTCAGGGCGCCGTCACCGTGATGCTGCCGGCGGTGGACTGCGCCTGAATGCTGCGGTCGTACATGGCCTCGCCGTAGGCCGGCGGCACGGCGAAGGTGCCGGTATTGGTGGCCTTGATGCGGTAGGTCAGTTCGCTGACGTCGGTGCCGATATTGCCGTAGGCCACCACCCGGTCCTCGCGCAGATCGGCATAGTCGGGGAAGCTGGGCGGGTGCGACCAGAGGAACCAGCAGCCGCAATCGGGCAGCGCCCCATAGTCGCCCGTGTTGTCGCCCTCGCCCTGATCCTGCGGCTGGTTCTGGTCGGCGTCATCGGCGGGAGCGTTCTGCCCGTCGGCGGAAGCGCCCTGCACGGCCTCCGGCGCCGGCTCGGTGCGCGGCAGCACGATCTCGAAGCCACCCGGCAACAGGTCGACCAGCACGCCGTTGGTGAAGGGCTTGTTGTTGGTGGCGCGGAACTTCACATGCACCACCAGCTCCTGTCCCAGCTTCACCGTGGTAAGCGCCTTGCCGTCCGCGTCGGTGTACTCGCGCAGGATCTCGAAGCCCTCGCTGATCGCCTTCAGCGGCGGCGCGCGGTCGAACCCGGACTCGTCTACCTCGTAAAAGGCGCGCACGTCGGCGTCGTTGCCGAAGCGCAGCTTGGTCGCCTGTGCATCGAAGGGCACCTTGGGCAATACGCCTTCCGGCAGGGACAGCGGCCGGGCGCTGCCGTCCTTCAGCACTTCGGCGATGGACAGCTTGCCGGCGGCGGCAGCCCCTACCGTCGTCGCGTACTGGTCGAGAGCCAGGATGGTTTCAGCCGAGGACAGCGACTGGTAGTCGCCGTGGGTGATGCGCTGCACCAGGGTATCGAGGAAGTCCGCCGGCAAGGCCTTGGCGCGATCCGGGAAGTGCCGCGCCAGCAGGTAGAGCAGCTCCGCGTCCACCGCCATCGGCGAGTGCCAGGCGTCGTAAGGCTGCATCACGCCCAGCTTGACCTTGGCGATGGTCTTGTCGGCCAGCCGCTGCTGCTTCATCAGCTGGTAGGCCGAAGCCAGGTAGGCGGCGGTAATGTCCTGCTGCCAGTTCTTGTAGCGCTCGTCCAGGCGCGCCTGCAGTGCCGCGGCCTCGTTGGCCATGACATTGCCCTGCCGGGTCAGCAGGTAGATGGCATAGGCGCTGTCGCGCTCGTCGTTGAGATTGTCGCCGTCGCGCGCGGCGAGCTGGCGCAGGTAATCGTCGCCGTGATTGACCAGATCCTGCGGCACGGCTTGCCCGCGTTCGCCTGCTTCGAGCAACACCTGCTGCGCATAGAGCGAGACGAATTCGACCACGTTCGAATTGCCGCCCGGCCAGTAGCGGTAGGAGCCATCCTCGGTCTGGCGCGCGCGCAGCTCGGCGATCAGGCCCGGCAGGTCGGCGCCCTGCAGCGCCTTGACGTAGCCGAACTCAGGCCTGCCGCCCAGGACGATGGCCGGCATGGCCATGCTGGCCAGCTGCTCGGTGCAGTCGTAGGGATAGTTGCCCAGATAGCTGACCAGGCCGTGGCTCAGGCCCAGCGGCAGCACCGCCACGCCCGCTTCCGCCTTGCGATACTCGGGATAGAGGTCGCGCGTCACCGGCAGATCCTGGCTGCTGCGGGTGAAACTGCCCGCACGCAGCCGCGTCTGATACGGCGTGACCGGGCGCACCGACATCGTCGCGGCGATCTGGGCGGTCTTGTCCTTGAACGCGGCATGGAATTGCAGCACTGCGGAACCGAGCTGGTCGCGCGCCTTGACGCGGAAACGGGCGGACGACTCATGCATCTCGGTGATGTTGAGGGTCTGCTGCCTGTCGCCGACAACTTCGAGCTGGTTCGAGGGATCGACGCTGACCATGATGGGGGCGTCGGCGCCGCTGCCCTTGACGTTGTTGGCAACGCCGACGCTGACGTCGAACTCGTCGCCCGGCGAGACCGTGGTCGGCGCATTGGGTGAGAGCACGAAGTCGCCGCGCACGGTGGTCTTGCCCTCGGCTGTGCCGATGGCGTCGTCGGCCACCGCCACCGCCATCACGCGCAGGCTGCCGTTGAAGTAGTCCGGCACCTCGTAATCCACTTCACGCGCAGTCTGGTCGGCGTCGACGATGCCGGACCAGTAGGCCACCGGCTTGTCGGTCTTGCGCTTGAACGGATTGAGATGGCGGCCCAGCGCGCCTTCGGCGTCGCCGCCGGGGGCGGCCAGGTCGGCGTCGTGCAGGAATTCCGGCAGGATCTGGTCGAGGATCTGCAAGGTGTGGACGTCGAGCGAGCGCTTCTGGAAGAACCAGGCCAGCGGGTTCGGCGTCTTGTAGCGGGCCACCTGCAGGATGCCTTCGTCGACGGCGAAAATCACGATGCGCGCCGGCCGGTCGGTGCTGTAATGGATGGCCAGGCGTTGGCCGGGCTTGATCAGCTCCGCCTGATCCAGGGTGACATGGGCGGTGCGATGATCCAGCGCCACCGAGAACGGCTGCACGCCGTAGGACAGCGGGCTGGTATAGATCTCGTCCGAGCCCGGATCGCGGATGAAGCTGACGCTGACGTAGGCATTGCCGTCGATGCCGTCGGGCAGCTTGATGTGCTGCACCGAACTGGTGGTGTCGGCCTTGAACCACTTGTAGCTGTAGACCTTGTCGCGCTCGATGGTGATGAGGCCGGCGCCGGTGTACGGCGCCTGCACCTGCATGGCGATGTCGTCGCCCGGCGCGTAGTCCTTGCGGTCCAGGGTCAGCTGCAGCTCGGCGTTCTTGTCGAGACGGCCGGCCAGGTTGGCGGCGCCGGCGACGCTGTAGTCGATGCGCGCGTACTGCTGCCCGGCCGCGTCCTGCACCACATAGCTGAAACTGCCGGGCGTGCGCGTGTCCAGCGGCAGCTGGACGCCGGCCGCGGGGACCGCGTACGCATCTTCGGCGAGCGTGACTTCCTTGAGTTTGGAGACGTACTTGTAGGTACCGTTGTCGAGCTTGGTCAGGATCGAGACGTAGCGGCGCTCGATGTGCAGCAGTTTGAGATCCTTGACCTCGGTCTTCTTCGCCTGCGGGTTGATGGCGACCAGATCGACCTTGCGCGCACTGTCACGGGAGACGTAGCCCAGGTCGCCGTCCGCCTTCCAGCCCACCAGGTAAGGCAGGTTCGACACCAGCTGGGCGGCTTCGGCGGCAACGCCGCGGCCGCCGTCGGCCTCGAAGCCCTCGGCCACCAGGTGCAGGCGGTAGGTGGCGCGGGTGAAGCGCTGCAGGTTGAGGTCGAACGAGGCCGCCCCCTTGTCGTCGGTCTTGGCCTCGGCCAGCTGGTCGTTGAAGCCTTCTTTGGCCGCCTGGGGATCGTAGAACTGGTAGGCGCTATAAGCCGGAAATGCCGGGAAACTCGGCGACAGGATCATCTGCGCGGTGACTCTGCGGTCCTGCGCCGGCGTGCCGAACAGGTTCTGCAGGTCGACGCTGGCCTTGAGCTGGTCGGGACTGACCCAGCCCTCGGCGCTCTCCGCCGACAGATGGGCGGTCATGCGCAGACGGTCCGGCAGGAATTCCTGCACCTTGACGGTGATCGAGCCGATGGCGTCCTCGCGCCCTTCGCTCTTGATGATGGCCAGGGAGATGGCGTAGTCGCCGGTGGGCGCGGTGTCGCGCGTGGTGTAGCGGATGTCCTCGAAGCCGGCGGCGGAGAGGCGGATGGCGTCGCGCTTGACCACGGTGCCGCGCGGATCGGTGACCTGCACCCGCAGGGGCACGCCGACCAGGGACTTGCCCCAGTCCTGCGCCTTGACGATGGCGCCGACACGGATCTCGTCGCCCGGCCGGTAGATGCCGCGGTCCGAGAACAGGAAGGCGCTGAGGCGGCCGCTGTCGGCGGAATTGCTGACGCCGCCGATGTCGAAGCGCGACAGGTCCAGCTCGCGGTCGCTGCGGCCGATCGGCAGGAAGCTGCTGTCACCGTTCCTGCGCGCCAGATACAGCACCGGCTCATGCTCGCGCTTGAAGCCCTTGAGATCGGCGAAGCGGGCGTGGCCGTCGGCGTCGGTGGTCTGGGTCTGCACCGCCTCGCCGTTCTTGCCCAGCACCGACAGGCTGACGCCGCCCACCGGCTCGCCGCCGTGAATTGACTGCACAAAGACATCCTGCGAGCCGTCGACTGCCTTCTTCACCAGGATGCCGAGGTCGCTGACCACGATCAGGCGGTTGTCGCTGGCCTGGCTCCAGGTTTGCGGCGCGGCGCCGGCATCGTCGCTCGCTGCATCACCTGCCTCCTGATCCGGCGCGGCGGCGGCATCGCCATTGTCCGCGTCGGCGGCAGCGTCGCCGCCGAGCACCTTCTTCGTATCCGGATCGTAGGCGCGCACGCGCAGCAGGAACACGCCGCGCCGGTCGGCGCCATCCTTGTTCAGGTACTCGCCCAGGTCGATCGGCTCGTAATGCGCGGTACCCGGCTTGAGCCTGGGCAGGCGCAGCACCTTGGTGAAATGCTCGGTGATGTTGCTCTCGTCGAAGCTCCAGCCGGCCTTGAATTGCGGGTCGCGGAAATCGCCGCTGGTCTGGGTGACGAGATGCTGCAGCTGGTCCGGCAACAGGCGGGCGATGTCGATTTTCAGGCCGGGCACGTCGCGGGTGAACACGGTGACCTTCTTCGCCCCGGACATGGCCAGCAGCGAGCCTTCATGGGCGATGCGCAGCTCCCTCGGGAACTCCGGCACCTGCAGGGTGGTGGTCTGCTGCTTGCCGAGGAGGTAGCCGCCGAAGGAGCGCAGGCCCTTGTCGACCTGCACATAGACATAGCGCCCGGGATCGGCCTGGTAGCCGAAGCTGTGCAGCTCGACGTGCTCCTGCTCGTTGGGGGTATAGCTCAGGGCCAGCGGTTCGGCGGTCTTGAGCAGTTGCGGCGTGATGTTCTGGTTGTCCCAGCCGAAGGGCAGCTTCTGGTCCTTGTGCTCGCGATCCCATTTCTTCTGCTGGTCGGGGTCCGGGCTGTTCAGCGGCAGCAGCCAGGCCCTGACCTTGGAGGTGATTTCCTTCTCGGTCACCGAATAGCTGGTATGCAGCAACAGGATCTGCCGCGGATCGTCGTGCTGGTCGCGGGCGATGTCGAGGGCCAGGTCGGACACTTCCAGGGCGAACTGCCCCGGCACCACGGTACTGGAGTTCAGCGCTTCGGCGGTCTTGTTGCCGCCGCGGGCGGCGCGCAGGCCGGCCCCGATCTCCACCGCCAGGCGGCCCTGCTTGGCCGGCACGGCCAGCTGCTCGGAATGAATGAAGGCCTGCAGCTTGTACTTGTCGTACTGCACGGTGAAAGTCGGCTTGCCGACCTCCTCCTCGTCCGCATCGCTGATCTTGTTGAACAGGTCCAGCTTGATGCGGTTCTCGAAATCGGCAGTGTCGGCCGGGTGCGAGAAATTCACCGTCACCACCACCTTCTTGTCGTTGACGTTGACCGGGTCCTGGTAGAACTCGGTACTGCTGATCTTGGCGCTGAACGGCACCGTGGCGAACTTGAGGCCGTAGTCCTTGAGATGGACATGGCTCGCCGCAAAGCCCCGCTTGGCGAAGGACACGGCATAGGCCTGGCCGATGGGCCAGTCGGCGCCGGGCAGGAACTTGAGGGTCTTGTCGTCTTCCCAGGTCCACACCCCCGCAATCGCCGGGGAAATGTCGATGCCGGCGCTCTTGGGGTCGACATTCTTGCCCGTGGCCCGCAGCGGCGCCACCGAGCCGGAGAAGCGCACGTAGAGAGGCTTGGGACCGTTATAGGGGGCTTCGCAGTTGTAGCAGGTCGGCGGCGGCGCCTCGACGGTGAAGCTCAGTTCCACCGGCTTCGGGCGATGCTGGTACCAGTGCCATCCGTACAGGCCGGCGGCGGTCAGGGAGACGAGGAGCACGGCGATGCCGGAGCCGCGCAAGGGGTTGCCGCGCAGCCAGCCAGCTGCGGTGTTCACGCCGGTGGACACCCCGCGGCACAGCCAGGCCAGCCAATTCGGCGGCGTCCAATGGACGCTACCGAACAGAAGACCCAGCAGGCCGGCAAGTATCTTGCCGATAAATGCGAATGCCGCAGACAAACCAGCAACCAGCGCTTTCAGCCCGCCCATGGATCCTCCCCCTGCACGCCCTCCATGGGCATGCTCACACTGTTATTATCACGACTGTGTCTGGCGGAACTGTGTCCGATTTGTGCAAAAGCACCGGAATGTTGTGGCCGCCGGCCCCTGGAACGATTCGTGGATCAGGCTATTTGGCACTATTGGCCGCTTTGACGTGATGAACTGACGACCAAGTCTCAAAATGCGATTCCCTGAACGGGCGCATGCTGCCAGTATCCGCCGGGCATGCTGTACCATTCTCCCCCAGAGCCAGCATTTTCAAGATTCAAAACAATGAGTTCCCTGCCCTGTTTCAAGGCTTACGACATCCGCGGCCGCGTCCCTGAAGAACTGAATGGCGATATTGCCTTTCGGCTCGGCGTTGCTTATGCACAACGATTCTCACCCAAGCGCGTGGCGCTGGGCAGAGATGTCAGGCACTCCAGCCTCTACCTGCTCAATGCCCTGGCCCATGGATTGACAGCGCAGGGAGTGGAAGTGCTCGATCTCGGCCTGTGCGGCACCGAGGAAGTGTATTTCGCAGCGTTTCAGCCCGGGATCGACGGCGGCATCATGGTCACCGCCAGCCACAATCCGATGGATTACAACGGCATGAAGCTGGTCCGCGGCGGCGCCATACCGGTTTCCGGGGATTCAGGCCTGCGCGCACTGGAGGCCGCCGTGGCGGCTTCCACGGCCACGGTGCCGGCAGGAACCGCCAGGCGCACCCCGCTGAACCTGCGCCCGGCTTATATCGAGCATCTGCTCGGCTATATCGAGCCGAAGGCGCTCAAGCCGCTGAAGATCGTGGTCAATTCGGGCAATGGCTCGGCCGGACTGGTGATCGATGCGCTGGAACCGCATTTGCCGTTCCGTTTCGTCAAGGTCCATCACCAGCCCGACGGCTCCTTTCCCCACGGCATCCCCAATCCCCTGCTGCCGGAAAACCGCGCCGCGACTTCAGAAGCCGTGGTGGCGAATCAGGCGGATTTCGGCATCGCCTGGGATGGCGACTTCGACCGCTGCTTCCTGTTCGACGAAACCGGCGCCTTCATCGAGGGCTACTACATCGTCGGCCTGCTGGCCGAAGCCCTGCTGAAAAAGGAGCCCGGCGCCAAGATCATTCACGATCCGCGCCTGACCTGGAACACCATCGACACGGTCACCCAGGCCGGCGGCATTCCGGTCCAGTCCAAGACCGGACATGCGTTCATCAAGGAACGCATGCGCGCCGAAAACGCTATTTATGGCGGCGAAATGAGCGCGCATCACTATTTCCGCGATTTCGCCTATTGCGACAACGGCAATATTCCCTGGCTGCTGGTCGCCGCGCTATTGTCCGAAAGCGGCCTGCCGCTGTCGCGGCTGCTGGCCGAGCGCCAACGGAAATTTCCGGCGTCGGGCGAGATCAATCGCACAGTGTCCAGCATCGAGGCGGTGCTGGCGAAGATCGAACAGCGCTATGCGGCCGATGCGTCCGCCATCGAGAAGGTCGATGGTGTTTCCATCGAATATCCGCAGTGGCGCTTCAATCTGCGCGGCTCCAACACTGAACCCGTGCTGCGCCTCAATGTCGAATCCCGTGACGATGCCGACCTGATGCATCGCAAAACCCAAGAGCTGCTTGAACTCATCGATGCCCGCTAACTCCGTGTCAGACAAACCATCTCTCATGATCGTGCCCGTTCTGTTGGCCGGCGGCTCAGGCTCAAGACTCTGGCCGCTGTCTCGCGACGGCTATCCCAAGCAATTCCTGAAACTGACCGATGACTGGTCGCTGCTGCAACAGACCACGCGTCGCGCGGCCGCAATCCCCGGTGCAACGCCGCCAATTCTGGTCTGCAACGAGGCCCATCGCTTCTTGGTGGCCGAGCAGCTGCAACAGGTCGGGAGTCAGGGGGCGGAGATTCTGCTGGAGCCCGAAGCGCGCAATACCGCCCCTGCTGTTGCATCCGCCTGCCTGGTGGCGAAGGAACGGCATGGCGAGGATGCCCTGGTCTTCGTCATGGCCGCCGATCACCTGATCGCCGATCTCGGCAGCTTTCTCGCGTCCGTTGAAGTCGCCGCAAAAGTTGCGCTGCAGGGTCGGCTCACCACTTTCGGCATTGCTCCGCACCGGCCGGAGACGGGCTATGGCTACATCCACAAGGGCAAAGCATTGTCGGAAGGCGGGTTCGAAGTTGCTTCTTTTGTGGAAAAACCCGACAGCATCCGCGCCCAAGCCTATCTCGACAGCGGCGAATATCTCTGGAACAGCGGCATGTTCCTGTTCAGGGCCCAGAGTTTTCTGGACGAGCTGCAACGACTCGATCCGGCCATGTTTGAGGCCTGCTCGAACGCGGTGACGAGTGCGAAGCGGGATCTGGATTTCATCCGGCTTGATGGCGCCGCTTTCAAAGCCGCGCGTTCCGACTCCATCGACTATGCCGTCATGGAGAAGACCGATAAGGCCGCGATCGTACCCATGGATGCGGGTTGGGACGATGTTGGCGCCTGGTCCTTCCTCGAAACCCTGGCCCGGGACGAGCGCGGCAACTATTCACACGGCGACGTATTGTTCGAGGATTCCGACAACACCCTGGTTCACAGCGAAGGCCGTCTGGTTGCGGCGCTTGGTCTCAAGGATGTCATTGTGGTCGAAACCAAGGACGCGGTGCTGGTGGCGGACCGCAGCCGCGCGCAGGACGTCAAACGCGTTGTCACACGCCTCAAGACCCTGGGCCGATTGGAGGTCGAAAACCACACCGTGGTGCATCGCCCCTGGGGCAGCTACGAAACTCTGGCGATTGGTCCCCGCTTTCAGGTCAAGCGCATCATCGTCAAACCGAAGCAGAAGCTCAGCTTGCAAATGCACCATCATCGCGCCGAGCATTGGATCGTGGTTTGCGGCACCGCGCGAGTCACCTGTGCCGAGAGGGAATTTCTGCTCGGCGAAAACGAATCGACCTATATTCCGTTGGGATCACAGCATCGCCTTGAGAACCCGGGCTCGATTTTGCTGGAGTTGATCGAAGTGCAATCGGGCGCCTATCTTGGGGAGGATGACATTGTAAGATTTAACGATGTATACGGGCGAGCAAAATGAGGTTTGCTGTTGTCTCAGTACTGCGGCCTGCCCCCCCTAAATAAGGCCTGTGCCGGCAGATGTTTTAATGCTCAAAATGGACTATTGAGAGAAATACATCACGTTATAGAAAGCCGGCACGGATTAAGCTTGCTTCAGAATGATGTTTTGGAATGCTAGGATGCAGACCAATGAGGTATACAAAGCTTGCGTTCAAGGGTTATGCTGCAATGCAGCATATACTGAAGTAATATGACTCCCGTGTCAGTTCCTTCAGTCGATATTTGCCATCCCGGGATGGATTTTCGCAGGGGACAACGCCGGGACATTGTTTAGTAAAAGATTTGATTTGGGTCGGTGCTGCGGATAAATCACCGAATTGAGAATGTGCTTTGGCTGAGAAAATGAAGTCAGCGGGCATACACTTTGCATAAATCAAGATAATGCCGAATCTAAGATCTAAGTTCGAAGCAACTCGGGTGTTGGTGACAGGTGGGGCCGGCTTCGTCGGTTCGCATTTGTGCCGCAGATTGCTCGATGCGGGGCACGAGGTTCTCTGCGTCGACAATTTCTATACCGGCACTCGTGAAAACATTGCCGATTTTCTCGCGCACCCCCGCTTTGAGTTGATGCGGCATGACGTCACCTTCCCTCTTTACGTGGAAGTGGATGAAATCTACAACCTGGCTTGCCCTGCAAGCCCGATTCATTATCAGTTTGATCCGGTCCAGACCACGAAAACCAGTGTGCTGGGCGCAATCAACATGCTCGGGCTGGCAAAACGTCTGAAAGTGAAGATTTTACAGGCATCGACCAGTGAAGTTTATGGCGATCCCAATATCCACCCACAGACCGAAGACTATTGGGGGCACGTCAATCCCATTGGCATACGGTCGTGCTATGACGAGGGCAAGCGGTGCGCGGAAACCTTGTTTTTTGACTATCACCGGCAGCACAGGCTGGAAATCAAGGTCGCCCGTATTTTCAACACTTATGGGCCTCACATGCACCCGAATGACGGGCGCGTGGTTTCAAACTTCATCATGCAGGCTCTCAGGGGTGAGGCCATCACGATTTATGGTGATGGCCTGCAGACTCGCAGCTTTTGTTACGTTGACGATCTGGTCGAAGGCCTGATCCGGCTGATGAATTCACCTTCATCTGTTACTGGCCCGGTCAACATCGGCAATCCCGGAGAATTCACAATCCGGCAACTTGCAGAAATCATCATAGAGCTTACCGGTTCGAGTTCACGGATTGATTCCCGACCTTTGCCTCATGATGACCCGCGCCAGCGCCAGCCCGATATTTCTCAAGCAAAATCCGCTCTTGGGTGGGGGCCAAAAACGCAGTTGAAAGAAGGCTTGGTCAAGACCATTGCTTACTTTGAGAAATTCGCCAGGCATCATGATGAAACACCTGGGCGGACGGCCAAGCCCAAACTGGTCGGCCTTTAAAACAGGAAGCCTTGATATGAATGTGCCCATGCCAAGCTCTGTTGCGGCTACCGCTTCGACCGGTGCCGTAGCTGCAGATGATCAGTGCGATGTGATTGAAGCTGTCGATCAGATCGGCGATTTCGATGCAATCGTTACCAGGGCAGGATCGCGCTACCTCAACAGCGGCATCAAACGCACGCTGGACATCCTCTCCGCAGGGACCGCCGTCCTTCTGTTGGGTATTTGCGCATTCCCGCTGATTGCCCTGCTGATCAAGCTGGACAGCCCGGGGCCGGTGTTTTATCTGCAACGGCGCTACGGTAAAAATGGCAAGGTATTCCGGTGCATCAAGTTCCGCACCATGACGCACTGCCCGGAATCACAAACATTCGTTCAAGCGCAGAAGCACGATTCGCGGATTACCAAAGTGGGGCAACGGCTGCGCTCCAGCAATCTGGACGAGTTGCCTCAATTGCTGAATGTGCTGAAAGGAGACATGTCCCTGATCGGACCGCGGCCTCATCCGGTCGAGCTCGATGACAATTTTTTGCGCTGGATACCCACTTTGATGAGCCGGTATTCGGCGAAGCCCGGGCTTAGCGGACTCGCCCAGGTCAGCGGCCAGCGCGGCGAGACCCGCAATCCCCGGGAAATGCGCAATCGCCTCAGATTCGATTATTTGTACATACAAAAAGCCTCCGTTGCCCTTGATCTGAAGATCGTGACACTGACGATCTTCAAGATGCTGCACGGCGATGAAAAAGCTTTTTGAACCGCCGCACTCCTCCTTGATGTGAGCAAGACCTGAGTCGAATTCGAGCAGTAGTTGTCCCAGCAAGCGGGGAGGAAGAAGCTCGCAAGGCTTTTGCAGCGCGGACGCTTTCTTCGATCGGTATACCTCACATTTATTGATGACGCCCTGCCCCAAAGCATGGGCGCTCGTCCAGTCTGATCATGAGTTTTTTTGGCAAATCGAAATATGACATTGAAAAAAGCGCTAATTACGGGTATCACGGGTCAGGACGGCGCCTATCTTGCGGAATTCCTGCTGGCCAAGGGCTACGAAGTACATGGCATCAAGCGCCGTACTTCCCTGTTCAATACCGATCGGATCGATCACCTGTACCAGGACCCACACGAGTCCAATCGACGTCTTGTCCTTCATTACGGGGACATGACGGACGCCCTTTCATTGCTGCGCGTCATTCAGAAAGTTCGCCCGGACGAGATTTACAACCTGGCGGCACAAAGTCACGTCGCGGTATCGTTTGAAGAACCCGAGTTCACGGCGAATTCCGATGCCCTGGGCGCTCTTCGCGTTCTGGAAGCCATCCGCATACTTGGCCTGGAAAAGACCACACGCTTCTACCAGGCATCGACATCAGAGCTTTACGGACTCGTCCAGGAAACCCCGCAGAAGGAAACAACACCCTTTTATCCGCGCTCGCCTTATGCGGTGGCAAAGCTGTATGCCTACTGGATTACGGTCAATTACCGCGAAGCCTATGGCATCTACGCCTGTAACGGCATTTTGTTCAATCACGAATCACCATTGCGCGGCGAAACCTTCGTAACACGGAAGATCACCCGCGCCCTGGCGCGCATCAAGCTGGGCCTGCAGGACTGCCTCTATCTGGGAAATCTGGATGCAAAGCGTGATTGGGGACACGCCCGGGACTATATAGAGATGCAATGGTTGATGTTGCAGCAGGAAAAGGCCCAGGACTTCGTGATCGCCACCGGCGTTCAATACAGCGTTGCTCAATTCGTGGACACCGCTGCGAAAGAACTCGGGATTGCACTGAAATGGGAAGGAGAAGAGGCTCAAAAATGCGCGCGTGATCAGAACGGGCGAATTGTTGTGGCCGTGGATCCCCGCTACTTCCGTCCCACCGAGGTGGAAACCCTCCTTGGCGACGCCAGCAAGGCTCATCGTGAATTGGGATGGAAACCCCGGATCAGTTTCGAGGAGCTGGTGGCGGAAATGGTACAAGCGGATCTGAACGCAGCCGAACGCGATGAACTCGTGAAGAAGCATGGCTATAAGGCATTCGACCATCACGAGTAACCGGCCATGGTCATGAACAAGGACGCACGCATTTTTGTCGCCGGGCACCGGGGCCTGGCCGGCGGAGCCATCCTGCGGGAGCTGAAACGCCTCGGATACAACAATCTGATTACGCGCACGCACGTCGAAGTAGACCTGGAGAACGCCGCCTCAACCAATGCTTTCTTCGACGACTCGCGGCCGGAATACGTTTTCCTGGCGGCAGCCAAAGTTGGCGGCATTCTTGCCAACAACACGTTCCCCGCGGACTTCCTGTCGCGGAATTTGCTGATCCAGACCAACGTCATCGAAGCTTCGCGCCGGGTCGAAACGCGCAGGCTGATTTTTCTGGGCTCGTCGTGCATCTATCCGCGCGACTGCCCGCAGCCGATCAAGGAAGAGTATTTGCTGACGGGACCATTGGAATCCACCAATCGTCCCTATGCCTTGGCCAAGATTGCCGGAATCGAAATGTGCTGGGCCTATAACCGGCAGTTCGGAACCCGTTATCTCGCCGCCATGCCGACCAATTTGTATGGCCCCGGCGACAGCTACGATCTGAAGACCTCGCATGTTTTGCCCGCCTTGATCCGCAAGATGCATGAGGCGAGGAATTCCGGCGCCGATGAAGTGGTGTTGTGGGGCAGCGGCACGCCAAAACGTGAATTCCTCTATTCGGACGATCTTGCCAAGGCGCTGGTTTTTCTCGCCAATCTCGATGAGCAGCAATATGACGTGCTGGTTGCGCCGGAAACCTGCCCCCTGATCAATGTGGGGACGGGAGAGGACCAGACGATCCGTGAATTGGCTGAAACCGTTGCCGCGGTCGTTGGATTCAAGGGGCATTTCACTCAGGACACCTCCAAGCCCGACGGAACTCCCAGAAAGATCATGGACGTCAGCCGCATCAAGGCATTCGGCTGGCGTCCGGAAATCACGATGAGGGAGGGCATCGCCCTCGCTTACTCGGACTTTCTGGAAAAAGGCGCCTGAGGGAATCAACCTTCATGAATGGGGGCGGCGCCGGCAAGCGTATCCTGATCGCGAGCATTCACTTCACCCCTGAGTTGACCGGGATAGGCGTGTATAGCGGCGAGCTGGCTGAATGGCTGGCGAGCAACGGATATCAGGTTCACGTCGTTTGCGCTTCGCCGTTTTATCCGGCATGGCGACCGCTTGCCGGATTCAGGAATCGCTACCGGAGATCGTCGAAGGACGGCCTTACGGTGCTCCGCTCCCCGCTCTACATACCGACAAAGCTGTCTGCGGCACGGCGAATGCTGCATTTGTTTTCATTCGCGCTCACCAGCCTGCCGTTGCTGCTGAGCCAGATTGTCTGGCAACCCGCCATCGTGATCTCCGTGGTGCCTACCTACGCCGTCGCACCCATTGCGTGGCTGGTCGCAAGGCTGTGCGGAGCCAAATGCATCGTTCACGTTCAGGACTTTGAAGTCGATGCCGCTTTCCGGATCACTGGCGCACCATCAGGGCTTTTGCAAAGAATTGTATTGAGACTGGAGTCATGGCTGCTCAGACGTTTCGACCTGGTTTCGACAATTTCAAAAAAAATGCGGTCCGGGCTCATAGACAAGGGAGCCATTGCCGACCGCACCATCCTGTTCAGGAACTGGGTGGATCTGGACAGGATCTATCCTCTTCCCGATACAGGAGCGGCTCGAGCCGATTTCGGGATTCCCCAGGAAGCCATTGTCTGCCTGTACTCGGGCAATATGGGGCGCAAGCAAGGGATCGAGACATTGGCCGAGGTTGCGCTCAAATTACAGCATCGCAGCGACATTCTTTTCATGTTCTGCGGCGACGGTGAAATGAGAAAAATGCTGGAACAGGAAACCATCGGCTTGCCGAATGTCCGCTTCCTCCCACTGCAGCCGGTCGAGCGATTGAACTCATTGCTGAATTGCGCCGATATACACCTGCTTCCGCAACGGCGTGCCGCCGCCGATCTGGTGCTGCCGTCGAAGCTGGGAGGCATCCTGGCAAGTGCGCGCCCGGTAGTCGCGGGAGCGGATGCCGGCACCGAGCTTGCGGAGATGGTTGCCGACTGCGGCCTGGTGGTTCCGCCGGAAGATCCGGAAGCTTTTGCGGACGCGGTTACCCGCCTCGCCAATAACCCTGAATTGAGGGGCCGTTTGGGGCAGAGCGGCCGTATTCGCGCGGAAGAACAACTATCCAAGCGCAGCATTATTGCCGGATTTGTAAATACGATAATTGGCGCTGAATCCGAATCATCCACCACAACCCAGCCATGACCATCCGCGAAAACAACAGGCGCGAGAACCGGGGCTTGGGTATTGGCCATCACGGCACATACTAGAGAGTGCATGTCATGAAAAACCTGATTTCGAAAATCAGTTATCGCCTTCGCAATTATTGGTCAAAATCAAAGCTGAACAATGAAGTTGCCGCTGCCGCGAGCAGCCAGAAGGTCCTCGGCCTTCAGTACAAGCTCCTGTACCAGTCAAAGTCGCCGCCCCTGAAATTCAAGGATGTCGGGCTCAGAGTCCACTCCCAGCATGAGGAAGACGGGATTCTCCTGTTTATATTCGCCCTGATCGGTTCGACCAACAAAAGATGCGTTGAAATTTGCGCGGGCGACGGCATCGAATGCAATACCGCCAACCTGATCATCAATCATCGCTGGATCGGCCTGCTCTGCGACGGCTCCCCCAGGAATATCAAAAAGGCCCAGGCGTTCTATAAGTACAACAAGGACACGCAATTCTGGCCGCCGAAGATCATTCAGGAATGGCTGACCAAGGACAATATCAACGACATTCTGGAAAGAAATGGGTTCAAGGGCGAAATCGATTTGCTGTCCCTGGATGTCGATGGCGTGGACTATTGGCTGTGGAAAGAGCTTGCTTCTGTCTCGCCAAGAGTCGTGGTACTGGAAATCAATCATCTCTGGGGCCCCGACGCCTCCAAGACAGTACCTTATCGCGATGATTTTGTTGCGGAATATACACAATTCGGCTCCGACTACGCGGGGGCGTCGCTGTCGGCTTTCATCAAGCTCGGACGGGACAAGGGATATCGGCTGGTGGGGACCAACGCCATTGCCACCAACGCATTCTTCGTCAGAAACGATATCGCTCATGACTGGTTGCCCGAGGTTGAAGCGGCCAGTTGCTTCGATCATCCCCGCGCGCAATTCGGAATGAGCCATCGTCTGCCCGGCATAAAAGACAAGGCCTGGCTGGAAGTATGAGACCGGGGTAACGCAATCGGTTTTCGCTTGGCCGTCGCCGAAAATCATCGGCAGTTCGTCGTTAAGCTTCTGGGCCACTGCATTGCGGGGTATCGTTACCGCATTCGCTTAATAGAAAGCCATAGCCGCATCCAGGTGAAGTGATCAAGCATTTATCAGCCCGCGTTCAGGCGTTTACCGCTGCCCGGCCTCATCTGAGCCAGGCCTTGCATAATGTGGTCTGGCTTTTCCTGGACAAAGGCCTGCGCCTGATTCTGGGACTGGTGGTGGGCATCTGGGTTGCCCGCTATCTCGGCCCCGACCAGTTCGGCTTGCTGAATTTTGCGCTTGCCTTTTACTTGATTCTCTATCCCCTCTCAGCGGTCGGGCTGGAAACCGTAGTCATCCGGGATCTTGTCCTGAATCCCGCCGGCCGGGCTCAATTGGTTGCCACGGTATTCGCGGCTCGCGCGGCAACGGCATGCTTTGCCTATATCGCCGCAATAGGCCTCATCGTCGCGTTGAGGCCACACGAGGTCCACGTACATTGGCTGGTCGCCGTGGTCTCCTTTGCCATCCTGTTCCAGAGTTCCGAAGCGCTGGACTACTGGTACCAGGCTCAAGTTCGCGCCAAATACGTGGTATTCGCCAGAAACCTGGCGTTGTTGCTGAGCTCGGCCGTCAAGGTCGGCTTGATCGCCTGTGCCGCGTCTCTGCTGGCTTTCGCGTGGACTACACCGCTGGAAGCGGCACTGGGGGCGTTATTTCTGCTGCTGGTTTACCGCCGGCATCATGCAAGCACCACCTTCGGGCGCCCGACCTGGCCGCTGGCAAAAGGCCTGCTGCAGCAGAGTTGGCCGCTGGCCATCAGCTCGTTGGCGATGATTCTCTATATGCGCGTGGATCAGCTGATGCTGGCGCAACTGGCGAACAACACCGAAGTGGGCATTTACAGCGCAGCGCTGCGCCTGTCCGAAATCTACGCCGTCATTCCGCTGGTCATTTCACAATCCGCCTTCGCCCGCATCCTGCAGCTCCGGGAAGCCGACCGGGCCGGCTACCTGCGCTCGGTGGGAAAGCTGCTCAATGTGCTGTTCGTTATGGCGCTGTTCTGCGCAGTGGCGACATCGCTTTGTGCGAAGCCGCTCGTCAATTTTTTGTTCGGAGCGCCTTACGCCAAGGCATCGACCGCGTTGCTCATCCATGTATGGGGCAATGTTTTCGTCTTCCTAGGTGTCGGCGCGGGACGATGGTTTCTGGCCGAGCAGCTGCAGAAGCTCACGGTACACCGCGCCCTGCTCGGACTGGTCGCCAACGTAGCCCTCAATTTCCTGCTGATTCCGCGATTTGGGGCCGCGGGCGCCGCATCGGCCAGCGTATTCAGCTACGCCGTCGGCTTTTATTTTTCCAATGCCCTGCTCGCCCAGACCCGACCCATTTTCGTACTGCAAAGTCGCGCGATTCTGATGCTGGATTTTTTCAAGCCGCGCTAAGGTTGCCAGCTGTGCCGCCAGTACTACCAGTACTATGAGCATGCAGCATTGAACAAGCCCTGCATTCCATTGGACTGCGGGCATCGAGTGCCGTTGAAAGTGATCTGTAAATCAAAGAGGGTAAAGTCAATTCAGCATCAATTCATTTGCTCTGATTGAAGCTACCGTAGTGCAGCATCCTGACAGTCCGCTACGCCAGCCCAGAGAGGAAACAAAATGAACAAACGATCAAACATGAAACTTCTCATGTCATTGTTCTCATTGAGTATTTTAATGCCCGTAGCAGCCTTGGCCGACATTTCCGGACGTCATCCGGCTTATCTGCATGGACTTTCGGACCTTCGCACCGCCTACTGGCTCCTGGATCATCGCCCCGGTGACCCGGCAGTACATCACGATGAAGATGTTGCACTGTCGCAAGTCTACGACGCAGTGAAGGAAATTCAAGCCGCCTCGATCACCGACGGCAAGGATATGCATGATCACCCCCCGGTCGATGCTCCGCCGGAGCGGCTTGGACGCCTGCATAAAGCCCTGGAGTTCCTGAATAGTGCACACGCTGATGTCGCCCAGGAGGAAGACGATCCGGCCACGCAAGGGCTGAAACATCGGGCGCTTGGGCATATCGACGCAGCCACGCAAGCCACGGAAAGAGCAATTGCGGCAGCCGGCGGCTCAAAGCCGTAATGAAATCGTCACCGCCCTGATATCATCGGGCAACAGAGCCTAGATTAAAATCTCCAAGACTGCGGACGGTATGTCCGCAGTTTCTTGATGGACGCAGGTTTGCGCGTCCCTACCGATACTCTTCATTACGCTGCCAACGGCCTACCTGCTAAGGTATGGGCTCGACCGTTTGCAGATCAATGTCCCCCCAGATCGTGGCCAGTGAGAATTCTCTTGCGTTTCAACAATGGAAAGTGCGGATCAGCTATTCGGGGCGAGCGCTTTAATTGGCCATCGCCGAGAGGGATTTTAGTTGCGGCAATCGTCCTTGCTTCCCTGTCAGCCTGCGGAGGGGGAGGATCCGGCGGCGCATCCGGCGGTTCGTCCAGCGGCGCATCCAGAGGCACTTCTAGCGGCGCAGCCAGCAGCAGCTCATCCAGCAGCAGCTCCTCATCCGGCAGCAGCTCATCCGGCAGCAGCTCATCCGGCAGCAGCTCATCCAGCGGCAGCTCGTCCAGCGGCTCATCCAGCGGATCAACTTCGCCGTCATGTACGCAGGGCACCAGTTCCGGCGCATCGGTTACGTCGGGTACGGTCACCGCTGATGTCGTCGTATATGGGGCAACGCCATCCGGCATCATGGCAGCGATCGAGGCGGCCCACCTCGGCAAAAAAGTCATCCTGCTGGAACCTTCCGCGCATATCGGCGGGATGCCGGCCAGCGGACTCGGCACCTCCGACGTGGGCAACATCAAGGCAATCGGCGGACTGGCCAAAACCTTTTTCAAGACCGTAGCCGCGATTTATGGCAAGGTGGATTCGCAGAACGGTACGTATTACGAACCGCATATCGCGCTTCAAGCCTTTGAGCAGATGCTCTGCGCGCAACCCAACGTACAACTCGTTACCAATGCGGCAATAAGCTCCATCTCCATGACCGGAACGATCATTCAATCCATGGTCGCCAGCAACGGTGTCACTTATAGCGCGAAGGAATTCATCGATTCGAGCTATGAGGGCGATCTGCTGGCCGCCGCCGGGGTTTCCTTCACCGTGGGCCGCGAGTCGATAGCCCAATACAACGAGCCTCTCAACGGCGTGATCAAGACCACGCCGATGAACGGGGCGAAGGTCGATCCGTACGTCATACCGGGCAATTCTTCCAGCGGATTGCTGCCGCATATCGAATCGATCACCCTGCCCCCGCCCGGATCGGCGGATAACAGCGTGCAGGGATATAACTACCGATTGTGCCTGAGCAAGGATCCCAACAACCAGATTGCCTTCACCGCCCCGGACAACTACGACCCGGCGGAATTCGAAGCCCTGGCCCGCATGTCCGAAGCTCTGGTAAAGGCGAAGCACACACCCGCATTCAACACCCTGCTTTCAATTGCCCCCCTGCCGAATGGCAAATATGACGCCAATAACGGAGCGGACTTTTCCACCGACGAAATCGGTGAGGGTCTGCTCTACCCGAATGGGACGCCCGCACAACGCCAGGCGATCGCGGCGGAACATAAGCGCTATATGCAGGCCTTGCTCTATTTCCTGCAGACCAGTACACGCCTGCCCGCGGCCGTCAACGCCGGCGCGGCTGAGTTCGGCTACTGCAAGGATGAGTTCACCGATACCGCGGGATTCCCGCATCAGCTCTATGTGCGTGAAGGGCGTCGCATGCTCGGCACGTTTGTGATGACGCAGCAGGTCATTTACAACAAGAGCGGGCCCGATTCCATCGGGCTGGGCTCCTACAACTTCGACTCGCACATCAATAATCGGGTCGCGGTCAAAGGCGATGCTGAAATCGAGGGCCTGACCAACACCCCGAATAGCGGCACCAAATTCGAGGTGGGCAATCCATATCCGATCGCCTATGGCTCACTGACCCCGAGCAGCAGCGAAGCCACCAACCTGCTGGTCTCGGTCTGCGTCTCCGCATCGCACGTGGCCTTCAGTTCGCTACGGATGGAACCCACTTACATGATCATGGGCCAATCCGCGGGGGCCGCGGCATCCCTTGCAATCGACGAGGCGGCCACCACGCAAAACATCAGCTACCCGGCTCTTTCGGCACAGTTGCTGAAAGACGGACAGATTCTGAGCTGGAGTAGCGGAAGCTAGCAGGACCACAATCCGGGCGTCGCGTGGCCTCCTCGCGGGCATGCGACGGCCGGAGAATAGTGCAAGCCGTCGGGTTTCCCTGGCCGCCGCGACGGGCAGGACCAACCCGGTAGTTCCCGGTGGCCGGTGTATTGCACCTCACTCACCCATCCTGTAGTGTTGAAATGGGGATCCGGGGATGGTCACGGTGACATGCGGTCACAGCTGCTCCATGTATTCATGGCCCGGGCTCCGGGCATGGCGTTCTTTTCCTGCCTGCGCCTGGCTGACCATCCCGCTGCTGTATTTCCGCCAAGTCGATGGATGGCAAGTCGCGGCGGCAGCCGAATCACCGGCTCCGGGTTCCCCAGGCCTTGTGTTCTCTCCCCCTCTTTGTCGGAATGAGCCAGGCCATCGGGCCAGCTGCCGACGTGGCAATCGCGGCCAATCAAAATATAACACCCGGCACCTGAAACAGGAGCGCTCCCTTGAACATCCGATCATTGAGCCTGGTCAGCCGAAGCCTGCCAGAATTGCGCGGCCGCCATTGCGGTCTCCTGGCGATCGGCATGATGGCGGCCGCCGGCATTTCGGCGGATGTATCCTCGATCAGCATCGCAAGTGCCTCCGGTACCGTCCTGAACGGCACCGGCACCACGATCAGTTTCCCGGTCACGCGTAGCGGCGATAGCAGCTACGCGGTTGCGCTCAGCTATGCCACTCAGGATGGCAGCGCCATTGCCGGGACGGATTACACGGCGACCGCAGGCACGGTCACCATTCCAGGCGCCGGCAGCAGTGCAACCATCACCGTTCCGGTGACGGGCGAGGCTGGCGCAAAGACCGACAAGCAGTTTTTCCTGAAGTTGCTTGGCGCGGCAGGCGTGCGGGCATCTGCTTTCGAAGCACCCTCTGACACTGCCGACAATGTAAGTGTCCAGGGACTACCGGCAACACTCATCGCCACAGCCGACTTCAATGGTGATGGCAAGCTCGATCTTCTTATGGTTGCCGCGCCGGACATAGCTCAATCCGTGCTCGAAATACTCCTTAATACAACTGTACCGGGAGCAACCGCTCCCAGCTATTCACTATTCGGGGGCTTCGGCGGCAGCGGTTATCGGGGCTATGCGGTTGGAGACTTCAATGGCGACGGCAAGCCGGACGTGGCCGTGGTGTACGACCTGGGATCCAATCCGGGTGGGGGCTCGGATCAGGATATAGCTGTCTTTCTCAATACAACACCAGCCGGAACGAACTCACTCAGTTTCGCGTCGCCTGTCAATTTCTCGACCGGACTTCCGGCGAACGAGTCATGCGGCCCCGTTATGTCGACCGGCGACTTCAACGGCGACGGCAAAACCGACCTGGCCGTGGTGAATTGCAGTGGCGCCGCAATGTCGATCCTGCTCAATACGGCGACGGCCGGTGCGGCCACACCCGCATTTGCAGCGGGGGCGACATTCCCTGTGGGCAGCTTTCCGGAGAGCATCGCCGTCGGCGACTTCAATGGCGATGGCAGGCCGGACGTTGTAACAGCGAACGGCATTGGCAGCACGCTTTCCGTGCTGCTCAACACGACTCAGCCCGGAGCCGCAACGCCAAGTTTTTCGACGGCCGTCAACTATCTGGTGCAGGGCTCGCCAGTCGTCATGGTGGCCGACATGAACGGCGACGGCCGTCCTGATCTGGTGGCCGCAAACTCTGCCAGCAATTCCGTATCGATCCTGTTCAATATCACGCCGGCGGGTGCCGCCGCGCCCAGCTTCACTGCCGCCGCCAATTTCCCGTTGAACGCCACCTACACTGATGTAGTTGTGGCCGATTTCAATGGTGACGGCAGGCCCGACCTGTTGGTCGGCGACGGAGTGAAGCGTATCGCGACCGCGCTGCTCAACACGATCGCACCGGGAGCGCTGGCACCCAGCTTTGCAACCGGCCCCCAAATATCGTTTGGAAGCAACACTCTGGAATATGGATACGGGATCAATCTGCTCGTCACCGATGCCAATTTTGACGGCAAGCCCGATATCGCCGCCATCAGCATGCCGCAGAATTCCGTGTCGATCCTCGTTGCATTGAACACGACCGCCTCCGCGACCAAACCCACCTTCAGTGGCGCATTCCCTTCCGTCACGGTAGGCACCAATCCGCAAGGCGTGGTCGCTGACGATTTCAATGGCGACGGCAAACAGGACCTAGCGGTCGCCAACTACAGCAGCAACAGCGTTTCGGTTCTGCTCAATACCACCCCCGGCGGAGCGACAACAAGCAGCTATGCCGCACCCGCCAGCTTCCCAGTGGGCACCAATCCGCAGTCCGTCGCCTCGGCCGACTTCAACGGCGACGGCAAGCCGGACCTGGCGGTGGCCAATTTCGGCGATGGCACTGTTTCCGTCCTGCTCAATACCAGCCCGCCCGGGGCAGCGACGCCCAGCTATGCCGCCGCGGTCAGCTTCACCAGCGGCACCCAGGCCAGCTTCGTTGCCGCGGCCGATCTGAACGGGGATGGCAAGCCGGACCTGGCGGTCACCAACTTCGGCGATGGCACGGTCTCGGTGCTGTTCAACACCACTCCGCCGGGAGCGGCGACACCCAGCTTCGCGGCGGCCGTTCCCTACCCCACCGGCACGCGTCCGCTCGCGGTCGCCATCCGTGATCTCAATGCCGACGGCATGCCGGATCTGGCCGTGACTAATCAGGGTGACGGCAATGTTGCCGTGCTGCTGAACAAGACCGCGGCAGGGGCAAGCACACCCAGCTTCGCGGCCGCGGCCGATTTCGCCGTGAGCAGCGGACCGCTGGCCATCACGACCGGCGATTTCAATGCCGACGGCAGGCCGGACCTCGCGGTCGCCACGCTGTCGGGCAACGTGTCGGTGCTGCTCAATACCACGACGCTGGGAGGCGCCGCCCCTACATTCGCACCGGTATTCAACCAGAACCTGGGAGGGCAGCCCGCCGCCATCGCCGTGGGCGACTTCAATGGCGACGGCAGCCCGGATCTGGCCATTGCGAACCAGCAGACCAACCAGGTCAGCGTCCTGCTCAATACCACGGCTGGCGGCGCCACCACGCCCAGTTTCGCCGCGCCGATCCAGCAAGCGGTGGGCAGCGAACCCAGCGGCCTGGCGGTGGCCGATTTCAATGGCGATGGCAAGCCGGATCTGGCGGCGGCCAACTTCGGAGCCAACAGCCTGTCCGTGCTGCTCAACAGCCAGTACCAGATTTCGATCTCCGCCACGCCCACCACCGGAACCATCCAGTATCAATCAAGCGTTCCGGGCGCCTTCAGCTTCACCCCGGTGACCAACGCCAACCCGGGCGCCGTGGTGACATCCAGCAGCATCACCGTCTCGGGCACGAATATCGCCTCGTCGATTTCCGTCAGCGGCGGCCAGTACAGCATCGACAATGCCGCCTACACGTCCGCAGCGAGCACAGTGCAGCCGGGAAGCAGCGTCACGGTGCAGCTAACCGCGTCCACCAGCTACTCCACGCAGACACAGGCGGTACTGACTATCGGCGGAACGACGGGAGCTTTCACCGTCACCACCCGCGCGCCGGTCACCACGCCCAATGCCTTCAGCTTCACCCCGGTAACCGGGGCCCCGCCGGACACCGCGGTCGTATCGAACACGATCACCGTGACCGGGATTGAAGTGCCCGTGCCGATCTCTGTCAACGACGGGGTCTATGCCATCATCCATGATGGCAACGTGGGCGCATACACCGCCAGCGCCGGCACCGTCGATCCGGGCGACCAGGTCATGGTCAAGCAAACCTCCTCGCCGAGCTTCAGCGCTACCACCTCCGTCACTCTCAACATCAACGGCACGACAGGCAGCTTCAGTGTAAGCACCGAGGCCGCCATCACCGCTCCAACCGCGTTCAGTTTCAGCGCCGTGACCGGCGCAGCCATATCGACGGTGCAGACTTCGAACGCGATTACGGTGAGCGGCACCAATGCTGCCGCGCCGATCAGCATCAGCGGCGGCAGCTACAGCGTGAATGGCCTGCCGTATCAGAGCGCGGCGAGCACGGTCAATGCCGGGGACAGCGTTACGGTGCAGGTGATCGCCTCTTCCAGCTACTCGACCACCTCACAGGCAACGCTGAGCATAGGCGGAGTCAGCGCCGTTTTCAGGGTCACTACAACGACAGCTCCAGCGACGGGCGGTAGTGGTGGCGGTAGCGGGGCCGTAAGCCCGTACCTGCTGGCCCTGCTTGCACTGGGAAGTATCGCGCGGCAATGGCGCCGTCGAGGTATCTCCAGCAGGAGCAAATCGCGCTGATCGAACATCATCCGGCTTGTAGCTGAACTCCGCGATGCACGGCGTCGACTCCCGGCGCCGCTAACAACTGTGACTAAAGTCACAGTTCAGTCCATTTGCGCCCTATAGCCTTTCCAGCAATATTGGTGGAGTGGACATCATGATCCCAGGAGCAGTTGCAAGCATCGACAGCATCGGCAGCTTGCGAATCTTTACTACCACTACGACGCTTACGCCTCCATATAACTTCGAAGTGCAGGGCTACTACAATCCAGGCGACGGTGGTGGTGGAATCTTTGCATATATTTCGACCGATACAACGCACGGCGCAGTATTCACTGGCTCAATTTCCCAGGCCGCATTCGTTGGGTCAATTGGCGCATTGTTCACAGGCTATATTTCC
>Ga0302313_10000603_pt1 | contig 31150 bp, 27 predicted proteins | sample III_Palsa_N2_2_FD_200454 | JGI IMG/M metagenome (GOLD analysis project Ga0302313, IMG submission 200454) | Peat permafrost microbial communities from Stordalen Mire near Abisko, Sweden - III_Palsa_N2_2 | ecosystem: Environmental > Terrestrial > Soil > Palsa > Peat permafrost | place: Sweden...
TGCATATCCCGGGATGGATTGCGCAGGGGCGGGCGGCGTTCAAGCAGCATTTGACCAAACTGGTGACGCTGGATGTGGAGCACCTGCCGTATAACCGTCCGCTGTTGGAGTACCTGCGGCAGCAATGTGGCGAGGGGCGGGAGATTTATTTGGCGACGGCTGCGGATCGGGAATTGGCGGAGCGGATTGCGGCGCATCTGGGCATCTTTGCGGGCGTGCTGGCGTCGGATGGCGCGACGAACCTGGCGGGTGGAAACAAGCTGGCGGCGTTTCGCGCGAAGTTTGGAGAGAATTTTTGCTACGTGGGAAATGCATGGCCGGATGTAGAGCTGCTGGCGGCGTGCGTTTCGCCGATGGTCGCGAACCCGGACCGGGCACTGCGTGCAGGGATGAAGCGCGCGGGGACGGTGGCGGCGGCGCGGTTTGAGGATCGCGGGCCGGTGCTGCGGAGTTGGTTGAAGGCGATTCGGCTGCACCAGTGGGCGAAGAATGCGCTGCTGTTTGTGCCGCTGCTGTTGGCGCACCAGTGGCATCTGCGGACGTTTGGCGGGGTGATTACGGGGTTCTTCAGCTTCGGGATGTGCGCGTCGGCGACATACATCATTAATGACCTGCTGGATCTGGAGGCGGACCGAAGGCATCCGCGGAAGCGGCGCAGGCCGTTTGCGGCGGGAGATTTGTCGGCCATTGCCGGGGTGGTGGTGGTGGGTTTGCTGATGCTGGGCGCGCTGGTGCTGGCGTTGGCGCTGCCGCATGTGTTCAATGCGCTGCCGGGCACGGCGGTGCTGGCGAACCCTTATGGCTTCCTGGGATGGCTGGCGCTTTATACGGTGGTGACGCTTTCGTACTCGCTGTATTTGAAGCGGAAGCTGCTGCTGGACGTGTTTGTGCTGAGCGGGCTGTACACGGTGCGAATTATGGCGGGGAGCGCGGCTACGGGGATTCCGATGTCGCCGTGGCTGGCGGGGTTTGGCGTGTTCTTTTTCCTGTCGCTGGCGTTCGTGAAGCGATTCAGCGAATTGGAAGGTTTGCGCGAGCGCGGTGCGTCGGTGAGCAATGGGCGCGGATATTTTGTGAGCGATCTGGAGCAGCTGCGCGCTCTGGGAACAGGCGCGATGTATGCGGCTGTGGTGGTGCTGTCGATCTATATCAACAACCCGGAGACGAACTTTCTGTATGCGCATCCGGTGCGGTTGTGGGTGGTGGTGCCGGTGCTGCTACTGTGGTTGAGCCAGGTGTGGATGTTGGCCAGCCGCGGAGAGATGCATGATGATCCGGTGGTGTTTGCGATTACGGATAAGCGGAGTCTGCTGCTGGGTGTGCTGATGGCGGCTGTGATTTTGTGGGCGCTTTAGGTGGGCAGCGGCCTCGTCATTTATCCTGAACGTTCGACATCATGAGTGAGCGAATCCCTGAACTTACGCACTTCGACGACGTAGAACTAGATCTCGCATTCGCCCAACTTACGGGCGAGCTGGACGCTCAGCGGGCGAGAATTACCACCACAAGCGACGCAGAAGCCTTCCGGCTTGATTGGCTTGGAAGAAAGCAGGGTCGCTTGGGCCAAATTAGCGCGGCGTGGTTGAAGGCAGCGCCAGCCCAATCGAAGAAGTTTGTGGGGATGAGGTTCAACGAATTTAAGCAAAGAGTTGAAGCCGGTATTATTGCCGATCGTCTGCTGGGTTTCCCCTTTCCACAAGCTTCCTATGATCTTGATGTGACGCTGCCGGGGTCGGCGCAGAGGGTGGGGGCGGAGCATCCGCTGGTGAAGACGATGGCAGAGATTGTGAACGTGTTTCAGCGGATGGGGTATTCGGTTGGGTTGGGGCCGGAGGTGGAGACGGATTTTTATAACTTCGAGGCGTTGAATTTCCCGCCAAATCATCCAGCTCGAGATACGCAGGACACGCTGGTGGTGGCGGGGCAGGAGGCTAAACCGCTGCGCGAACGGTTGCTGATGCGGACGCATACGTCGCCGGTGCAGATACGGTCGATGCTGGAGCAGTCGCCGCCGCTGCGGCTGGTGATTCCGGGCAAGGTGCACAGGAACGATGCTGCGGATGCTACGCACTCGCCGGTGTTTCACCAGGTGGAGGGGTTGTGCGTCGATACGAATATCACGTTCAGCGATCTGAAGGGGACGCTGGATTTTGCGATGAAGGCGTTCTTTGGGTCGGCGGTCAAGACGCGATTCTTTCCGAGCTTCTTTCCGTTCACGGAGCCTAGCGCGGATGTACAGATCAGCTGCATTTTCTGCGGGGGCAAGGGGTGCAGGAAGTGCAAGCACTCGGGTTGGATTGAGCTGCTCGGATGCGGGATGGTGGATCCCGCGGTGTTCGAGTCGGTGAACCAGCGGCGCGTGGAGATGGGGCGCGAGCCGGTGTATGACACGCGGAAGATCAGCGGGTTTGCGTTTGGCATGGGAGTGGATCGGATCGCGATGATGAAGTATGGGATCAGCGATATTGGGCTGTTGTATTCGGGCGACATGAGATTTCTGGAGCAGTTTGCGTGAATATTTTGACGAAGTGGCTGCGGTCGTATTTGCCTGAGCTTGCGGCGGATGATCGGCAGCTGGCGGAAGATTTGACGCTGCGCGGGATTGCGGTCGAGGGTGAGTTCGATGCGGCGTGCGGCGGGCGTTTGTACGAGATGGACATCACGACGAACCGCGTGGATGCCATGAATCATTATGGTGTGGCGCGGGAGGCTGCCGCGATTTATAACGTGGCGCTGAAGGCGTTGGTAGAGGCGGCTCCGGTGGAACCCAGGTCCGAAAATCCGGACCCGGGGCACCCGGATTTGTGGTATGCCGAGGGGTTTCCGGTTCGGATTGAGGCGAAGGATTTGTGTGGGCGGTTTACGGCGCGGGTGATTCGCGGCGTGACGGTGGGGGCTAGTTCTGGTTTGGTGGCGGAATATTTTCAGGCGTTGGGGCAGAAGATGATTTCTGCGCCGGTGGACGTTACGAACTTTGGGTGGATGGCGATGGGGCAGCCTACGCATGTGTTCGATCTCGACAAGATTGTTGGCGGAATCGTGGTGCGGCGGGCGCGCGCGGGCGAGAAGCTGATGCTGCTCGATGGCTCGGAGAAGACGCTGGTTGCTGAGGACCTGGTAATCGCTGACGAGGAGAAGGCGCTGGGGTTGGCGGGCGTGATGGGTGGATGGGATTCGCGCGTGACGGAAGAGACGAAGAACATTCTTGTCGAGGCGGCTTGGTTCGACCAGGCGGCGATTCGGGCTAGCTCGCGGCGGCATGGATTGCATACGGATGCTAGCCATCGGTTTGAGCGGGGCGCAGATTTTAATGCGGCGCCGGTTGCAAATAATCTTGTGACGCGGTTGGTGGTGGAGCAGAGTGGCGGTGAGGTGGTGGGGCCGTTGGTGGATGTGGTGGTGCCGGAGATTGCGGCGAAGACTGCGGAGCGTAAGGCGATCGCGCTGAAGGTGAGCGAGGTGCGGCGGCATCTTGGGACTACTGCGGATGGGCTGGGGATTGGCGAGGATGTTGTTGCGCAGTATTTGAGTGCGCTGGGGTGTGGGCTCACGCAGACGGCCGCCGGTGAATATGCGGTGAAGCTGCCGAGCTGGCGGCTGGATCTGGAACGCGAGATTGATTTGATCGAAGAAGTCGCGCGCGTGTATGGGTACAACCGGTTTGCGGATACGCTGCCGAGTTTCGCGGGGGCGGTGGTCGAGTTGCCACACGTGGAGCAGGAGCGGACGATTCGCGAGACGCTGCGGACGCTGGGATTTACGGAGGCGGTGTCGAGTACGTTTGTTTCCGCGGAAGAGGCGGAGGAGTTTGGTGGGGGAGCGGTGGCGATTGGGAATCCGCTGAGTGCGGAGGCGGGGATGTTGCGGCCGTCGCTGGCACCGGGGATGGCGACGATGCTGGCGCTGAATCTGCATCGCGATGTGAGTACGGTGCGGTTGTTTGAGATGGGGACCGTGTTTGGCGGGTCGACGGCTGAGGTGGAGGAGCGGGTTGGCCTTGCGCTGGGCGCTACGGGCGGGACTGTTGCGACTGCGTTGTATAAGGCAGAGGACGCGCTGTTCTACGAGGTGAAGGGCGCTGTTGAGGCACTGCTGGCGAAGTTTGTTGGTGACGTGAGTTTTGAGGCGAGCGGGCTGCCGGCGTGGATTGCGGAGGGGCGTGGGGCGTGCGTATTGCTGGCGGGTGAGGCGGTCGGAGTGTTTGGGGAGTTGAGTGCGGCGGAGTTGCAGGCGAGGAAGCTGCGGCAGCCTTGCGTGATTGCATCGATGGATGGGCAGAGGTTGTTTGAGACGGCGTTGCTGCAGCCGGTGTCGCAGGAGCTGTCGCGATTCCAGGCGGTGGAGAGAGATTTCTCGTTTGTGTTTCCGGATGCGGTAACGTGGGCGGCGATTGATGCGGCGCTGCATGGTGCGGGCGCGGGAGATGAGTTGCGGAGTGTGCGGCCCGTTGAGATCTTCCGCGATGCGAAGGGGAAGGCTGTTGCGGCGGGATCGTATTCGCTGCTGCTGCGCGTGGTGGTGCAATCGAATGAGCGGACGCTGACGGAGGAAGAGATTTCGCGGTGGACGGAGTGGGTGGTGGCGGAGCTCAAGGGGCTGGGTGGCACGCAGCGGGCGTAACGGCGCTGGGATCGTGCGAACCCAGGTCCGAAAATCCGGACATGGGGCACCCGGATTCTGCGGGGACCGCGAGAGTTTTGGTCGTGGTGTGAAAAGCGGCGCGAGAGCGAAGCACAGTGATCGGTAAGCGTGCAAGGAATAAAGGGGGATTCAGGTAGGTACCTATCGGGTACACACGCGGAATTCCGCATGGGTGCGTCCTATACTTCGAGAAGAGACGGCGTGATTTTCGCCTTGAAGGAGTTGTATATGGGATCCGCAAGTATCAGTGTCGATGAGTTCCAGGCGCTGGAGCAGAAGGTGCTTCAGACCGTCGAGCTGATCAAGAGAGAGCGTGAGGCGAAGGCTGTTGCAGAGGCCGAAGTCGCCGCCATGAAGACGGAATTGGCGGCACGCAAGGAAGAGCTTGAGTTGAAGGGCCAGGAGATTGTTGCGTTGCGGCAGGAGCTGGCAGCTTCCGGTGATGCGAATGCCGAGGTTAAGACGCTGCAGCGTGAGCGCGAGGCGGTTCGGCTGCGGGTTGAGAAGATGCTGGCGAGTATCGACGAGATTGTGTAGCCAGAGGATGTAGCGGGCGTGGATTCGAAGATGCGCGCACGCGGCGTAACAGTAGGAGTCGGAATGGTAGAGACACAAACAAGAACGGCGCCGGCGATTTCGCGGCCCCCACTGGTGGCACGGGACATGGAAGCCGTTGTCGTGGATATCTACGATCAGATTTATCAGCTGCGGGGCGTGAATCCGGAGCATATCGAGCGGCTGTCCGAGATAGTGGACTTAAAGATGCGCGCGGTGTCAGCGCATGGAGCAACGGTGGATTCGCTGCGCGTGGCGGTGCTGGCTGCGTTGAATCTAGCGGACGAGCTGGTGACGTTGCGGGTGAAGTATGAGGCGCTGCACTCGTCAATAGACGCACACAAGCAGGCTGCGGCGCAGAGCACGGTGCGGTCGCGGGCGGGGTCGTTGATGGGGATGCTGGACGAGGTGCTCGAGGAGCGTCGGGCAGGGTAAGAAAAGCAGGGATTAGGGATCAGGGATTAGGGTTTGCAGAAAATTCCTTGATATAACGGGCATCGTGCCGGATGATGGAGACCACGCGAAGATGTGGTTTGGCGGGAGGCCCCGATGTTTCTGAAGACAGGCGTACATTTGGTTGGGGTGGGGTTGCTGGCGTTGGCGGCAGCTGTGGCTCCTGCGCAAGGAGCAGGTTCGAAGGCGGCTGCTGAGGACTATCACACCAATCCGAAGTTTCTGGCTGCGGTGAAGGATGCGAAGGAGATGGAGCGGCAGGGGCAGCCGTTCTTTGCGGCCGATGCCTACAAGAAGGCGAACAAGATTGCGGGTGGGGGATGTGTCGAATGCCTGGCGGGCGCCTACAAGATGCAGATGAAGACGGGCAACTTTAAGGACGCAATCGGCACGGCGACAGAGATGGAAGCGATGGGGACGAGGCCGCTGGTGAAGTCGGTTGCGGAGTACGATCGCGGGCGGGCGCTGATGGGGAAAGATGGGGACAAACCAAAGCCGGAGCAACTGGAGGCGGAGTTGGAGGCGTTTCAGTTGGCGGTGAAGCTCTATCCGGAGAACGTGGCGGCGATGTACAGCGCGGGTCAGGTGCAGGCTCGGCTAGGGCGGATGGACGAAGCCAGGAAGAGTTTTCAGGAATGCCTGAGTGAGATGAAGCCGGGGGACACGGCGTGGCTGCGGATCAAGCATTTTGCGGAGAATCCTGAGCTGTCGACGCACAAGATGGCGCCTGCGTTTGAGGTGACGGCGATGGATGGAACTAAGTTCAACCTGGATGCGATGGGTGGACGGGTGGTGCTGATCGACTTCTGGGCGACGTGGTGCGGGCCGTGCAATCGAGAGCTGCCGAACATGAAAAAGATCGCGAAAGATTTTGCGAACGATCCGCTGGTGATCATCAGTGTGAGCTGGGACAGTGACGAGGCGAAGTGGAAGGACTTCATAGCGAAGAACGGGATGACGTGGGTGCAGTATCGCGACACGGATCACTCGCTCAGTAATCAATTTGAGATTAATGCGATACCGCATTACTTCACGATTGATTCGGATGGGGTGCTGACGGCGGAGATGCTGGGAGAGGACCAGGACGTGGAGGGGAAGTTGAAGAAGCTGATTGCAAAGGCGCAAGCGGCAAAGGTGCAGGCGGCGCAGGCGCATGGATCGGCGAGTGCGGTGACGACTCCTGCGGGCACGGCAAACTAGGCGAAGGTTGCCGGGTTGCGGAATCTCTGGCGGGTTGCGGAATCTTCGCTGTGCGGATAGCATCCAAGGCAGAGACCGGCCTGCAAAGCAGGTACGGGGAATACCGCAGGTTGAACCAATACTCATTGAACAGGGTCCTGACTCGTATAAATGGCTCGGTGTGCTAGGTCCGCCAGTCCGGAAAGCCTAAAGAGCCACGGTCAGGGCCCACCGCTTACAGGCGGGTTCACCTGCGCCTCGCCGTACGGCCCAGCGGGTCGGTCTTTTTTAGTACAGGGGATAGAGTGTAGGGGATAGGGTGGGGCGGTGGTGGCTCCGCGTATGCTCTAGGGGTGAGGGATTTCTTTCAAACAGCTGTGATTTTGGTGCCTGGCGTGGTGCGGCTGGGGCCGTTCCGGCTGTCGGTGTATGGGGTGTGCGCGGCGGTGGGGATGGTTGCCGCGATGGGGTTGAGTTTGAAGACGGCGCGGGTCGCTGGGCTGGCTGGCGAACAAGTTTGGGATGCTGGGTTGTTTGCGGTGATGGCTGCGTTCGTTTGCTCGCGGCTGCTGCTGGTTGCTGGGAACCTCCATGCGTTTTTCAAGATGCCGGTGACGTTGCTGGCGCTGCCTTCGTTTACTACGTTGGGACTCGTGATGACGGGGCTGGTGGTTGTTGCGTATCTGCGGTGGAAGCAGTTGGTGTTGCTGAAGGTGCTGGATGCTTGGGCGCCTTGTGCGGCGGTGCTGTTGGCGATGTTGAGTTTGGGTAAGTTTTTGCAGGGGGACGATGCGGGGATGCCGTCGCGTCTTCCTTGGGCGATAAAGACGCCGCTGAGTGGTGGGTTGCGGGTGCATCCGGTGGCGATTTACTCGGCGATTGCGGCGGGGTTGATGGTGGTGGGGTTGATGACGTTGTTGCGGCGGCAATTGCGGGCTGGGATGGTGGTGACGGTCGCGTTGGTTGCGGGGGGAGCGAGTGGATTTTTGATCGACATGGTGACGCAGCCGGTTGAGATGAGGGTGGGGGCGTGGTTGGATCCGGCGCAGTGGTTTGCAGTGGGTGCGATGGTTGTGGGTGGGTTGATGCTTACGTTGACGAAGGAGATTGCCTAGATGCCGTCGAAGAATATGTTGCCGAAGGGGAAGAGACGCAAGAGCGTGATGCAGGAGTATCGGGCTGCGCGGACGGTGGCGCAGGAGCGCGAGGCGGCGATGCGGGAGGCGGGGGAAGATGTGGAGTCGTTAGGGCCGGCGCTGTATGACACGGCGGATTTTACGCCACATGTGTCTCCGTTTGCGGGGCGGCCGGGGTTGGTGACGAGTGGGCCGAACGGAGGCAAGCATCCGCAGGAGGAGGCGGACATGTCGGTGCGGCGGTACGGGGTGCCGAGGCTTTATGTGGAGCCGGAGATTGAGCGGGAGATCACGGTGCTGGATGATCTGGAGGCCGAGGATGGCGTGCGCAGTTTTGCGGCTGAGGCTGCGGCTGCGGGGATGAGGCTGGATGCTTATTTGGCGAAGGCGCTTCCGGAGATTAGTCGAGCGCGCGTGGTACTGCTGATTGATGGTGGACAGGTAACGGTGGAGGGCAAGCCGGGCAAGGCTAAGCAGAAGTTGAAGGGTGGGGAGTGGATTGAGATTGAGGGTGATCCAAAGCCTGCGCCGCTGAATGCTACGGCTGAAGATATTCCGCTGACGATTGTGTATGAGGATGAGGACCTGGCGGTGATCGATAAGCCGGCGGGGATGATGGTGCATGCGGGGTCGGGTGCGGCGGAGCACAATCGCGGGACGCTGGTGAACGCGCTGCTGTATCACTTTGGCGCGAAGGAAGGGCTCAGCTCTGTGGGTGGTGCGTTGCGGCCGGGGATCGTGCATCGGCTGGATAAGCAGACGAGTGGGTTGATCATTGTTGCGAAGAACGATGGCTCGCATCGGGCGCTGGGCGAGATGTTTTCGGAGCGGCGGTTGCGCAAGACGTATCTTGCGCTGGTGCATGGCGAGGTGAAGGGTGAGGAAGGGACGATCCAGTTGCCGATCAGTCGCGATCTGCTGCGGCGCATACGCATGACGACCAAACGAGCGGGAGGGCGGAGCGCGGTGTCGCACTGGAAAGTGCTGGAGCGGGTGAAGGGGCCTTACGGAAAGTTCACGCTGCTGGAGGTGCGGATTGAGACGGGGCGAACGCACCAAATCCGTGTGCACATGCAGGCGATTGGGCATTCGGTGGTGGGCGATTTTCTGTATGGGGCGCCGCACCGGATCAAGCGCGTGGAGGTCGTGGGAAGGGGACTAAAGGCGCGGCCGGCAGTGGAGAGTGGAGAGGACGGCGGGTTGTCGCTGGAGCGGAATTTTCTGCACGCGGCGGCGCTGGAGTTTGCGCATCCGCGGACGGGCGAGACGTTGTCGCTGGAGGCGAAACTGCCGGAGGAGCTGGGGGACTTGCTGGAGCAGCTTCGGGGGGCAGAAGCGTAAGGGGCAGGCGGGCGCACGGGGCGCCAAATTGGTACGATGGAAGTATGAACCTTTTTAGAAGTGCGCGGTGGGCGGGCATGCTGCTCGGCTGCGCCATCCTCGCGCTGGCTGCCGGTGCACAAAGCACGCAGCCTCATCAAACCCAGACTCCAAGTTCAGCAACGTCGACGACGAATCAGCAGAACACGACAACAACGGCGCAGCAGGCTCCCGGGGCGCAGCAGCAAACCGAGCCTGAGCCGCCGCAGGCGACTGAGACGTTGCAATTGTTCTCGCGCGAGGTGGATCTATTCTTTGCCGTTACGGACAAGCACGGAAATTTCATTAATGGGTTGCAGCAGCAGAATTTCGGGCTGTTGGATGATGGACGTCCGCCGGAGCGCGTCATTCGTTTTGTGCAGCAGACGAATCTGCCATTGCGCGTGGGCATCATGATCGACACGTCGAGCTCGATTCGGCAGCGCTTCGCGTATGAGCAGCAGGCGGCGATTGATTTTCTGCTGCAGGTGATGCATCCGGTGGATCGGGCATTCGTCGAGGGCTTCGACGTGCAGACGGACATTGAGCAGGATTACACCAACCGCGTCGATCTGTTGGACAGCGGGATTAGCCGGCTACGACCAGGGGGCGGGACGGCGCTGTATGACTCCTTGTACAAGACGTGTCGCGACCAGATGTTGACCTTGAAGCAGTCGGCGGATGTACGCAAGTTGATTGTGCTGGTATCCGATGGCGATGATGATTACAGCCGGGCGACCGAGGATGACGCGATCAAGATGTGCCAGCGGGCGGAGACGATTGTCTACACAATCAGCACGAACACGGGCCCGAGCCGGGACAAGGGCGACGATACGCTGCTGAAGATCTCCGATGCGACGGGCGGACGAGCATTCTTTCCGACGCGGATGGAAGACGTTGCGGGGAGCTTCCTCAATATCGAGGCCGAGCTACGCAGCCAATATTCGCTGGTGTATGTTCCGGCGGGGTTCAAGCAGGATGGATCGTTCCGGACGATTTATCTGCAGAGTCTGGATCCTCGCTACGTGGTGCGCGCGAAGAAAGGCTATTTTGCGCCGAGGCCGCCTGAATAAACGTCGGTCTCGGATGGCCTATGGTTCTTTGGCAACGTTGCGGATGCGTACGGGTGGGTCGAAGACGAAGGACGTCGCGTTGAAGAAGATGGATGTGCAGTGAGGAATAAGCATGCCAGGGCGTTGCCGTAGAAGTCGACTCGGCTGAAGCCGCGATCCTTGAAGCCTTCGTAGAAGCCATAACCTTCGGCGTTATCGCAGATGATGATGCCGTTGGGGGCGACGTATTTCGAGGCAATGTCGAACAGGTCGGCGGGAGTAAGGCCGTCGATGATGACGACGTCGTAGTGCTGGAAAGGCTTGGTGGCCAGCATGTTGGAGACGTGGAAGGCATCCTGCTTTCCGTTTTCGCGGGGAACGAGATTGAGGTCGACGTTGGGGGGCATGCCGCTCTTGATGCGATCGTGCCAGGCGCGGTCAGCCTCGGAGGTGACGACGCTGGCGGCGTGGGCGGCCCACCATAGGGTTGACTGGCCTCCGCCGAATTCGAGGACGGTTTTGCCGGCGTAGTTGCGATCCTTGAGGAAATCGATAGCGGGGTAGGTGTACCAGGGGAGGGGGTTGCCGTGGCGGGTGACGGCGGCCATCTTGAGGCTGCTGCGGAAGTGGCCTGTCCGATAGCTGGTTGTGATGGGGGTGAGGACGACGGTCACGACATTTTGTACCGGATTGGAGATCCAGGTGGGGAACAGCTTCCTCACCGGAGCGAACGTGCTATGAATGATCGACTCTGCCGAGGGGAGCACCTCTAGCGTTGAGGGTAATTGCATCGGACTGGACGGGCAACAGGACCCCATCGCGGCGAGTTGAACGGACGCGCTGCGCGTGGAGTTCGACGCATCGTAATGAGATGACATGGACCGGGGCGCAACTTTCTCCGCGCGCGATGGTCTATTCCTTTAGTGAGGTGTCTATGACGAAGTGTGCGCTGCGTTTTCTGGCTGCTGTCTTGCTGTTTGCGCCGGTGGTCGCGCTTGGACAAGAGCCAGCAGGAGTCTCGGAACCACTGAGGAATTTGACCTCGGAGCGAGCGAACCACACCTCGTTTACATTCGACCACGACATGCTGCAGTCGGCCACGGGGTTCCTGAATGATGGCGAAGGGCCTCCGATGCAGTTGAACAGCATCACGGTGGAGAACTACCGGTTTCATGAGCCGGCTTTTTATATTCCGGAGAACATGCATGCGCTGGTGAGGTCGTTCGATGCAGCGGGATGGAAGCACCTGGTGGATCAGCATGCCTCGCCGCGGGACGCTGCCTCACCCCCGAGGCCTCTCACCGATCTGTGGCTGCACTTTACCGGGCCCGATATCGACAACGTGATGGTGTTGGTGCGGGGAGTGCGGCAGATGAGCGTGATCCAGGTTTCAGGGCAGTTGCGACCGCTGGACTTGATCCATCTGAGCGGGCACTTTGGGATTCCGAAGGTGGATCCGAACGCGGTGATGGTGCCGGCGCCTCCGGGGAAGTAGGGCAGGGGACGGATAAAGGCTACACGGCGTAGCGTTCTACTTCGGCGAGGAGGGCTAGTTTGCGTTCGGGGGGGAGGAAGCTGGCTTCGATGGAGTTGGCGGCTAGTTCGCGTAGCTGGTCGAGGGGGAACTCGAAGGTGCGGTGGGCTAGCAGGTATTCATCGAGGAGCGTGGCGCCGAAGAAGGGCGGGTCGTCGGAGTTGAGGGTGACCATGAGGCCTTCTTCGAAGTAGAGCTTAACCGGGTGGGCATCGAGTGAGGGGCAACAACCGGTGCGGAGGTTGCTGGTGATGTTGAGCTCGAGGGGAATCTGGCGCTGGACGAGGACTTCGATGAGGTCGGGGTCGTCTTGCGCGGAGAGGGCGTGGCCGATGCGTTCGGCGCCGATGTTGAGGGCGGCCCAGATGCTTTGCGGTCCGGTATTTTCGCCGGCATGGCAGGTGAGGCGGAGGCCGGCGGCTTTGGCTTCGGCGTAGAGGTCGCGGAATTCGTGGGCGGGGCCGAGGAGCTCGTTGCCGCCGATGCCGATGCCGACAATGCTGGGGTAGACGTGCTGCAGCTCGGCGGCTTTCTTGAAGACGCGGGCGCAGGCTTCTACGCCGAAGTGGCGGACAGCGTCGATGATCCAGAGCAGGGAGATGTTGAAGTCGGTTTCGGCGCGGGTGCGGCCACTTTCGATGGCGGCGATGACCTGGTCGACGTCGAGGCGGGCTTGCCAATAAAGAATGCCGATGGAGATGTAGGCCTCGGCGTGGCGGACGCCCTGGGCGGCGAGGTCGCGGAGCATGTTGTAGGTGATGAGCTCGTAGTCGGCGGGGGTGTGGAGGCGGGTGGTGACGGCTTTGAAGCAGAGCAGGAAGCTGGGGAAGTCGTGGTAGGCGTAGACGCCGCGGGCTTCGGCTAGGGTGAGGGGCGTGGGGTCGTTGCGTTGGGAGAGCTCGACCAGGGTTTCGGGGGTGATGGAGCCTTCGAGGTGGAGATGGAGCTCAGCTTTGGGGAGGCCGCGCAGCCAGGTTTCTGGGTCGGGCTGATCGTGCTGTTTGGATTTGGGAATTTGCCGGGCGCGTGCCATCTGATTAGTTTATGCGCTCAGGCGAGAACCGGAGTGAACGCTGACTGCGGAACCTTCCACGAGCAGGACGCTGGAGACCCGTTGGTCGGTGAGGAAGGCGAAGGACGGGCCGTAGAGCAGGCCGAAATCCACGGCGATCTGGTGGCTGCGGGGCATGTAGGTTTGCCAATGAGGGTGTTCGACCTGGTAAGCGGAGGTGCTACCGTCGCGGCGTTTGGTGTAACCCCAGTAGTGCTCGGTGATGAAGTCTTCCTCGCTGCCGGGAAGGATGTCGTTTGTTGTCGGTGAGGCTTCTACGGCGAGGCTGTGAGATCGGCCTCCAAGGTCCCAGCCGTAGCCGACCTTGAGGGATTCTGCCGAGAGCTCAATCTGATGGTTGGTTGGGATCGCGGTATACGGTTCCTCGTAGAAACGCTTTGCGACGAAGGCGATGGCGTGGCGCGGGACGAATTCGCGGATGAAGACTACGCCTCGCTTGATCGAGCCATCCGGTTCTTTTCGGCGCACATAGAAGCGTAGGTTCACTTCCTCAAAGCGGGTATGGAACGGGATGGGCAGACCTTTGAGGAGTACTCGGTCGAAGAGGAAAGCGACGAGGGAGATGTAACATTGGCCTTCGTAGAGATCGAACTCCAAGCCTTTTGGCAGATAGGGCATTAACAGCTTCGGCTTCACGGCGTATTGGGCCATGATGAGCTTGCGCCATTCGGCGGTGAGGAATGTGGACACTGCTTTGAGGATACGCGGCTGACGCGGCTAGGGTTCGAAGCGGAGGTTCTCGACCCAGTGGAGTTGGGCGGGGGTGTCGGGGACGAGGGCGCGGCGGGCCTGGGTGATGCGGCGGAAGGCGTCGTCGGTGGAGAGGCCTTCGCGGCGCAGGAGGGCGGCGAGGAGCAGGGAGGATCGGCCAATGCCGGCGAAGCAGTGGGCTGCGACGCTGCGGTTCTTGAGGAGGTCGTTGTGCAGGGTCTCGATGAAGCTGAGAAAGGCTTCGGTGGATTCGGGGATGCCGCGGTCGGGGATGGGAAAGTTGCGGAATAGGATGCCGTGGCCGTCGCACGCGGCGCGCTCGTGCTCGAGGCCTAATTCGAATTCTTCATCGGGAGGTAGAAGGGAGACGAGGACGTTGGCGCCTTCGCGCTTGAGGTTGCGAATTTCGTTTTCGAGATGCCGTCCGCCGTTTGGTGCTGGCATGATCGCGAGCTTTGCGGGGGTGTCGGTTTCGATCCAGTAGGCCATGGTTCAGCCTTTGTAGAACTCGCTGCGCTTGCGGCTGTAGAAGTAGTAGACGACGAGCCCGATGACGAGCCAGACGAAGAAGCGGATCCAGGTGCGTGCGGGTAAGCCGGCCATCAGGAGGATGCAGAAGAAGACGCTGAGGACGGGAATGATGGGGCCGAGCGGAACGCGGAAGCCACGGTGGCGGGTGGGGTCTTTGAAGCGCAGGACGATGACGCCGATGGAGACCAGTACGAAGGCGAAGAGGGTGCCGATGTTGGACATCTCGGCGAGGGTGCCGACGTCGAATAGGCCGGCGGGGATGGCGACCAATATGCCAGCGACCCAGGTGGCGAAGGCCGGAGTGCGGAAGCGGGGATGGATGCTGGAGAACTTGTCGGGCAGCATGCGGTCGCGGGACATGGCGAACCAGATGCGGGCCTGGCCGTATTGGCCGACGAGGATGCTCGAGATCATGCCGAGGATGGCGCCGAAGAGGACGGCAAGGCGGACCCAGTGAAGTCGGTGCGCGCCCGGGGTTAGGGAGACGCGTTGCAGGGCGTTGACGACCGGTGCGCCGTCGCCGGCTACGGACTGCCATGGCACGAGCCCGGTAAGGACAGCGGCGACTCCGATGTAGAGGATGGTGCAGACAATGAGCGTGCAGATGATGCCGATGGGGACGTCGCGCTGGGGTTTGCGACACTCTTCCGAGGCGGTGGAGACGGCGTCGAAGCCGATGTACGTGAAGAAGATGATGGAGCCGCCGGCGAGGATGCCGCCCATGCCGGTGGGAGCGAAGGGATGGTAATTGGCCGGGTGGATGAAGCTGAGTCCGAAGAAGACGAAGGTGAGGATGGCTCCAATTTTGACCAGCACCATGATGTTGTTGGTAGTGGCGGATTCGCGGATGCCGCGGACCAGGAGGACGGTGATGATGAGGACGATGAGGAAGGCGGGGATGTCGAAGCCGTAGTGCATGCCGGGGGCGAAGATGGTGTTGCCGGCGAGGTCCTGCGCGCCGAGGGGAAGGTAGGTGGGCTCGAGCCACTTGGGGTCGAGGTGGATGTTGAACCAGTCGAGCGCGTTGACGAGGTGGGAGGCGAAGCCGACGGAGACGCTCATGTTGGCAAAGGCGTACTCGAGGATGAGGTCCCAGCCGATGATCCAGGCGATGAGTTCGCCGAGCACGGCGTAGCTGTAGGTGTAGGCAGAGCCGGCGATGGGGATCATGCTGGCGAGCTCGGCATAACAGAGGCCGGTAAGGGCGCAGACGAGCGCGACGAGGACGAGCGAGATGACGAGGGCGGGGCCGGCGCCGGGGCGGCCGGCGACAACGCCGCTGGTGTGGTGGAGAGCGCCCCAGATCAGGTCGATGACGGGGGACTCGGACCAGGTGGCGGTGGTGGCGGGGTTGCCGCCGATGGCGGTGCCGATGACCGTGAAGATTCCCGAGCCGATGACGATGCCGACGCCGAGAGCGGTGAGGGAGACGGGGCCTAGCGTCTTTTTGAGGGAGTGCTCAGGGCGCTCCGAGTCGGAGATGAGCTTATCGATGGACTTTGTAGCGAAAATTTGGCGGGCCAGGGCTCAGTCCTCGTCAACGGAGATGCGTTGGATTGAGTTGATTGTAACTGGTGAATGAATTTGGGTAGGCGGTGAGCGAACAGTCGGGTTCTGAGACTAAGATATATTTTCTATTGACAAAAGATATATCTCAAGATATATCTTTATAGATAAGGAGAAACACTATGAATACAAGACATTTTGAAATGCATGAACGTTGGGAGCGGGTTTTCGGACGCCGCGAAAGAGGTGAAGCGGAGGGACGCGAGTATGCGCGGCCTGGCTGCGAAGGACGTGGACGCGGAGGGCCGGAGCACGGGTTTGGCGGTCGCGGTCGCGGCCGATTTGGCGGACCGCGCGGCGAGGGTTTTGAGCGTGGCTTTGGTCGTGGGCGAGAGCGGATGTTTGAGGCTGGCGATATCAAGCTGGTGATCTTGAAGCTGCTGTCGGAAGAGCCGAGCTACGGGTACCAACTCATCAAGACGATGGAGCAACGGCTGGGCGGCGGGTATACGCCGAGTGCCGGTGTGATTTATCCGACGCTGACGCTGCTGGAAGAAGAGGGGCTGGCTGCCGCGTCGGAGTCGAGTAGCAAGAAGGTGTACTCGGTGACGGTGGAGGGGACGGCGTTCCTCGAAGCCAATAAGGAGCGGGTGAGCGAATTGTTTGCGCGGCTGGAGGAGACGGGCCGCGGATTTGAGCGTGGACGATCGCCGGAGATCATGAAGGCTTTCGGGAATCTGCGCGGGGCCGTGATTGCGAAGGTTTCGCGCGAGAACGTGAAGTCTGAACAGATCGAGCAGATTACTGCGGCGATCAACGCGGCGGCGAAGACGATTGATGAGCTCTGAGGTTGAGCCGCTGCGCACGACGAACTGGGTTGGAAGGCTAAAAGGAGATATCGCATGCCAGGAAAAACACATCATACGCAGGCTGGATTTACGCAGATGTACGCGGGAAACCCACCTTGGGATATTGGGAAGCCGCAGGCGGCGTTCATCGAGGTGGCCGACGAGATCGTGGGGCCGCTGTTGGATGCTGGCTGCGGCACGGGAAATGTGTCGGTATTCTTTGCGGCGCGGGGGCTGGAGGTTACGGGGATAGATTTTGTGGAGGAGGCGATTCGGCGGGGAGAGGCGAAGGCTGCCGAGCGCGGACTTTCGGTGCGGTTCCTGGTGAAGGACGCGATGACGCTGGAGGTATGGGATGAGAGGTTCGCGAGCGTGATCGACAGCGGGCTGTTTCATATTTATTCAGGCGAGGAGCGGACGCAATACGTACGAGGGCTCGCGCATGTGCTGCGTGTGGGCGGACGGCTATTCCTGCTTGGCTTCAGCGACGAAGAGCCGGCTGCAGAAGGCGGGATCTCGGTGCAGGAGTTAGAGCAGGAGTTCGCGGAGGGATGGGAGGTTGAATCGGTGCGGACGGTGCGCGCGGAGGTGTCGGCGGCGTTTCTTGCAGAGTTCCCGAAGGACTTTCCGGAGGCGGGGCCGAAGATGCGTTTTGCGATCATTCGGCGGACGGCATAGCGGTTCGTGATCTGAAAGAAAAACGGCGAGCGGAGTAAATCCGCTCGCCGTTTGGGTTGGTGGGAAAGAGCTATCGCTTGGAAGCGCCGCGTGCTGCCTTCTTGACCTTGGCCTTGTTTTCGCCACGAGCCCCGGTGCGGGGTGCCTTGGGAGCGGCCTTCTTGCGGGCGGCGCGCTTGACCTTCTTCCGGTCGAGCTTGTCGGTGATGCTGGAGGTGTTTGCCATGATGGAATTCTCTTTTCTATAAGTGTGTGGTGGCGATGAAGTCTGGGCGCGTCGAGGAGAGAGGAAATCCCAGGGGCTAAAGCCCCATATTCTCCCGCACCCAAATGTCAGGGCTAAAGCCCTAACTATCTCAGAAGCTAAAGCTAGCCCTGACCGATGCCGAGGCTAGAGTCGCTCGAGCTGGGCGAACTTCTCGACCAGCTTCTTCATGCCGTGACTACTAAATTGTACGGTAAGCTTGGCATCTTCGCCGTCTCCTTCGCGAGCGAAGATGATGCCTTCGCCGTATTTGGGGTGACGGACGCGGGCTCCTTTGCCCAGGCCGGTGCGGCCGGTGGGGGCGGGAATGTCCATGCGGGGACGGCCTTTGAAGTTGAGAGGGCCCTTGCTGAAGGCTCCGCCCTTGCCGAAGAAGGCGGCTGTGTTGTCGAGCGGGCCGCTGCCGGAACCGGGGTTGCGCTGGCCGAAACGTTGCGAGGCGTAGGACTTTGCGCCGCTGCTGGAGTCCTGGGATTCGTCTTCGTAGGAGTAATGGCGCTCGGTGCCGAAGTCGTCGTCGCTGCCTGCGGGGCGGCGATTGCGTTGCGGGTAGGCCGTTGAATAAGCGTTGCCGTAGCTGGGCGGCGACATGTCTTCGATGAGCTTGGAGGGAACTTCTTCGAGGAAGCGGGAGGACATTGAGGACTCGGGGCTGTCGTTGCCGTAGCGGCGGCGATAGCGGGCGCGGGTCATGATGAGGGTGTCCATGGCGCGGGTCATGCCGACGTAGCAGAGGCGGCGCTCCTCTTCCATCTGCGTGGGGTCTTGCAGGGTGCGGGAGTGCGGGAAGAGGCCTTCTTCCATGCCAGCGAGAAAGACGAGGGGGAACTCGAGGCCCTTGGCGGCGTGCAGGGTCATGAGGGTGACGCGGGCTTCTGCGGAGTAGCTGTCAGCGTCAGAGACGAGCGCGGCGTGGTCTAGAAACTCGGAGAGGGTTTCTCCGCGGCTGGTGGCGTCTTGTGCGGCGTTGGCTAGTTCCTTCAGGTTCTCGATGCGGGAGAAAGATTCGGGGGTGGCTTCGTCTTCGAGGGCGCGGATGTAGCCGGAGCGGTCGTTAAGAAACTTGATGAGCTCGGGGAGAGTTGCGGGGTCGCCGGGCTTGCGAAAGGCTCGGGCGTCGGCTTCGTTGGCTGCTTCGTGGTCGCCTGCCTGGGCGGAGACGATGCGGTTGAGACGTTCGCGGGTTGCGGCGCTTGCGCTTAACTTGAGGGGGATGGGGGCGAAGGGATTGATGCTGATGGTGTCGGCGACGGGTTCTTCGATGGTGGCGTTTTCGGGAGCGATGGTCGAGATTTCTTCCGTAGGGCCGAAGTCGAAGTCGAAGTTGAAGCTGGTGTCGAAGGTGGAGTTGGCGTCGTTGGCGGCGATGGAGAGAGGTGTTTCTTCGTCGGTAGCGAAGCCAAAGTCGAAGTCCGCAGCGTCGTTCTCGGCGGCATCGCCGGAGAGAGACGTGGCGGCATAGGCATCGCTGAATACAGGGGTCTCCCCACTGCGGCCTTCGGCCTCCGGTCGAGATGACGGATTTGTGGAGGTTATGTCGGCGGAGAGATGGGAGAGGAAGTCGGGGCCTAGCATGGCGCGGGCGTCTTCGATGAGTTTGCGGAAGTTGCTGAGGGCTGTGAGGGCGCGGGCGGGGAGAAGTTTTTCTTCGACGGCGCGGTTGATCGCGTCCCACGAGCTCATACCGGTGGTGAGGGCGATGCGCTCGAGGGTGTCCATTGTCGTTTTGCCGATGCCGCGGGGTGGGGAGTTAACGACGCGACCAAGGGCGATGGAGTCGTGGGGGTTTTGCACGAGCTTGAGGTAGCTGAGGATGTCTTTGACTTCGGCGCGGTCGTAGAAGCTGAAGCCGCCGACCATGTGGTATTGAATTTGATAGCGGCGGAGAGCTTCTTCCACTAATCGCGACTGCGAGTTGGTGCGATAGAGGACGGCGCAGCGCGGTGTTTCGACGGGATTGTCGGTGCCCGCTGCAGCTTCGCGGAAATATTTGGCGATGCGGTCGGCGATGAAGAGCGCTTCGTTCTCGCCGTCGGGAGCTTCGTAGTAGCCGATAAGGGAGCCGCCTTCGCGGGTGGTGAAGAGGTTCTTGCCTTTGCGCTGAGTATTTTGCGCGACGACGGCGGAGGCGCCTTCGAGGATCATTTGCGTGGAGCGATAGTTTTGCTCGAGGCGGATGGTCTTCGCGTTGGGAAAATCTTTCTCGAAGTCGAGGATGTTCTTGATGTCGGCGCCGCGCCAGGAGTAGATGGACTGGTCTTCATCGCCGACGACGCACACGTTACCGTGACTGCCGAGCAGCTTCATGAGTTCGTATTGGGGTCGGTTGGTGTCTTGATACTCGTCGATGAGGAGGTATTTGTAGCGGCGGTTGTAACGCTCGCGAACTTCGCTGGAGGACTTTAAGAGACGAACGGTTTCCAGCAGGAGGTCATCGAAGTCTAGGGCGTTGGCCTTGTTGAGTTCTTCGCGATAGATCTTGAAGATGTGCGCGATCTTTTCTTCGATGGGATTGGTGGAAGCCAGGAAATATTCCTGCGGATCGATCATGTGGTTCTTTGCCCAGGAGATGCGACCGAGGGCTACGCGTGGCTTCAAAGTCTTGTCATCAAGGGAGAGGCGCTTGAGGGCTTGCTTGACGACGGCTTGCTGGTCGGTCTCGTCGTAGATGGCGAAGGTGCGGGTAAGTCCTTTGTTCCCGATGCGGAGGGCTTCGATATCGCGGCGAAGAACGCGGACGCAGAAGCTGTGGAAGGTGGCGATGGTGGGTTGCGCTAAGGTGTTGTGGCCGAGGATTTTCGCGACGCGCTCGCCCATTTCTTTCGCGGCCTTGTTTGTAAAGGTAACGGCGAGGATGTTGTCGGGGGAGACGCCGCGTTCTTGAATGAGATAGGCGATGCGATGCGTGATGACGCGGGTCTTGCCGCTGCCGGCGCCGGCGAGAAGAAGCACAGGGCCGTCGACGGCGAGGATGCCCTCACGTTGCTGCGGGTTCATGTTGGCGAGGAGATCGGGCACAGACTCTATTTTATCTAGTTGGGAGGTGGAGAGTTTTTGGGGGCGGTTCTGCGGAAATTGTGAAGGTCTGAAGAACTTTGCGAGCCAATGGAACCGCGGTGCGTCTATCGACGTAGAGATGAATGTGACGAACTTCCTGAACCATGGCAGGCAGTTTGTGCGTTCGCAAATTTGTGAGAATGAGGAATTTAATATGAAGCGTTCATCCGTAGTAACAGCCATGGTTCTAGGTGTTTCGATCCTGACGAGCGAAGCGATGTTTGCAGCCCCGCTGGCCGTGCACACTCCAGTGCATGCGATGTTTGGGCGGGACAAGCTGGTGAAGTTCAACCTGCGCAACACGACCGACGCACCGATTAAGGTGAAGGCCGGGGATACGGAAATGACGCTGCCGCCGGGAAAAGATGTAGCGGTAAAGCTTGCAATCGGCGCGCAGATCGTGGTCCAGGAGGCGAGCACTCACTACACCGAGGGCACGGTGGTGACGACGGTGAGCTCCGCGTTGAGCGATGCCACGGTGAAATTGAACTAGCGAACGAAGGGTGCGCGTCCCGAAATTATCGACAGGTTTAGCCCGGTTTCGCGTACGCGGCGACATGGCGAGCCTGGTTTCGGGACGCGCGCATTTGCAGGCTCTACTTTTCGGGGTGCTGATTTTCGTGCCAGAGGATTTGGCGGAAGATGCCCATCCAGGTCATCGCCTCGCGGTGCGAGGTTCCGAGTTGCTGGACGAGCTGGCGGACGAGGGGCTCGGAGGCGTTGGCGGGGAACCGGCGGGTGTAGCCCGTGGTGTGGAGGACGTCGAGGAGGAGCTGGGTGAGGCGCTCGCGGTCTTCTGCGGTGGCGGGAGCTTCGTGCGTGGGAGGGATCTCGACGGAGGCTTCGAAGCCGGAGCGGGTTAGCTCGTAGAGGCAGACCGCGACGGACTGGCCGAGGTTCATGGAGAGGTGTCTCTCGCCTTGCGGGGAGTACATGGGGATGGTGGTGAGGAGGGTGGCGTGGGAGAGCTGGTCGTTGGTGAGGCCGGTTTTTTCGGAGCCGAAGAGCAGAGCGACGTCCTGCGCGGACGGCGGGAGGCTTCGCGTGGCGGAAGACGGGTCCTGCGTGGACGGCGAGGGCTGGATTGTTGGTGAGTTGAGGGCGGCGAGGATGAGGGGGGCAGCTTGTTGGAGGGGGAGGATGGGTTGTTTGAGCTGGCGGGCGCCGATGGCGGTGGTGGCGAGGATGAGGGAGCAGTCGGCGATGGCGGAGGCGAGGGTGTCGTAGCGGCGGGCGGCTTGCATGACGTGCTGGGCGGCTACCGCGGCCGGGTTGTCGAGCTGCAGGGCCTCGAGCTGGGCGGCTTCGAAGGGGGCGGCGAAATCGTTGACGATGCGGAGGTCGGAGAAGCCGAAGTCCTGCATGGCGCGGGCGGCGGCGCCGATGTTGGAGGGGTTGCGTGCGCCGACGAGGACGATGGTGAGGCGGGCGCGGGCGGCGGTGGAGAGCATAAGAGAGAGTGTAGAGGGAAAAGCTGGCTCTCAGCTTTCGCGAAAGGGGGAACGGGCGCTCGGTCCACGCGGCTTTCTTAGTCTACTTGCCGAGGACGCCGTTTTCCGCGAGTCACGATCCATGGGACTCGGCCTGTTGGCGACATCCACAGAAAGACCGACTTGTTCATCAAACATCCTTAAGTCAGTGGCAAGCGCGCTACTTCGATAGATGGTTCGATTGAAACCCTATTTGAATTGCTGGAGCTTAGCGTTCTCCTCTGACAGGAAGGCCGATCTTGCAGCGGAATCAAAAGAGGGATCGGCGGGCGCAAGAGCAATCGCCTGCTCAATCGCCCGCTTCGCACTTTCCTTATCTCCCACTGCGCCGAAGGCATCGGACAAGCTGTCTTGCGCGTTAGCGCTTTGAGGGTGTGCCCAGGCATTCAATTGAAATACCGCGAGAGCATCCTTTGGTCGTTGCTGTCCGAGAAGGTTGTAGCCCCATGTGTTGAAGCGATCTACGTTCATGCACGACGCTAGTGCGTCTTGTCCGCAACTGACGGTGAAGGCAGCCTTTGCGGTATCAAGGCCTTTGCTGGCAGCGAGCGCTGCGGCCTCCAGCGGTGAAGGTGGAGGCGGAGCAGCGCTTTCCTGTCGAATCGTGATTCCGCTCCTCTGCTGCATCTCGCGTTCCGTCCTGGCCATTGCTGTGGAATCTGACTTCAAGTCTGCGTCGAGTGTGGAGAGCACGATTTTGCATACGGCCTGATAGCCAGCGCGACCAGTCTCGCGATTCCAGCCGTTGAGTGGATAACCGGTTGGGAGTGGCGAATGAAAATAAGCTCCAATCATGGCAAACGAAGTGAAGTCGCTGTGATGCATCTTGTCGATGGTGATGAAGGTACGGTTGGCATGACGGAATGACTCGACTGCGCTGAGGTCCAGTGGTTCATTGCCCTGCGCACCTCTGGCACGCCGCAGATCGAGAAAAGCAGCCCGCATCTTTCCAGGGTCATACGCGTAGGAGTTGGTCAGTGCTGAAGAGAGCCCTTCAAAGCCATAGGTCCCGTCCAGCCCTATAACGGCCGAGACGTCGGCATTGCGCATGCCCAGGATCACGGCTTCGATGGCGCCTACGCTGTGTCCCATGACGGCGAGGCGCGTGCTATCTACGTTCGGCTGATCCTGAAGTACGGACCAGGCAAACTCCATGTCTCGGACTGTGGCTTCAAAGGCGTTCGAGGTGCGCGACTGAAAGGTCTCTTCATCCGATGGGCCGATCAAGGAGATGCTGGCGACGATGTAACCGTGGCTTGCGAGATACTCGGCCATGATTGCATTGGAGTTGATCGGAGCACTCAATCCAGCGAAGTAAAGCACCACAGGAAAACGCCCTGTGGCCGGCTGGGCATTTCGATAGGCGTCCATCGTGAGCGACTGCAGTGCAGAAAGCTCGCTGTGTGGGACAGAGCCGGCGGCGTCGTCGCGGCTACGTTGCTTCATGATGCTATTGAGTTGGGCGAAGTTCTGCGGAGCACTCTGATCCACGTAGTCGGCGAAGGTCATCCTCTTGTCCGATGGGCCTGCGTTCGCTGGATACCAGACGCTGATCTGAATGGGTCGCCCATCTACATCAGGGGAAAATGTGCCGCTGTAGCTTCGGGTGGATTTCCAGGTGCGTGAGTTGTCGTACCGGAAGACGCTCTTAAATCCGACGCCGTAGGACCCCGGCCGCAAATCTCCCCACACAGGAGATTCGGCTGTCGTCGCGGAACCGGCAGGCGGCATTGCCGCCTGGCCAGGTGCAAAAGAGGCCCCGATGGCAAGCATGAACGATATGACACAGATCCGATGGAATGGTGCTGGCATAAAAGCGCATACGATCACGAAGGTTCGGTGGTTCCTCACTAGCGAAATTTCGTCTACTCTCTCAATTGGCGCATCATTGCCAATGCACTCATCGAGCCATGGTAACTCCCGCGAAGTCGCGTTTTCGGCAAGTTCGCGCAGTCACGCTAGACGGTGTCCTTGCGAGCAAGGGCAAAAGAAAACGGCTGGCTTGTTGGCCAGCCGTTTCTTGTTGCGGTGTTGGGTTGCGTTGTTATTGCTTGTGTTCTTTTGGAGCTTTGTAGGTGTTGTTGTTGTGCTTCTGGTTGTAGATCTGCTGGCTGTTCTTGTTCTGTTCCTTGTTGACCTGCTGGTGCTGCTGGTTGGTGAGGGCGCCGCCGTTGGCAGTGCGCTCGTTGTGGACCTGCTGATCGACCGCGGCCTGGTTGGCGTTGGTGCGAGCCGCTTCACCGGAGGTTTCCTGGCCGGAGCGGAGTCCTTGCGCGGTGCGCTGCTGCTGGTTGGCTTCACGGTTGTCGACTTCGTTGGGGGCTACCGTGTTGGCGTTGTGTTTTTCGTTGTAGATCTGACGGCTGGCGGCATTCTGCTCGCCGTTGACCTGCTGGCGTTCCTGGTTGGTGAGGGTGCCACCGTTGGCGACACGATCGTTGTGGACCTGGCTGTCGATGTTGGACTGGGTGCGATCGGCGCGGGCGGCTTCACCGGAGGTCATCTGCCCAGAGCGTAGGCCGTTGGAGATGCGCTGGTCTTGATTTGCCTCTCGGTTGTTGGGGTTATAGGATTTGCCGGCAGAGCGGTCGGCAGCCGAGATGGGCTGCGAGGCGATGCGCTGCTGGGCTACCTGGTGATAGGCTCCGGGGTTGGCGGCTGCCATGGTGGCGGGGCGGCCGTTGTTGACGGAGGCTAGCTGCGAGCGGTCCTGGGCTGCGATGTTCTGGTGCTGCATCTGGGCCGAGGTGGGCTGGATGTGGGGTCCGCCGGAGAATTGCTGCTCCTGCGGGCTGGGCGGGTGATTGACGCCACCAGGGCCGGCGAAGGCATAGTGGTTGTTGTTGATGATGGTGTTGTTCACCACGACTTCACGATTGACGTAGACGTTGGTGGGGTGCCATCCGCCACCGAAGTTGGCGACGGCGCCGTTGTAGAAGAAGTGGCCACCGCGCCACTCGCCACCGTAGAAGCCGACGCCGCCGTAGCCGAAACCATAGTTGATGCCACCGTAGTAGCCGATGTGCGTGCCCCAGTAGCCGCCGTGCCAGCCATAGTAGCCGCCCTCAAAGCCCCAATAGCCAGGGGTCCAGAGATAGCCAGGTTGAGGAGCCATGATCCAGGTGCCGGGGACCCAGAAGTAGCCGGCGTCGCCGTAGGCCCAGTAGCCGGGGGTCCAAATATAGCCGTCGCCAGGGATTGCAGGTTGGACGTAGACGGGAAGGGCGGGCGGTGCGATGCCGATGTGGAAGCCGATGCCGATGCTGATTTGTGCCTGTGCCGCGGGTAGAGCGAAAAGGGGCACAGCGACGGCGGCTGCGATGAGCAGGCGGCGAAGGTGTTGGGTGACGTTCATGATCAATCTCTCCTTGCAGCAACTCGCCGGATGGCCGTGTTGCGCTTGCCCAATGGTTTGGGGTCGCTGGTTGAAACACGGGGGTGCGCAGGTTGTTGCTGTCGGTTGATGGTATTTTGCGGGGTGCGGGAGATGGGAGATTGGTGGGGTTACTAGTTTGAGTACCGGCGGGGGTTGGCGGACGCTTTGAGGGCCGCGGCGGATGAAGCGCGGGCGGTCCTGGGTGGGTAGGAGCTCGGTTCCCCTACACTGGAGGGAGCGCTATGGCGGACAATTTTTCGCAGGTCGTGAAGCAGCAGGCAGATATCGTCCGGATTGTGGGCGAGTATGTGAAGCTGCGTAAGAGTGGGGCGAACTGGTCGGCGCTGTGTCCGTTTCATAAGGAGAAGTCGGGGTCGTTTTATCTGTATCCGGCGACGGCTAGCTACTACTGCTTTGGGTGTCATGAGCATGGGGACGTGTTTACGTTCGTGCAGAAGATGGAGACGCTGAGCTTTCCGGAGGCGGTGAGGGCGGTGGCGACGAAGATGGGGATTCCGCTGCCGACGCGGGATTTCAGTTCGCCGGAAGAGGCTCGTGAGGCGGGGCTGCGGAAGCAGTTGATGGATGCGCATGAGGCGGCTACGCGATATTTTGAGCAGAGTTTGAAATCGGCTGAGGCTGCGCGGGCGAGGGAGTATCTGACGCTGCGCGGGGTGACGGCGGAGACGATTGCGAAGTTCCGGATTGGGTATGCGCCGGAGAGCTTTAACGATATGCGCGACCAGTTGGGGAAGTATTTCGGCGAGGAGGTGCTGCGGGCTAGTGGACTGTTCTCGTGGAAAGAACAGGAGGATGGGAGTGCGGGGCCGATGTATGCGCGGTTTCGGAAGCGGATTACGTTTCCGATTGCGAATGAGCAGGGGAAGCCGATTGCGTTTACGGCGCGGGCGCTGGATACGCAGGAGCAGGATGCTAAGGCGGGGCCGAAGTATTTGAATTCTCCGGAGACGGCGCTTTATACGAAGGGGCAGGTGCTGTTCAACCTGGATAAGGCGAAGGGGGAGATTCGCAAGCTGGATATTGCGCTGCTGGTGGAAGGGCAGATGGATTGCATCAGCGTGTTTATGGGCGGGATTGCGAATGTGATGGCTACGAGTGGGACGGCGTTTACGGAACACCAGGTGAGGTTGCTGTCGCGGTTTACGAAGCGGGTGGTGTTGAATTTTGATCCTGACCAGGCGGGGGCGAACGCGGCGGAGAAGACGATTGCGCTGCTGGTGGAAGAAGGTTTCGAGGTGCGGGTGGTGACGCTGGAGGGTGGGCTTGATCCGGATCGGTATATCAAGGAGCGGGGGATTGCGGAGTACTCGACTGCAGTGCGGGGGGCGGTGCGGTACGCGGATTATTTGATTGAGCGGGCGCAGGTGTTGTTTCCGGCGCGGACTCCTGAGAGCAAGGTGAAGGCGCTGAATATGTTGCTGCCGCATATACGGCGAGTGCCGAATGCGATTGCGCGGAGTGATTTTGCGGAGAATGCGGCGCAGAAGTTGGGGATTGAGAGCTCGTTGATGCGGCAGGAGTTGCGGCAGGCGGCGGCACAGCGGTTGGAGAGTGTGAAGTCGGCGCAGCCGCGGGCGGTTACTGAGGTGGAGAGGATTTTGCTTTGTGCGCTGGTGTTGCCGGATGCGGATTCGGCACGGGCGTTGGCGGCGGGGCGGTTGGCGGAGAATCCTGAGTGGTTTTCGGGGCTGGGGAGCGCGGCGGTGATGGAGGTGCTGGTGAACGCGCCGGCTCCGGAGAATCCGTTTGAGGCGGCTCCGGATGAGGTTTCGCGGATGCTACTGGCTAGTGCGCTGCAGAGTGCGTCGGAAGAAGAAGTGTCGGCGGGGAAGGTGGAGGGGGCGCTAGAGACGCTGCGGCGGGGGTATCTGGAGCGGCGGTCGCGAGAGATAAGGGTGCAGATGGCGGAGGCGTCGCGGCGGGGGGATAACGAGATGCTGCTGCGGCTGGCGCAGGAGAAGGTACGGCTGGATGGGGAATTGAAGCGCTAGGTCCTGCGCGGACGGCGAGGGGCTTCGCGCGGTGTTGGGGATGGTGGTTGGGCGGGGAAGCAGATTCCCAGAGGGAATGACAGAAAGAAAAGCAAGGGCAGAGTCGCGGTGCGAAGACAACGTATCGGGTTGGTAGAATCGCGAATATGCAACTTATGTGGCCGGGTGGTTGGTAATGGATGATCGGACCAAACGGCGGCTGTTTGTTGGATTTGCAACGACGGTAGTGAGCAAGGCCGCGTCGACGGTGATCCAGTTTGCGCAGGTGCCGGTGCTGATGCATTACTGGGGCCTGGGCATGTATGGGGTGTGGGGCATTCTTACGTCGACGCCGACGTATCTGAGTTTCTCGAATGTGGGGTTCGGGTCGGTGGCCGGCAATGAGATGACGATGTTGATGGCGCGCAAAGAGCAGGACGAGGCGCTGGGTGTGTTTCAGAGTTGCTGGTGGCTGATCACACTGGTGATCGGCGCGACGATGATGGTGATGTGCGCGATGCTGTATTACCTGCCGGTGGGCCGGCTGCTGAACCTGTCCCTGCTAAGCGAGCATGATGTGAAGTGGGTGCTGTTCTGGTTGGGGCTGTCGATATTATTTGGCCAGCTGGAGCAGTTGTTGCAGTCGGCTTACCGGTGCATTGCGCGCTACTCGTATGGGAATTTTGCGAAGAGCTGCATTTCGCTGTTGGCGTTTGCGGCGATGCTGGTGCCGATTATTGAGGGGTACGGACCGCGGACTACGGCGAAGGTATTTGCTTTGGCAAACATTGCGGGCACGCTGATTCTTTGCGGGATGGTGAAGCATGATATTCCGTGGATCAGCTATGGATGGAGTCATGCGTCGTTTGGGGAGATCAAGCGGCTGACGCGGCCGTCGCTGGCGTTCATGGGATTTCCGCTTGGCAATACGCTGAACATCGGAGGTTCGCAACTAGCGGTGAACTACGCGCTGGGCAGTGACGCAGTGGCGATCTGGATTACGGCGAGGACGGTGTCGCGGCTGGCGCTGCAGGTGGTGGAGATGGTGAAGAACACGGTGTGGCCGGAGCTGTCGATTGCGTTTGGCGCGGGCAATATGGAAGTGGTGCGGACGCTGCATCGGCGGGCGTGCCAGATTGCGCTGCTGATGTCGCTGGGGGTGGTGGCGATTGTGGCGTTGTTTGGACCGACGTTCCTGCATCGGTGGACGTATGGGAAGGTGCCGTCGAGTCCAGGGCTAGTGGGGCTGTTGCTGGTGGTGGTGGTGTTCTATTCGTTGTGGTCGACGAGCTCGACGCTGGTGGCGGCAATCAATCTACATGAACGGCTGGCGACGGTGTACTCTCTTGCGACGGGGATTACGGTGGTGGTGACGTACTTTGCGGCGAAGAAGTATGGGCTGTTTGGCGCGGCAGGGTCGCTGCTGTTGAGCGAGTTGATTATGGATGCGTATGTGCTGCCGGCGTCGCTCAAGATTGCGCACGATACGTGGGGCGGATTTCTAGGGGCGATGTTGCACTATCCGCAGTCACTACGGCCGGCGGCGCTGAGGTCGAGGCTCCGGAGAAGGACGGCGGAGGTTGAAGTGGAGTTGGAGGAGCGGGGCGCGGACGAAATCGGAAGCGGAAAGTAGGAAGGGCGGCGTAGTTTTGCGTGGTGGGCGCGCAGGGGTTGGGTGCATACTGGCTTCGAGGTTGCGATGAAGGGGTTTCCGCCGCGAGTGATGCAAGTAAGCCGAAGGGTGCGGGGAGTTTGTGTGGGGGCGCTGCTTTGTTTGCTGGCGTTGCAACTGGTAAATGTCGCGCATAAGACTTCGTCGAGTTGGGATGAGGCGCATCATCTTTTTGATGGGTACACGATTTGGAAGTTCCATGACTATCGGCTGAACCCGGAGGTTCCACCGTTCATCAAGATGACGGCGGCGTTGCCGTTGCTGCACATGCAGCTGAAGGTTCCACCGAATTTGGGGCGGCCGAACCAGACGGAAGCGTTTCTGGATGGAAAGGCGTTTGTTTGGGGGAATGGTGGCGATCGGGTGTTGTTTCCGGCGCGGATGATGTGCGCGGGATTTGCGCTGGCGCTGGGTTTGCTGATTTATCTCTGGACGGAAGAGATGTTCGGGTTTGTGGCTGGGATTTTTGCGCTGGCGATGTTCGTGTTCGATCCGAATGTGCTGGCGAACGGGGCGATGGTCACGACGGATGTGGGGGCTGCGTTTTGTTTTGTCGCGGCGATGTATAGCTTTTATCGATACTGCAGGAGGCCTGGGTGGGCGAGGCTGGGAGTGGCGGGAGTGGCGCTGGGGTTGGCGCTGTCGGCGAAGTATACGGGGATTTTTCTGGTGCCAATGCTGGTGCTGGTGGTGGCGTTCGAAGGATGGATGGCGCGGGATTGGCGGGTGCTTTGGCGGCGTGTTGGGGCGCTGGTCTTGATGGGGCTGGTGGCTTGGGTGGTGGTGTGGTCGTTCTATGGGTTCAGGTATAAAGCGGCGCCGGTAGGGATGGATTTGAATCCTCCCCTGGCGAAATATTTGGAGCAGATGCATGACCAGCGCGATGCGCAGTTGCTGCGGTTGATGGCGAAGGTGAAGGTGCTGCCGGAGGGGTATATCTGGGGGCTTGAGAACACTAAGGAGACGGAGTGGGATGATCCGAGCTACTTCTGGGGGAAGGTGTATCGGCATGGGAACTGGGAGTATTTTCCGGTGGCGCTGCTGATCAAGTCGACGCTGGCGTTTTTGATTTTGGTAGCGCTGGTGCCGGTGGCCTGGATGTGGGGGTTGCGCGGGCGACGGCGGGAGATGGTGTTTCTGCTGGTGCCGGTGGGGGTGTACCTGGCGATCTCGATGAGCTCGAGCATGGATATTGGAGCGCGGCATCTGCTGCCGGTGTGGGCGTTTCTTTATGTGCTGATCGGCGGGACGGCGATGGTGTTACTGGATCGCGATGTGCGGTGGGGCTTCTTGTTGGTGGGGCTGCTGGGGTGGCAAGTTGTTACGTCGGTGAGGGTGTCGCCGGCGTACATGGCGTATGGGAACGAGGCCTGGGGTGGGCCGGCTAAGGTGGATCGGTATTTGGGCGATGCGAATACGGATTGGGGTCAACAGTTGAAGGCGGTAAAGAAATATTTGGATGAGCGGCATATTACGAATTGCTGGTTTGCTTATTTTCCGGATGGGTCGATTGATCCTGAGGACTACGGGATCCATTGCAATCGGCTACCGACTACGGATCTGTTGTATTGGCTGGGTGTGCCGGTGACGACGCCGCCTGTGATTTCGGGGACGGTGCTGATTAGTGCTGGGGATTTGGAGGGAATTGAGTTTGGGGATGGGAAGCTGAATCCGTATGACAGCTTCCGAAAGATGAAGCCGACGGCGGTCATTCAGCATGGGGTGTATGTGTATGACGGGACGTTCGCGGTGCCGTTGGCGGCGGCGTTGGTGGAGGCGAACGATGCGTCTGACCTGGCGGATAAGGGACAGATGGAGGCGGCGGTGGCGAAGGCGTGGGCTGCGGTGACGTTAGCGCCGTGGTCGGGGCAGGTGCACGCTACGTTGGCGGATGTGTTGCTGCGGGATGGGAAGAAGGCGGAGGCGCTGCAGGAGTACGAGACAGCGTTGGGGATTGAGGAGACGGTGCGGCCGGATCTGCGGATGGAGGATATCGCGGGGCTGAAGGCGCGGATTGCGGAGTTGAAGAAGCCCGGGGTTTAGG
>Ga0302313_10000607_pt1 | contig 31069 bp, 29 predicted proteins | sample III_Palsa_N2_2_FD_200454 | JGI IMG/M metagenome (GOLD analysis project Ga0302313, IMG submission 200454) | Peat permafrost microbial communities from Stordalen Mire near Abisko, Sweden - III_Palsa_N2_2 | ecosystem: Environmental > Terrestrial > Soil > Palsa > Peat permafrost | place: Sweden...
ATGACAATCTGTGGATGGCGCGGGTGAAGGCCGAGCACAAAGTGCCCATCGGGCGCCCGGGTATATATGCAGGTGGTTGTGCGGTAGGGATCACCGTCGGCCGCCGGGACATAGCGCTTCAGGACCCTTCCGAGGTACGCCTTCTCCTCATCAGAGGCGTCTGATCTCGGCGCACCCGGGCCAGGCAAATCGCCGCCGGACAGGTGGGATGCGACCTTCACACCCGTGCCGAACAGATCAGGGAAGCCGTATACCAGATCATCTTTGGTCTGAAGGAAGAAAACTGGCATTCGATCGGCTCGAACCCGCTCTTGATCGCTCGGTCGAAACCAAACCAGTGGTTGACGCGTCAGGAACAAATGGCCACGCAATTCAGGAATGAGCTCCGAGATCCAAGGTCCGGCACAAAGCACGACAGACCCTGCCTCAATGATTTCGCCGGATTCCAATTGAACTTCGACGTGGTCGGCGACCGGTTGTACGGTCCTCACGACCGCGTTCAGGCGAAACAGAGCGCCCAAGCCCCGTGCAGCGGAGAGAAACAACTGAATGGCCGTCTCGGGACGTAACACACCCCCGTCAGGCTGAAAGACACAGTCCCAGTCCGCAGGCAGTGAAAACGCGGGAAACCGGAGGTTGACCTCCGACGCGCGTAACACTTCATAAGGCAGGTTGTGCTGAATAGCCGACCGCACTGAGCCTTCCACTAACGGTGCGCCCTTGTAGCCGGCTTCAACTACCCCCGTGATGGTGAGAACTCGTTTGCCGGTATAGGACTCAAGCCTGCGCCAGTCTTCGAAGGCGAGCTGCAGCAGCGGCACATAGGCAGGGTCTTCGAAATACGCCATCCGAATGACGCGGCTCTCGCCGTGCGAGGACCCGCGATCGTGCGGCGGCTCGAATCGATCTATGCCAATCACCCGCACTCCGCGCTGCGCCAAGGCATAGGTCGTGGCGCTCCCCATTGCACCCAAACCGACTACTGCAACGTCATACTTCATGTGGTCGCCGGACCCCTGCGAACAGCCCAGAACTGGCACGCGCCAATTTCCGAGAGATCGGCAAAGTATAGCGATGTCCTGACGTACAATTACCCCCCAATATGAGCGCCCTACGCAAACAGCGCGGGTTCGTAATCTTTGCCGTAATGGCGATAGTGGCACTACTGGTGGCTGTGCTTGCGGCCTGGTACCTGATCAACATCCCGGATCGGCCCCTCGACCCCGGCATCACCGACGCCTTGCAACGGGACCATGATTCGGTACCGCCGCAGGACAATCTGTTCTTTGCGCTCCTCGCTTTTGACTCGACCAACGCGGAAGATCTTTCCCGGCAGGGACAGGCGATCTACGCTGCGTACCTGGCGCGCCGGGCGGCCGATCCCAACTCGCGCGTCACATTCGACAATGCCATGGCGGTCGCGCGCCAGGCATTCGTCGGCAACCCGGGCGGCCTGTGCGGAGCCCGGGGGAAACCGGAAGACTGCGTCGAGCGCGCCGTGACGCATCCGGAAGGTCTACGCAAGTTGATCACTGACAACCGCCTGTTCGTAGAACACTACGATGGTGTGGCGGCCTTCAGGCGCCTGCAAAACCCGGTTCAGATCACCGTGAACTCACAGCTTGCGCCCTGGTGGCTGTTCATGTTGGGGAAGCGTCTGTTCCTGACCGACATCGTCTTGCAGGTCGGTGCCGGACATGTAGATCAGACAGTCGCGCGGCTGGGTTCCGATATCGCCTTTACGCGCCGCCTGCTTGCGCAACCGGACCTCCTGCTCATCGACAAGATGATTCTGGCGGCAAGCCTGATCGACAGTCTCGAGGTGGTGTCCGATCTGGTGCGTACGCAGCCCTTGAGCGACAGCCAGTATGCTCAGCTGAGCACGGCGCTGGCGCCACTGACCGACGATGAGCGTTCGCTCGCCGGACCCCTGACGCGGGACTTCGATGGCTTTGCGGCACTCATCAGGGATCTCAAGAACCCCAAGAAAGCCCGAGGACCGGTATCTTCGAGTCCTTCTGAGGGATCGGTGGTGGCGGGCGATTTGCCGCTTCACTTCATCAAATACAATCCCACCCTCAATGCGCAGTGGCGGGTCCTCACGGATAAGATCGCGCTCAGCCGCGGCAGCTGCACGAACTTCCTGTCGGGTGCGGCGGCATTCAAGAGCCACCGTGCCGCAACCCTCGGCGGTATTTTCTACAATCCGATCGGCAATATGCTGTCCGGAATCGAGGCACCGACCGGTATCGAGTACATGCAATCAATGTGCGATCTGGACGGGATCATTCGGATCGTGGAGCTGGAACTGCAGGCCCGGCAGCAGCATGTGAATGACGAACAGCTCGCGCAGTTCGCCTTGAACGGGGGCACTCGTTACGCCAATCCCTTCACGGGGCAGCCCATGCATGTTGACGGGGCCCGCAAGACCATCGATTTCCAGCCGTTGGCGTTACGTGATCGGGTCTTCTTGCCATGGCCCCTGGCAGCAGCGCCGTCAGGGGTGCCGGCCCCGCCTTAGCGTCATCCGAACTTGACTTGCCGGCGGCCGTTGCTGATGATCGGTTTGGGCAAGGCGACGCCGCGACAGTCGAGGGGCCGTGCCACCATTGTTCGTAATGCGCTATGTGTCTTCTGCAATCTGGAAGGATTTAGCATGGACGAGCCGCGCAACCGCATGATTCGTCGACGTGACCTGCTTCTTGCGGTGTCAGTCTCCGGCGTCGCAGCTGCCACGGGCGTGGCGTCGATCGGATCGACTGGCGCGGATGCCGTCGTTAGGCGCGACAAGCGCAAGCCACAGTACCAGGCGAACTCTGCTGAGGTTCAAACCTTCTACCGCGTCAATCGCTATCCGGTGAAATAACGTCCTCTATGCTCATCAGGAGACCAGACCGGCAGGCTCGTCGCGGCGGAGGCACTCCGGTGACCGGAGCCGGTCAACCCGCAGCTGGTCTTGATCGCCGCTCCTTTCTGCGCCGTTCGGGTCTCGTGGCCGGCGGCCTCGCCGGGCTCGGCGTGCTTCCGCTCGGCAGCGTGCGCGTGACAGAAGCCGGCGCGCCACCGCCACCCGGCGCCACAGTGACCCTCCGCAAGAACATCTGCACCCATTGCTCAGTGGGCTGCTCGGTCATCGCCAAGGTCGCGGATGGCGTCTGGATCGGCCAGGAACCGGATTTTGATAGCCCGATCAACCGCGGCTCGCATTGCTGCAAGGGCGCAGCGGTTCGTGACGATGTGGTGGGCGAACGACGGCTGCGCTATCCCATGAAACTCATCGATGGCCAATGGAATCGAATTTCCTGGAATCAGGCGATCGATGAGATCGGTGACAAGCTCCTCGAGATTAGAGCGAGATCCGGGCCGGAATCTGTCTACTGGCTCGGGTCGGCGAAATTCACCAATGAAGCCGCCTATCTCAACCGCAAGTTCGCCGCCTTCTGGGGAACCAACAATTCCGATCACCAGGCGCGGATCTGTCATTCCACCACTGTCACCGGTGTCGCCAATACCTGGGGCTACGGTGCCATGACCAATAGCTACAACGACATCCGCAACGCCAGGACCATCATGGTCATGGGCGGTAATCCGGCTGAGGCGCATCCGGTTTCGTTGCAGCACATTCTCGAGGGGAAGGAACTCAACCGCGCCAACATGATCGTCATCGATCCGCGGATGACGCGCACCGCGGCGCATGCGACCGAATATGTGCGCGTGCGCCCCGGTACGCATATTCCGACCATTTACGGCATGATCTGGCACATCCTCAAGAATGGCTGGGAGGACAAGGAGTTCATTCGCCAGCGGGTCTATGGCCTGGAGGATGTCCGCGCGGAGATTGAGAAGTGGACGCCCGATGAGGTGGAACGCGTCACCGGTTTGCCGGAGGCCCAGGTCAAACGGGTCGCGCAAATATTCTCCCAGGAGCGACCCGCCACGCTGATCTGGGCGATGGGTCAGACCCAGTTCACCACTGGGACCGCGAATGTCCGCGCCAGCTGCCTTCTCCTGCTCGTCACGGGCAACATGGGAGGCCTTGGGAGCGGCGCCAATATATTCCGCGGGCACACGAACGTTCAGGGCGCGACCGATCTGGGCCTTGATGTGACGACACTGCCGCTCTACTACGGTCTCTCCGAGGACGCTTGGCGGCACTGGTGCCGGGTGTGGGAGGTTGATTACGACTGGGTGCGCTCCCGCTTCGTCAGCAAAGCTTTCATGGAAACCCCCGGCATTCCCAGCACGCGCTGGTTCGATGCCACGCTGCTGCCAAAGGAGCAGGTCAGCCAACCGGACACCTTGAAGGCCATGTTCGTTATGGGACATGGCGCCAATACCATTACGCGGATGCCAGAGTCGGTCCGGGGAATTGAGAAGCTCGATCTTCTGGTTGTCTGCGATCCTTATCCAACGACCTGGTCGGTTCTATCGGAGCGGAGGAATGGGACCTACCTGCTGCCGGCCTGCACCAGCTTCGAGATGGAAGGCTCTCGCACCGCTTCCAACCGCTCGCTGCAGTGGGGCGAACAAATCGTAAAGCCCGTGTTCGAATCGAAGAACGATTACGACACCATGTACCTGCTGGCCCGCAAGCTGGGCTTTGCCGAGCAGTTGTTCAAGAACATCAGGGTCGAAAACGGTGCGGTATCGGCGGAAGACATTCTGCGGGAGATCAACCGTGGTGGTTGGTCCACGGGCTACTGCGGTCAGTCGCCGGAACGCCTCAAGGCGCACATGCGCAACCAGCATAAATTCGACCTCGTAACGCTCAGGGCGCCCAAGGACGATCCGGAGGTCGGCGGCGACTACTATGGTTTGCCGTGGCCCTGCTGGGGAACTCCGCAGCTTAGACATCCTGGTACGCCGATCCTCTACAACACCAATCTATCCGTGGCGGACGGCGGCGGTACATTCCGCGCCCGCTTCGGCGTCGAGCGCGTCGTGAAGCGCAAGGTGCTCGAAAACGGTGTGGAGGTTGAAAAGGAGGTCCATGAAAATCTCCTTGCGGAGGGCTCCTATTCGGTCGGTTCGGAAATCAAGGATGGATACCCCGAGTTCACACTCGGTGTGCTGAAGAAGCTGGGCTGGGACAAGGATCTCAGCGCTGCCGAAATGGCGGTCATCAAGCGTGTCAACGCGAACAACCCCGACGCCGTGTCCTGGTCGCTCGACCTTTCCGGCGGCATCCAACGCGTCGCTATCAAGCACGGCTGCAGCCCATACGGCAACGCCAAAGCACGAATGATCGCCTGGAATCTGCCAGACCCCATCCCGGTGCACCGCGAGCCGATATATACCCCACGGCCCGATCTTGTCGCCAAATATCCGACGCTTCCGGACGCCCGGCAGTTCCGTGTTCCGAATATCGGTTTTTCCGTACAGAAAGCGGCAGTTGATAAAGGCATCGTCAAGGACTTTCCCCTGATCTTAAGTTCCGGCCGGCTGGTCGAGTATGAGGGCGGCGGCGAGGAGACCCGCTCGAACCGATGGCTGGCTGAGTTAAAGCAGGACATGTATGTGGAAATCAACCCTGCGGACGCGGCCGAGCGTGGCATCGTCAACGGCGGCTGGGTGTGGGTGACCGGTGCCGAAGGCGATTCAAAGGCGAGAATGAAGGCCCTGGTGACCGAGCGCGTTGGCAAGGGCGTGACCTGGATGCCCTTTCACTTTGCGGGCTGGTTCCAAGGCGTCGACCAGCGCAGCAGATATCCGAAAGGTGCCGACCCGTACGTGCTTGGGGAGAGCATGAATACGCTCACGACCTATGGCTTCGACCCGGCGACTGGCATGCAGGAGCCGAAATGTACGCTCTGCCAGATCAGAGCGGCGTGAGAGAAGTGAGAACATGGCGCGGATGAAATTTCTGTGCGACGCCGACCGCTGCATTGACTGCAATGCGTGCGTGACCGCGTGCAAGAACGAAAACGAGGTTCCCTGGGGCATCAACCGCCGGCGCGTCGTTACCATCAACGACGGCAAGCCCGGCGAGCGGTCAGTTTCCATGGCATGCATGCATTGCACCGATGCCCCCTGCGCCGCCGTCTGCCCCGTGAGTTGCATCTTCCCAACTGAGGAAGGCGTAGTACTGCATTCCAAGGACCTATGCATTGGCTGCGGCTACTGCTTCTACGCCTGCCCGTTTGGCGCACCCCAATATCCCCGCCTCGGCGACTTCGGGTCCCGAGGCAAGATGGACAAATGCACCTTCTGTGCCGGTGGCGGAGGCAAGGAAGAGACCGGCAGTCGCGAGGAATACAAGAAATATGGCGCCAACCGTCTTGCGCAGGGGAAGCTGCCGCTATGCGCCGAGATGTGTTCGACCAAGTCATTACTTGCCGGCGACGGCAATATCATCGCCCAGATCTACAAGGAGCGGGTTTTAAAGCGCGGCTACGGGTCGGGCGCCTGGGGTTGGATGACGGCCTACCACGAGGAGCTTCCGGTGTGAGCAGTTGCGCGGGCCGCGAGACCATGATGGCACTTCGCGCGTTGGCGCGATGGGCCGCTGCGCTGCTCATCTTTGCGATGCTGGCCGGGCAGCCGGCGGCGGCGCAGGACGCCACGTCGAACCTGCCGGTCGATCCGGATGCGAGCGCCGTGAAGGAGCAGCGCCTGCTCGAGCAGGCGCCGCGCATCGAGGGGCGCATCGATATTCCGGACAGGAGGGCGAGCGTGCTCATGCAGCCCGCCGGCCGCAAATGGGTTTACTTCCATGAAGTCATTTTGCATTGGCTCGGCGCGATCGTAATCCTCGGCATGCTTGCCCTATTGGCGCTTGCCTATCTGCTCATGGGGAGAATCCGGATTTCATCCGGACGGTCCGGCAAGAAGGTGGTGCGTTTCACCAGCTTTGAGCGCTTCTCACATTGGCTTACAGCGGTGTCGTTCGTGCTGCTCGGTCTGACGGGCCTGAATATAACCTTCGGAAAGCTCGTGCTGCTGCCGATCATCGGACCGGAGGCATTCAGTGGCTTCGCGCAAACCGCCAAGTATGTCCACAACTTTATCAGTTTCTCGTTCGTCGTCGGCCTCGCCCTCATCATCACTCTGTGGATCAAGGACAATATTCCGCGACAAGTCGACCTCGACTGGTTTAAACAAGGGGGCGGCTTCATTAAATCGAAGCATGCGCCCGCCGGACGTTTCAATGCGGGTGAAAAACTGGTGTTCTGGTTCGCTCTGGCCGCCGGGCTCGCCGTGATCGTCTCAGGATATCTTTTGCTGTTTCCGTTCTACCTGGTGAATATCGCCGGAATGCAAACTGCGCAGGTGATCCACGCCGTCGTTGCGGTGTTGTTTGTCGCCGTGATTCTCGCTCACATCTATATTGGAACCCTGGGGATGGAGGGTGCGTTCGAGGCTATGGGCAGCGGCGAGGTGGATCTTAACTGGGCCAAGGAACATCACGATCAGTGGGTCGCAGAGGCGCTCGAGAAAAGCGCTGCGCGCGCCGCTCAACCGCCCGGCTCATCCACGGGCTTTCCCTCCGCGCGATCGCGCAGATAATCGTCGGTCGTGCGCGCGAGAGTGCGCTGCGTCCCATAGGGATCGAATTCCTTCTCTGAAACGAAGGCGACACGGCAGTCATCGCACATCCGAATCAGATCGAGCCGCTCGGGGGAGTCCTTGAACATCCAATGGGTATCGGCGAGCTTTGCAACGACTCGATCGATCGTGCTCTTGACACCAAAGGGTTTGGCGCAGCGGATGCAGCAGTATGGCTGCTCCTCTTTGAGCACTCGCGCATCGCGGGAGCCCGCGCGAAAATCCAGCTGCGGCTTCAACGTGATGACCTTCTCCGGGCAGGTTGCCTGACACAGGCCGCACTGCACGCAGGCCTGCTCTGAGAAGCGCAGCATGGGTCGCTCGGGGTCATCGGTCAACGCACCCGTCGGACACGCCGAAACACAGGCAAGGCACAGCGTGCAGCCGCTGGTGTCCAGCGCCACGGCGCCAAACGGCGCGCGAGCGGGGAGCGGAATCAAATCGATGGGTTCAGGGGCGGCGCGGTGCAGTTCCTGCAACGCAAATCGCAGTACGCCCCGCTTGTCCCCGACCGGCAGGAAGCTGCTGGGACGCGCAGTGCCCGCTGTCCTGGGAATCATCCGCAGTTCAATTCCCAGGACGTCCGGATCATCAGTTTCGATGGTGGCGAGCCGGCCGGTGCCGAAGCCCAGCCCGAACAGGATGGGCTCAGCCAGGGCGATTGTTTGGCTCAAGCCTGCGGCGTCATGGCGCGGCCGAGCCGACCGAAGCACCCTCACGACGGATGCGCCGTAGGCAAAGAGGGCGGCGATAGCCTCGAGCCCGATTTGGGTAACCTCATTGACGCACACCGGCAGGACGTTGGCGGGTAGTCCATCACCGAACCGTGCCAGCGCATCGATCAGCCCCGCTCCATGCGGAGCATCGTGAAACAATACGACGGCGTGCGTACCGCCCGCTGCACGATACGCCGTCATCAGCGCGCGCAACCGCCGCAGCAACGCATCGGACGGGGGCAGCGCATAGGCAGCGGCCCCCGTAGGGCAGGCGGCGGCGCACTGGCCGCAGCCCGCGCACAGATTGGCATCGACCGCGACGTGATCGCCGGCGGGCGCAATTGCGCCGGCCGGACAAAGTTCAAGGCAGCGCGTGCAGCCGATGATCTGCGAGCGCGAATGCGTGCAGAGCTGCTCGTTAAAGGCAATGTAACGCGGCTTGTCGAAAGTCCCGACCAGATCACGCGCCCTCAGCACGGCGCTCATCACCGCCGCAGGACTGCCGGGGTCGGCGCGCAGATATCCGTCGCGTAGATCAGAAGCAGGAAACAACGGCATGCCGCCAGAGAGGTCGAGAACGATATCGCAGTGCGACAACGCGCCGTCGCGCGAGGGCCCAAAGGACAGGGCTTTACGTGAGGACGGCGCTGCCTGCGCAAAATCATCAACCGTGATTTCAAAAGCGCCAAGATGGCCCTTGGCAGACCGGACCGTGCCTTTTGCGACCGGGAAGTCACGAATGCGCGGCGGGACGACGGCGGCTGGGGGCTTGATCAGGACGGTGATGTCCAGATGCGCCTTCAGCAAGTCGCCCGCCTCAAGCGCCTGCTCGTCGCGGCCGTATATGAGTATGACGCCCTCACTTTTGAGAGTCAGGTGCGATATTTCAGGCGATGGGTCCGCGGCCGCGGCCAACAGCGCCGCCATCTTCGGTGCGGCCTCTGCCGCCTCGACGGACCAGCCCGCAGTTTCGCGGAGGTTGACGAACTCGATAGGCGTCACACGCCCGAGTTCCTCCGCTGCCGCCGAGAATACGGCGGCCTCCTGCGTGCAGGCGACCGTCAGTGAGGCCGGGTCTTTCGCGATTGATCGGAAGCGTTCCAGCTCCTTCCGGCATAGCTGATGTGCGCCCGTCACCTGCGCCCCGGGACAACCGCGTTGTATCGCGCTGAGATCGGGCCGCATCGTGTCTTCGCACGTGCACAGCAGGACATTGCGGCGTGAATCAGGCATTTTCTCGCGATCCGTGACTGCCGAGGCTTTATTTCACCCACGAACTGCAACGTACCAGAATAGCACCGAATTGGGCGCCGCCATCGCCCTCCGAAGAGTACTTCCTATTCGTACCGCAGCGGAACTATAGTCGGGAGGAGTTGACTCTCCAGGGGGTCTCCATGCTGATCAGGCCACGCGCGTGAAGCTGCTGAAGACCGTACGGGCAGACCGGTCGGACACATTTATTTTCGATAAGGCGGCGGAACCCGGCGAATGGGCCGTGTCCGGTGCTTTCGTGTTTGCGCATCGGGATCCAGCCTCGCTGACGGGGAAACCCCGAGCCGAGTTTCGCGGCGGCTTTTTGGGCATCAACTCGTTTGGTTGGTCGACCTTGGCACGAATTGTCGAGGCAAACGAGGCGGATCGGGCGGCGGCAGTCGAACTGCTCGCAGCGCAGCTGGTTAAACTCTTCGGGGCGCCTGATCTCATCACCGCGCGCGCGGCCGCGATGGAAGAGATTGCTTTTGCGGCCTCGCTATGCGAACACCCTGTCGGGATGCTGATTGCAGTGTCACGTCGCTACGTGAACGATAGAACCCATGAGGCATTTCGCACCTTGCAGTCGAGCGCTCACTGGAGGCAGGCGCCGGTCTTTACCTTTGTCGATGTTGCGGACGAAGGTGGCCCGCCAGGCGAGCCGATCGACCTTGCTGAACTTGCGAATTCGGAGCGGCGTTGAGCGCGAAACGCGACTTTTGGCTTTCCTGCGGCCACCACCTGCTTGACCGCGGCGATGACGGCCGCTTGGTGGTCTCGGATGAGTTTTTGAAGGCCTACCTGGCGCGGCCTGAAATGACACCACCGCCGGAGGCCTGCCGGGCGGAGTGCGGGTTGCACCAGGAGCTGCTCGGCGATCCGCGACAGCCGATAGGTCCGGGGCGGATTGGCGCGATTGCCGACGCGGACGCGCGCGAGAACTGGGAACTGATGATCTCATGGCGGGATCATCTGGCGCGGCATGTCACCTTGGAAGCGGCATACCTCGCAATCGTGCGGCAGGGGCTTAGATTTCCGCATCTATTTCTCAATCAGCTCGTGCAGGTTATTTTACGCAATGCGCTCGATGACTGCGAAGACGCCTTCACGCTGCGCGCGGCGGAACTGTTCTTCCGCCCCCAACAATTGGCTTCCTACCAGGGGTCTTTGATGGCCGCCGATCAGGAGGCCGCCTCGAACTTAGGCACGGCGGCGCCGTCGCCATTGAGCTTGCTACTGGGGCGGGGTTCCCCTGAGATCGACGTGTTGAGCGAGACCAATGCCTCGAGCTATTGGCAGCGCAGCGACCTGTTCGACATGGCACTCGATCTCACGGCGGGCCGCCGCGGGCTCGCAGCGCTCGGCGAGGTCGTGGAGCGATGGGTCCGGCATTTGCTCGCGGTTGATGTCACCGTCGAGGAAGTGACCGAACTGCGCGACGTGACACTTTCCTGGTACGTCGGTCTGGACGCGCAGGCCACGCAGATTGGAGACGCGCTGTGGAACGGCGACGAACTCGATCGGGCCGCGCGGGAACGAGTGGTTGGTCTCTATCGCCTGACCTTCCCGGCCGAAACACAGGTTCTCGAGCGAGCCCGGGGTGCTCCGACCTACCTGATGACGGCAATGTCCATCGACCAGGTCATCCGGCTGAAGCCGCAGAACCTCGTCACCGGCCTGCCCGTCGTTTGCGACGCGGGAGCTTTAAATTGAGTTCGCCGGACAATCAATCGGCCCTAGCCGGCGAGAGCTCCAGATCGACGGCGCTGGATAGCATTCAAGTGGGAGTGGTCGTCGAGCGGCGCCCGGCTGACAGTCCCTGGCAGGACTTCCTGTATCGGCCGCTTGCGGTGCTGACCGGTGTCCCGGTCGCAACGCCTTGGACGGTCATTAGAGTCGACGGGGACGTGACTACCCTCTATGCCGGCCAAGCAGTGATCGAGCTACACCGCACGGAAACGGCCAACTATCGCGACAACCTCGGGTTCGACGCGGCACTGTTATGGGTGGTCCTGCGACCGCGGACGGCGGAGGCGGGGTTCGATCTGCTGATGGTAACGGCGGATCCCGCAGAGGGTGAAGCACTAACGGGTGCCGGCAACGATCTGGTCGAAACCGTGCCAATGCCGCCTCCGATCAGAGAGATCATCAAAAGGTTCATCGCTGAGCATCATATCGAACACCCATTTATCAAGCGCCGGCGCGATCGCTCCGGGTCGCGGCAGCAGTCCGCCCGCCCCGGCGCGGCGGAGGACGACGGATGAGCGAATCTGAAGACTTCCTCGCACGCTGGTCGCGGTTGAAGCGTGAATCGGCATTGGCGATGAGCGCCGGTGAATGCGCTCCGGTTGCACCACAGGTTGTGGATGAGCAATCCACTTCCGGATTCGATCCCGCAAGTCTGCCATCCATAGGGTCGATCGATGCCGCCACTGACATCCGGCCGTTTCTCGAAGCCTGTGTACCCGAGGAGTTGACGCGCGCTGCGCTGCGCACTACCTGGAGCGCCGATCCGGCCATTCGCGACTTCATCGGTATTGCCGAGAACCAGTGGGACTTCAATGACCCCACCACGATACCGGGATTCGGCGTGCACGCCGCGGCGGACTATCTGGGCAGCCTTGCGGTGCATGCCGTCGGCAGTCTGGATTCCGTTGTCGAGATAGCGCCGGGATGCGTCCCAATGGCCGACCCGCCGACACCTGTGAGCACCACTGCGACCGGCAGCGATGCGGCCGATGTGGTGACCAGCGCCTCGGAGGGCGATCCCGGAGTGCGGATCGCGCGCTCCCACGGTGGCGCGCTACCCGAGTAGATTCATCGCCGGTGAAGGATATATGGCCTCGATGCGCGATCAGATTTCAGAAAAACCGACGGCGGTCGTCGATGAGTTAGATCTTGCCCGGGCACAGGAATATTCCTTGCTCTCTGCTTTGCTGCGGCGCAGCCCAGACGCCCAAATGCTGGCCCGTCTGGCTCGCCTGAGGGGGGATGGCACTCCGCTGGGCCTGGCGCACACGGCGCTTGGAGAAGCCGCGGCAGGCACGGATGTCGCCAAGGTCGCCAGGGAACACCACGCTCTCTTCACCGGGCTCGGACGCGGCGAACTGCTCCCGTATGCGTCCTACTATCTGACTGGATTCCTCCACGGGCGCCCGCTTGTCGATCTTCGCCAGATGCTCCGGCGCATCGGTGTGGAACGGCTCGAGGAACCCTCGGAGCCGGAAGATCATGTCGCGACTCTTCTGGAAATCATGGCAGGCCTCTGTGGCGGGGCAATCCTCGCCCCGACGGGGACTGATCGCGAAGTCTTCGATGACCACATTGCACCGTGGGTCGCGCGCTTCTTTGCGGATCTGGAGACGGCCGAGTCCGCACGTTTCTACGTCAGCGTCGGTACGCTCGGTCGAACGTTCCTGGGAATCGAAACGCAATGCTTTCTGTTGCCACGATGACGGCACCACCGTGCTTGGCACCATCACTTGGAGAATCGTACGGCAGAGGTGGAGAACGCGGTCGCCGCTGACTTCTGGAGGGTCAAATCAAGAATCGCAGCGGCGACAATTGCGATGACGGCCGCCGCGATGCATGCGGACATGAAACTGCGCATAGCCACCTCCAGGACAGGCGAGTCATTCCAACGCCCATAACTGTACCCAAAAACCTTGCGCCGGTCGCGCAACTTAAGCCACCCGCCCGGGTCACGCTGCCGTCGCTGACCATGCGCTCCCACCCTATTCCATCGCGGCGGCAATTGCGACCTGCGGATGCTAAGGTGTAGCGCAACGGAGCTTGTCATGCTTGGTGGCGTAGCACCATGAGTCGGATTCAAATGCGGTTCAATCGATCCGGTTGGCAGCCATGTTCGGACTGACGGCGCTCGAGCTTGCGAGGATCCAATTCGGATTCACCATCTCGTTCCACATCATCTTCCCTGCGATTACGATCGGTCTTGCAAGCTACCTCGCCGTCTTGGAGGGCTTGTGGTTGTGGCGCAAGGACCCGGTCTACCGCAGTCTCTATCGTTTCTGGTCCGGAATATTCGCCGTCAATTTCGGGATGGGCGTCGTTTCCGGGGTAGTCATGGCCTACGAGTTCGGCACCAACTGGAGTTATTTCTCGGCATTCGCAGGCGGCGTCACCGGTCCCCTGCTGACCTATGAAGTTCTCACCGCCTTCTTCCTTGAAGCCGGCTTTCTCGGTGTCGCGTTGTTCGGCTGGAATAAGGTCGGACCGGGTCTGCATTTCTTTGCGACCTTGATGGTTGCGCTTGGCACACTGGTATCGGCGACGTGGATCCTGGCCTCGAACAGTTGGATGCAGACGCCGCAGGGCTACCAGATCATCGGCGGGAGAATCGTGCCCGTCGAGTGGCTGCAGGTGATTTTCAATCCATCCTTTCCCTACCGGCTCGCGCATATGAGTGTCGCAGCCTATCTGGCGACCGCGCTGGTCGTGGGTGCCTCGGGCGCCTGGCATCTCCTGAAAGGGCACGACGACCCCCGCGTGCGCACGATGCTATCGATGGCGATGTGGATGCTGCTCCTGGTGGCGCCCGTGCAGATCTTCATCGGTGATGCCCATGGCCTCAACACGCTGAAGTATCAGCCCGCGAAGATCGCCGCGATCGAGGGACACTGGCAAAATGTGCCGGGCGAGAATGTGCCTCTGATCCTCTTCGGCTGGCCGGACATGGCGGCCGAGACAACCCGGTATGCGGTGGAACTCCCGGATTTGGGCAGTCTCATCCTGACGCATCACTGGAGGGGCCGTATCGCCGGCCTCAAGGAGTTCGCGCGCGAAGATCGCCCGAACTCCACGGTGATCTTTTGGACGTTCCGGATCATGGTCGGCTTAGGTCTGCTGATGCTGCTGCTGGGCGTGACGGGCGCATGGATGCGCTGGCGGGGTCGCCTATTCCAATCGAGAGCCTTCCTGCGCTTTGCCGTGCTGCTCGGTCCGGCCGGCCTGATTGCCATCCTGGCGGGGTGGATCACCACGGAGATGGGACGCCAGCCCTGGGTCGTTTATGGCGTCATGCGGACCCGGGATGCCGTTTCCAATCACTCCGCGTTGGCGGTCGGTACCACTCTGCTCGTCTTCTTCGCGATGTACTTCGCCGTCTTCGGTACCGGCGTCGTGTATATGCTGAAGCTCATCGGTAAGGGCCCAGAGGACCATCATCCGGGGGATCCGGGAGACGCCTTGGACGGCACGCCGCCCAATCAGCGACCATCCCGGCCTCTGTCGGCCGCACCCGACCACGTCGACCCCGCGGTCCATATCGGTAAGGAGCCCTAATTCAGATGGGTATCGATCTTCCACTCATCTGGATCCTCATCATTGCCTTCGGCCTGATGATGTACGTGGTCATGGACGGCTTTGATCTGGGTATCGGCATTCTCTTCCCCTTCATCCGTGAGCGGGGCGACCGCGACACGATGATCAACACCGTGGCCCCGGTTTGGGACGGCAACGAGACCTGGCTGGTGCTGGGCGGAGCCGCGCTCCTGGCGGCCTTTCCACTGGCCTACTCGGTGCTGCTGAGCGCGCTCTACCTGCCGCTGATCCTGATGCTCGCCGGACTGATCTGGCGCGGAGTCGCGTTCGAGTTCAGGTTTAAGGCTCATGATCCGCATAAGACGTTCTGGGACAAGGCTTTCTCCTGGGGTTCCTACATCGCAACCTTCTCGCAGGGCGTCTGCCTCGGCGCCTTCATCAACGGCTTCAAGGTGACTGGGCCGTCTTACATGGGCAGCGCTCTGGACTGCCTGACACCATTCAGTGTGTTCACGGGCGTGGGCCTCGTCGTGGCCTACGCCCTGCTCGGCAGCACCTGGCTCATCATGAAAACCGAGGGGCCGTTGCAGCGGCACATGGTCGTTCTCGCCCGATTCGCGACCCTCGCGCTGCTTGCTGTCATTGGCATCGTCAGCCTGTGGACGCCACTCACGCATTCAGCCGTCGCCGCGCGCTGGTTCACGCTGCCCAATCTTTTCTTCTTCGCCCCGGTACCCCTGCTCGTCCTCTTCACAGCGTGGGCGATCCTCAGCGCCCTGAAGCGCGAGACACACGCTGCCCCCTTTTTACTCACCTTGTTCCTACTGCTCCTGGGCTATAGCGGTCTGGCCATCAGCCTGTGGCCCAACATCATCCCGCCAAGTACCTCGATCCGGGAGGCTGCCGGGCCACCCGAGAGCATGGGATTCACCCTCGTCGGGGCGCTGTTCATCATCCCGGTCATCCTCGCCTATACGGCCTGGTCCTATTTTGTGTTCCGCGGAAAGGTGAAAGCCGGTGAGGGTTATCACTGATGGCATCTCCCGTCGGGTCACGACACCGGGTATGGGCCCGGCGCATCGGCTGGCTCATTCTCATCTGGACGGCCAGCGTGGTTGCACTCGCCATCGTGGCGGCGCTGTTGCACACCGTAATGAATTTCGCGGGCCTGACGCTTTGAGCCCGCTACCCTCGCTCGATACGCGGCTCTCGTGCCACTCACTTGCTAAAGTCGCAGCCAGCCGCGTCGGTCGATTTGGTGTAGCACGATCCCAATAACAAATGCCAGTCCGACATTCCACAAGGCAAAAGCCGCGGTCGCAAGCGTAATGAATCGCTCGCCCTTGTTCTTGCTGAAATCGCAAGAGCCGAGAGCAAGCTGCGCACCGGTTAGAAACAAAATCACACCCAGTACCGGCTGGGCGATCAAGCCAAAGATCGTTTGGATGGACCCGGAGAAGAAAAACGCCAGGCACAGGAGAATCACGCCCAAGATGATCGGCGCGCCACCTGTGCGCGCACCGAACGCCACATGCCCAGCCATGCCGCCCGCACCGTGACACATAGGAACGCCACCAAAAACGGCACTACTCACATTCATGAGGCCCGTCGATGTCGCGAGGCGGCTTTCGGTCACAGATCGATCTGGGAAGAGGCGGTTGTTCTCTTCGCGGATGGCGATGATCGCATTCCCGAGGGTCAGAGGCAGTTGTGGTAGCGCGAGGAACGCGGTGCCGATAAGCAGGTCATGCCAAGTAATCGTAGTAAGGGCGATATTCGGGAGATGGAATTCGATCCGGGCTGTAGACAGCAGGCGCAGGATTTCGGGATTCTGATACGCCCCACACGCTGCGCCGAAGATGAGAAGCAGAAACATCGCCGGAATCGCCTTGTTGGAGAGCAGCAGCACGGTTCCGAGAAGTCCAATCCCCGCGATCAGCCACCCGCCGCTCATCCATCGAATGCCTTCGAGCATGAAGCCTATGCCGAGCCCCAGAACAATACCGATGACTACCGGTCTGGGCACAAGTCTTGAGATGTGCTTGGCGGCTCCCGTCAGTCCCAGAATGAGCCATATCACCCCGGTAGCAATATCTGCGCCGTATACGGCGCCCTGGGTGATCGTCGCAGTTTGCGCGGCCTGTGTCGCCGCGACCGCCCCAATGGCCTTCATTGGCTGGACCGGGATTGGTGTCTTGAAATAGGCACCGCAAACGACCAGCGCCGCGCCAAAGGAAAACAAGACTCCGAAGGGGTCCATTTTGAGTACCGCGATATACGCCACCACAAACGGGATCAGGGTGCCCAGATCGCCGAAGGCACCAGCCCACTCCATACGACTGAAGCGGTTAGCGCGGCCCTCCGAAGTCGCCGACGCCTTCGGAACCTCCGGCTCGTGGTGTACCCGGACAGTCAACTGACACCAAATGCTTTGAGTCGAGACAATTTCATTGGATCGAACACCACCGCGCGCCAGTTTGGAACGCGATTGTGCCCGGAAGCGTTATATTCCAGGGGAACCAGCCGACGGCAGCGAGATCTCGCCCGGTATGTTCAGGCTGGCGGGAAGCTGCTCGCTAGCGCAGAATCACTGCTGATATCTCCACGCAGTCCACGGGAGGTCACCCTTATATGGCCGACAGGCCGCCACCCGCGAGCGACGACGCCGCAGCGCCCGTAGAGGAACCTGGCGCGCGCCGCTACCGATACCTGCGGCACACCTGGCCGGTGCGACTGATGCACTGGATTAACGTGGTCGCACTCACGATCTTGCTCTTGAGCGGGCTGCAGATTTTCAACGCCCACCCGGCCCTCAATTGGGGGAAGTCCTCCTACAATGGACGAGCGCCGGTACTGCAAATGTATTCGGTAGTCGGGCCGAACGGCGAGATGGAGGGCGTCACTGAGGTTTTCCGAACGCCGTTGCATACGACCGGGCTTCTCGGCGCATCCAAGGATGACAGCGGCGCGCTCTCCGAGCGCGGATTCCCGTCCTGGCTCACGATTCCCAGCACCCAGGACTTGGCGATGGGCCGCCGGTGGCATTTTCTTTTTGCGTGGTTGTTTGTCATCAATGGCCTCCTATACGTCACCTATGCCATTGTGAGCCGTCATTTATCCCGGGACCTCGCCCCAACGCGCCGAGATTGGCAATCCATCGGGCGCTCAATTCTCGATCATGTGCGCTTCAGGCACTTAGAAGGCGAGGCGTCGAAACGCTACAATGTCCTGCAAAAGCTCACTTACCTGGTCGTGATATTCGGTCTCCTGCCATTTCTGATCTTGATGGGGCTTGCGATGTCACCGCGCATGGATTCGCTCTATCCGGGATGGATTGACCTCGTCGGGGGTCGGCAGTCGGCCCGGACGCTGCATTTTCTGGCAGCCCTCCTCATGGTGCTCTTCGTCTTCATTCATGTCTTCGAAGTGATCATCAGTGGCCTGTGGAACAATGTGCGCTCGATGATCACCGGGCGATACGAAGTGGAGGGAACATGAGCGTAGGGCGTCGCAATTTTATGCTTCGGTTTCTGGCGGGCCTCTCAGCCGTTGCCTTGGCCGGTTGCGATGCAATCACCAACAGCCAGTGGGGTTCGAAAGTACTGCGAGCCGGAGAGGGAGCGAATCGCGGTGCGCAACGGGCACTAACGGCTAGAGCGGCGCTCGCGCAGGAATTCTCCGAAGCCGATCTGTCACCGGACTTTCGCAGCAATGGCACGTCCAATCCCAACGATGCCACCTACCAGGGTTTTGCGAAGGATCAATTTCGGGGCTGGGCACTGCAAATCGACGGTCTGGTCCAGACACCAATACAGCTCTCCCTCGCACAGCTTCGGATGATGAAGGCCAGGACCCAGATCACCCGTCATGACTGCGTTGAGGGTTGGAGCGCGATTGGCAAGTGGACGGGCGTTCCCTTGGGCGAGGTATTGGCCTTGGCACAGCCGAAATCCACTGCCCGCTACGTGGTGTTTCACTGCGCAGATCCCATGGACTCTGACGGCACGCGCTATTACGAAAGTATTGATTTGGCGGATGCCCACCATCCACAGACGATTCTCGCCTATGAATTGAACGGCGAGGCCCTACCGATCAAGAACGGCGCGCCGATCCGGGTGCGCATTGAGCGGCAATTGGGCTACAAAATGGCGAAATACATCATGAGAATTGAGCTGGTCGCCAGCTTCGAGGGGATGGGCGAGGGCAATGGCGGGTACTGGGAAGACCAAGGGTATGAATGGTATGCAGGCATCTAGAGGTCTGTCTATGGCGTCCGCCTGACTCCGGCGCGCAGCGGACTGATCTCCCGCATGAATATCGCTACGTTCCCTGGAAACTTGCTCTCGGACCGGCGATGCACCCGGCGCCAAGCCGCCCACACATTCCCCGCCAATGCCCCTGCCAACAAGAAGTAACCCACGCCGAATATCTCAAATACGGCGTAGCTGAAGGCGGCGACGATGATTCCGCAGATCCATTGGTCGTGATACCTGGCGGGCGATGTCGGCGGGTCTGTCAGAATAATGAGTGCAAAAAACAGTACCGCTTCAACGTCCGGCGATCGAAAAATCTCCGCGACCCGCCGCGGATCGCCCAGATATGCGGTTACGGTGAATACGAGGAAATACGCCGCGAGAAACGACAAAACCAGCGGCAACTTATTCACGCGGTCCGCGATGTAGATTCCGCCCGCGAGCAGTGCCGCGCGTATCCATACCGGTGAAACCTCCGGAAGCGCTCCCCACCAGCTCTGCCCCATTGGCAACACATACATCATCGACACGAGGGCAAACGCCGCCGGATTGAACACGTTCGCCGACCGCGTCCGGATCGCATACTTGCTGAGCACCGCGACCGCCGAAACCGCTACCGGGACATACCAGTGCTCCTGCGCGCGCACCACCATCGTCACGATCATCGCCGTCAGCACGGCACCACTTGGAAACTGCCAGATATTCTTGCGTAGCCGCAGGATGAACAGGTCCGCGATGCCACAGATCAGGGTCGCGGACCCGATGTTGAGCACTACCGTCCTGGCTCCCTCGCCCGGCGCCGCGATTGCTGTCAGGCCCGCCAGGATGATGATCAGCACCCCCTTGGGAGACTTGAAAAAGCGAACGACCCTATGCACGGCACAGCCCAGGCGTGCGGAATAGTTCGAGACCGGCAGTGACGATGAGTCCCTCCACGCCCATGCGCGTCAGCAGGGGGATGCTTTCTCTTGGATCAAGAACGAATGCAGCCGTCGCGAGCGCGTCGGCGAGCATCGCGCTGGGCGCGACGACCGTAGCGCTCACGACCCCTTTCGCCGCCCCGCCGCAGCGCGGATCCAGTATATGCTGTCCGCGTTCATAGTCGCCCGACGTGCAGACGGCCCGGTCCGAAATGCGGAAACTGTCGACAAGATCGCCAGGGATTCTCGGATGACGAATGCCGGCGGACCATGGCTTACCTTGCGGGTTGCAGCCGCTGAGATACAGATCCCCGCCGGCATCAATGGCGAAATTACGGAATGGTTGCAGCTCGCGCGCGGCAGCGTCGACGGCCAGCCCCTTAGCGACCGCGCCGAGATCGAGCGTCAACGGACGCCGCAGCAAAATGGTGCGGTCGTGCGCATCGATCTCGACATCACGAAAACTGACGCCGTCGTCAGACTCCGGGGCGCCCGTAACTTCGCGCGTGAGGTAGTGCCGGTTGAACCCGCGCGCAGCCATGCGCGCCCCGACGGTCGGATCAAATGCGCCGTCGGTTTCCTCGGCTACCATGAGCGCGAAGCGCACCGCCTCAAACAGAATCGGACTCGCCGGGGTGCGCCTGCCGGTCGTCAACTGACGCAACTCGCTCGCCGCATCGAAGCGGGAACAATGAGCCTCCACCAGACGGAACCACGCCAACGCCCGCTGCGCGGCGGCATCGGGGGCGTCGACCTCGATGGACACAACGGTCCCCATCACGGCTGCGCTGCAGATCACTTGGGGATCGCCGCCTCGCCGGAGGGTCGCTCAAGGGCGTAACTGAGCGCTGCGACCAGGGCGTTGTAGTAGGCATCGGAACTCTCGGTGGCGTGCGACATGTAATCGACATCAGGACTCTGGCGCTCGACCGGTTGATGAATGAGCGGGTCGATCACGTCGCACGGGTAGCGGGTGTCGCATGTCACGATCGCCGCCTCGATGATACGTCCGTCTTTGATGACCACGCGGGCTTCGATGTCGCCGTGAGGAGAGTCGCCCAGGCCAGTAAAAGTGCCATCTCGCCACTTCTGAGCGGCAGCAGCGGTGGGCTCGCGCGTGATGGCAATGGGCCTCGCCGCGGTCGTCTCTGCGGCGGGTAAGGGCACCGGTGCAATCTCTCGCGGTGCACTCGGTGACGATGGTTCCGCTACAACCGCCGGGTCATCGACAGTCGTGACCGACCCGGCGCCTGGCGGCGGTGGCGCCACCGCGATCGCCACGGGAGAAACAGCTGTTTTAGGTGCTGCCTTGCGTGCGGCGAGCGGTGACGGCGGCTTTGGTGCAGGCTCCGGTGCCTCGATAACGGCCGGTCTTGAACTGGCAGCTGCAGGCACCCCCGGGGCCGCCGGCCTGCGCTGCCTTGCCTGAGTCTCGAACCGGCGCGCCGCGTCGCGCGTACGTGCGTATCCGGCGGCATAAACGGCCAGTACGGCCGCGCAACTCGCTGCCACCAAGTCGGTCGAAATTTTCCCCTTGCCGCGACTCTTGAGCATGCCGTCGATTGTACGTGGACCAGCGCGCGGTGTTGAGGCCCATAGTCTTGACGCGCGAGTTACGGTTGACTAGGGGATCACGCGCTTGCCCGCAAGCGTCGCACCGGTCACGGCGCCTTTTCATCGGTGGTGAAGCGGATCTGCGCATCGACGGCCTTCCAGAAGAACGCGAGCGGCGCTTCGGAAAAAATCGGCAGCGCTTGCGCACCGGCTGCGTCTTCGCGCAGCACCAGGAGGGTCGCGCCATCGCGGCTAACGGCGATCACTAAGCCGTTGCCGAAGTCGTAGCGGCCGACGAACTTCTCAAGCGCCGCCGCCGACAGGGTGATTTCGGTGTGCTTCGTCGGCGGGGGCGGCGCTGGTGGAACGGCCGCGGTCCGAAAGGTCGTCGTTCCGAGGAGGAGGTGAAGCCCAAGATCGATAGCCGAAGGCTCCGCCGCCGAGTTGATCAACACCAGCTCCGCTCGTCCCTTCGCCGGTTCGAGTCCCAGCGTCGCACGGGATCCGCCCGTCCTCCCATCCGCCTGCAACAACTCGCCACCGCCCGGACCGCCGTACGCGACCTGCCAGCCGAGCGCCTGGTCAAGTGCGTGCGCCACGACCGGTAGGCGCACGGAAAGCGCCGTCTTCACGGCCGCGGCGATTGGCGACTTTGGAGCGAGCACCGCCCTGGCGAAAATCAGCAGGGCGGCGGCACTCGACCGGACGCCGGCCGCCCCTGCAAATATCCCCGGGTTCCAAGGGTTGGCTGGCCGCATATAGGCATCGAACGGTGCTGCCAACCGCGCTGCCTCGGCGGGCGGCACGGTGACTACCGTATCCTTCATGCCGAGCGGACCGGTGATCCGATTGCGAAGCAGCGTTTCGTAGTCGGTGTGGGCGGCGCGCGAAAGCAGATAGCTGAGCAGCCCGACGCCAAGGCTCGAATGGTCCCAGTGGGGGCAATCCGGACCGGTGCGTCGACAGATCGCGCAAGGTGATCTGGCGCCCGCCCCGCTCGGGCATATGGTGCCCCTTGGGCAGGTATTTCGCGGCCGGATCATCGAGCGAGACCTCGCCCTTGTTGACCATGTCGGCGAGAATCAGTCCCGTGAACGCCTCGCTCATCGAGCCGATCTCGAACAGAGTATTGCGGTCGACCTTGGCGCCGGCGCCCGTGCCGTCCGCCACGACGCGTTGCCCCTGCGGCCCCAGCACACCGACTACGATCCCCTGCCCGGCGAGCGGTGCGTTGCGCTCGGCGATCAGCTTCGCGATCTCAGCGTCCGACGGCAGTTGCCAGTCGGCCGCGACCGGCCCCGACGGGGGCACGGCGGAGAACCTCAGTTCCCCCTGTTGCCCACCCTGGCTCCATTCGCCCTTCCACGACATCCTTGCAGCATCCCATTGCGCTTGGTAGCGGCCACCGACGCCCGGCACGGTGAAAGCAAGGCGGCCCGCATCGGCCGTTATCTGCGCGAGCGCCAGCCCCACGACGCGTTGAGCTGGGCAGTCCAGGGTTCCGCGCAAGGTGCCGGCCTTGTCGGGCGCAATATGCACGATCAGCGGCACGCGCGTTCCGGGCGTGGGCTCGAGGATCCCCGCCCAGTCGCCGGCGGCTTCCTGCGCGGCTGCGGGAGCGGCGATCGCGACAGTTGAACACGCGATCAGCACAGCGAGCAGTGTCCGAAATTCCCCCTCGGTCACAGATGTGACATATCGGACCTCAGGGCCATCATACTCGCCATCCACGCTACACGAACATGACCACGACCCCAGACATCCTCGTCATTGAAGACGACCCGATCATGCGCGAAGCCTTGACCGACTGGTTGCAGGGGGCCGGCTACGGCGTTCGCGCGGCGGCAGACGGCACGGCCGGTCTCGCGGCCGTGAAATCGGCCGTACCGGCCGTGGTGGTTACCGACCTGCACATGCCTGGTACGAGCGGGGCCGCGTCATCTCGGAACTGAATCGGGACCATCCCCGGGTTGCGATAATCGCGATATCGGGTCTGTTCAATTCCGGGCACGACCTCGACGCCAAGGGCACCCTCGCGCTCGGCGCAGACCGGACGCTCGCCAAACCCTTCAAGCGTGCCGAATTGCTGCGCGCCGTGGCGGAACTCCTCGGGCTCCCCACCCCCTAGGGAATCTCGGCATCAATGCCTGACAAGAGCTTACCCGAGATGGCACACCGACCTTGTTGTGCGGCAAGCTCAGGGGCGATCAGTCGGCGATAGCGATGGCTGAGCCGCACGCCATCGCGGTGATTTCGTCGACCGACCATTAATGTTGACCAGGTTGATGGTACGCGGTTAGCCAACGGCCATCGCCCCAAACATCAGGGCGGTTAGCAGGGCGGCAGCCACAACGGCAATGGTTCGACTCGTATACATATGGGTATCCTCGATGCGGCATTAAATGTCCGCATCGCAAAGGCTACCCGCCGCCTGATAAGTTCTTATTTCCCCAACCGCCGCGGACCGTTCCACCTGTAATGCGGCCTCGAGATCCGCCATCTCTCGCGACCGACGGACGGCCGCTGCACATCATTTCAATTGTAGGGCATCCGGGGCACACCGTAATCATCCGGCAACGGGCGGGTACGAGCATTGATCCTGATTCGGCGATACCCCTCATTTGCGCCGTCGAATGTCGACGCGGGAGATCCAGTAATGACATGGTCGCGACGAACGCTGGCATTCCTGCCCGTGGGTGCTCTTGTGCTGGGACCCTTCTCTGCCGGCTGCACCACGCAGTTGGCCCAGGCCGATCCGGAATCCTTCGAACCCCCAACACCCGTCTCAGCTCCAGGGCCACAGCCATCACCCGGGGACCTGCAGCAGTTGGTGGCGCCGATTGCCCTCTACCCGGATGAGCTGGCTGCCCAGATCCTGGCGGGAGCCACCTACCCGTCGCAAATCGTGGAGGCGGACCGCTGGCTGCATCTGCACCCGGATGTGAAGACTGATGCACTGGCGCAGGCGGTCGATTCGCAATCCTGGGATGCGAGCGTGAAAGCGCTCACCCAGTTCCCTGGGCTGCTCGGCATGCTGGATACGAATCTGTCGTGGACCTCGGCACTCGGAGAGGCATACCTGAACGGTGAACAACCGCTGCTCGATGCGATCCAGGTGATGCGTCAGCGGGCACAACAGGCCGGCAATCTGCATAGCACGCAGCAGGAGAATGTCGACACTCAGGATGATGCGATCTCAATTGAACCGACCAACACGGACGTCGTGTACGTTCCCGAATACGACCCGTGGACGATCTACGGCGATCCGCTTGATCCCTATGGCGATTGGAGCTGGATTCCGGGTTTCTACTTCGACGGGCCCGGCATCGGTTTCGGCCTGGGGATCGACATCGGCCTCTATGGTGGATTCGGTTGGGGATGGTACCACTGGCATGCCGACTGGCGCGGACACGATCTTCGCTACGGCGATCACCGCTACGTCTCCCACACCAGGGACTTCAACCATGGCAATGGCTTTGCTGGGGAGCGCACGGGCATCGGTCGCTCCACCGGTTTCGCCCACAGCATTTCATTCGGTCACGCCAGCGGCATCGGCGCCCCGGATGAACGCGTTCCCTCAGGCATGCACAGCGGCGCATTCAGCGGCTTCAATCATGGCGGTGAAGTCGGTGGGTTTTCCGATCGCGGCAGGGCCAGCTTTGGCGGTTTCCATGGTGGTGGCGGATTTCACGGTGGTGGGGGGGGTCATAGATGAAGACTGTGCCGGGAAATCCCCTATTTCGGTCAAAGGAGTCGGCCACGATGCACGCAGGACAGATCAGGCTTGGAGTGCCTGCCTTTAGCGCAGCGCCTTACGTTCGCGCGGCCCTCGCTGCGGTTGCGCTACTCACGGCCGCGACCCTCCGGCCTTGCCTGGCGGGAACGCCGGATCGCGGGGCCTTCGCATCGCCCGAGGACGCAAGTCGCGCGCTGGTGGCCGCCGTCGGCGCACAGGACGAGCGCGCGATGAGGCAGATTCTCGGCGGTGGCAAGGCGCTCATCAGCGCCGAGGACGCGACCCAGGACGCCCTGGATCGTCAATATTTCGTCGAGAAGTATCGCGAGATGCACCGCTGGGCCCGCAGGCACGGCGAACCGGTTACGTTGTACGTCGGCGCAGAAAACTGGCCTTTTCCTGTTCCCCTTGTGTATGACAACGGCGTATGGCGATTTGATGCGGATGCCGGATCGCAGGAGATTCTGTTCCGAAGGATAGGCGCGAACGAAGTGGCGGCAATCGGGATGTGCCAATCACTGCTCGCGGGCGACTCACCGTTGGCCACCCCCAACGAGGTGCACCCTCCGGCGGCGACACGTCTGTCCACCGTCGTCAAGACACACCAACCCATCCTGTTTCAGGGCTACTACTTCCATACCCTCGATTCGCCGAGCGGAGGATTGGCCGCCATCGCATACCCCGCCGTATACCGCTCCTCCGGCGTAATGTCCTTCATCGTCACTCAGGGAAGTGGTCTGTCCGAAAAGGACCTCGGCCCCGGTACGGCGAAAATCGCGGCAGCGATGAGTCGCTACCAGCCCGATGACACGTGGACCCCGGTTGATGTCAGGTAAACCGATCCCCAACGACATCAATCGTTATCGCACGAATCTGCGCGACGAGTTGAATGGCGCGGCCCTCTACCAGGCGCTGGCCGCTGCGGAAGGGGATCCATTGCGCAAGGACCTGTTTCTGCAGCTGGCACAAGCTGAAGGCGGCCACGCCAGGCTGTGGCGGGACAAGCTTGCTGCTGCTGGCGTCCAGGATGAGCAGTTCACCCCCGGTTTTCGTACTCGCCTCTTGGGGAAACTGGCGCGGCGCTTCGGTCCCGGATTTGTTCTCCCCGGCATCGCCGCAGCGGAGTTCTCCGACCGCAACAAGTACGCGGGGCAGCCTGATGCGCAGGCCATTTCCGCCGAAGAGCGCGGCCACGCGGCCCGTGGTACTCGGCATTGCGCCAGTTGCTCTTCGGTTGCCTCGCGGCGGGGGTGACCTATGGAGTCGGAGCAGTGTTGGGGACAACACTGGCTTGAATCGCCATCGCGACGGACAGAAGCGGCCGACTCATCGTCGAAGAAGGTTCACCGGCCGCGCCAGCAAATAGCGATCCCCGAGCCACGCGATGGCCGTCGCGATCGCTGGACCATAGTCCTTGAGTGGGGGATGAGGATCACGCCGATACAAATCGCGCCGATCGATTGTCCGCACCCGTACGGGTGCGCTAGGTGCCCACCACGTCAATCGTTTATCCATGAGTATCCTCCAAAGCGGTATCGAACCCGGAGCAGCCAGCGACTCGCAAAAAAGCCCCTCCTCCGCGCAAATTAGCCATTGGGGGAAAGTGGCTGGGGCGCGTTTGTTGAGGAGGGGCTTGTGTAAACACTATGAGAGAATCCGTCGGCACCCTTGGGGAGCTGTGTTCAGGATGAGGGTGAAGGATTGCCGCCCGATTTCACCGTCTTTGCTCCGCATTACAGGCGAAACCTCCAGACGAATACGCGATTTCCAGCTCTTACACCCGAGGCAGTCGCCTCCACTTTTCAAACCATGATTAGCTGTTCACACGACACGGCTGAATAAATTCGCCGCCAACGGTTGCGAACTCATGATGGGACGGGGCTGCTTCATTGCCGAGCGGACTATCGAGGTTGCACTCAGCGGCAGAGAAACGCGCACGCTGCGCGGCGACCAGGTATTCCTCGACATTGGAGCCTTCGCAAGAAGGCCGGCGCTAGCCGGGCTCACCGAATCCACTCCGCTCACGCATGTCGAACTTCTTGATCCTGACACCATTCCAGATCATCTGCTTGTCCTTGGGGCGGGAGGACGATCAGATCCTTGGATTTACGGCGTTCGACCCCCGAGCCGGCGGCGAGTTACCGCTCCCGGTCCAGATTGCGATGCGGATGCGGCTTCCCTTCCACGCAATAGGGGAGTTGGTGGTCGCACACTCCACTTACGCCGAGGGACTGGTCTCGCTTTTCTCAAACATACCGCCACTTGCGCTGATATGCCGCCTGTACCCTAGCCCCCGGTTTACGCGGCCGCCGACCCGCGTGTCCGCCGCAGCGGCGGCAGGAATGCCAGTGCGGCAATCGCGGGCGGCGCTAGGAATACCGCCGTTCCCATGCGTGCGTAGACAAGGGCAGAAGCGCCGCAGCCGAGCGCGAATATGAATACGCTTCTCGCGAGCGCGGCGCAGTGCGTCCTGGTCGCGGCGCGAACCTCCGGCCGCAATTCGCCGCGAAGCAGGTCCCCGATATCCATCATGATCTGCGTCGTGCTGCCCGTCATCAATGTGGTCGGCGGCGATTTGGCAAAGAACACGCGGTGGATGGCGTTCTGTACAGCCATGCCCGCCACCAGGGTCATCCCGGTGACAATGCCCGCAATACTGTCCGCGTCGCGGAACGGACCAAGCCAGGCAGCAAGCGCAGCGGCCACTGCCAAGAGACATATCTTGACGGCAATCAGGCCATCCAGGGTGATGGTCATTGAATGCACCGGTCGCACGCTCGCAAGGCGCACGAGCAACACCACGATGCAGAAAACGGGCAGCGCGAGAAGCTTGTTGACAACACCGGAGGATCCGTTTGCAAGGCTGGCACCCAGCGTCACGAAGTTGCCGGTCACGTGGGCCGTAAACAGTCCCTGGAGTGCCAGGTAACCCGCGGTGTCCACGTAACCGCCGTTGAATGTCAGTGTATCCGGAATCGATATTTTCATCGCACCACCCACCTCGCTCGGCCCCGGGGGCAGCCCAGGCTTACATTGTCACCGAGGCTGTCCGCGGTTGGGTCTTGACGGCCCCGGATCGAACGGCGGGGACATCCGATGGAGCCATGAACTCAGGCCCCACCGGATTGCGGATGGTCGCCGTCAGGATCCGGTCGATGGTCTCCATAGTGTCGCGATCGATATGCCACCCCAGCACCTCGCCCACCGGTGCGAGCTGCTCCGGACGACGCGCGCCCCACAACGCCACCGTGTTGCCGCGGTCGAGCACCCAGCGGACCGCGAGGGCGAGGACGGATTTTCCGAATCGAGATTTGGCAAGGCTCTCCAGTTCGGCGACAGCGGAGAGATACTGACTAAGTCTCGGCTGTTGAAACTTGGGATCCTGCGCGCGCAGATCGTCGCTCGGGAAGTTCGTCGCACTCGTGATCGATCCCGTCAGCAGGCCGCGGCACAGGGAGCCGTAAGCCAGGACCGCCACGGCCCTCGACTCCGCATAGGGAATGGTGAACTTCTCGGCGGCACGCTCGAAAAGATTGTAGGGTGGCTGTATCGCGTGGACCGGCGCTACTGTCTCGAATCGCGCAATCTGTTCCACGTTGTAGTTGCTGACCCCGATTGCGCGGATCTTTCCTTCCACCAATAGCTTCCCGATTTCATTGGCGGTTTCTTCGATCGGCACTGATGGGTCAGGCCAGTGCACCTGGTACAGGTCGATGTAGTCAGTTCGTAGCCGGCGAAGGGAATCTTCCACTTCCTGGCGTATCCTTTTCGGGCTTGAGTTGCGATAGATCTTGCCATCGATCCACTCGATGCCCACTTTCGTGGCAATTATGGTGCGCGCGCGTCGGCCACCGGTCTCGAGCGCCCGTCCTACCAACTCCTCAGAGCGGCCGAAGCCGTAAGCCGGAGCCGTGTCGATGAGATTGATTTCCTGATCGACGGCTGTTTGTATCGTGCGGACGGCTTCGCGTGCGTTACTGCCCCCCCACATCCATCCGCCGATTGCCCAGGTTCCCAGTGCGATGCGCGAGGCCGCCAGCGGAAGGCCCCCAATATTGATCGTTTCCATAGAAAACTCCTGCGTTGATGGCGGCTTAACCACCGGAATCAACTCTCTCGCGCACGCGTTTCCAGCCGGTTGCTGTTGAGGCCACGAGTATTACAGCGGAAATTCGCGAGCGATGGGGACGGCCGTTGTTTGGCCATGACGCCGCGGCGGGAGTCGTCAACAGGATAACGGACCAATCAATAGACGCATTCGACGATAGCGTTGAATGAATATCCTACCCCACGCTCAGTGAGGATGAATGTGGGCTGCGACGGATCAAGTTCTATCTTGCGACGCAAGCGCAGAATCTGGACATCGATGGCACGATCGTATACTTCGTTTTCATACACGCGGCTCGCCTCGATCAGCTGGTCGCGGGTCAGGACGCGCTGCGGTGATGCCAGCAGGGCGGCAAGCAGGTTGAATTCGCCGTTTGTGAGCTCGATGCGCGTCCCGTCTGTCTTGGCCAGTCGTCGTGTGCGCAGGTTGAGCTCGAACCCGGTAAAGCGAAAGGCACGGATTTCCGCACTGCGGGCCTGAGCAGGGGTCGCCGCTTTGGCGCGCCGCAGCACGGTCCTGACGCGAGCCAGCAGCTCACGCGGACTGAAAGGCTTCGTCAGATAGTCGTCGGCTCCGATCTCCAGGCCCATAACGCGATCGGCCTCATCGCGAACTCCGGTCAGCATGATGACGGGAATCGAGGATTGGCCGCGAAGGGAGCGCGCAATGGTCATGCCATCCTCGCCGGCCAAGCGTAAGTCCAAGACAACGAGGTCGATAGCCGCGTCAGCCAGAATTGCGGACATCCCGGCGCTGGTCTCCGCCGTGCTGACGCGAAACTCGTTCTCCGTGAAATATTCCGTCAGGAGATTGCGGATGCTGGCGTCGTCGTCGACAACCAGTATGTGATGGTGATGAGGCGGTTCCGGCATGTCTGTCACCTTTTCTCCGAATCTAACATACTGTCCGTCGCCTCGTAACACGGGCTGTTCAGTGCGTCTATGCGGTTGTTCGTGGCCACTGAGCACGAGCCCGGCAGCGCCATCCAGTGACTGACCAGCCCGTATCGCCATACTGCCCCTCCTTGTTACGGCGGCATTTGACGCGATCCCTGTTTGGGCTCGATTTCATGGTGAGGCCGGATGGTTACGGCTGTAACGCGATGCTGATCCGGAGTGGTTCAGCCGCGTCCGGACACCTGGCGAACCGCAACGGCACGCTGCTGCCATGAGCCGATTTCAGGTGAAAAAGCCTGCCATTACAGGGATTTCATTGGTAATTGCCCTGACATTCGCTGTAGCGCTCCGCTTGATAGCTTCCTGATCAGACGGGATTGCAGAGCACGGTGGTCGTGCATCCCAAGTCCCAGGAGGCTGCGCAATGTTTATCCCCCGACGGTGCCGAACGCTTTGGGTCGTGATCGCCAGCGTCAGTGCTTGGCACACATCAGTTACCGTGGCCACCGGCCCCGGCTCACCGGCGAGCGAGGGGGCTGCCGCCAGTGCGTGCCCGCAGAATGATGCCGGATTGAAGTTGCCTGCAGGGTTTTGTGCAACCGTTTTCGCAGACGGCATCGGCCATGCCCGACAGCTGGTGGTTGCGTCCAATGGCGTTGTCTACGTCAACACCTGGTCGGGGCGCTATTACGGCAACGACACGCCACATGCAGGCGGTTTTCTGGTCGCGCTACAGGACACCACCGGTGCCGGCAAGGCGGACGTGGAGCAGCGCTTCGGTGAAACCGTACAGAGCGGCGGCGCCGGCGG